>OBLS010000466.1_pt1 | contig 14520 bp, 10 predicted proteins | sample 1519901 | NCBI WGS metagenome assembly OBLS01 (sample SAMEA3113585, study PRJEB22503) | soil metagenome | reverse complement strand
GAGCAAGTCCTGCTCCGATTGCTGGACGAGATGGGGAGAAGTCTCGCTCGGCAGGAACGGCTATTGGAGGAGATAGAGAACCGGCACGTCCAGATGCGAAACTCCTGGATCCAGGAGGGGGCGGACGGGCCGTTCATGCTGCCGGATCAGCAAGCGCTTGCAGACGAGTTGCAGCGTGAACTCGAGCGTGGGCGCGACCAGGAGCTCGAGCTACATGAGATCCTGGACGTGTTGAAGCGCCGGTGCGAGCTGGAAGACCGGCTACTCGATGAACTGGAGTCCCACCTACCTCGAGAACATCGGGACCACTTACTACTAGAACTGGTGGGCTGTTTCGAGCGGCGCGACCGGCTCCTGGGAGACATAGAGCTCAAATCTTTCCGGGAGAAGAGAGATCGGCTCGCGGAGACGATGCAGCTCCTGCCGGAACTGGAGGGGCTGCTCTTCGAGGTCGTGGAACGCCATCTCGTTCGGCTCCACCGCGAGGGTGGTTAGAGAATCAGTCGTCAAGAGTCCACGGGGCGGCGAGGTTCGATCTGATGAAGATCTCCCCGCGTCTTTGTGAGGATCGTGGGCGAGACTTTCAGCGCCATGGCCAGCTTCCAGATCGTGTCCACCGAGGCGTGAATCTCCTCAGAGGCCGGGTCTACGCTCTCTGCCCTGGCTATCGAGCCGGGCTCCAACTCCGCCAGCTCGTCGAGTTCCTCTTGGGAGAGGGAGGCTTCCTCCCTCAAGGCGCGTAGCTTCTCCACGTCCAGGCCCGGCTCTTCGAGAACCGTCGGAGCCGGGGGGTCGGGGAAGGTAGACAGGTCCGAGATCTCAACCCCGAAGATTCTGGTGAGCTTCTGGACGATGATCTCGAGTACGTGCACCCGGCTCTCCCTCTCCATCTCCTCGGCCCATGTGTCGCTCTGGCCGATCATCAAGGACAGCTCCACTTGTGAGAGACCGGTCTGCTCTCTTAACTCCCGTAAACGAGCCCCGTCTACTAGGTATAGTTGCATTCTCCGTCGTTCCTTTCCGGCTCGTTGAAGATATACCCTGCGTCTCCCAGGGCTCAATCCTCCGTATCGCTCGGGCCTTCGAGAGTCGGCTCCGGTGGGTCAGGGTAGCTTGTCAACTCCGACCTCCCCACGAAGAGGATCTGCATGAGATCCTCGCCGAGGTTCTCCCTGATCTCGGTCCGGTCTGCGGTCTCCAATCTTATTACCACTACGGGGTTCATGCCGATGGATTCGGCCAACTCATCCTGCGACATGAACACCCTCTCCCTTGCAGCCGCCAACTTCGCCCCGTCTACCTTCACGACCACACCTCCTCGCTCTGTCTCCAGCGTCTGGTCCACGACAGCCGTGACCGGAAGCGATCGCCAGATACCGCGCTCTTGGAAGACATCGCCCTCACATCCTTATGGTGCAATTCTACCCAAAGGCCGTCTCGAAGTCGTACTGGAAGCGGATGGAAGCTGAGAGCCAGGATGTCCCGAGAGGAGCGTGCCTAACCTTTGGCGGGCCTGCAGTTTCTCTCCTACGGGTCAACGACCTGACGACCGTGTTCGGTATCGTGGGCGCGGACCCCTTTCGCCCGCTCCAGTCGTATTGTCTTACCCTCGACGGCGTCAGCGCCAGTCCCTTGCTCGTCCCGATCTCTACTCTCCCACATTCCGCAGGTTAGCCCCGCCAGCTGAGATAATCTTGGAGCATGGACGAACATGCTCAGCAACTACGGATTGAGGTTCAAGACGTCGACCATCTCGGCATCGTGGCTGGCATCGTCGATGAGATAGGGCTGGTTGAGGAAATCGACCGACAGCTCGGCACCCATCCCCAAGAACACCTAAGCTGCGGTCAGGCTGTCAAAGCCATGATCCTCAACGGCCTGGGATTCCTCTCCGCGCCGCTTTATCTTTTCGAGGAGTTCTTCGTCGGCAAAGCTACCGAACACCTGATCGGGACGGGCATCAGGCCCCAGCACCTAAATGACGACAAGCTGGGGAGGGTTTTGGATAAGCTCTTTGAGACCGATCTTAGCGAGGTCTTCGTCGGCGTGGCGATGAAGGCCGCTCGCCGCTTTGGGATCTCCCCAAGCAGCGTCCACCTGGACGCCACCTCCCTGCACCTCCACGGAGAGTACGCCGAAGACGACCAAGAAGGGCCCGCTGCCATCCGCATCACCCACGGCTACTCCCGCGACCGTCGGCCCGACCTCAAGCAGTTCGTGGTGGACCTGCTGTGCACCGGCGAAAGCGGGGTTCCCCTTTTCCTTCGAGTAGCCGACGGCAATGAAGCGGATCAGGCCGTCTTCGCCTCCTTGCTAAAGGGCTTGCGGGCGCGAATAGACCTTGATGCTTTGTTTGTGGCCGACAGCGCCCTCTACGGCGCCCAGAACCTGTCCTAGTTAGGGACCCTGCGGTGGCTGTGCCGGGTGCCAAGGACACTGGAGCAAGCTCGGCGGGTGTTGGCGCAAACCCCGCGGGAGGCTTTTGTACAGAGCGATCTGCACGAAGGCTACCTGATCACCGAGCTCGAAAACGAATACGGCGGGATCAAGCAGCGCTGGCTGGTGGTGCACAGTGCAGAACTGGAGAAGGCCGCAGGCGAGCGGCTTCATCGGCGCTTGGAGCGCAGGGAGCGGGAGTTGGATAGGGAGCTCTCTCGCCTGGGTCGCAAGACTTTCGCTTGCCGAGCGGACGCCCGCGAAGCCACCGAGGCGTTAGCCGCCGAACATCTCGGCAAGCACCACCGGCTCGCCGATCCGGAGATCGTTACGGTGGCTCGTTACGGCAAGAGAGGACGCCCGGCCAAAGGGACCGAGCCCGAGGAGATTCGCTACCGCATAAAGGCCGAACTAAAGCGGGATGAGGCGTTCATCGGCGAGGAGCTACGGCGCTCGGGATGCTACATTCTGGCCACCAACGTTACGGACAAGGAAGAGCTCTCAGGCGACCAACTGCTCGCTGAGTACAAGGACCAACACTCTGTGGAGCGAGGGTTCCGATTCCTGAAGGATCCTCTGTTTTTCACCTCCAGCGTGTTCGTGAAGAGCCCCAGGCGAGTTGCGGCCATCGCGATGGTGATGGGCTTATGCCTTCTGGTCTACACCCTCGGGGAGAGGATGTTGCGCCGGGCACTGCAGGAGGCGGGAACCGAGGTACGACACCAGACAGGCAAGCCTACTGATCGTCCGACGCTGCGGTGGGTATTCCAGATCTTTCAGGCGGTACACTTGCTGAGGGTCGACGGCACCGAGCAGATCGCCAATCTGAGCGGAGAGCGAGAATCTATCCTGCGCCACTTCGGCCGGGCTTCTCAGCGATACTACCTGCTCTGTTGAGGGTCTTCGAAGAGTCGGTGCAGCGGAGTCCGGCTCAGAAGCGGTGACCCCTTTTGGTCCAGTAAAGCCAGTCCTCGACAGCCTCTTGGGTTTCGCCATCATCTTCGGCGTGGATGACCTCCAGCTGGGAGAGAGGAACCGCCAAGCCCTCCCTCTCCCAACGCATAACGACGAACGCCTCGCGCTCACATTCCTCTTCTGGAGCCATCCCCAGTACATCGACCTCGTCTGCGTCCTTTAGAGGGGAGATCGCTCTTCTAGCGATGCACCGGGCCAAAAAGGGAAAGGCTAACTTCCCTTCGAGATAGTAGTACCAACCCATAGCCCGTTCATCTTCGCCATAGCAATCGACGATGATCTCCATGTGGATTCGATGCTCTCTGGCTTCGTCCGTTCCAACTCTAGACACTTCAGATCACCCCGTTCTCTGACGCATGCCGTCATCTCGGAGCATAAATACTTCAGCTCATGCCGACAACCTGCGGAATGTGGGTTATCATGGTTGCCCGAGCCTATCACCGGCACGCCACCATCGCCAAGGTCGTGGGCTGGCGCATCGGGCGTGAGCAAGCCAAGACCGCCGAGGCCGAGGAGGGCGTGCGAGAGCTGGAAGAAGAGCTCGCGGAGCTGCGGCGCGAGCTGCATACCGGCGGCACGCGCTTGTAACCCGCAGATAAGGCGCTTGACGGCCCGACAAGCTGTTGATTGCATAGGAGCGGGTAGGGGTAAGCTACCCCCATGCAAGGCGGAGCCAGAGAGGGCGATGTCTACAGCATCGAGGACGTCAAGGAGGCCGCCGAAAGCTATTCGGGCGAGACACGACGGGAAGGAGGTCGGTGGCAATAATGGCGAACGAATCGGAGGAGAAGCGCCAGCAGTTTTTGCGGGCGGCATACGAGGTGGCCATGCCCAAAGGGGGGCCTTCCTCCTCGGTGCACGTGCACGAGGCCGCGAAAGTGATGGGGCTGAAGGTCCGCGACGAAGACGTCCAGGCCGAGCTGACGAGCATGATCGAGGATCTCCAGGAGCAGGGCGATGCGGAGGGATGGTCTTCCACAGACGGACGGTTCAGGCTCACTTCCCAGGGCGCAGACAAGGTGAAGGGTAGCTAAGAAGACCCGCACTAAGGTAACCGGTGCCTTCTGGTAGCGCGCCTGCTGTCTCTCCGGGACAGCGTCACCCCGGAGATAGCGACACCATCTATTCCTACGGCGACGGCAGGCGCGATGACGTTCAGTGTGGCCCCGGGATAGACCACGCTTTTATCAGCAATGGGGACTATGTAAGTAAGACGTGCGAGGTCGTGAAGGTCGGTAAACCAGACTAGGAGAGAGTGCGGGGCTGAATGGTGCAGCCCCCGGCCGGCCCACAGAACGGTAATGACTGAGATGTTTGTTAATGACCCTTTTTAAGGGTAGGGGCAGAGAGGGCCGGGGCTCTTAGCCGCCTCGGCCCTCCTTCTTGCTTATTCACCGTACTATGTGGAAGGGGTCAGCGTGTTGAAAAACTCCTCAATGCCCCCTTGGAGCCCGGATCAAGGACTCAAAGACCTTCTTTTTGCAGTGTGTTGGCCTTGGTTTGGCGGTGTTGGATTCGTTTTTGATCTGCCGACCGGCCAGATAGCGACTTTTTCAACAGTGACCCATGGCCTTTGGCGGGCCACCCGTCTTCGCAGCACCCCACGTAACCGTGGATGAGGGATGAGTTGAAAGAAAGCGGGTCCCGCGGCACCCTTGCTGGTGTCTGACTTCAGCAAGAGGAGGTACTCATGGACCCGCACAAGAGATTTTGCCATAACGAACGCTGCTGGGCCTACGCAAGAGCGGGAGAAGGACACATCGTGATCCACAGCCAAAAAGAGCAGCGCTACCGCTGCAAACGGTGCGCTAAGACCTTTTCGGCCACCAAGGGCACTGCGCTCTACCGGATGCACAAGCCGCACGCCCTCGTCGCGACCGTCGTAACGCATTTGGCATACGGCTGCCCGCCTCAGGCCATCGTTGCGGCTTTCGGTCTGGACGAACGCACCATCTATCGCTGGCAGCTGATGAGCGGACATCAGTGCCGACGCCTCCACGAGCACATCGTGCAGGCTGGAGGGGTGCTCTTGGCGCAGGTCCAGGCCGATGAGTTGCGGGTGCGGGTCGTCGGTGGGGTGGTGTGGTTGGCCTCGGCGCTTTCGGTTACTAGCCGGCTGTGGCTGGGCGGCGTAGTGCAGATACGGCGCGACCGCACCTTGATTCGCACGCTGCTCGAAGGTGTGCGCGCCTGTGGCACTTTCGAGGCCCTTTTGCTTTGCACCGATGGGCTGGCAGCTTACCCTAGGCAGGCGCTCAAGGTCTTTAGCAAGCCGCTTCGCACCGGCAAGCGAGGGCGTCCTCGACTCCTTTGCCAGAAGGCCTCATGGTCGCCCAAGCGATCAAGCGCTACGCTCGGCGACGGGTGATCGGGGTTCTTCGGCGTGTAGTAGTGCGTGGCACTGAAGAGGCGGTCGATGCTCGTCTGGTCTGTACGCAGGGAAGCGAAAGCGCGGTGATCAACACTGCCTACATCGAGCGGCTTCAAGCCACCTTGCGCTCCCGGCTGGCCGCGCTGGCGAGGAGGACCCGGGCGGCGGCTCGTCAAAGGAGGACGCTTGAGGCGGGCATGTGGCTTGTAGGGACGACTTACAACTTCTGCTGTTGGCATCGCTCTCTAAGGTTGGCGGGGGATGGCGGGGCCGGGGAGCGGCGATGGATCGAACGAACTCCGGCTCAAGACGCGGGACTCACCGATCATCGTTGGTCGCTTTACGAGCTGCTCGTCTTTGCCGTCCCTCCGACTCCACCCAAGCGGCGCGGGCGACGACCGAGATGGTTGTTGGAGGCTGCTCATGCTGCTTGACTGCTCGTCCACGGTTGAATGGGGTACTACCCGCGTCTTCGCTTCACGCTTTAAGTCGAGCTAGTCCCTCTCCGGTATGCCGCCGACCACCTGTCCTGCGGTCTCTCTTACCCCGTCGAGGATGGGCTCATACTCGTTGATCTTGTCTATGGAGAGGCCCATGGCGGCGTTGGTCTCCCGCTCGCACATTATCTCGACGAGGACCGCCACGCGCCGCTCTTCGCTGGCCTGGACGGCCCACTCGAAGGCGGACGCTATCTCCTCCGGGTTCGTGACCCGGCGACCCAGAGCGCCCATCGCTTCCATTACCCCGACGTTGTCTATGCCGTACTCGCTGTCCGGCCCTTCGTACCCGAGATCCACCGCGAAGTTCATGTCATAGCCCAGTTCCGCCTGGCGGATAAGGCCCATGTACGCGTTGTTCAACATGATGAGGACGTAGGGGACCCTGTACTGGACGGCCACGGCTATCTCCTCCATGAGGAACTGGAAGGAGTAGTCCCCGACGACGCCAACGATGAGGTTGTCCGGACGGCCGAGCTTTACGCCGATGCACGCCGGCACTTCCCAGCCCAGGGGCCCGGCTTGCCCGCAGCAGAGGTAGTGGCGCGGCTTGTAGGTCTTCTGGAACTGGCCGCTGAAGATCTGGTAGAGCCCTATCGCCGTGACGAAGATGGTGTCCTCGTCGAAGAACTCATTTATCTCCTTGAAGACCCGCTGCGGCTTTAGCGGAACGTCGTCAAAGTCCATCTTTCTGAGGAGAGTCGAGCGCAGCTCGTCCACCCTTTCAACCCAGGCACCCGGTTCCCGCGCCGACGTCATGTCGCGAGAGATATCCAGCATGGACTCCAGGGCCCGCTTGGCGTCGGAGACCACCGCGAGGTCCGGCCGGAAGACCCTCCCCAACTGGCGCGGGTCTATGTCTATGTGCACGAACTTCCTGTTCCCACGGTAGACGTCGAGGTCGCCGGTGTGCCGCTCGGCCCAGCGGTTGCCGATCCCCACCACCAGGTCACTTTCAAGGAAGATGGCGTTGGCGGAGCGCTGCTGGGTCTGGAGGCCCACGACACCAGCGTACAGTGGATGGTCCTCGCGAATGGCGCCCTTGCCCATATAGGTCGGACTTACCGGGACCTGCAAATACTCCGCGAACTCCACGAGCTCTTCGGAGGCCTCTGCGATGATAACCCCGCCGCCGGGCATCAGGATTGGGCGCTCGGCCTCGAGGATCATCTCCACGACCTGTCGGGTGGCGTTCGGGTTGGGTGCTGGCTTTGGGAAGGGCAGCCGGCCGCCACGCCTAGGGTCGAAGTCCACCTCCATATGTGCTTTCTGGACGTCGAGCGGCAGGTCGATCAAGACCGGCCCGGGACGTCCTTCTTGGGCGACGCGGAAGGCCTCCCTGAAGGTCCACACCAACTGGGCTGGCTCCTTGACCTGCACAGCCCACTTGGTCACCGGCTTCGCTATCTCCACGATGTCTACCGCCTGGAAGGCCTCTTTGTGAAGAACGCTCGTAGGTGCCTGCCCGGTGATACAGATCTGCGGGATCGAGTCGGCCATGCAGGTGTAGAGGCCCGTGATCATGTTGGTGCCCGCCGGCCCCGAGGTGCCGATGTTGATCCCGACCTTCCCCGTGACCCGGGTGTACCCGTCAGCCGCGTGCGTCCCGCCCTCCTCGTGCCTCACGGAGTAATGCTTTATCTGCTCCGATTTGCTCAGGGCCTTGTACAGCGGCAGGATGGCGGCCCCCGGTACCCCGAAGGCGACCTGGACGCCCTCGTCCTCCATCACGCCCACCACCGCGTCCATCACGTTCATCCTGGGCATCGTGTCTCCTTTCAGTTGGCAGCTAGTCAGCCTTTAAAGGATGTCAGCGCGTTGTGTACACGCCGGCCACTAACCCTTCGTAGTCGGACCTGTGCACCTGTTATATTACCGGATACACTTGAGACGGTCGTTACGACCGCCGTCCCCGGATCGGTGGCAGGAGGAAGAATCATGACCGAGAGAGAGACCGCAGTCGCGAACGGGGCTGCCTCCGAGGCCATTCGCTACGACGGCCGGACCGTCGTTCGCGTATGGGAGGAGGATGGCGTCCTGATCACGCGCCCCGCGTCGGGGGTGAGGATCGAGGAGCCAGGCGACCGTTCGCTCTACTACCGCCTCGTCCTGGAGCACGCGCACGCCCGGGCCGTCGCCGCAGGCCGGATCCTCGACGTTCACGACGAGGATCCGGACCGGCTGATGGACTTCCTGATCGCTCGCGACTGGCAACCCCTTGACGACGGTAGGGCGGGGCGGGTGGCGTCGCTGGTCGTCGAAGGAGCAGGGGCGAGGCTCGAGGGTACCATCCGTCTGCTCGGCGCCGACGGGCTCCTCAAACCCCGCTTCTACCAGGCCGCCCTGGATGGACCGGGGGGCGAATCCTGCATTACGCTGCCGGAGCGGGGCTCGTGGGTCGGCGCGATGCCGCTGAGGGTCGCTCCCCTGCGGACGGTTCTGCTTGTCGGTCTCGACGAGCAGAACGTGGAGCTGGCCGGGGGCCTGCGGAGGCTGGGCTTGCGGGTCCTTCTGGCCCAGACGGCGGGTGCCGAACGGCGGGAGGTCTTCCTGGACCTGCACGACCAGGGCTTCCCGGTCTTCGAGGTCGAGGACGGCGAAGGCTTGAGTGAGGCGCTCGAGGAACACGGCAGACCTGACCTGGTCGTCTGGGGCTTTAGCAGCGACACCAGGCTCACCCCCGAGAGTGACGTCCAGATAGAGAACGCGCTCGACGCCGCCAACGCAGATCTCGCGGCGGCCGTGAGCCCTGACGAGCCCGTGGCGTTCGACCAAATCTCTGCGGACCTCCTGCGCGCGGCCGGACCTTCCTTGCTTCCCCTCCCCGAGGCCGCCGCCCTCGAGTTCCTCTTGCCCGTCCTGGAAGGAGACGAGCTCCAGGAGGGAGGCGTCGAGGCGGCGTTCGATCTCACTCTGCCCACGACCGTTCCCTACGGCGAGAAGAACCGCCACTCGACCGACGACGTGAACTTCAAGGCGGTACCCGGGCTGGAGCGTGATGTTCTCGAAGTCCTCGAGGGCCTGGATCCTACCTTCTCCTCTAGGTTTGGGGCCGTCAAGAACCCGGCCACGGGTAGGTCCCGGACCCTCGCCGTGCGCCAGCAGCTCGGACCGTGGGTGGTTCACCTGGCCGGCGTCATGACCGTCAGGGCCCGCAAGACCGATGGCGGTTACCTACAGGCCGATGAGTACGAGCGGCACCTGAAGGCGACGGGGGACGTCCGGGTTCTCCCCCTGCCCGAGGGCTCCGTCCGGACCCTACTCGACGGGACCTACTTGCAGAACATAGTCTTCTCCAAACTCCGCGCCATCTACAGCTACCGTCCGGCAGCGGCGGTCGTGACCCTCACCGACGAGACCTTCGAGGTAATCTTCGTTGTGCCCCAGGTCTCCTACGGCGTGGTGGGCCGGCTGCGAGCCGTCCTGGCTGCCTCGGACCTGGCGGGCGAGGAGCGGAGCACCATCCGGCGGCTGGCAGACGAAGCCCTCAACATACCCCGGATCGACGCCCGGGTCAGCCGATCCTTCCCAGACGGCGAGGGACTGCCACCCATGGAGAGCCGGCCGAGGTTGCCGGAGGGCCCGGGCCTGGATCCCGTGGCCGTTCTACTGGATGCTGCCGGAGAGGTCTCCCCGCCACCCGCGGCCCCCACGGCCGAGGAGGTCTTTGAGCGAGCCGGGTGGGTCACGGCGGAGACCGAGGAGCTGGATGGGTTCCGCCGCTATCGATTGGACGAAGGCTCCGTGGTGGCCCTCAAGGACGGCGGGACCGCCGTCCTTGAGGTGTGGGAGACCGATGACGGTCAGACCCTACACACGGGCCCGGTCGCAGGCTTCGATCCGGAGGACCCGAAGAGCAAGGCAGTGTACCTGATCACGCTCCTCGAGTATCTCCACCAGACGGTCGTGGCCGACGGTCGCATCGTGCGCGTGTACGACCGTCACGCCGACGAGATAAAACGCCTCCTGTCCGCCCGTATGATGGAGTTCACGCCGGACCCCGACGTCTCCGGTCGAGCCACAGCCCCCGTTTCTATTGGCTCCTTGAAAGGAATCCGCTACCGGCTGGGGAGCGAGCGGGTCCCGGTCAATGACCGGGTGGTCCAGGTAGACCTCTACAAGGCCGACGACGAGTCCGAGGAGCCGCGGAGCATCACTCTGGCCCTCGGTCCGGGCATGGAGGATCTTATCTTCGTCATGCCGACCACAGTCCAGCTCGTCTTCGGGTTCGGCAACATCTGTGGAGATCTGGGAGTTCTGGAGCGGCGGCTGGCCTACCGGGTTGTCGCCTATAACCGCTCGCCGAACGAACGTGCTCTCAACGCCCTGGAGAACGGCGTTCCTCTGTACGAGTTCGACGAGACCCTCGACGAACAGGGCAACACCGTCGTCGAAGACCGGCAGCGCGAGTCCTATGCTCGAGCCGGCCTGAAGTTGAGCGGGAAGCTGAGGGACCTTCTGGACGAGGGCCTCGTCGTCGGCGAAACCGACCGGGGTACTCCTGTCCGGGCGTATGTCAGACACATACTGGATGGGCTTCTGGGGAGCGCCAGGCACCCGGTCACCGGTGAAAAGGTCAAGATCAGCGAATTCTACAAGGAGCTGCTCTTCGACGAGTATGAGGAACGTGGCATCCCCACCATCTACAACGGATCCAACTCGCCCGAGAAGGTTGCGGGGGGCAGGATCTTCATCCACGACGCCTTTACGACGTACGGCCTCGATCCGGCCGAACACTACGATGAGCACGACGGGTCTAAAGCTAGTCTCGTGTGCGTCTCGTGCAACACCACCAACATCACCGGTATCCTGCTGCGCCTCACCGACGTGCCCGGAATGTCGGACATGAAGATCCGGGTCATGACCCACCGCAAGGCCAACGACCAGTATGTGGGTGAGGGGAAGCAGAGCATCAACTACCAGGGGATGGCCTTCGACTTCCACTACCATCACTGGGACGACGCCAAGCTGTTCTACGACCGGATCAAGGACAAAGGCGTCCGGCGGCGGCTCGGCGCCATGTTCGCCCTCGACAACGTCAACGAGGGCGAGGGAGCGGGGTGGGCCATCTCGACCCACGCTACGGGGCAGGCGGCCACCGAGTTCCACACGGGCGTGGTAAACCTGAGTGGCAAGTTGCGGGGCAAGCCACTCGACGCCGAAGAGCTCAAGACCGAGCTGACCCGGCGCGAGTCCGAGAGCGCCCAGCTCATCGAGTTCCCAGGCAAGGTAGACGCCCGAGAGCTACTCGAGACGCTCCACTACCGTATCGGCATCCGTAACCTCTATATCCAGCCCTTCACCGTTGTCCAAGACGGCGACGACCTGGCGATAGTCTTCTTCACGCCGCATCTCTTCAACGTCAAGCCGAATAATCTGGTGGCGGCGCTGAACCGCGACGGCCTAATCTCCAACACCATCTCGGGCACGGAGATCGGGACGAGCATCGTAAGTGAGGCGCTGGGTCTCAGCCAGCAGCAGGCGAGACTCGTTCGCTACTACGGGACCCGCTCCGAGCAGATACTTGCGGGGGCGCAACCCGTCTACTTCTTCGGCGGAGACGAGGTCGAGGGGATGAACATCGCTAGCTGGGAGGAGCGCCGGGCGCTCCTGGGCGGCAAGGGGGCGGGCATGACCGAGATGGCCGCCATAAACTACCAAGACCCGGTCAGCGGAGAGGAGACCGGCCTGCCGGTGCCGCCCGGCTACACCATCACGACCGAGCAGGCCCGACGGTACTTCGAGAACGGCAGCCAGCTCCCGGAGGATCTCGTCCAGATCGTTGATGAGTACCAGGCCCGCCTCGAATCGGTCACTGGCAAGACTTTAGGCGACCAGGAAGATCCTCTGCTGGTCTCCGTGCGCTCGGGGGCGGCGGTCTCCATGCCCGGCATGATGGACACGATCCTCAATCTGGGCCTCAACCACCAGACCGTGGAGGGTCTCGCCCGGCAGAACGGTGATAGGCGCTTCGCCTGGGACTGCTACCTGCGCTTTACCGAGCAGTTCGCGGACATAGCGCTCAGGGTCGACGACGAGACACACCTGAAACCGCTCAGGCAAGCCGTGTTGGATAAGCGGGGCGTCGAAGACGTCTCGGGTCTCAGGCTCGAGGACCTGGAGCACCTTACCTGGGAATACCAGCACGCCGTCCTCGAGGTCACCGGCAAGCCCTTCCCCCAGGACACCCGCAGCCAGCTCTTGGCCGCCATCGAGGCTGTCTTCAAGTCCAGCTACTCCGAGCGTGCCGTCTTCTTCCGGCGGGTCAACAAGATCCCCGAGACGGCCGTCTCGGCAGTGAGCGTGGTGTCGATGATCTTCGGCAACCTGGGCGACGACAGCGCGACCGGCGTCTGCTTCACCCGCAACCCTTTGACCGGCGAGGACGTCGTCACGGGCGAGTACCTGACCAACGCCCAGGGCGAGGACGTGGTGGCCGGCATCCGGGCCGGGAAGCCGATCGAGGAGATGGAGAGTGACCCGAAGCTTGAGGGTGCCTACCGGCAGCTCTACGCTGCGCAAGAAGCCCTGGAGCACCACTTCCGGGATCCGCAGGACGTGGAGTTCACCATCGAGGAGGGCTGGCTCTTTATCCTGCAGACCCGGGCTTTAGGCGGACGCACCGGGCGGGCGTCGCTCAAGATCGTCACCGACATGGTCGAGGAGGACGTCATCTCGCCGCGGGAGGCCGTGCTCAAGTACGGCGACCCCAAGGGGTTGAACGAGCTGCTCCAACCGGCCTTCGACCCCGAAGAGGAGCAAAAGGCGCGCGAGGACGGACGGCTCATCGCCACCGGTATCCCGGCCTCGGCTGGCGCTGCCACGGGTGAGGTTTCCCTCTACCCCGAGCAGGCAGAGGTCCTCTCGCAACGTGGCCACGACATCATCCTCGTGCGGCACGAGACCTCGCCAGAGGATGTGAGCGGCCTCCACAGCTCCAAAGGGGTCCTGACCGCCAGGGGCGGGGTCGTCTCCCACGCCGCCATCGTGGCGCGGGGCATGGGCAAGGCCGCTGTGGTGGGGGCCGAGAGCGTCGAGATCGACGAGCGCCGCGGAGTATTGCACATCGGTGAGGCGGCGATAGCCCCCGGCGAGGTCATCTCCATCGACGGCACTACGGGGGAGGTATTCCTCGGTGACATACCGGTGGTAGCTTCGCCCATAAAGGCGAAGCTGGCCGGCGAGGAGGTGGATGCCGAGGGTGGGGAGATGTACGAGAGGTTCGAGCGGTTACTCGGCTGGGCCCGCGAGCACAAGGCCGTCGAGATCCGGTGCAATACCGAGACCGAGGAGGACCTGGCGGCTGCCCTCTCTTTGGGCGCCGAGGGTGTGGGTCTCGTCCGCACCGAGCACTACATGCTCAGCCCCGAAGAGCGTCGGACCGCGTTCACGGCCCTGATCCTGGCCCAGACCGAGGAGGAGCGACATAAGGCTCTGTCCTCGATCTACCCGGTCATGGAGCGGGCCGCGGGTGACATCTTCCGGCTGCTGGAAGGCAAGCCGGCCACCATACGGCTCTTCGATCCCGTGCCGAACGAGTTCTTACCCCGCAGCGAAGTCGAGCTGGCCCGTGTGGCGGGGTTCATGGAGCTCTCCTTCGAGGAGGCCCGGCACCGGTCCGAGGTCCGGGAGGAGACGAACCCCATGTTGGGCTTCCGGGGCGTGCGCCTGTACGTGCTGGCGCCGGAGATCGCTCGCTCCCAGTCAAGGGCCATCCTGACGGCCGCAGCTCGCTGTATGGAGGAAGACATTCGAGTTCAGCCTGAGATCCAGATCCCGATGGTCATAAACCGCACCGAGACCCTGCGCGTCGTCGAGACCATCCACGAGGCGGCCCGGGAGGTCATGGAGGACGAGGAGGTCGAGGTTCCCTACAGGGTCGGAGCGATGATCGAGACGCCGGCCGCTGTGAGGACGGCCGACGCGTTCGCCAGAGCCCTGCAGTTCTTCTCCTACGGGGTCAACGACCTCACCCAGACGGTATTCGCCATCAGCCGCGACGACACCGGCCACTTCATGGGGGCTTACGAAGAGTTCGGGATTGTGGCTGCGGACCCCTTCCGGTCGCTGGACCCGATCGTGGAGACTTTCATGGAGGAGGCTCTCGAGAGGTCCAGGAGATCCAACCCCGACATCTTCGTCTTCGCCTCAGGTGACCTAGGCGGAGACCCCCACTCCGTGAAGGTCTTCCACGAGATGGGCCTCGACGGTGTCAGCGCCAGCCCCTGGCTCGTGCCGGTC
>OBLS010000465.1_pt1 | contig 14536 bp, 17 predicted proteins | sample 1519901 | NCBI WGS metagenome assembly OBLS01 (sample SAMEA3113585, study PRJEB22503) | soil metagenome | reverse complement strand
CGACGTCCCAGTTCTCGCAGGCGAACCACTTGCCGGTGCGGCCGAAGCCCGCCATGACCTCGTCGCAGATCAGGAGGATCCCGTGCCGGTCGCAGACCTCCCGAATCGACTGGAGATAGCCGTCGGGCGGGACGATGATCCCGTTCGTCCCGACGACGGTCTCGAGGATCACGGCCGCGACCGTGTCGGCCCCCTCGTACTGGAGGATCTCCTCGAGGTGCGGCGCGCCGGTGCACACCGGGCAGGGATCGGGATGGCCGGCCGGGCAGCGGTACGTGTAGGGGTCGAGCATCCGCACGACGCCAGGCAAGCCCGGCTCGGCGGGCCACCGCCGCGGGTCGCCGGTGAGCGTGATCGCGCCGGCCGTCGCCCCGTGGTAGGAGCGGTAGCGCGCGATCACCTTGTGCCGGCCCGTGTACCAGCGGGCGAGCTTGATCGCGTTCTCGTTCGCCTCCGCGCCGCCGTTCGTGAAGAACGACATCGCAAGGTCGCCCGGCGTCACCTCAGCAAGCAGGCGGCCAAGCGTCGACCGCGACTCGCTGGCCATCGGCGGGCCGATCGTGCACAGCTTCTCGGCCTGCTCCTTGATCGCCGCGATCACCTTCGGGTGGCCGTGTCCGATCGAGACGTTGACGAGCTGGGACGCGAAGTCGAGGTAGCGCTTCCCGTCGTAGTCCCAGAAATAGCGCCCTTCGCCGCCGGCCACGGCAATGGGGTTGATCGCGTCCTGCACCGACCACGAGTAGAGGACGTAGCGCTTGGCGTCCTCGACGATCTGCCGCCCGAGTTCGGTGTTGGCCTCGACCGTGGCCATAGCGCGACTTTACAGCTCGTCCGCGAGCAGGTCCATGAGCAGGCCGTCGTGCCACTCGCCGCCCGGCAGGCGCTCGTACTGGCGCATCACGCCGACCGGCTTGAAGCCCGCCTTCTCGTAGGCGCGGATCGCCGCGGTGTTGTGCGCGGCGGGGTCGATGACGAGCCGGTGGTGGCCTCGCTCGCGGATCAGGTACTCCGCCATCGTCCTCACGGCGTCCGTGCCGAGACCCTGTCCCTGGACGTCCTCCGAGAGGAAGATGTCGATGCCGGCGTGGCGGTACATCGGGTCGTCCTCCTCGTGGTACTGGATGAGGCCGACCACCTCGCCGTCCAGCTCGACCGCGAAGACGGTGCACTCGTCGGTCCCGGCGGCCTTGCCCTCGAGCTTCTCCAGGTCCGGCTCGCCCCAGGCGGCCGCGACTCCCGGTTGCGCCTGAATCGCCGCCAGCCGCGGCCCGTCGGCGGCAGTCATGGGGCGAATCAGGACGCGTTCTCCTCGCAGGACTGTCATCGCGCTAGTCTGGCCGAAGTCTGAAGGAGGGCCGTATGACCGAAGTCTTGGAGAAGCAGCAAGAGCGCGGCACAGAGCTCGGCAGGATCAGCCACTGGATCGGCGGGCAGTCGGTTGCCGGGGAGTCGGGCCGGAGCGGCCCGGTCTACAACCCAGCCCGCGGCGAGCAGACGAAGGAGGTCGATTTCGCGTCGGTCGAGGAGGTCGACCGCGCGGTACAGACCGCCAAGGAGGCGCTCGTCGGCTGGCGACAGGTCTCGCTGTCGCGTCGGCAGGAGCTCTTTTTCCGGATCCGGGAGCTCTTCCACCAGAGGCGCGAGGATCTCGCGGCGCTCCTGACCGAGGAGCACGGAAAGGTGTTCTCCGACGCCCTCGGTGAGGTGCAGCGCGGGCTCGAGGTGATCGAGTACGCCTGCGGGATCCCGACGCTCCTCAAAGGCGACTTCTCCGAGCAAGCCTCGACCGGGATCGACGTCTACTCGATCCGGCAGCCGGTGGGGGTGGTCGCCGGCATCACGCCCTTCAACTTCCCGGCGATGGTGCCAATGTGGATGTGGGCGCCGGCGCTCGCCTGCGGGAATGCGTTCATCCTCAAGCCGTCCGAGAAGGATCCGTCAGCGTCGGTCCTGGCCGCGCAGCTGCTGCAGGAGGCCGGCCTGCCGGACGGCGTGTTCAACGTCGTGCACGGCGACAAGGTCGCGGTGGACGCGATCCTCGAGCACCCCGACATCGCCGCCGTCTCGTTCGTCGGCTCGACGCCGATCGCCCGCTACATCTACTCGACCGGGACGGCGAACGGAAAGCGCGTCCAGGCGCTCGGCGGCGCGAAGAACCACATGATCGTCCTGCCGGACGCCGACCTGGACATGGCTGCCGACGCCGCCGTCTCCGCCGCCTACGGCTCGGCCGGCGAGCGCTGCATGGCGATCTCGGCCGTGGTCACCGTCGGTGACATCGGCGACGAGTTCATCGCCGCGGTGAAGGAGCGGCTCCCGAAGGTGAAGGTCGGACCGGGCACGGAGCCGGACAACGAGATGGGGCCGCTGATCACGCGTGAGCACCGCGACAAGGTCGCGTCCTACCTGGACAGCGGGAAGGAACAGGGCGCCGAGGTCGTCGCCGACGGGCGTGAGAGTGCGCCCGACGGCGACGGCTTCTTCCTCGGCGTGTCCCTGCTGGACAAGGTCACGCCCGAGATGGACGCGTACAAGGACGAGATCTTCGGACCGGTGCTCTCGGTCGTCAGGGCCGGGACCTACGACGAGGCGATCAAGCTCGTCAACGAGAATCAGTACGGCAACGGCGTCGCGATCTTCACGCGCGACGGCGGCGCCGCCCGCCAATTCCAGCACGAGGTCGAGGTGGGGATGGTCGGCGTCAACGTCCCGATCCCGGTGCCCGTCGCGTATTACTCGTTCGGCGGCTGGAAAGGCAGTCTCTTCGGCGACTCACACATCTACGGGCCGGAGGGGATCAACTTCTACACTCGCGGAAAGGTCGTCACCTCGCGCTGGCCCGACCCGGCGACGAGCAAGGTCGACCTCGGCTTCCCACAAACGAGGTGATGAGGATGGAGATGAGCATGGTCGTGGATCGCGGCAAGTCGGGAGCGGAGCGCGTGGTCGAGACGATCGAGGGGCTTCCGCCGCTCGAGCGTTTCGGGCTTCGCCGTAAGTCGAGAGCAGAGCGCCTCCGGGCGACGGTTCAGACGCTGCCCCCCGCTGCACGCGTCGGGCTGATCGCCGTGGCGACTGGCCTCTTGCTCGGGGTCGCCTACCTGGCTCGCAAGAGGCTCTTCGCGGCGGCCGCAGTCGTGGCGGACGTCGTCGAGGAGGCGGCGGACACGGTCGAGGACGCCGCCGAGGATGTCGCCGAGGCGGCACGAGACCGCGCCGCGCCAACGTCCGACTAGGAGGCTTCGCGAGCGTCCGATAACGCGGTCCAGGGACGACCGGCCACGCAACGGGGGTTGGGCTCATCTCAAAGAGCCAGTCCCCGGCCGGCTGAGGTCAACTGTCCCGCCTGATTCCAGCAGGCGCGCCTGCGTTCCGGAGAAACCGGCGCCCTTTCGTCACGATCTCCGTGTCCCCGCGAGCCGGGTCCGAGGGACAGTCCCTGGCGCCCAGCTCGCGGCCACGGAGCGGCTATGCGGCGACTGCGCTCCGCTCGGGCGGGAGGCCGGCGTCCCGCCAGTCGGCCCTGCAGTCGACGTAGTCACCCTCGCGCACGGCTTCACGCGGTCCGTCACGCCCGAGGACGAGAGATGCTCCGCAGGTCGACCCGTTCCCGCCTAGGACTCGCTAGCGAGAGTGGCCTCGCGGATCCTCTGGGCAACGACGTGGAAAACGTGCCAGTGCTTCGGCTCGCCGACGGCTGTCTCGCCATCCGTCTCCTCCTCGTCGAACCGTTCGAGCTCGAATCCGCCGAAGAGCGCCTCGGCGGCGTCCCGCGAGAAAAACGTCATGTCCTTCTCGCCCGCCCACTCGTCCCGCTCGCCGAACAGCTGGCCGCAGAAACGTCCGCCCGGACGGATCGAGGCGCGAATGCGTCTCCAGAGGTCGTCGAAGCGGTCGGGGTGGCAGAACGGAAGCGAGAACCCGGCGTTGAGAAGCTCGGCGCACGGCCAGCGCGCGTCCTCGAAGCGCGCAACTTCGGTCTCCAGGGCGCGTGAATCGCCGACGCGGGCACGGAGCCGCTCGATTGCCTCTGCCTCGGCGTCGATCGCGACGACGTGCCAGCCGCGCCGGAGCAACTCCACCGTGTCGCGGCCGTCGCCGCAGCCCAGGTCGACCGCGAGCCCTCGCTCAGCGAAGGATTCGAGCGCCTCGAGCAACGTCTCGTGCGGCGGACGGTCTCGAACGGCGTCGTAGTACGCGCTCCACTCGGTCACGTCGGCGGCGGCGGGGCCGTCAGGCCATCGCGGTCTCGGCCTTCAGCTCCTCGCCGAACTTCGCCCGCGCCACGAACTGACCCACGCCTGGCGACGCCACGAGCTCGCCACCCTCGACGAGCACCTGCCCGCGCAGGAGCACGACCTCGGGAGTCCCCGTGACCTTGGTCCCCTCGTAGAGGTTGTAGTCGATCTTCGAGTGGTGGCCCGCGGCCGTGATCGTGTGCTTGCGCTCCGGGTCGAAGACGACGATGTCCGCGTCGGAGCCCACGGCGATCGTCCCCTTCCGCGGGTAGAGCCCGAACAGCTTCGCCGGGTTCGTGGAGAGCAGCTCGACCATCCGGTTCAGCGAGATCCGCCCCGCCCGGACGCCGAACTCGTGGATCATGTGCAGCCGGTTCTCGAGCCCCGGCCCGCCGTTCGGGATCTTCGAGAAGTCGTCGCGTCCGAGCGTCTTCTGGCCGTCCCAGAGGAATGCGCAGTGGTCGGTCGAGATCGCCGAGAGGACGTCCGTCCGCACGGCGTTCCACAACACGTCCTGATTCGCCTTGTCGCGCGGAGGCGGTGTGTACACGTACTTCGCGCCCTCGAAGTTCGGCTGCTCGAGGTGCGTGTAGTCGATGAAGAAGTACTGCGTGCACGTCTCGCCGTGGATGTCCCAGCCCTTCTCGCGGGCAAGCGCAATTGGCTCGACGGCCTCGCGGCAGGAGACGTGGACGACGTAGAGCGGTGCGCCGGCGACCCGAGCCAGCTGGATCGCCCGGTTCGTCGCCTCGCCCTCGGTCTCCGGCGGGCGGGTCAGCGCGTGCCAGTGCGGCTCTGTGTGGCCGGCCGCAAGCGCCTCCTTGACGAGCACGTCGATCGCGTCGCCGTTCTCGGCGTGGACCATCACCAGCGCGCCCGAGTCGGCCGCGACCTGCATCGACCGGAAGAGCGTCTCGTCGTCGACCATGAGCGCGCCCTTGTAGGCCATGAAGAGCTTGTAGGAGGTCACGCCCTGCTCGGGGAGCCCTGCGAGCTCCTCCAGCGAGCCGCCGTCGTTCAGGTCTGTGATCGCCATGTGGTAGCCCATGTCGATCACCTGCCTGCCGTTCGCCTTCTCCTTCCACATGTCGAGGGCTGCTGCGAAGGTCTCACCCTGCGGTTGGATGACGAAGTCGACGTGGCACGTCGTGCCGCCGAACGCAGCGGCCGTCTGCCCCGACTCGACGTCGTCCACGGTCACCGTGCCTCCGAAGGGCATGTCCAGATGGGTATGCGGGTCGATCCCGCCTGGCAGCACGTACTTCCCAGCAGCGTCGATGACGCGGTCCGCCTCGACGGTGTCCGAGAGCGACTCGCCGATGAGGGAGATCCGCTCGTTCTCGACGAACACGTCGCCGACGTAGTCGTCGGCCGCCGTGATCACTCGGCCTCCCTTGATCAGAACGGAACTCATTGCGGATCTCCCTCCTTCGGCATTGCCTTACTGGGGCCGTGGGCCTTAGGCGCCGCCCTCCGTGACTTCGACTTCCTCTGCCTGCCAGTCCTCGCCGTTGACGTCGACGTCGTCGTCCTTCAGCTCCTCGACGGCCGCCTCGGCGATGTCGGTGCGGTACGAGTCGTCGCTCGCCGGCTTCGAGATCACCTTGCCGTCGAGCGCGATCTGCTTCGTGATCTCCCAGGACTCGGGCTCCATGATCCCGATCCCTGCGGGAGCCGGCCAGATCAGCTTGTTGATCTCGTTCATCTGCCACCGCTGGTGGCCCTCACCGAGCGTCGGCCCGTTCTCGAGCACGATGTTCACGCACTCGTCCGGGTTGTCGCGGCAGTAGATCCAGCCGCGGAAGCTCGCCTTCAGGAACCGCTTGGCGATGTCCTCGTTGCCCTCCTCGGCGATCCAGTCCTCACGGACGAAGACGCCGTCCTCCAGTGCGCCGGTGCCGAGGTCGGACATCTTCATGACGTTGAGCTGGTCGATCGTGTACAGCTGGCCCGTGTCGGGATCCTTGGTCTCGAGCACCTGGGCGAGCTCGTTGTAGGTCATCGCCGCAGCGGCGTCGATGTCCCGCTTGAGGAAGAGCTCCATGTCGAACGGTTGCGCGACGATCTCGGCGTCCTTCTGCGGATCGATCCCGTTCTTGTTCAGCGCGGCGAACAGCTTGTGCTCGTTGCCGCCGAGCCAGACGCCGACCTTCTTGCCGCGCAGGTCGGTGATCTGGTCGAGGCCCGTGTCCTTCCAGGTCACCTCGGTCATGCCCGACCGGGTGAAGACCTGGGCGATGTTGACGATGTTCTGGCCCTTGTCGCGCGTCGCGAGGGTGCTGTCCAGCCAGTTGATGCCGAACTCGGCCTGGCCGCCGAGGACGACCTGCTCCGGAACGATGTCCGGGCCGCCGGGGCGGATGTCCACGTCCAGCCCCTCGTCCTCGTAGTAGCCCTGGTCGAGCGCCGCGTAGTACCCGGCGAACTGCGCCTGGACGACCCACTTCGACTGAAGGGTGACCTTGTCGAGGTCGCCGCCGGCGCTCCCGCCGCCTTCGTCGTCGTCGCTGCCGCATCCGGCCAGCGCGAACATGGCCGCAGCCGCGAGCGCAGCGACGGACCACCACCTGCTGCTTCTCATCCACTTCCCCTTTCGGTGCACGGTTGCCATTACTCCGCGGTCCTCCGCGCCGACGGATGCCAGCCCATCGTAAGCCGCTCGAGAGCGGCGACGGCGCCGTAGAACAGGATTCCGAGGATGCTGGCGACGACGATTGCCGCCCACGCCTCCGTGAACGCGAAGACGCCGGCCTGCCGCCGGATCTGGATTCCCAGCGCGTCCTGCGAGCCTCCGAAGTAGTCGCCCACGATCGCGCCGATCATTGCGAGTACCGTCGCCACCTTCAACCCGGTGAAGATGAACGGCAGTGCGTTCGGGATGCGCACACGCCGGAAGATCTCCCGCTCGCCGCCCGCGTAGGAACGCATCAGCTCGATCTGCTGCGGCCGCACCGACGTCAGCCCGCGGAGGGTGTTGACGAGCACCGGGAAGAAGCAGAGGACGGCGGCGATCACCATCTTCGAAAGCTGGTTGAGCGTCCCGAACCAGTTGTTCGTGATCGGGGCGAAGGCGATGATCGGGATCGCGTTGGCCGCAATGGCGAACGGCATCAGCGCCGTCGCGAGCATCCGCCAGCGGGCGAGGACCAGGGCGACCACGATCCCTGCCGAGCAGCCCATCACCCAGCCGCCGAACGCCTCTTCGAACGTGAACCACCCTGCGCCCCAGAGCGTGTCGCGCTCGGTCCACAGGGTTCGCGTGATGTCGGAGGGTGGGGGCAGCAGGAAATTCTGGATGTCGAGGCCGCGGACGAGCCCCTCCCAGAGCGCGATGCCGGCGAAGAAGACGACGACGGCCGGGAACCAGTCCCAGAGGCTCCGCCCGACTCGCGCGCCCAGCGTCCCGCGCGGGATCGGCTCGACGACGGTCGAGCTCACAGGCCCTCTTCCGCGACGATGAACTGCTCTTCGTCCTCGGCCCCTTCGGCCTCGAAGCCGCCGCCCTCGCGGAGCAGCCGCCGCACCTCGCGGATCAGGTCGGCGAAGAAGGGGTCCTCCCTGGTCTCGATCGTGCGGGGCTGCGGGAGGTCGACGTAGACGACGCCGACGATCCGGCCAGGCCTCGCCGACATGACGACCACGCGGGTGGAGAGGAATACGGCCTCGGAAATCGAGTGCGTGACGAAGATGACGGTGCTGCCGCTCTGCTCCCAGATCCGCAGCAGCTCGAGGTTCAGGCGCTCGCGCGTCATCTCGTCGAGAGCGCCGAACGGCTCGTCCATCAGGAGCAGCGGCGGCGAAAACGAGAGCGCACGGGCGATCGAGACCCGTTGCTGCATTCCGCCGGAGAGCTGCCACGGGTGGTGCTTCTCGAAGCCCTTCAGCTCCACGAGGTCGACCAGCTCCTGGACCCGCTCGCCCCGCTTCCGGCGGTCCCAGCGCAGGATCTCGAGCGGCAGCCCGATGTTCTTCTCCACGGTGCGCCAGTCGAAGAGCACTGCGTCCTGGAAGACGATTCCGTAGTCGCGGTCGAGCCGCGCCTGGCGCGCGCTCTTGCCGTTGACCACGACGTCGCCGCCCGACGGCTGGATCAGGTCGCCGACGATCCGGAGGAGCGTCGACTTGCCGCAGCCAGACGGGCCGATCAGGGAGATGAACTCACGGGGGCGGATCTCGAGGTCGATGCCCTCGAGCGCTCTGACCTGGCCCTGGGCGAACTCCTTCGAGACGGCCTTGAGCTCGACGACATTCGCCTGCTCGTTCACGCCACGTGCTCCGGCGCCCGCCGCACCACGATCTTCTCGACCACGACGACGACCAGGAAGAAGACGATCCCGAGCGCGGCGGCGACGAGGTTCGTCGCCCACAGGTTCTCGGGCGTCGTCGAGTAGTACTGGTTGAAGTTGAGAATCGCGCCGCCGAGACCGTTCTGGATCGAGGCGGGGAGCTCGCCGATTATCGCGCCCACCACGCAGGCCGTCGCCGAGATCTTGAAGGCGGTGAACAGGTACGGAAGCGAAGCGGGAAGCCGCAGCTTCCAGAGGATCTGGAGCGTGCTCGAGGCGTACGAGCGAGTGAGCTCGAGCGCCCGCGGGTCGACCGACGTGAGCCCGCGCAGAGTGTTGATCGCGACCGGGAAGAACGTGAGGAAGGCAGCGATGATCGAGACCGAGAACCAGTCGGGGAAGCCCCTCCCGCCGAACCAGATGACGACCATCGGCGCGACGGCGAGGATCGGGATCGTCTGGGAGGCGACGATGTACGGGAGGAAGCCGCGCTGGAGCAGGCGCGAGTGGGCGAGGAGCACGCCGAGCACGAACCCGATCGAGGCACCGAGCACGAATCCGACAGCCGCCTCCTTGGCCGTGAAGAGCGCTGCGTCCCAGAGCACCTCGATCAGCAGCGGCCCGTTCCTCCGCGAGGGCTCGAAGAGCTGGCCGACGATGTCGTGGAGGTGGGGAAAGGTCTTGTCGTTGACCTCGAAGCTCCCGATCGTCAGGCCGGTCGTCTCGCCGAACCACTTGAATCCCTCCCACAGGGCGTAGAGGGCGGCGAGGACGATCGCCATCATCCCGAGCTGGGCGAGCACCGGCCGCCAGGGAAGCTCGCGGCGAGGCTGCTCGGAGGCGACCGATGCCATGTCGAGACGTTAACGTCGCGCTGGTGGCGCGGCTCAACAACATCACCTTCGCGTGCGAGGAGCCCGTGCGGCTTGCGGAGTTCTGGCGCGAGGCGCTCGGCTACGAGCACATCCAGGTGCCGCCGGAGGTCGAGGAGGCAGCGTCGGCCGCGATCGGGCGCGGCGAGCTGGAAGCGGACTCCTGGGCGATGCTCGTCAATCCGGACGGCACCGGCCCGCGGCTCCTGTTCCAGCGGCGCCCGAAGACGCAGACCACGGACATCCCGATCCATCTCGACATCCACTCGGAGGACCGCCGGGCCGAGGTCAAGAGGCTGCAAGGCCTAGGCGCGACGTTCGTCGAGGAGCGATCGCAGAAGATCGGCAGCTTCGAGGAGTTCTGGACGGTGATGAAGGACCCCGAGGGCAACGGCTTCTGCGTGTCATGACGCTCGATCCCGCCCGCACAGTGACCGAGCTGAAGGAGCTGCGCGAGCTCACGGGCAACGAGGACGGCGCCCAGCGCGTGGCCTGGACCGACACCTGGGTCGAGGCCCAGGAGTGGATGGCCTCCAAGCTCGAGGGCACCGCCGCCGAGATGGAGTTCGACGAGGCGCGCAACCAGTGGTGGACGCTTCGCGGCCGGTCGGATCGAGAGCTGCTGATCGGCGGCCACCTCGACTCCGTTCCGAACGGCGGTTGGCTCGACGGCGCGCTCAATGTGGTCGCCGGCTCGGAGGTGCTGCGCCGGATCGCGGAGGAGGGCGAGCCGCCGGTCACCGTCCGCCTCGTCTCGTGGGCAGACGAGGAGGGCGCCCGGTTCGGTCGCTCGCTCTTCGGTTCGAGCGCCGCTGCCGGATCGATGGCGGATCAGGACGAGCTGCGGCAGCTCACCGATCGCGACGGTGTCTCGCTTCCGGACGCGATCGGGAAACACGGCGTCGACCTCGATCGCGCGACCGACGCGAAGAGCCAGCTCGAGAACGCTGCCGCCTATCTGGAGCTCCACATCGAGCAGGGGCCGGTCCTCGAGTCCATGGATCTCCCGCTCGGAGCCGTGCTCGGAACGTTCGGCGTTGAGCGGCACCGTGTCGTCTGGCGGGGCCAGGCGGCGCACGCCGGCTCGACGCCGATGGATCAGCGCCGGGACGCGCTGGCGGGTGCGTCGAAGCTGGCGCTCGAGCTCCGGCACATCGCCGAGCGCGCGGGCGGCGGCGCGGTCTGCACCTCCGGCGGCGTCGTCTGCAACCCCGGGATCGTCACGTCGGTCGTGGAGACCGCCGAGCAGCTCCTCGACCAGCGCCACCTCGACGCGGGCACCCTCGCCTCGATGCTGGCGGACGCAAAGGAGCGAAGCGGGCAGTTCGCCGAGGAGGAGGACCTCGAGGTCGAGTTCGAGCGGATCTGGAACATCGAGCCGATCCTGTTCGACGAGCAGCTCGTCGAGTTCGCCGACGAGTCGATCAACGGCGTGGCGGGCCGGTCGCACCGGCTGCCGAGCGGCCCGCTGCACGACGCGGCGGAGGTCTCACGCGCCGGAATCCCGACGGTGATGCTCTTCGTCCAGAGCCTTCGGGGCCTCTCGCACACGAAGCTGGAGGACACGAAGGAGGAGCACCTCGAGCTCGCCGTGCAGGCGCTGGACCGGCTCGCGGCGAGGACGATCGAGCACCTCGGGGAGTAACTCGAACGAGGGAGCACACGGCTTCCGCACTCGTGCCGATAAGCACAGGCATGGACGAGCCGCACGTCCACCTCCTCATCCGGCGCTCCGCCGAGTACGGAGGCCGCATCGGGCCCCTAGCCTTCGCTGCCGGAGTGGGTGGGTTCCTGATCTGGCTCATCTCGCTCGACGCGTTGCCTTCGGTGGGCGCCATCGGTTGGGTGGTCGGTCTCTGCGGGATGATGGTTGCGCTCTCCTCGGCGCTTGCTTCGTCCGTCGGCCTGCTGGCGCGGACCGGGCGGAGACTGGCCGCGCGCCCGCTGCTGACCTCAGCCCTGCGCGTGCTCGGCCCCGCGGCGGTTGCGTTCTTCGTGATCTCGTTCTTCTGGAGCTAGAGCGGCTCGCGGAGCCGCTCACGGTTCCGAACCGCGAACGTGAGGATGGCCGCGGCCGTCGTCGCGAAGCCGACCAGCACGAAGGCGTCCGCGAGGTTGAACGCGATCGAGTCGAGCTCGATCGGGTTCGGGACGCCGGGCCAGAGCGCGAGCGACACGACATTCCCGAGCACGCCGCCGAGGACGACGCCGCCTGCAAGGGCCAGCAACGCAGACCGAGTCGCCAGGATCGCGGCCGACCACAGCAGCGCCAGGGCGAGGACGACGGCGACGTAGGCCGACGAGCGTGGGTGGACATACGTCGACTCGACGGTCGTCTTGTGGGCCAGATCGAGGCCGGCGAACGCGACGGCAGTCGGGGCGAACACCACCGGCAAGTTCCTCACGACGGCTCGCTTTCGGCAAGTGCTCGTGACTCGCGCCGGCTGAGATACCCGAGAAACTCGAGCGAGGGGATCAGGATCGCCACGATCCAGAAGGTCGTGCCGAGCCCGAAGTCGGGGATCAGCGCCACCTCGATCGCGGTCAGAAACGTCAGGAATGCTGCGAACCCCACGACCGTTCGGCCGCTCGCCTTCGCGCGAGGCTCTCCGGTGCTGCCGAAGAACCGAACGCACAGCGGCAGCACGATGAGCAGGAACCCGCCGAGGACCGCGAGCGTGACGAGAGCTCCGTCGGTCAGGAGATCGGCGAGCGCGAGCCCGACCAGCAGCCACGCGTAGAACGCGATCCGAACCGGAACGGGGAGCTCGCGACCCATGACCAACCGACCTTCCCACGATCGATCAGGCCGTGCCTCACAGGTGCGGCTCCGGGCCGTTACACGCGAGTAGTCGTCACGACAGCCGCACGAGCGCGACGCCTCCAGCGAGCAGCGCGACGCCGAGGAGCCGGAGCGGCGTGACGGGATTCTCCTCGAACCCGACCCAGCCGTAGTGGTCCACGAGCAGCGAGGCGATCGCCTGCCCGGCGAGGATCAGCGCGACGAGGGTCGCCGCGCCGAGCTTCGGTGCCGTGACGATCGAGCCGAGCACGTAGAAGGCGCCGAGGACGCCGCCGATCCAGACCCACCAGGGCGCGTCGCCTGCCCGGTCGGGGATCCCACGCTGCGCAAAGAGCACCGCTACGAGCAGCGCGGCGGCGCCGACGACGAAGGAGACGAACGCCGCGCGGATCGACCCGCCGATCCACTGCGCGAGCTGCGCGTTGATCCCGAACTGGATCGGCAGCATCGCCCCCGCGAGCAGCGCGAAGACGAGGTAGCTCCAGATTGCCACCGGAGAGTTTTCGAGAGAAAATGACGATTTCCCGCCCGGCCACGAGGAGGTCCCATGCTCGACTTCGGCGTCACCGTCCTGCCGGATCCGCCCCAATCGCGCTTCTTCGAGCTGGTCGACCTGACCGAGCAGCACGGCTTCGACTACGCGTGGACCTATGACTCCCACATCCTCTGGCAGGAGTCCTACGCGACCCTGCCCGTGGCCGCGTCCCGGACGCAGAAGGTCAAGCTGGGCCACTTCGTGACGAACCCGGGCATCCGCGACCCGACGATCACGGCCAGCTGGTACGCGACGATGCAGGACCTGTCCGACGGGCGGATGGTGATGGGGATCGGCCGCGGTGACTCCTCGCGCCGGGTGGTCGGCCTCAAGCCGGTGAAGGTGGCCGAGTTCGAGGCCCGGTGCAAGATGATCAAGGACCTGATGAACGGTCGCCAGGTCGAGTGGAACGGCAAGGAGCTCCAGCTCGAGTGGGCCAAGGATCTCCCCGAGATCCCGATGTGGATCGCCGGCTACGGGCCGAGAGCGCTCGGCGTCGCCGGCCGGGTCGCGGACGGCGTGATCATCCAGCTCGCCGACCCGCAGATCATCCAGTGGATCATGGACACGGCCCGAAAGGCCGCCGAGGAGGTAGGTCGCGACCCGTCAGAGCTGAAGTGCATCGTCGGCGCACCGAGCCACATCACCGACAACATCCAGGAGGCGCGCGACCAGGTGCGGTGGTTCCCCGCGATGGTCTCGAATCACGTGATGGACCTGATCGAGCGCTACGGCTTCGACTCGGAGATCCCTGACGCGCTGACCGACTTCGTCAAGGCGCGGAAGTTCTACGACTACAAGGACCACAGCCGCGTCGGCGCGGCTCACGGCGAGTTCGTCACCGACGAGATCGCCGACCGCTTCACGGTCATCGGCAACGTCGAGCAGGTGACGACGAAGCTGAAGGAGCTCGAGTCCGTCGGCGTCGACCAGTTCAACATCTACCTCATGACCGAGGGGCAGAACGAGACGCTGGCGACATATGGCAAGGACATCCTTCCGGCCTTTCAAGGGGTCGCTGCGTAGCCGGCGCCGAGTGACCGACGAAGAGCTAGCCGCACTCGTTCAACGGATAACTGAGGCGGCGCAAGCCCTGATTTCGGGCGATATCGAGGGCTATGCCGCCCGGATCAAGCATGCGCACGACTACACGCTCATGTCGCCGTACGGTGGCGACCCGGTGCGAGGATTCGACGACTCAGACGGGGCCTTAAATGCTCTAGCGCAGTTTTTTCGCGGCGGCGAGGCGAAGGTCGAAGTCGTGGAGACCTACACGTCCGGCGACTTGGCGGTGCTCGTCGTCATCGAGCGACAGCACGGGACGATCGGAGATCTGCCGGAGCAGGACTGGTCGCTGCGCGTGACGTGGGTCTTCCGGCGCACTGCAGACTCGGACTGGGAGCTCGTCCATCGTCATGCGGACGCGCTGGTACATGCCATCGACCACGAGCGGCTGGGAGCACTCGCGCGCGGTGAGTGACAGCCCCGCCCTCTGGCACGCGTATCACCGTCACTGCAGAAGACAGCGAAAGACAGGGCCGAGCGCGACACGTAGGCATTGAGCTGGAGGGCAGTCGTCTGCGCCAGTGTTCGGGAATGTCACCCGACGGTATCCGCCACCCGGCAGATCTTGGTCTCAGCTCGTCGAGGTCGAGACCTGCGCGCTCAGCGCAGAGCCTCCTCGAACCGCGGGTCGTCACGTACGGCGGCGAAGTCGTCGTCTCTCCGCGCGTCCTCGCGGAATCGCGGGAACAGCTCGACGGACCGCCGGAGGTGGGCGAACGTGTCCTCGCCGGTTT
>OBLS010000463.1_pt1 | contig 14558 bp, 11 predicted proteins | sample 1519901 | NCBI WGS metagenome assembly OBLS01 (sample SAMEA3113585, study PRJEB22503) | soil metagenome | reverse complement strand
GGATTGGTTTTTTAAGCGGATGTATATATACTTCCTCCTTCTCTTTTGCCAGCGAAATACATTTTATGTCCAATCCTAGCCTGTGGATCGCAGATAACGCGGAACTTAGTTGGCCTCTACCTCCATCTATTACTATAAGGTCCGGTAACGTATCTCTATTTGCAAGCGAAGAATAGCTTCGGCTCACTATTTCAGATATCATGGCAATATCATTTTGGCCAGATATAGTCCTGATCTTAAATCTCCGGTATCCTTCCTTAGAGGGCTTGCCATCGACAAACCTAGTGCGTGATCCTACAGCAAAGGTAGTACCGAAATTGGATATATCGAAGCAATCAATGACCGAGGGCGTAATCCTGAGTTCAAGCTCGTCCTTGAGCTCCATTAACGGCATCAAGTTTTGCTTGCCGTGTGCAAGGTGCAAATTTCGAAGAACCAGATTCATAATGTCCTTTTTTTCTTTATTATGAAAGCTTTCCGTTATTCTGATAATTGTTACTTCGTGTCCACAAAGCTTCTCAAGAGATGCTTCTATAGTATCCTTTGATTCTGGTAACTCGTTTACGTAAATATATCTTGGTATTGCGGGGACTGAGGAGTAATATTGTGCTAGAAAGGTTCCAAGAGAATTGTCCCCGACTAATTCAAAATCAAATTTTTTTCTGTCCATGATTACCCCATTTTTGCGCGTCAAAATAAACAAATGCGCATTACCCTTGGCTTCATCTCTGATGATTCCAACATACTCCTCTTCAGAGGCATTCTTGTAACTAACCCTTTCCATATTTTGCTTGATTCTCAAATTATTCAACCGTCTCAGCGTGTCGTGGATCTCCTTGGCCTTCTCGTACTGCAGCAAGGCAGAAGCACTTTTCATGTCTTCTTCCATTTGCTTGGTAAACTTCTCTACGCTATTTTTTCCACTCAGTATTTCTTGAAGTGACTCGATACTTTTGAGATACTGTGATTCGGTCACATTTTTTATACATGGAGCGTCACAGTTCTTTATAAAATACTGAAGACAGGGCATTTTTGGAAGTGCATTACAAGTTCTTACTTTGAAGAGTTTCCTTAGCAGCCCTACCGTCAAAAATTTTGAACTTCCCTTTACGAAAGGGCCATAAATCTTCCCCTTCGGCCCGCTAAATTCTCCTCTTCGATTTCTTCTTGCAACCAATAGGCGAGGGAAGGTTTCCTGAGTTAGTTTCAGATAGGTGTAGCGTTGTTGGTCCTTCAACTCTATATTGAACAGGGGTCTGTACCTTTTGATAAGATTTGACTCTAGTAAAAAGGCTTCAATTTCGTTTTCAGTTGTTACAAACTCTACATCCGAAACTCGAGCAACTAGTTTCTTGGTTTTCCATTCAACGCCTTCATTATGAGTGGTGCTGCCGGCGTGCGAGAAATACGAAAGAACTCGCTTTCTTAGGTTCTTGGCCTTTCCTATGTATATAATATTCCCTTCATTATCCTTCATAAGATAAACCCCTGGATCCAGTGGCACTTGATTGGAGTCTCTGAATTTTGTCATGGTCACAGAAACTGAGGATTCGTTTGGGGAGGAGAAAGATGACATTGGTCGTTTCAATCTGTTTGTAATACTTGGTGAATCTTCAGCTTGGAGTTTAAGTAACCTGCTGTATAGCTGTGTGAGCATGTTGTCAGTTCCGAAGGGGTGCCGGATACAACGACTTTACCCCCCTCTTCGCCTCCATCGGGCCCTAAATCGACTATCCAATCGGCGCTAGCTATTACGTCAAGGTTGTGCTCTATGATAATAACCGTATTTCCCATTTCGACCAGCCTGTCGAGAATATCTAACAGCTTTTCGACATCTGCAAAATGAAGTCCAGTAGTAGGCTCATCAAGTACATATAATGTATTTCCTGTGTCCTTTTTTGACAGTTCTGCGGCGAGTTTAATCCGTTGCGCTTCTCCCCCTGACAGCGTGGTCGCCGGCTGACCTAAGTGGATGTAGTTTAGGCCTACATCACTCAATGTTTTTAGTCTCCTCTCTATGATTGGTATATTCTGAAAGAACAATAGAGCTTCCTCAACTGTCATAGATAATACATCGGAAATTGATTTTCCTTTGAACTTAGCTAGTAAGGTCTCCGAATTATACCTCTCTCCTTTGCATTCGTCACATTTCACAAAGACGTCTGGCAGGAATTGCATCTCAATTTTCTTTACTCCTGCGCCTTCACATGCATCACATCTGCCACCTGGAACATTGAAGGAGAATCTTCCAGCCCTGTATCCCAGTTCTCTTGCTCGGGGGGTTCTCGCAAACAATTCGCGAACTGGCGTAAACGCATTAACATAGGTTGCTGCATTTGACCTAGGCGTTCTTCCAATCGGAGACTGGTCTATTCCGATTATCTTGTCAACATATTGTAATCCTGAAATGGATTCATGTTTTCCAGGGACCTCTTTGGAATCATAAAAGTGTTTTGACAATGCCTTGAACAATATGTCATTCACAAGGGTTGACTTTCCGGAACCTGATACTCCTGTGACAACAGTCATGCAACCAACCGGGAAGGAAACGTCTATGGACTTTAAGTTATTTTGTTTTGCTCCATTAACCCTGATCCAGTTGTGTATTTCCCTCCTTCTTTCCTTTTGTCGTAATGCCGATCTCTCACCTCTAAGGTATGCAGCGGTAATGGAGTCGTTGCTTTCCAAGACTTTGTTTATATGTCCGCTTGCAACGACTTTTCCACCGTGGATCCCGGCACCCGGACCAATATCCACAATCCAATCTGAACTGCGAATGACCTCCTCATCATGTTCCACCACGATTAGAGTATTGTCGAGGTCGCGCAGTTTTCGCAAAGTATCGATTAGCTTGGCGTTATCCCTTTGATGCAGCCCTATTGTAGGCTCGTCCAAAACGTATAGGACACCTGTTAGGTTGGAACCTATCTGCGTAGCAAGACGTATCCGCTGGGATTCGCCGCCAGAAAGACTTGAAGTACTCCTATTTAATGATAGATATCCCAGACCTACATTGTTCAAAAATTCTAATCTAGCCATTATTTCCTTAAGTATTGTCCTAGCAACGTATCTCTCTGTGTCGTTTAGTTCTAATGTTTCAAAAAATATTTTACATTTATCAATAGGCAGGTCGCAAATATCCATTATGGATTTATCATTTATCTTAACGGAGAGCGCCTCATCCTTTAGTCTTCGCCCATTACAACTTTCACACTTTCGTTCCCTCATGAATTCCTGAAGGGCTTCTCGCTTGGCCTCCGATTCTGTTTCCCTGTATGTTCTATCCAAGTTCGGAATTACTCCTTCAAATGATCCGCTATACTCCCAGCTTGAATCGGAGTGCTTAGATTGATATTTGAAACGAATATTTTCTTCTGTTCCATAAAGGATTGTGTTCAACTGCTTTTGAGTCATTTCTGAGATGGGCATATTTAGTGTGAAACCCATTCTCTTTCCCACATCTCGTAACATTGATGACCTAAATGAAGCAAAATATCCTGACCATGGTCTAATTGCACCTTCTAGTATACTCTTTGACGCATCGGGAATAATTAGCTCGGGATCGAATTCTGTTCTTATGCCCAAACCGTTGCACTCCTTGCAGGCTCCAAAGGGTGAATTGAATGAAAAGCTTCGAGGCTCCATTTCGCCCAGACTCACCTCGCATTTTGGGCATGCATTTCGTTGCGAGTAAAGCTTCTCATCATTTTCGTCTACAAAGTGAGCAATCATAGTCCCGTCTCCAGCCTTCAAAGCTACTTGAACTGATTCAAATAGTCTGCTTCTCTCCTCTGACGATGGTCTTAGCCTGTCAACAATTACCTCTATCGTATGTTTTTTTTGTCTGTCGAGGGTCGGGAAAGAAGGGCTAATTATTTTTTTGTTATTCGGTTCTGATTTTTCCAAGTTGTCTTCGTTCCCAACATCTAAATTGATTATCTTTCCGTCAAGCCGGATACGTGCAAATCCGTCTTGCTTTAATTGTTGAAATAACTTTTCGTAAGTTCCTTTTTTTCCCCGAACCACGGGACCTAAAATCAGTGTTTTTTTATTTTCCCCTAATCTCAAGATCGAGTCAGTTATTGAATCTGCCGATTGGCTTGTGATTTTCCTGCCGCATACGAAGCAATAGGGGACCCCTATTCTAGCGAAGAGCAACCTAAGGTAATCATACACTTCCGTCACAGTGCCAACAGTTGAACGAGGGTTCTTGTTGGTTGTCTTTTGTTGAATCGATATTGCAGGAGATAGACCGTCAATAGAGTCAACATCTGGCTTCTCCATTAATTCAAGGAATTGCCTAGCGTATGCAGAGAGTGACTCAACGTAACGTCTTTGACCTTCAGCGTATATAGTGTCAAATGCTAAAGTTGACTTGCCCGATCCCGAGAGTCCTGTAATTACTACAAGCTTATTTTTGGGAATCTCCAGGTTAAGGTTCTTAAGATTATGCTGACGGGCTCCCCTTATAATCAATTTGTCGTGCATATCTTTCAAGTAACCTGCAAAGTCTGCTCCTCTCCGAGAATTTTCTTTATTCTTGCCAGCTTCTGCCTATATTTTATAGCATTTTCAAAGTCTAATTCCTCAGCAAACTTCTTCATAATAGACTCGGTCTGCAAAGCCAGGGCCAGTAAATCCGATCTTGTCATGCTCTTTATGGTCTCAATATCACTTGGCCTCTCATTGCCGTAAATTTCTTGTACGCTTTCCGGGACTGGCTTCACAACTGATCGAGGAGTAATTTTGAAGGCAGCATTATATTCAATCTGCTTCTTGCGGCGCCTGGTAGTTTCGGCGATTGCATTTTTCATCGAATCGGTGATATTGTCAGCGAACATAACCACGCTCCCATCAATATTTCGTGCAGCTCGGCCAAAAGTCTGGATAAGGCTTGTAGTATTTCGCAAAAATCCTTCTTTATCTGCATCAAGGATAACTACCAATGAAACCTCCGGAATATCCAATCCTTCCCTAAGCAGATTTATTCCCACCAAAACATCAAACTCACCTGCCCGTAGCTGTCTGATTAATTCCGTTCGTTCCAATCCCTCAATTTCCGAGTGCATGTACCTGACCCTGACTCCGTTTTTGGCCAAATATTCGGCAAGGTCCTCTGCCATTCTCTTGGTTAGAGTTGTGATAAGAGTTCGTTGGTTTCGTCTAGATCTGATAGAGACTTCGCGGATTAGTTCGTGCATCTGATTCTGTGTTCCTTTAATCGTCACTTCAGGGTCAACTAGACCTGTTGGACGCACTAGCTGTTCAACAATCTGTGAACTCTGCTTAAGCTCAAAAGGACCGGGCGTTGCAGATACAAAAATAACATTTCTCAAGTATTTTTTGAACTCGTCGAACCTAAGGGGACGATTATCAAATGCACTTGGTAACCTGAAGCCATAGTCAACTAGCATTTTTTTCCTTGTAAAATCTCCGTTATACATACCATGTAGCTGTGGGATGGTTACATGTGACTCATCTACCACTAAAAGAAAATCTTTTCCAAAAAAATCGAGTAAACAGTATGGTGGTTGTCCGGGTGCTCTGCCATCCAAATGTCGTGAATAATTCTCAATGCCAGAACAGTATCCTAGCTCCTTTATCATTTCAATGTCGTATCTTGTGCGAGATGCGAGCCTCTGTCTTTCGAGGTCGCCGGGCAATTGAGGCAACCATTGGTTTAGCTCATCTTTGATGGAGTCTATGGCTGATGATCTTGCCGCATCAGGTAGGATATAATGCTTGGCCGGGAATATCTTTATTGAGCCGGCTTCTCTTTTTGTTATCATATCTGTGGGGTTATGTATTGTAATCTTTTCTATTTCGTCTCCGAAGAGTGCTATTCTAACAATGTCGTCTGAGTAGCCTGGTATGATATCTATCGTGTCACCTTTAACTCTAAAAGCACCGCTCTTAAGTGAAAAGTCATTTCGTTCGTAACGAGACTCAATTAAATTATGAATCAAGACCTTTCTGTCGATTTTCATTCCGGTAGCCAATGTTAATGCGCTCTGCTCCCACTCTGCAGGGGAGCCAAGTGAGTAAATGCATGAAACCGTTGATACTATTATAGTAGGATCTCCAGACATTAGCATGGCTGTGGCTTCTAATCTCATCTTCTCAATCTTTTCGTTAACTTCGGTGTCTTTCTCAATATATGTATCAGTTTGAGGTAAATAACTTTCAGGCTGATAGTAATCATAAAAACTCACAAAATAACCGACGTTATTCCTTGGAAAGAATTCCTTGAATTCGGTATACAATTGCGCAGCCAAAGTTTTATTATGTGAAATAACCAGCGTATTTTTATTTAGTCGAGATATAACATTTGCAATTGTATATGTTTTCCCACTTCCCGTCACTCCCAGCAGAGTCTGACAAATATCACTGCCTCCACCGTTCATCATACTATTTGATAGTTTGTCAATTGCCTCTGGTTGATCACCACTTGGCCGATATACATTGTCAGCTAGTATAAAGCTGCCTTTGTTGGACAATGGAGCAGAGGTTTATCACTACGAACATATATTGTTACTCACTATATAAAATAAAAATAACAAGTCTTTTTATTTATTTACTTTAGAGGCTTAAAGCAATCTTGTACTTGCTATCGATTATATTTTTCTCTATCCAATAATTTGTGTTGGAGAGCTAGTCCTCTAGGGTAATCCTTTTCTTCAACGGATTTCATCTAATTATTATGGAAGCACCCACTCAAGCCCTCAGTAGCGAGGAATTTTTGTCGTATCTGGAAAATAAAGCGCGACTTAGAATAGATGACTTTATAAAAGGTGCAATGGAAGTCGCTCAAGAGGTCCACGCGGGAGTTAAGAGAGAAGACGGCACTTCTTCTTTTCTGGAGACTCACACCTGGCCTGTAGCAGCTGAAGTGGTGAGGCATTACAAGTCCGTTAATCGCAATATCACGAGTGTCGAAATTGGTTCTGCGATTCTACATGATATTTTGGAAGACAATGAAAGAATTCTCGATCTGAATAAAACCAAGTCTTATGGTTTTGAGGCGTACTTAAATTACAGGTTCGGGAATAGAATATACACCATAGCAACTGAACTCAAAGTTCCCCCTCTCGAGAATTATCCTGGAGACACTAATGACGAAAAGCAGTTAGCTAGGTTTAGGCAATATTGCAACATGTTGGTTGCCTCGGAGTACGATATAAAGACAATAAAGCTTGCAGACAGGATCAACAACATGGCCTTCATTAAGGACAGAGCAAGACTCAACAGGACCAATATCTATGACAAGATAAAGAGATATCTCAGGGAGGCAGAAGACTTTTATCTCTTCTACACGGTTCTTGAACCTTCGATGCCTGATTTCTATCAGCAGATACGCTCAGCTTATGAGCAAATGCGTTCGGTGTACTTTGAGCAAACATCGACCATGCCCGAGTCACAGTCCAATGCTGCCGCCGAGGCCACCAACTTTGGCTGATGTCGCTGGATAATCATTTTTCTTACGATCCTAATAACACCCACCGGCTATACATTGATAATACTTACGGATACCCACTTCTATCCAGACAATTCTCCTAGTCTTCCTCGATTGTTATGTATCAGCCAGAATATAATTTTCGATCTTTGTACAAGGAAAGATAAGAATTATGCGCAAATCATTTAAGTCTAAAGCTCCGAGAGTTAGAAGCTGAATTTGGCTTCTCTACGAGTTGCGGTTATAGTAAAAATGGAACCTGACTTTTCGGAAGGTAATGTTAGCTATAATTCCGATGGTACACTTAACAGGGCTGAAACCAAGAATATTTTGGGGCCACATAGCGCTATTGCATGCAGGGCGGCGTTTTACACGAAGGTCAATTATGGAGCAGAGATTTACGTGGCTACTATGGGGCCTCCCATCGCCGACTCTGCCCTGCAGCAGGCGCAGTTGATTTCAAATGCTGATAATCTTTACCTTTTTAGTGATAGGATTTTTGCAGGTGCCGATACACTGGCTACAGCAGAGGTATTGAAAACCGGAATAAATATGATCCAAGAGCAAGGAAAGAAAGTCGATATAGTCTTTTCTGGGCATCGAGCCTCTGATGGCGAAACTGGCCAGACCGGTCCTCAGACGGCTTGGAAGCTAGGTTATACATTTTTGGGAAATGTTATATCGTATTATGTTGACATTGAGAATCGCAAAATTAGAGCGAAAAGGCTGATCTCCTTGCAGGGATTCTATGACATTATTGAAGAGGTAGAGGCTTTACTTCCTGTTTTCATTACAGTGGATCCTTTGTATAAGGCTAATTACGATACAATTACCCAGAGGTTGGCATTTATGAAACACAGGAAAGAGGCTTCCAAGAAGGCTCAAGATTACAAGCAATATTTGAATGTCTTAAACGCGCAGCAACTGGGTGTTGATCCCAAATTGGTGGGGCTGCCAGGATCTCCTACAATTGTGTACAAGGTGGAAAAGATTCCAAAAGCTAAGCCAACGAGGAGAGCAACAATGGTTGACGGCTCCGATCGTGGGCAAATTGTTGAGCTGGCAACGAAGATAAACCAGGTTTTAAGTGGAGCAGTGGTTGAATAGCGATGGCCAATGCATCCACAGATAAAGGAAATTCTCCACAAACAATAAAGGCTGAGATAAACTCTGGCGACGTCAGCAGGGACAAATATCTACACACCTACGTAATAGTCGAGCATGAGGATGGAAAACCGCTGCCAGTGAGTCTTGAAATGCTAGGAGAAGCCAGAAGATTAGTTGACAATTTCAATGACAAATACTCGTCGAAAGAAAAAGTGGTCGCGTTAGTTTTGGGAAGCGGAGTCCGGAACCTATGCGAGGAACTACCTTTTTATGGCGCAGATGCCGTGATTTACGCGGAAAGCCAAGAGCTTAAAAATTCAATAAACCTCATTGATACAAAGGTGATAGCTGACATTGCCAAGGATAAAGGTCCGATAAGAGAAATAAGTCCAGATGACTCCAACGATTTTATACGGCCGAGATATATGTTTTTTGCTGCAGATAATATCGGCAGGCAACTTTCTTCTACCGTTATGGCTGAACTGGAATCCGGGTTGGCCTCTGACATAAACAAGCTGATCATAGAGGATCTCGAAATCAAACACGAACACAAGACCAAAGGAAAACCAATTGTCTACGAAAAAACCCTGGAAATGTATAGACCAGACTTTTCAGGATTTCTCTGGACTACAATCCTGTGCTTGGATAATAAGAATCCAGCAATACAGAGGGATTATCATCCCCAGGCCTGCAGTATTATACCTGGCGTGTTCAGCCCGCTGAGCAGGGATACGAGCAGAAAGGGAATCATCATCAATTATGTGCCTAAAATTTCAGAAGAAGATGTAGCAAAAGTGAAGGTTTTGGACCGAACGGCGATTACGAGTTCTATTGACTTCGACAAGCACAAGTGCGTAGTTAGTTTCGGTCGTGGCATCAAAAATTCGCCAGAGGATAATACTAGGTTGGTTTTGAAACTAGCGGAGGTATTAGATGCTGAAGTGGGCGTTACGCTACCGATCTCAAAGAGGCCATTTAACGTTGGCGAAAGTATCGGCTCGAAATATTTTGTTCCTGATAGAGTCATCGGAACTAGCGGCAGAAAGGTGAACCCGTTGCTTTATATTGCAATTGGGATCAGTGGAGCGGTCCAACATCTAGCGGGGATGAAAGAATCAGAGTTTGTTATTTCCATAAATACCGATGAATATTCACAAATTAGAGACGAATCTGATATTTTTGTCAAAGGTAGTCTAGAGGAAATTCTTCCAGTTCTGATAGAAGAAATAAGGGAACAAAGAGCCAAAATGATAATGAGGGTCAAGGAGTAAAGATTTTGGAGAATTATGATGTAGCAATTATAGGGGGAGGCTCTGCTGGTCTTGCAGCTTTACAACATCTGTCAAGTCTCGGGAAGCAGGCAGTTCTGATCGAGGCAGCCAAGACTGTCGGAAGCAAAAATATCTCAGGGGGGATACTCTATTCGAAGAAACCCAAGAATGGTAAGGTATTCAATGTCGAAGACGTATATGGTGAGCAATTCTTTCACGATGCACCAGTTGAAAGACTGATTACGAAGTATATACTTCACACTACGTCAAGGGATAAGTTATATTCAATAGATCTTACTTCCGCCCACAAATACCAGGCGAATTTTGGATATTCTGTTCTATTGAATTCATTAAACTCTTGGTTCGCTCAGATCGCCAATGAGTCTGCAGAGAAGCAAGGTGGCGGAATAGTACCCGGTGTCCATGTTAGCAATATCCTATTTGACGAGGGAAAAACCGTAATTGAAACTGACGAATTAAAGGAGTTTGGGGTTAAGGCAATCATTGCTGCAGATGGAGTCAATTCGGAAGTTGCCGATTTGACGGGTGCACGACAAAAGTTTTCGCCCGAGGAGTTGTACCAGGGAGTCAAAGTGGTAGTAAAACTTCCCGAGGATATAATCAATGAGAGATTTGAAATCTCCTCTGAAGAAGGTGCCGCCCATCTTTTTGCTGGAGACGTAACCCTTGGCCATATTGGCGGTGGGTTTGTCTACACAAATAGGGGAACTGTTTCTGTCGGAGCAGTATACCACTATGACTCACTAATGTCACATCCTACAGAACCACACGAGCTAGTCGATGCTTTATTGGACAATCACCTAGTTAGGGAATTCATCAAAGATGAGGTCCCTATAAAAGAAGAACTAGGCCATGGCCTATCGAAGGAGGAACAGCTGAAAATAAGGTTCGGGGCAAGTAAACTGCTCAAAACATGGGATGACCTTCGGACAGAATTCTACTCGGTTCGAGGTCGCAGAAATCTCATAGAAACTGGAAAGTACAAAAGTGAACAGGAGATAAAGGCCAGGCTTGATACAATTTATCATGACTTAAATACTAAATACGGAATTAAGTTCTCGACTGACTACGTAGAACTAGAGTACAGCGCAAAACTTGTTCCAGACGGGAAACGCTGCCGAATGAAAAGGCCTTTTTTGAAAAACATTTTGTTCATCGGGGATGCTGCAGGAAGGGGTATATTCATTGGACCGAGGATAGAAGGACTGAATGTCGGAATTGACGATGCAGTCAGGGCCGCAAATGCGGTTTCTCGCTCAATTGAGCGAAACAATTTTTCCTCTGATTACATGGGTGAATTTTATACAAAGTCGGTAGAAGAAAGTCCCTATACGAGAGATATGAGGGAGATCGATAAAGACTATCTTAAAATATTCCTTGACGCCGCCAAGGGCGTGCCAAAGGATATCATAGGGTCTAGGTATGGGACAATAATTAGGCTAATGTCAAGTGGAACGCTTCGGGGTCTTGCGGTCGGCTTCGCAAATATGCTTGGGTATGATCGTCTCTTGCCCCTCGTCGAATCAGAGGAAACTTATGTTCAAGTTCCAACAGAACTTGCCGAACGTTTAGGGAGGTTAGTTTCAGCGACGTATACACCGAAGATAATGAGCATCTCACAGCGCATTGCCAACTTGCAATATGACGATGATAGTGTTTCTCATATCAGGATAATTGATTCTAAGTCGGATTTTATGAAAAAGATGGTTGTATTGTGTCCCACCAAGTGCTACAGCTCAGAGAATGACGAGGTTACCCTTCAACACGAAGGATGTATTGAGTGCGGTACATGCGCAAGAGAAACACAATGGAAACATCCGAGAGGCGAGAAAGGCATCGCTTACCGTTACGGATAGCGACCGGCAGTCCTTTAGTTCTTCCATTTAATTGAGCATCCTATTGATGGGTCAAAATCCTTGTCTAGAGGTTGACCGGCTAAAACCTTCCTGACATTTAATTCCATAGTTTGAACTTTAGGAACCATACCCGGTTCTATCGCATCATTTAATTTTCCATGGTATATCAATTTCCGTTCCGAATCAAATAGGAACGGATCGGGGGTGCAGACGGCCCCGTACGACCGTGCAACGATCTGGCTCTCGTCGAAAAGATACGGAAAGTTCAAGCCATACTCTAGACTAAACTTTTTCATGTTTACAAAGCCTTCGTCCTGATAATTTGGATCATTGCTGTTTATTGCGATCACTTGGAAATCAGACCTATCAAATTTAGATTGCAATGCTACCAAATCACGAATCCTTGCCTTGACGTACGGACAATGATTACAAATAAAGACAATAAGGACTAACTTACTTGAAGAAAAATTCTCGAGACTGTAATCTTGGTCGTCCGTTCCCAACAAGGTAAAGTTGGGAGCAACTTGGTTTTTACGCAGCGCCTGAGTTGATTCAGTCTTAACCACAGCGGTATAGTTTGGTCTCTCCTATAAAAAATTGTATCCCTATCAACCTATACCCGGCTTTCAGCCTTAATGACTATGGCCATTTTAGTAGAATTCTCAATTCACTAACGAGAAGAACTATATGTGGAATAAATTTGGCAATTAAGGGAGAGGGTTTTCTCTGTTGGAAACGATTGACGAGGTTTTGCTTCATCAAGGAAGAAAGATTGTGGTTGCTATGCAAGAGATCGATCTCACAATTCACAACACGAATGAGATTTTTGTTCTACTCGTGGAAGAGTCTAGAGGAGCTGCTGGTGGAAGAGCAGCTGGCTCTGGCTCGAGAAGGATTAGCAGGATAACTAGATTTTCATGTGCCAATGGTAAGTGTGTCAATTCGTTTGCGACCGACAACCCAGAAATTATCCAGGCACTTGATCTTCCATATAGTGCTGTGGCAATGGATATCAAGTTGACTGGCGGACAGGAAATAGTTGTTCAGGGAGTAGTCGACCCAGAATTGGTAACATCATATGTTAACCATTTAGAAAATACAAATTAAGATATGTCCCTTATGATATATATCGGCTGGTGTCAACATCAGACAGGACGGAACAGGAACATATAGAGAGGATTGCATCAGCAATAGAAGATATGCTCAATATGGGGATTCTGAAACTCGTAAATATACAAGCCACTGAAAAGGCGGTCTTCTCCGTAAAGTTCTCATCAATCGTAAGCAATCTGATAGAAGGGAACAAAGCTTCCAATGCTCAGCCAGATGCAATTACAACTCTAATGTATCACTCACTTTTGATTTTCATGAATGAGGAACTGAGAATTCCTAAGGAATTGGTCATGGCCTTTGGCAGGGACATAGAAAAACACAAAGACGAGATGGAAAGCGCTGCTATTATCTTCCAGTATGCGACAATTCTGCAAAAGCTTTTTTTTGAGGGCAAAAAAGAAGTTCCTCGATAGCATAAAAACAATCTGCTTCAGCTGAAGCGATAATAAAGTTATAAAGGAACCCCACTTAGAATGGCGTATATTTATGGATCATACGGACACAACTCAAATCCCTTACGGTGCGTTGGACTATTATCAAATTCATTTCATAGTGGTTGCGAAGCGCCCAGTTTATGACAGCGCACTGTATCTCGCCAAGTGTAATCCTGTCACAAGAGGTCATTATATGAACAAGAAAATCATAGATGTGAAATGGGTAGGAAGTCAACTTGCAAACATTTTGGATGCGGATATTGAATTGAAGGATATCTTAAGGCAGATTTTGCACGAAGAAGGCGAGTTAAAAGTAGACCCTCTTGAAGATCACATCAGAATATATGGCAGGTGGAGAAACGAAGATCAAATTAAATTTGACCCCAAAACTTTTGAAGCCATAAACAGGATAGCAGGTCATATAAAGAAGCTGCTGAATGACTGACAAAATAAACTTGGCTTGCCCGTGGCACTAGCATTCATAGCCCTGGTCTGTTGATTAATCCATCAGACCTTGAATTCTAAGTTGATTCTTAAATGATATCTCGTAGAAATACTGTAATTAGATGCCACTCGGAATAGTGCTTGTCGAACCTAGGCACCACATCAACGTGGGGTACGTGGCTCGAATTATGAAGAATTTTGGTGTTAGCAGGCTGTTAATGGTAAATCCAATCTACGACATGGAAGAGGCGAGGCGGTATGCCATGCATGGATATCACATATTAGAAACTGCAATTTCAACAAACTTTGAAGAATTAAGACGCAACTCTCGAATGCTGGTTGGAACAACAGCATTGAAAGCTACATCGCGACTCAATATTGTGAGAGACACCATTAGCCCCATAAGGCTTGCTGAATTAGTTCACGACATCCCCAAGAAGGAGAATATCTACATTGTTTTTGGTAGAGAGGCATCAGGACTTAAGAACTCCGAGTTACAAATGTGTGACATTGTCCTAACAAACGACACTGGAACCGACTATGCCACCATGAACATTTCACATGCGCTAGCAATAATACTATACGAGATAACCAAGAGTGATTTGCAACATACCACCAATAGAGTCGCTGGTAGGAACCCGAAAATAGCTCGCAGGCCAGAGACTGAGATGCTGATTGCATATGCGGCAAAAGCTGCGGAAATGGCCGGCTACGACATACACAAGAGGCCCCTGCTTTATTCTTCGTTGAATAGACTACTTGCAAAGTCTAATCCCACTTCGAAGGAGGTTATGTTAATGGTTTCGCTCTTTCGGAAGGTTAACCTAAATATGCGACGTCGATAAAGTTTTGTGTAACC
>OBLS010000462.1_pt1 | contig 14569 bp, 10 predicted proteins | sample 1519901 | NCBI WGS metagenome assembly OBLS01 (sample SAMEA3113585, study PRJEB22503) | soil metagenome | reverse complement strand
GGTGGAAGCGAAGCACGCCCGCCAGTAAAAGACTCCATGCGATTCAGCCCCCCGAAAGATCTAACACAATCTTGTTGACGTGGAACGCCTCAGCGTACCGGGTTCCGCATTCGATCCCCCGAATCCGAGCCAGCCCGAGAAAGGCCTCACGGTCATACCACGGCCGGTGTCGTTGGGAGGGATAGTGCTCTTGGAGGAGGTTCATCTTCGCTTCAACCTGAGCCGCATTCAGTGGCTGGTATCCGCTCGGTTGCCCCAGATCACCATCCCACTTGACGATCTCGTAGCCCAGGATGAGGTGGTCGCGAAAGACCGTAGGCGCCAGACGCGCCAGCCCGCGGTGGTCTTGATGGGCGTCGCACCTATTTGGCGCCAGAAGCAGGTCCGGATCTGACTGAGCACGGAGCTCCTCGATGGCGGACTTCGCTTCGTTCCAGTGCGCCGGCAGCCGCCCGTCCGGAACCTTCAGAACGGTGATCCGCAGGTCGGCACGAGGGCAGAAGGCCGCTAATGCGGCGCGCTCCTCGTCCTCGCGTTCAGTCCCACCACCACAAAGAACCAGCACGTCGACGCGCAGGCGAGGGTTCGCCTCGCATATGAAGAGGAGGGTTCCCCCAGCGCCAAGCGCGATGTCGTCGCAGTGTGCGCCAAGTGCCACCACTGCCCTGGGGCGGACCGTCCCAACAATCATCATCGGTTTCGCTTTCTTGATGTGCGCATCGTGGCCACCCGGCAAGTGCGGGTACTAAAGCTAGCGTGTGATGCACAAGCATCGCCGATGCGCAAACACAGCTCTAGGCGCGAGGAGAGTCATCGCAGAACGAACTTCGCGCACGAGCGGAGTGGAGCCTGGAGAAGTACTAGAGGCGGGGAAGCATAGACGTCGGTGCCAGCCAAGTGGCCGCCACCCCGGCCACCGCCTTCCAACTCGGCGCAAGCCTGGCCGCAGTAAGCAGATGGTTGCGAGCGCCGAAACGGGAGCCACGTCGCAGCAGCACTGCGCCAGCCGAAAGATGGTCACGGGCGAGTCGCTCGCGAAGCACTCCGACGTGAGGCTCCATTCGAGGATCCGCAATCATGCGTTGTCTGCAGCGGATGGCGCTCACGTAGCCCGCCAAGTCGTGTGACGCGCTAGCGCTCGAGTCGTGCACCCGGCGGAGGGCGAGTCGTTCGTCCTGATAAAAGGCCGCACCGCCGGTGCACGCAAGTTGATAGGTGATCCAGATGTCGTAGAACGAGCCAACCTCGGGCGTAAGCGCCGACGCCGACAGCGAGGCGCGGCGGAACACGCATGCAGTGATGGCTACCGTCTGGCGCGCGGCGATCTCGAGAAACGGCTGATAGTAGCCGCGGGCCAGGCCGGTCCTGCCCCAGCGGCGCGAGTTCGACTCGGTGGCGGCGACATCAATTCCCCCGTCGGCGTCCATCCGGTAGTGGTCGGTGAAGGCGAGCACCGCATCGGAGCGACGCTCCAGCGCCGGGACCAGCGCAGCGAGAAAACGCGGCTGCCACCGATCGTCGTCGTGAAGGATGGCCACGTACTTCCCACGGGCCTGGGTCAACGCGGCCAGGAAGTTCTGAAACGCAGTCGTCTGATCTTGTTCAATCCACCTGATACGCGGATCGCGCACCGCCTGGGCGAGTTCCCGGGTGTCTTCGGGCCGGCCATTGTTCGACACGACCACTTCGAGGTCGGCGAACTCCCCCCTGAGTACGCTGTCCAACGCCTCGGCCAGCCACTGCGGTCGGTTGTGCGTAGGTACCAAGACGCTGACGCACGGCTCGGACATGCGCCTGAGCTTACAGTTTCCGAAAGATGCACGTTCAGAGCTTCGTTAGGATCGAACGTGATACTGGTGGCGGCCTCGGCAGAAAGCGGGCTGGCACACCGCACTGACTTGCCCGACCCGTATTGGAGCACCGATCCCTTCCGACTCCGTTGCAGCGACTTCTCGGACCGTCCTGAAGGTCGCCCTTAGGGCACCCCTGGTCTCCCTGTCGTCACAGGGGGTTGGACTCATCCAACTGCTTCTCATCCTCGTCAGGGCAGGCACCAACCAGGCAACAGACGCATACTTCTACCTCTTCACTCTCGGTCTCGTTCCGATCAGCTGCATCATTGTCGGTGTCATGTACCCGTCGCTGCTGAATGAGCGGCGGATCACACGCCGGGGACTCGTCGGCATTCGCCGAATTACTCCACTATTCAGCCTGCTCTTCGTCGCAGGCGGCGCTTTGTGGCTGGTAGCCAATGACCGGCTCGGCGGTCAGCTCGTTGGGATAGCGATCGCGTGTGGAGTGAATGCAGTAGTTCAGGCCTCTCTTTGGTTTCGAGCAGTGGCCGCCGAAGCGGGAGGAAACGCGATCTGGATTGCCGGGGTCGCGCTTCCCGCCAACGTGCTCGCCGTAATTGTGCTCATCTTGCCGTGGACCACGCCAGCCATCACCATGATCGCGATGACATGCGGACTCATACTCGGTAACGCGGGCCTTCTCATCTTCATGGCGCTCCGAAGGGTTGGTAATCCGGTTCTGGATTCTGTCCCTGACCCCACTGAAGCTCCGGGGGCTTCGCTCTGGTTCCTGAGCCTCGCATCTATTTCTTTCTTAGGGCAGACTGTGCTGCAGTCGCTCGCGGTCCTCTTGCCCGCCTCGAGCATCACTCTACTGAATGTTGCCTACAAGATCGTCGGCTCAGTGTCAGCGACCTTCGTGAACGCAGTAATGCCCGTCATTGTTCATCAAAGAACCGACTCTTCGCGGTCGGCCCGACAATTCCTACGGATCGTTACCGTCGCTGTCGCAACCGCCGGCACTCTCCTCGTGTTCGCCGTATGGGTGATCCGGCCAGACTTACTTGTCCCGTCCGTGGTGATTGCTATCTGGCTTACCGCATCGGCTTCCTGGCACCGCATGCATCAATTCGCACAATCGGTGTCGTAGTCACGGTCGTCACCCTGGCTGCTTTTTCCTCTGGTCACCCTGACTTTAGCCTTATAGTTCTATTGTGCGCCTACGCTGCTATGGATGGCGCGGCGGCAATGTTGCTACTTTGGCCCCTGAAGGATCGGCTGATGAGCGTCGTCCTAGCAGGTGAGATCGTATGTATTTGCGCTATCTGGGCGTCGAACTACGTCTGAGACCGCAGGCTAAATGTTCAGGCCGCGCAAGTAGTCCGCCCACTCGCGCTCGCAGCGATCTCGGAACGCGGCGCTCAACGAGGAAAGCTCCGCCGCGCAGCGGGTCACCTCGGAGATCGCCTCTGCCCAGGCAGAGGACCCATGTTCCGTAGAAATCAGCCCCGGCCATTGAGCACCCAATAGGTCCATCAGGAACGGGTGGCGGGGCCCGACCACTGGTACGCCCAGTTCGAGCGCCCGGACCGCGATTCCGCTCTGGTAGAAGCGCGAGTACGGAATCAGCACGACCGCACTGCCCGCGATTCGCTGGTCGAGCTCGGTCTCGGAAAGAAACCGATTGTCAACCTCCCACCCCGGGAGTTGAGGCCACCCCCGTCCGACAACTAGCGAGCGAAAACCGCGCTCGCGCAACTGTGGTGCAAGCGAGTCAAGTAACTCAAGGTCGCGGGCAGGTTTGTACTGACCGCACACGAGGACCGTACGAGCGTCACTCGAGTTATCAGGCCGTGGCAGCGGACGACATAGAGGATGTGGAAGCACCGTGGGGCTGGCCCATCCCATGGCCTCCAGTTGCCGCAAAGCCGCCTCAGAATGAACCACGACGTCGACGGCTCGACGGCGACTAGCAAGGCGTCCCATTGCCCTGGCGCCCCGGCCCATCCCGATCTGGGCACGCAATGGTGTGGGATCGTGCACGACCACAGACACGGTAGACCGCCGCCACGAAGCCAGCCACCAGATGAAAGGTTCGAGCAGTCCGTAGGTGGGCCAGCAAACGATCACGTGCCCGCCTCGCCTCGCCGTTCTCAGATGCGCCGCCAGATCTGTGAGTGCAGCCTGAGCCCGCTGCGACGTCGACTTGCCATGCACCTCCACGGAGGGCGCCCCTGCGGAGCCGGTGCGCATCCCGGCCGAGGTTAGGACGTCGACGAGTGCGGCTTGATAATGATGGAGCGTGGTCGGCAGTGGGTTGTAGATCGAGATTGGCACCAGATGATTGTGTAGGATGACCGCCCGCCGCACCGGAGAATTGTCGAACTGGTCAGAACCAAGGAGAAGGAGGCGCGAGTCCTCTGTCATCACTCACCGGCAACTGGCCGCTTGTCTTCCTCGGGTTATCGCTGTTCATCCTCGCGATCGTCCTGATCGTAACCAGCACGAAACCTCGGGCTCGGTTGGCCACGATGGTGGGCGCCACTGCCGGTTTGCAGACAGCACAAATTGCTGGCGTACACATGTTCTGCCTCGCGGTCGGCCTTTGGCTAGTCTTCGGAGTTATCCTGCAGCACCGCGGAAAGCTTCGTCCCGAGCGCCCCGTGCTGATAGTAGTTTGCGCCGCCCTGCTGGCATCTTCTGCCCTGATCGGGCACCTCACGAACAGCCCACAAGTTGCCCTGCAGCTTCTTTTGTTGGCAGGTACAGCTGCCTGTCTACCTGCATTCGGCAATCAGGGGGACATCCCACCGATACTTAGGGGCCTGCTGATCACAACCACTGTAGCAAGTGTCGCCGCATTGCTGCAGTACGCCGGAGTTCTTCCTTACGAGGTATTTCTCGACACGGATCGACCTATTGGCTTGTACAGCGAACCGGACTGGTTGGGGCTTTTCAGTGCCGTCGGGCTGATTATCGCTTTCCGAACAACGACCGGTAGACTACGAGCCGGACTGGTTTTACTCCATTTGACCGTTTTGCTTCTCGCGGCCGCGCGCGCAGCGTGGCTTGCCGTGCTTGTCGTTGTGGTTGTCGGATATGTCGCGGCGAAATTGTCCGGAAAAGCAGCACGGGTCGAACCAATGCGGGGAGGCGGCCGACTCGTGGCAGCGGGCGTGCTCTTTGTGGCCGTGGTACTCGCCATCAGTCCCGCACTACGCGAATCTTTGCAGTCGCGAATCGAGGGAATTTTTTCCGCCAGGCAGGAGGTCGCGGTTCAAGCACGCCAGCAGCAAACCGAGGGGCTCATAGAGCTCGCAAGGCAGGCCCCTTGGCATGGGCTCGGCTTGTCGGCAAGCGGGCGGGTCGGCGTCTCAGGACGGATCGAGTACATCGGCCAAGCCGCCAACAACGTGGCGAGCAACTGGGTTCTCGGTTGGTGGGTGGACGGAGGGCTCCTAGCATTGCCACTCATCTTGCTGTTCGTTGGGGCTGCGCTTACCCGCCTTACTGTTACCTCGGGCTTACTGCTGTTAGCAGTGCTGGTCAACAGCTTCTTTTCGAATGCGTTGCTCATTCCGATTGCCTGGCTCGGATTGGGCCTTTGTCTGCTTGAGAATGGACGTTCAGAAGCTTCGCGGCACGGCCCTGAACCCGGCACTGAGTTTTCGCCAATTCTACGACAGCGTGTTGCTCCGGGTCAGGCTAATGACGCCTGACAGATGCATCGCAAGACCGGATTGGGCGCGCCGATCTGAAGCTAGATTCTCATCGGCGCCGAATTCGATCCCCAGCCGGTCAGAATACTCAGAGACTTCGGACGCTTGGCTACCAAGTCCCAGACCGAGTGACCATCCGCTGACTTTTATGGCGCCTGTCAGACGGACGCCGAGCAGGCGAACTTAGCGAAGTGAGCCGAGCGCACAACTGCTCATACTTTTCGGCGACGTCGTCCCAGTTGTATCGCTGAACGGCTTGCTGCAGCTCCTGGCCCCTTGTCAACACTCGAGACTCATTCATCTCGGCCTTCAAGATCGCTGTGCCTACTTCCGTGGAAGTAGCGAAGTAATCGCCCAGTTCTCCCAGCACCTCACGATTGAAGCTGACGTCGAAAGCGATGGTGTAGGCACCAGCTCCTGCCGCTCGGAGTAGCGACGGGTTCGTACCTCCAACGCTGTGCCCGTGCACGTAGGTCAGCGCTCCGGCGTAGAGCTGATCAAGAAGCTCGTGATCCCAGACGCCGCCCAGGAACCGAACCCGTTCGTCTGCCACCCGAGTCACGGCCTTGGTGTAGGCCGCCGAATAGGGCGCCGATCCCACAACGACCAGAGGAAGGGTGGCCGAACTTTGGGAGTAGCCCTCCACGATCTCAAGAACATGGTTCTCCGGCTCGAAGCGGGCTACAACCAAGTGATAGGCAGCGGGTGCAAGGTTCAGCTCAGCCAGCCGTGGTGCCGATCCCTTCGTGGTGATAGGGGCCCCATAAGAGATCAGGGACGTGGCGGCATTGAACTCATTCCGGTAGTAGTCAGCGATGCCTTGGGCATCTGCGATGAGCTCGTCGGACCACCGGACGGAGAGGGCTTCAGCGGCACGGTAGTAATGGCGTCCAAACCGCCCCCACTTGGCGCGCTTCCATTCCAGCCCGTCGACATGCGTTGCCACCGGGACATTTCTGGCTCTGATTATCGGCAAGAAAGGCGCATTCGCCGCGTTGAAGACCAGTGCAGCGTCGACGTTCGATAACGAGCGATGGAGCACTGAGATTGCAGTGTGGGCTAACGTCTCGACGCTGCGCCTGTGTACGGTCGGTAGCCACACTAGATGCATGCCGCGGTACTCGCTGGGATTCGTTTCGCGCGCCGAGCCCTTGATGCGACAGAAGACTAGAACCTCGTGACCTCGGTTCGCCAGACGGCTACCGACCTCTTCTACACAGGTCTCGAAACCTCCGTACCGCGCCGGCACTCCACGCGTGCCAATCATCGCTATCCGCATCTGTGCGCGCTGCCGTCCCCTTGCGCATATTGGCAAGGACGAACCAAATTAAGCATCTGACGGCAGTAACGCCGCAGTGCCGCAGCCCAAACCATGCATGCCCCCCGGCTCCCACTCACGACGGCGCCTCACCCAAGCCGTTTCCCGCCAAGCCTAAGGCCCCCGTGGTGCGGCGCACGCCCAAGAGGCGGATCTGTGACTTCTCTGTAGTTGAGGGGTATTCGAAGCGATTTTCCCGGCGGATTGGTTACGTTCGCATCACGAAGCTAATACGCCAGCGCCGCCAGGCCGCTACGACTCTCCTCCCGCATTCCCCGTGGTGCCGGCTGTGACCTCTAGCAACTGGTACCGCTCGGCCGCTTTGCCCGGCGCCTCCCCATCGATCTGCTCGTCCGCCGCCAGCATCTGCAGGGCCCGCACCACCATCGAGTGCGAATCGATGTGGAAGAAGCGCCGCGCGGCCGGCCGGGTGTCGGAAAAGCCGTGATCATCCGCACCCAGGGTGGCGAACGGGTTCGGCAGGAACTGGCGGATCTGGTCCGGCACATCGGACACGTAGTCGCTAGTGGCAATCACCGGCCCTCCCGCCTCGGCCAGCTTGCTGGTCACGTACGGCACCTGAGCTTCCTCCTCAGGGTGCAGGAAGTTGTGTTCCAGCGCCCGGAGCCCGTCCCGACGCAGCTCCGTCCAGGAGGTCACCGACCAGACGTCCGCGCTGACCCCCCACTCCTCACGAAGGAGCTGCGCGGCCTCCAGCGCCCATGGGACAGCTACGCCCGAGGCCATCAGCTGAACCCGAGGCCCATCGCCGTTGCCGACCAGCACCCGGTGGATGCCGCGCACGATCCCCTCGGCATCCACCTCCTCCGGCTCCGCCGGCTGCACCATCGGCTCGTTGTACACCGTCAGGTAGTACATAACGTTCGGGTCGTCGCTGGCCGGTCCGTACATCTGCTCAAGCCCGGCCTGCACGATGTAGGAGATCTCGTACGCAAACGCCGGGTCGTAGATCTTCATCGCCGGGTTCGTCGCGGCCAGGATCAGCGAATGGCCGTCGGCGTGCTGCAGGCCCTCGCCCGTCAGCGTGGTCCGCCCGGCCGTAGCGCCGATGATGAAGCCACGAGCCATCTGATCCATGGCCGCCCACATGAAGTCGCCGGTGCGCTGGAAGCCGAACATCGAATAGAAGATGTAGACCGGAATCATCGGCTCGCCGTGCGTGGCATAGCTCGTCCCCGCCGCAGTAAAGGCCGCCATCGAGCCGGCCTCATTGATGCCGACATGCAGCAGTTGCCCGTGCTCGGACTCCTTGTAGGCCAGGAACAGCGCCCGATCGACCGAGGTGTAGCGCTGCCCACGCGGGTTGTAGATCTTGGCCGTCGGGAAGAACGAGTCCATGCCGAAGGTGCGCGCCTCATCGGGAATGATCGGCACGATCCGGTCGCCGATCCCCTTGTCGCGCATCAGATCCCGCAGCAACCGGACGAACGCCATGGTGGTCGCCGCGTGCTGCTTCCCGGACCCCTTCTTGCCGCTCTCGTACGACTTGGCCTCGGGCAGCGTGAGCTCGTTGGGCTGATTCCGACGCTCCGGCAGGAAGCCGCCGAGCGCCCGGCGGCGCTCCAGCATGTACGCGATCTCCGGCGCATCCTCGCCCGGGTGATAGTAGGGCGCGTCGTAAAGGTCACGATCAATGTGCTCGTCGGTGACCGGGATCTGCATCAGGTCGCGGAAGCCCTTGAGGTCGGCGACGGTGAGCTTCTTCATCTGGTGGGTGGCGTTGCGGGCCTCGAAGTTCGCGCCCAGCCCGTAGCCCTTCACGGTCTGCGCTAGCACCACGGTCGGCCGGCCATTCTTGACCCGCGCGGCGTGGTAGGCCGCGTACACCTTGCGGTAGTCGTGGCCGCCGCGCTTGAGCGCCCAGATCTGCGCGTCGGTCATGTTCTCCACCAGCCGCTTGGTGGCACGCGACTTGCCGAAGAAGTTCTCCCGGATGTAGCTGCCGGACTCCCCCTTGTAGGTCTGGTAGTCCCCGTCCAACGTCTCGTTCATGATCCGCACCAGATCGCCGGTGGTGTCGCGGGCCAACAAGTCGTCCCATTCCCGGCCCCAGAGGACCTTGATCACGTTCCAGCCGGCGCCGCGGAAGAAGGCCTCCAGCTCCTGAACGATCTTGCCGTTGCCGCGCACGGGCCCATCCAGCCGCTGCAGGTTGCAGTTGATCACGAAGGTGAGGTTGTCCAGCCCGTCGTTGGCCGCCACCTGGAGCAGGCCGCGGGACTCCGGCTCGTCCATCTCGCCGTCGCCGAGGAACGCCCAGACGTGCTGGTCGGAGGTGTCCTTGATGCCCCGGTCGCGCAGATAGCGGTTGAACTGCGCCTGATAGATGGCGTTCATCGGCCCGATCCCCATCGACACCGTTGGGAACTGCCAGAACTGCGGCATCAGCCGTGGATGCGGATACGACGGCAGTCCGTGCGGGGCCTTGGACTTCTCCTGACGGAACCCGTTGAGGTCCTCCTCACCCAACCGCCCCTCCAGGTACGCGCGGGCGTACATGCCCGGCGAGGCGTGGCCTTGGAAGAACACCTGGTCGCCGCCCCCGGGGTGGTCGGGACCGCGGAAGAAGTGGTTCAGCCCCACCTCGTACAGGGTCGACGCACCGGCGTAGGTGGAGATGTGCCCGCCGACCGCGATCTCCGACCGCTGTGCCCGATGCACCAGCACGGCCGCGTTCCAGCGCACCAGCCTGCGGAACCGCCGTTCCATCTCCTCGTCCCCGGCGAACGGCGGCTCGTCCTCGACGGCGATGGTGTTGACGTAATCAGTGGTGATCGCGGTTTCCCGTGGCACCCCGGCGGTGGAGGCGCGCTCGGCCAACACCTTCAACACTGATGCCGCGCGCTCGCGACCACGTGCGGCGAGGAGCGAGTCAAAGGATTCCACCCACTCTGCCAGCTCGTCGGGATCCTCGTCTGCTGCGTCGGTACGGGTGGTCGCCTCGCTGGTCATGTGTCCGTCCTTGGAGTCGCTGCTCTGACCGATTAGCTCGAGTCCTTCGACTACTAGCCTCCCACTTCGGCCTAAGCAGAAACCAGCAACTCCCATCCAAGACTGGTCAGCCGAGGGGATGCCTGCGCGCGAGATCGCGCGCGAGATCGGGGCGTCGTCACAGGCCGTGGCTACTCGGCACTCCTTTGGTCGGTGAGGTGTTCGGTGTCGGACTTGGGTCGCGCCAGCACGGCCAACGCGTCCCCGTCGAGCCCGGTGCCGGTGATGAGCTCGGACCCATCCAGCGCACCACAGGCGAATCCCCGATAGAGATAGCGCGCCAGGGCCCTCGCTGTGGCGGGCTCATCCAGGACTCCTGAGCCGGTCTTTGCAACGTAGTCCGAGAGCCGTCGGGCGGCTCGCGGGAACCCTTCGCGGTAGAAGGCGAAGTTGACCAGAAAGCGGGTCGGCAGGTGCCCGGGATGCATGTCCCAGCCCTGGTAGTACGCCCGCTCCAGGCTCCGCCGCACAAGGCCGGCGTGCAGCCGCCAGGATGCTCGGACGTCCTCAGCCGACCCTACGGGCAGGATGCTCGTCGAACCGTCGGCCACGTGGACACCGGTTCCGGCGGCCGCTACCTGTATCACCTCCTTGGCGAAGTCCGCGGCCGGGTGAGCGGCGGACTGATACTCCGCGGAGACCTGTAGTGAGGCGCTGTAGTCGTAGGTGCCGTAGTGCAGGGCACTCACCCGGGCTTCCCCCGCGTGGATGACGGTAGCGACCGGGAAGCGCCCATCCGCACCCAAGATCAACTGCGGGGTCTCGACTTGCACCTCGAATCGGAGCCGGCCGACTGGCAGCCCGTGCATCCGCTCCAGCTGCTCGCAGACCAGCACCATCGCCTCGACCTGGCTGACCGTGGAGACCTTGGGAAAGGTGATCACCAGTCCGTCCGGCAGATTGTCGAGCGCTGCCAGCATGGAGCCGAGAAAAAGGTCGAGGGTACGGATGCCGCGGCGACGAGTCGGTGCCTCGAAGCACTTGATACGCAGACCGATAAAGGCCGGTGCCTCCCCAGCGGTGATCGCCGCCGCCACCTCCGCCGCGGAACGAACTGCTTCAGCATCCTCGACATCGTCCGCCCGGCTGCCGTAGCCGTCCTCGAAGTCGAGCCGGAGATCCTCGATCGGTTCGTTCTCGAGTTTGGCCAGCACCCGCGGTGCGACCTGATCGACCAGCTCGGGGCTCAACCCAAGATCAGCGCACAGCGCCTCGATACCGCCATGATCATCGACTAGTGTCCGGGCGGCGGTCCCCCACTGCCGCGGCAGATCCGCTGTGAAACGGTCGGCGGGCACGTAGACGGTGTGCACCGGCTGGCGACGGGCATCCTCTCCGGGGTAGCAGCGCGCGAGGAAGGTGTCGGTGTCGCCCAAGTACTGGTCGATGCGGTTCAAGAAGTCTTCGGGCAGCGACGGGGAGGCCGCACCGGTCATGACACCAGGTCGTACGCCGGCAGCGTCAAGAAGTCGGTGAAGTCATCGCGAAGGCACAAGTCGCTGATCAACTTCTTCGCTGGCTCGTAGTAGCGCGCATAAGTCTCTGCCGGCACCTCGCCGCGGAGCCGCTCGGCCTCCTCACCGAGGAGCCGGGCGACCAGATCGGCCGTGACGGTCTCGCCGGTGTCGGCCAGCTTCACGTGGTTGTAGCGCAACTGCCAGACCTGCGAACGGGAGATCTCGGCCGTGGCCGCATCCTCCATCAGGTTGTGGATCGCCACCGCGCCGTCGCCTGACAGCCAGACCGCCACGTACGCGACCGCGACGTAGAGGTTGTTGCGCAGCCCCTGCTCGGTGTTGCTGCCTTCCGCCGAGCGGATGTCGAGCAGTTGGTCCGCCGTCACCTGGACCTCGTCGCGGCGTTTGTCCAGCTGGTTGGGGCGCTCCCCCAGCACGCGAGAGAAGACTTCCTGGCAGACCGGCACCAAATCGGGATGGGCAACCCAGGACCCGTCGAACCCATCGCCGGCCTCGCGTGTCTTGTCCGCCGTGACCTTGGCCAAGGCGGTGGCATTGACCTCCGGGTCTTTGCGGCTCGGGATGAACGCCGCCATCCCGCCCATCGCGAACGCACCGCGCCGGTGGCAGGTCTTGACCAGCAGCTCGGTGTAGGCGCGCATGAACGGCGCGGTCATGGTGATGTCGGACCGGTCGACCAGGACGAACTCGGGTCCAGCGTCGCGAAAATACTTGATGATGCTGAACAGGTAGTCCCAGCGGCCTGCGTTGAGTCCGCTCGCGTGGTCGCGGAGCTCGTACAGGATCTCTTCCATCTCGAATGCGGCCGGGATGGTTTCGATCAGCACGGTGGCCCGGATGGTGCCGTACGGGATGCCCAGCTCGGCTTCGGCGAAGGTGAAGATGTCGTTCCACAGCCGTGCCTCGAGGTGGGACTCCATCTTGGGCAGGTAGTAGTAGGGCCCGTGCCCGTTGTCGATCAAGAGCTGCGCCAGGTGGAAGAAGTGCAGGCCGAAGTCGACGAGAGCGCCGACGCCGGGCCTGCCGTCGATCAGGACGTGAGCTTCCGGCAGGTGCCAGCCGCGCGGCCGGGTCACCACGACAGCCAGCTGCGTATCCGTACGCAGCCGGTAGTCCTTGCCGTCCCCGGAAAAGCTCAACGTACCGCGGGCTCCGTCGCGGATATTGAGGATCGCGTCGATAATGTTCGGCCAGGTCGGACAGCTGGCGTCCTCCAGGTCGGCCAGCCACACCTTCGCGCCGGAGTTGAACGCGTTGATGGCCATTTTCGCCGGCGTGGCCGGGCCCGTCATCTCCACCCGGCGGTCCTGTAGCGCCGGCGGCGCGGGAGCCACGGTCCATTCGCCGGCCCGGACCTCGGCGGTGCCGGGCAGGAAGTCCATCGTGCCGGCGCTTGCCACCTGCTCCCGCCGAGTCGCGCGTGCGGCGAGCAAATCATCACGGCGGGCGGCGAATCGGCGGTGCAGGGTCTCGACGAACGCCAGCGCGTCGCCGGTGAGAATTTCCTCAGCTCGATCCACCGGGTGCGAGTCGGTCAATTCCAGTGACATGCGCCAGCCTTCCTACGAGTGGATCGCATGGGACGAGTGGGCGACGCGACCCGCGTCGCTGGCCGCGATCACCGCCTCGGCGACGGCTGGGGCCACATGGGCGTCGAAGACGCTGGGCACGATGTAGCTGGCGTTCAATGCTTCAGCGCTCACGCAGTTGGCGATCGCCTCGGCGGCCGCCACCAGCATCGGCCTGGTGATGTCCCGGGCCGCGGCGTCGAGCAGGCCCCGGAACAGGCCGGGAAAGGCGAGCACGTTGTTGATCTGGTTCGGGAAGTCGCTGCGCCCAGTGGCTACCACCACGGCGTGCTTGGCCGCCTCCGTCGGATGGATCTCCGGATCAGGATTGGCGAGCGCCAGCACCACCGCCCCCTGCGCCATCCGGCCGACGTCGTCGGCCGTCAGCAGGTTGGGCGCAGAGACGCCGATGAAAACATCTGCACCAACAAGTGCATCCTGCAGGCTACCGACGAAAGCGTCGGGATTGGTGTGATCGGCAATCCATTGCCGATACTCGTCGGCGTAGGTCTTGCCGCGATGGATGGCGCCGGACCGATCGCAGGCGATGATGTGGCCGGCGCCCTGGGCGTCCAGCAGCTGGATGATCGCGTGACCCGCCGCTCCCGCCCCGGAGATGACGATCTTGGTCTCGGTGATCTTCTTGTCCACCACCCGCAGGGCGTTGATCAGAGCCGCCAGGACCACAATGGCGGTGCCGTGTTGATCATCGTGGAAGACGGGGATGTCGAGCTCCTCACGAAGCCGGCGTTCGATCTCGAAGCAGCGCGGCGCGGCGATGTCTTCCAGGTTCACCCCGCCGTAGCCAGGCGAGATGACCTTGACGATCCGAATGATCTCCTCGGTGTCCTTGGTGTCCAGGCAGACCGGCCAGGCGTCCACGTCGGCGAACCGCTTGAAGAGGGCGGCCTTGCCCTCCATCACCGGCATCGCCGCGGCCGGACCGATGTCTCCGAGCCCGAGGACCGCCGTCCCGTCTGTGACCACCGCCACCGTATTGCGCTTGATGGTCAACCGCCTGGCATCGGCCGGATTGCGCGCGATCGCCATGCAGACCCGGGCCACGCCGGGTGTGTAGGCGCGGGACAGGTCGTCACGATTCCGCAGCTGCACTTTGGGCTCAACCCGCAGCTTGCCGCCCAGGTGCATCAGGAACGTACGGTCGCTGATCTTGCGCACCGACACTCCGTCCAGCGCGTTCAGGGCGGCCGCCACTCGCTCCCCGTGCTCTTCACCTGAGGTGTTGCAGGTGATGTCCACCACGAGAGTTTCGTGGGCCGACTCGATGACGTCGAGCGCGGTGATCTCGGCGCCGACCGAGGCCACGGCGGCCGCGAGTTCTGACGTGGCGCTGAACCCTGCCGGGGCGTCGACCCGCATGGTGATCGCGTAACCGGGACTGGGACTGGGCATTGATGTTCCCTCTCGCGAGCAGACCTGAGATCAAGCAGCCGAGTGAGTAAGTTCCGTCATGCGGATTCCAAATTCGGCTTTGCGAAAAGCTATCCCGCCTGGGACCACTCGAGGTGTCACGCACTCACCAGGTCGCGGGCCAGGGCCGCCGGCATGTAGTCGTAGCGAGAGAACGACCGGGTGAAGGTGCCCGTGCCGTGGGACACCGAGCGCAGGTCGATCGGGTATCGAGACAACTCGTGCGCCGGGACTTCGGCATGGATCACGG
>OBLS010000461.1_pt1 | contig 14570 bp, 17 predicted proteins | sample 1519901 | NCBI WGS metagenome assembly OBLS01 (sample SAMEA3113585, study PRJEB22503) | soil metagenome | reverse complement strand
GAAGAAGCAATAGGAAGAGGAATTAGAAGTGGATGTGATAAAGTATTTCTAGTAGTAGACAATGAAGAAATGGCTAAATCTATAAGTGGTAGAACTGAGTGGCTATCGTCTTTTGGTAGTATAGTGAGATTTGATGCGGTCTCTTCAAGTATCAGTCCAAATCAGAAAAAACCTAGTACTAATATACCAAGCCAAGAAAGAGTTCCAGAAGGAGAAAAGATAAGAAAAGAAGAAATGAGAAAAAGAGAAGAAAAGTTTGACAAATACAATAGACCTAAAGGAGAAAGAGCAAGAGAACAAGAAAGTGATGATAAAAAATTAGAAAGAGAAATTAAATTAGATGAAAATAGTAAACCTATAGGGCAAAAGGAATATGATGTTTAACAATTCATCATATGAATATTAGATTTGATTATTATTTATTATAATATATTTGATTACAATTACAGTCTTGGAAGATAATGATGAGAATCCTTTAGGCTATGACTATAATTTACTAATTAATTAATTATCCATACAAGTAAAATTGAATACTTGTATAATATTTATCTTAAAATTATACAATATAATATAGAAACAATAAATTTTAAAGTAAGAATCCCCAAGTGAACCTTATGGGTTCGAATCCCATCCTATGTTTATCAATTGATTGATAGTTTAGTTTGGTTATACAAATCTCTTTCTACTATCTGTTTAATGAAATTAATTTGAGAATTAGTTAAGTCAAATTTCATTTCTTATTTTCTTCCTAATATTCTATAAAAATGTGATTAGAATATATCTTGTCTAATTTAATAATTTGTTGTTTCCTTGTTTTAAGAAAACAAGGTGGTGAAGTATGAATAGGTTCGTATTGAACCACCTGACTATGTGATGTAGTCAGGGGTCTTTATCTCATTCAATTTATCTAACAATTCTTATTTAGAGTGTCAATATTTCTAATTCTTCTAAAACTATAGTAAATCTAAATGATAAGAATATTTGTCTCATAATGTTCAATTGAAAAACAAGATAGAATATAACAATGAGAACTAATAACCAAGATACGGTTATTATAAGGAAGTAGTTAATAGAAGATTGTTAGTTCTGAGCCACAATCACCACTTTTAAAATGGTAATAATTCAATAATGATCCGTATTTATTTGATGGCTGCCGTCCTAGAAATATATGAGAGTATTAACTCGAATTGACCGTAAGAACATAGTTCTTTAATCTCTGTTTTACTTCCTCTCTCTTGCCTTGCGGAACTTCATAATATACCATTAAATCTATTAATCCAGATTTAGACTCTCTATCTCCTCGTTGAGAACCATGAACTTTACCACCTAGATCTCTTACAATATCTGATAGTGCCTCATACTGTTTTTGTATATTTTGTATATTACCAATAAGTAATTCCAAAGAGTTATCCATCTTTGGTTTTGTTGCTTGTTGTTTATTATTATTTGATAAATCAGATATTTTATTATCATTATAATATTTTGGTTTCATTGCATAAGTTGGTGGATTAATTGCTGATGGTTTCTTATTATTATTATATGCTATCCTATTTGGACAAATATGTTTTTTTCTTGAATATAATTCAAAGTAAGTGTTCTCTTCAACATTCCAGTATATTTCTACACCACAGCCATAACTACAACTCTTTGGTTTTATTTCGGAGAACATACCAATTTATTTCTCATATACTTTATAGTTCTTTGTTAAATGAATAAATCTAATTTCCTTTAAAATATAAATAATCTTAACAAAGTAGTCTAAAAGTATTCACTATTATATTGATTTCTTTTAATGATAAGTTATTTTATATTAAAATTGTTACTTTAGTACAGGCACATAATTACTAAACATCTAAAAATTTGCCATTTTTTAATATATTTATCTATTTATTTAATTAATCCATTAAATTTAACTTATTGATCCAAAAATTAAATTGCTTCTTCAATTGTAATCTTTAATGCTTTACCTTTGAAATTCTGTAATATGTCTTTATGATATTCTTGAGGGACATAAATAACTACTTTTTTCTCTCCCATAGTACTAATACGAGCAATAGACTTCATACTTTTAGACAATAGAGTATTAGAAATATGCCTCACCTATAACTTTATAGATACTTTGCTACTTAAAAGAAGTAAATTAAGAATACCATTAACTTTTGCTTATGTTTCAATAGTAAAACACAATTTGATATTTTGTTTGCTATGTCAAAATAGTCTCTAAATGAATACCTTTTTTGTTACAATTAGAACAGCGATTAGTATTATTGAATTTATTTACTAAAATAGTAGCAACCCAATAACATGATTCACAGAATGCAAATTTACAATTATGTTTGTCATAATAATTCTTGGTTATATTAATAATAATTTGTTTATCATACATTTAATATCAACTCTTATGCTTATAATATATGTATCAGTGAACTACGTTAATCTATTCACTATACTCAATATAGACTATATAAAATAGGTTTAACAGAAATTTAATAATTATTTCCTATGAAGAGCAACTGACATACTAACTTATAGAAAATTAATTATAATATTTTTAGAAATGGATTTACTAAGAATAATTAGCATATGAAGATAATAATAAACATTAACTAACCAAATTTAGCAATACTCTTTATTTAAATTTCACTTCATTACATTATTATTTCAATAAATGATATTATCATATTAATAATCCTAAGCAAGAATTACATTTCTTTCTTTGAACTACAAAATTGTGTCAAAATCAGTTGACACACCTCCCCTTTGCATGCCTACGAATAAGTTTATAATAGTCTAGAAAGTTGTTTTTAGATTAAATAAGTTCAGAATCTGTTTATAAATTTGTATTTCTAATAATACTGAGAAATTTCACATTATTAAAATTCAATAATATAAATGATAGTAACATCAAATGGAGAAATTCATTTGTAAGAATATTCTCTCTTTTCAAGGAGGAATAATTTCTCTTATTTCTATATCATATAAATCAAAATCAAGGTTATTTGTCTTTAAAATCATCTTAGGAGAACCCCATGATATAATCGCTCCTTTAGTTATTGCTCCACATTCATTCATTTTTGCTTTTCCAGAATCAATTCCCCATTTGTCATCATCAATTTTCTCATGTACTTTGACATAAGGTCCTTTTCCTTCATTTTTTGTATCGACAAAACTTTCAAGTTTTACTTTGGAATTGTTATCAAAATTATAAACTATTGCTTTAAACCCAATTTTTTTATTATAAAGGTTTCCTAAATTTATTTTTTCATTAGGTTTATCTATTACATAATCTGCATGGTATTGTTCTTTTTTCATTTGCAATTTGCCATCTATTGAGATATTATTGTGATAGCTTGAACCACCACAATAAGCATTTGGATATTTTTTAATTTCTTCTTCTCCTTTACTGTCATGTATAATAGAACGAGAAACAACAGAAATAGCTTGATCTTTTTTTTCTGCTTCCAACATTTTGAATATTACAGTAAATTCTATATTCTTGAAGTCGTTTGGATATAGCCAGTAACCTTGTTTGTCTAATATACTAAAATTCCATGTCTCAATTTGTTTCATCATTTCCTCCTGTGTTAATATTCCTGCTTGTTTTGTAGAAATATCAATTCTTGTTGTTCCCTTACCAACTTTCCAGCTTCCATCTGAATTTCTCTCTGAAAATATTTCTTTATGTTTTATTTCATCAATTTGTCTTAAATCGTTAGGATTTTTATTGTTAAATCTATAATATTCTCCATCTGGGTTACCTCTATAAATCGGATAAATTCCTTCTTTTTCTTCTACGGGAGCAAAAGGTAGTAATTGTATTTTTGTAATTTCTGAAACTAATGTACTTGTTAGTATAGAGATTCCAAAGATTATAATTAATACTAGTGTATATTTATCCTTCTTTAGGATTAAAAATAATGTAACAATAATTGCAGAACTAATGATTATGTAGTAATTTTTAATTAATCCAATAATCAGTGCTAAAGCTATTAAAATTACTATCTTTAAAATCAACCAATTCAATTGTAGACTCAATAAATTGTATTTTAGCCAATATGAGTGTTCAATTCCCAAAAATAAATTTACTTCTTTAAGAAATAAGTTAAATATAGTAATTGTGATGAATAGAATGCAAATATCTTTTTAATTTAAATACTCTTTTCTGCTATGATCTAATAAGATTAAATGATAAATTAATTGTCTATTTTATATATTAGTAATTATCAGATCTATTATATGCCTAATTGTATTTTCTACTTTAGACCTTCTCTAATTTCGCCACTGAAATTAGATAGTACATCAGTTGCAGATAATGCTATTTCCTTAGATGCTTCTCCTAGTTGATTAAGTGTATTTTTTGCCTCACTAAGGCTTATTATGCCACTAGAATTATTTGCAACGTCTGATGCAGTATTTTTTATTTTTTCTGCAGTAGTTTTTATTAAATCTGTTATACTGTTTGGTGTTGTTGTTTTTTCTTATCCATAAACTGGAAGTAAAGTTATCATAGAAAAAACAAATATCACTGTAAGAAATATTGATTTGGATGCTAATTTCATTCTATTCATTGATAATGAACTAGCTGCTATTGCTAAACCTAAAAAGTAGTTATAAGATTAGAAATGTGTCGATATATTTCATGAAATATCTCTGGGCTAGCTCTGTTAACTTAGGATAAAGTAATAATCATTTTATATAATATGGGACTTTCCTTAATTAAAAATAAAAAGTTGTATTATGTTTAGACCCGTTTTATTATTATCATCTGAGCCCGAGAGCATCTTTTAGGTCTATTTCGTGATCCTGTTCTTGTTGGATAATTTCTCTTAATGTTTCAGAGAGAGCAAATTCACCAGCGCGTTCAGCTTGACGGATTCTTTCTCTATAGTTTTTGATGGTTTCTTGTTCTGCTCTTAGGTCCATCTCCAGCATTGTCTTTGAATCCTGGGAATACTCGGCCTCTTCGCCTTTCATTGTAGGGTCTCCACCTAGATAGTCGATCTGTTTAGCTACCTCTAAGGCATGTTCTAGTTCCTGTGATGCATGTTCTTTCAACTGTTGGGCAATCTCCCCATATTCGGCGCCTTTCAATGTAGAACTAAACACCACATACTGGATAATTGCTTTGTACTCTCTTGCCAAGTCTCCATTTAGTCCCCTGATTATCTCATCCTTGCTAGAAGATGATGATACGGATTCAGCATCTGCGGGTATATTATTAGTACCATTTGACATAGATTTACATTAAATTCATTTCTCTTAAATGTTATTAAGTAATGAATAATCTTTACTTTTTGTTCTGGATTCATTTCGTATTAGATATTTTATATAAGGGAGAATAATTTTGACAGTAATTCATTTGAGAAATAGTTGATAGATATATATCGAATCAATTGATTGGTAATAGATCTGAATTTACTGTTTTAGATTTATTATCTATTGAGAAATCAAAATATTGTTACCGTTAAAACAAAAAATACTGGTACTAGATAAGGTTGATTATTCTCAGCGTCTACAGTTGCTAATCTAGTTATCTTCGAATTATTCAAAGTTTCTAATACTTTTATGTCTTGTATCAATTACTATTATAAAAAAGAACAAAAAGTTATAAAAAATTTATTTTGAATTATTAATAGAGATGAAGAATCTAATTAATAATATTGAAAAAATATTGATGATTATTTCAATTTCTTAGTAATCATTTTTATAATAATAGCGTTCTTGTTGTTTCATTTTATTTCTATCCTATTAATTAAACAAACAACAAATTAAATTATGATAGTAATTTTTTCCTTTTTTATCCTTAACTATCAAAGATGTGATGTCCTAACAAATTTGTATCCTGATTTTTCCAATTTTTTCTTAATCTGTTCTTTTGTTATCAACACGGGATCAAATTCTACTATTACGCTATCTGTCACATAATCAATATCAATTTTTTTAATTCCATTTTCACCTTTCAATTGCTTTTCAACTACTGGTTTACAACTGACACAATACATACCTACAATCCTGAATAATGCCTTTTCTGCATTCATTTATTATAACTGATAATGTTCCAGGAGTATTATAATGATATATCCTTAGGCACATGTACAAAGTATAATACTATTATTAGATTTTAATTTAATTTCGAGAATTTCATATAACACTTACTTATTTGACCTTTGTTAACCCTATATAGGTATCTAATAGTAAGATTCAACATATACAATTGGAGTAAATTGCCTATGTATCCAAATGTAAATCATATAATAGTACGATTCAAACTATTTGTAATACTTGCATCATTGATAGCCGACAGATTAGGACTTGCACCATTGAGTTAAGATTAGTAATACCGTGGGATCTTACTGATCTTATGCTATGATATCATTATTATTAAATATATTAATTTCTAGAGTAACCTTATCTCCTATTTTTATCCCCAGTTCTTCAACTTCTCTGGTGTTCATTTTAAATGTGGTCGATTCTGATGATATGTTATTCCTACCTCCACCAAATGCACTTTCTATAGCATCAGATATTTTCTTCGGTAAATTCTTCAAATCATCCAATGAAGTAATAGGTATTGCCGCTACTCCAAAAGGGTTTTCGGGGAAGCCTTGCTGTCTTCTAGTAGGAGAAAAATCGCCCTTGGGATTGATTGATACGTAAACATAAGAACTGCTATCTTTAGAAGTCTCAATTTTTGATACGATAAACTCTTTCTTGTAACACATACGATAACTTATTCAATTACACAAATATACATCTATTTATTTGAGATACTTCGGCCGGTTCTACCATTGAATACTAATAATAATAATAATAACAACGATGATAAGTAGTAGATATTTGTAAAAACATTCTTTATTTCTGAGTGAGCATCTTCTTCCATTTGCTTAAGATTGCAATTTTTTCATCCATTTCTATGAACTTCCATGATCTTTGGCTTACTACTACCAAATCTTACTTTCTATCTTGCTAATAAATAAGGTTAAGGATTGAATCATAGAACTATTAAGCACCTGTACATCACATTATGGTATATAACATACCGAAATTATCTTGATATAGGATTAGACCTATGTAAATTTAAGAAATAGTATATAAACTATAAAATATAAGTTTTCTAATGATTATTATTATCATAGAATAAGAACTTAAATAGAACGCAATCATAATCTTTGTATGTTATCTGTATCATGTAGAGATGTTGGAGTAGACTGTGATTTCAGAGGAACTGGCGAAACAGAAGAAGAATTAATGAATAATTTGGTTGATCATGCAATTAAGGACCACGGCTACACTCGTGAATATGTGATGAAGCCTGAAATGCAGGAAAAGATAAAATCCAAAATTAAAAAATCTTGAAAATATGGCTCTGCCTGCCGGGGAGTCGGTTGTCAATGCTAAAACACTCTAACTATTCATTCATTTTGTAGGATTTTTCATGCTATTTGGAAATTTTTTAGTTGATCTCGAAGTTACTTTAAATCTACATTACTAGTTTGAACGAAAAGCTTGGAAATTTCTAATCCGTTGGTTTATCGCTGGAAAAAATTGATAGATATTATTTTAGTATAGCCTATTATATTACTAGTAATTCAAGGAAAAGATCCAAAGCCTTGTCGCTAGATGGGCTCGGGGGTGTGTCAACTGATTATGAGACAATTTTGGAGTCCAAAAGAAGTAATATGAAAGTTATTGATTTTGAAACTAATACCGAAAGTAGAATATATTTATATAAAGAAGATTTTGAGATGTTTACCCCTTTCATACTTATTCAATTAGAAATGAAAAATGTCATGACAAAATTAAAAGTAGCAGAAGAAGAATAACAATATATCAGTATAATATTATTTAATTCTCTATTAGAATTGTCAAATCGATTTATAACTAATAATATCGCTATTATAAATGGGGATTAAAACATAACAAAGAACTATAAAGTGGAAGAGTAATAAATTATCATGTTTTCAGAAATACGCCCAAAGAGTTGTACTTATGGTTGCGGTATAGAGATATATTGGAATACTGAAGAGAATACATACTTTGAATTATATTCAAGGAAAAAACATATCTGTCCAAATATAGCAACATATTATAATGAATCTGCAATTATTCCTCCAACTACAGCAGCAAAGCCAACTTACTACAATAAAGAATTTTCAAATACAAATCAAGCAACAACAGCAACGAGAATAAAATCAAAGATGGATAATTCCTTTGAGTTTTTGGAAGGATCTCCAGATACAATCAAAAAACAATATGAGTTTCTTTCTGACATTATAAGAGATTGTAATGGAAAAATTCATGGAAGTCAATCTCATATATCTAATAATAGCATGTATTTAATTGTCTATTATGAAGTGCCAGAAGGTCAAAGAGAACATGTAAAGAAAAAGATTGGCAACTTTTCTCAATATAAAAATGAAATGGCTTATTCCAGAATACGTTAAAAATCTTTAATTTTTAATTCCAATTATTTCTATTATCTTTCTATTAAATCTAAAAGTTGCTCTAATTATTTCAGTAAAAAACTTGACAAAGTCAATTTCATTATCCTCTACAGCAATTAAATGCCTTTCATTCTATCATCATCTATCGTTTGTTAATTGCTCTATTATTTCCATTCCCAAACCTTTTCAGTCGAAATTCCCGATTCATCTACTTCAGTTTCAAAAACTCCTATCTTGTTGTTCAAAAATGAAAGTTTTCCATTTGTTGATAGTGGTGATTTATAAAATACAGAACCACGAAAACTAGCGCTGACTTGTCCCTTAGAATGTCCTATTCCATATCCCCTAAATGTTGCGGTATCTTCTCCACCATCCCTGGTAGTTATTATTCCTTGTCCTTCACCATAAATTACATTTTTTCCTGTAAGAATTGTCCAAAATGCTCCCAGAATTGCAATCTCCATATCTTTGTTTTCCTTCTTGTGTTAAGGAATGTTCTATTTTGTATTCCTCTGCATTTAAGATCCTGTACCCTGTAAGCCTACCTTTTATTTCAAATAATAATTCTCCAAGCATAGTTAGTTGTTACTTTAATCGATTATGATATATAAGAAAATTGAATTTATTGGAACATGGTTAATTGGTCAAAAAGATATAGCAGGATGGTAAATAATCAATTATTTTTTCATAAATAAATTATTGATTCATAAATTAATGAATCGAGTAAAAATTACTTTAATTGATCACCCATAATACTCTCTTAGTTATCTTTGAAATCTTCTTTTATCAATTTATGAATTACAGTTATTTAACTTACAATACCTAAATCTTAGAATATTAGAATTTAAGGTAAATATAAAATAAAATTCTTAGATAATACTTATAAAACTTTACTGAGATAGAATAATAAAAAATGACACTACAATTACCCTATTATCTCAAATTGTTTAATCCTGACAAAACTATAATATATCATCAAATACCATTTTTTCTATCTTCAAATTCATTTAAAGATATTGTATATCAAGGTGAAAGATTTGTTGCAGATTATGATGTCAGTATATTGAGGAAAACACATGAGGATTTTTCTAGATTTAAATATGGTACAAGAGAAGGGCTGAAACAAAAGCAGAATTTGAATATAACATCCAAAATGAAAACAGAGAAGGACAATAACAAGAAATGAGTATAACGCTATTTTGTTCTAAATGTGGAAAACGTCAAACAGAATTTACAATTAAAAATGCTAGTTTGATATGTAAAGAATGCTATGGAAGAGAAAATGTAAATAAAAATGAGTTTCAATATTAATCCTAAAATTATTTTTATTCAATAATTTGTTACCCTTTTTACTGTATCTTTTAATTTTGTAGGCATTTCTCTGACATTATCTTTATTTTTATTACATCTTCATCCAAAATATATGAATTCAATTGGTTGACCGATTCTTAGGATAGTTAACTGATTTTGACACAATTTTGTAGGTTGAAAATAGTATTTAAAAATAATAATATCATATCTTTAATTTAACATATTTTTTACAGTATTTGTAAATACCTTTCTATCAACTGGTTTTCTCATAATGTGATTTTTTGATATTCCAGGAACTATACTTAATATCTCATCTAAGATATCCAAACCTGTTACAAAAAGAATTTTAATGGTAGGATCTATAGCTTTTATTTGTTGATGTAATTGAAATCCATTTAAATTTTTCATTCGAATGTCCAGTATTAACAATAAATCATTAAAATTCGAAAGGTCTTTAATATAATTTAGTGTAAGAGTAGGATCGGTAAAACAAGCAATATGATAATCATAATCTTTTAGAAAGCTTCTATAAGTAAAAAGAACATCTTCATCATCATCAAGTATAATTATTCTTTTGTTTTTATTTTTTTTATGGAAAAAGAAGCCTTCTCTTTTTTTATTCTTATTTTCTATAAAATCTTCTTCAGCATATGAATTCGACTTTTTCTCCATCATTATCGAGTGTGTACCATTAGTATCATCATTTTCTAACAAAGTAAGATCTCTTCTTTTTATATTGTATGTAGGATATCCAATGTTTTCTGTTACCTTGAATTCACCATTATTTATAAAATTATAATTGTTTAAAATATTAGGAAAAGATTTTAAAATTCTATAAAAATTATTTCCAATAATTATTTCATTATGAGCAGAAGAAGAATTTATCTTTGAACAAAGATTTACTGCCGAACCAAATATATCTAGTTGATAATTATCTCCAGCTAAGGCTAAGTCTACTACACCATAATCTAAACTAATCTTGTAGTTCTCTACCGATGGTAAGTTATTCTTCATTAATAATTCTTTATTCATATCCTCTCGCTTTTCTAAAATCTCTAATCCACATTCAATTACATCTTCGAATGATTTTTCATTATTAAGATCTGAAAAGTTTAAGAAATAACACAATAAACGATCACCTAGACTTTTTACAATCTTACCGTTATATCGTTTAATTATTTGCGATAATGAGTTTATAACAGTAGAATAGTATTCTCGTATATTTGAGGAATCATCTGCTATAGCAGGATTGTTTATAGAACTTTGAAATTCTATAAAGCAGACACAACATTTTAGTGAATCATCAGTAAATTTGATGCTTTTATTCCCTTTATTGCTATGATGCCACATGTGTTTGTTTACTCCCTATAATAATAACTATAAGAAATAGAAATAGAAGAAGAAGAAGAAGAACAACATAATTCATCTTCTACATTTATCCTTGGAAATAGAGTTTTTACTACAGCAGGATTTGTCTCTCTTTCGAATTTAGGATTTCTATTATTTGGTAGTTGATTTTGCATCATTTTTATCATCCTCCTCCTCCTAAAATTTAGGATTAAATGTAGCATTCATAAATTATATATATATTAAAAATTTAAAGTAATTGGTCTAATTAGAAAATATAAATTAAAAAAACACATATTTTCAGCGTCTCAAAATTTGATAAAAAGTTATTAAAAATCGATTCCACTGAGTATATTTTCTCCTTAGAATATAGTCTATCTAATTCAAATTCCTTCTCCATAAACGCTAGCCAATTTTTTGAAAAAAAGAAAATAGTTTTCTTTGATAAATAAATTTATACTGTTTATTGTTTATTCGTTTATTGTTAGTAAAGTTTGTATCTTTTTTACCACTTTACAGCATACACTAGAAGATTTTAGTATCATATTTCTAATTTTACTAAATATAAAGCACAGGCTTACTTTTAAAATACTTTTTAACTATAATTTTTTATATCTTTTGTACTTAAGATGATTAATGACAAGTTAGTATTTATTCGAAGATAGATTTAATCGATAAAAATGATATTCTTTATATTGGACTTTACAGTCATTGCATTTATAAATTATCATTTGCTGACCAGTCCTACTTTCTAATTTATTGATATATAGTAAATTGTTCTTGCAAAAGGAACATTTCATCAATTTTTAAATTCCTAATAATTTATTTCAAATTATAATATAAAAATTTATTTATCAATCTCATGTTATATTAGTTCTAGAATGGTTGATATCTAGATGGATCAACTATACTTGTTTTAAGCCATATACTTTTTTGGCGCCTCAAAAATTATGACAAATAAATTATTGGTAGATGTTATTGTTATCCTTATTCTAAAAGCAATGTAAATAATAGACAATTAGAGTGATTATATCTCATTATCTATGCTACTAATCTACCATTTATCAAATTTTTCGGCGCCGAAAAGTTTTTTACCAATATGAATATTTATTAAAAGATTATATCATATAAGAGACATTTTATTAAAAAACATTTGTTATTCTTTAATTTTATATGCTTTCAAACTTGATCATAAGAATTTTCCTGCTTTAGTAAAGAGGAATTTATTTTTATATTATTATTGGACTGATGTAGTTATTGATTAAAAAATTTACTTATGGATACATAGTAGGTATTGTAATTGGTGTATTATTAATAACAAATAATGATATCATAGGTGCACAAGATCAAAACAATACTACTATCACTACTATTGCTAAACAGAATCAAAGTAATACTACTACTACTATTGCAGGACAGAATCAATTTAATCCCATCCCATTTAATGAGATACCATTAGTTGTAGTCAATTATACTTATGGTCAATACAAATTTGGAGCTGATTTTTCTCTTGATTTTGGAGATCTCCCCGTAATTGAACAAGATATTAGTGCTACATCTGTTCCTAATATGCGATTAGATAAAGATGATACTAACTTACATCTTGAATTGCAATGTGATAGTAATGATATATGTGACACCAGTTTAGCTCCAGAGTCTGTAAGTATCTATTTAGTTGACGATACTATACAAGATATTCATATTGCAGAAAATTCTATTCCAACAATACAACTTGGAAGCAACAATTGTGGTAGTCTTTCTATAGAAGATTGTGCAAACTTTGATTTTTCTATTCCTGGAAATATAATACTTGGTACCTATAAAATTGTAGTAGAAATGTCTTTTGATGAAGCAGAATGGATATTTATAAATCCTGTTGAAATAGTAGATTCAACATATCCAAGTAACAACAATGTGACAGTTAGATGTGATGATCTTGCTATCGACCTTATAACATGGGATCTACTAATAGGTGGAACAGATGAGCCAACGAGAACCAATATTGAGGATATATTAGGTGATGAGAATGTATCCCCTGCTTTAATAACTGATATAATAGATCCACCTCTTGAAAGACTATTAGGTGAGGCTAAAGACAAATGTAATAATCTTGATGAGAATGTAAAAAGGGTTCTTGAAGGAGTAAACTTCGAGTTTCTTCCATAATCTTTTTTATGTCTATATAATAGAACGTAATCTAACTGAAAATTTTTTCCCTATTCGAGAATCTTAATTAATACCACAAATATCTTTATAACTTAAGTCTTATATTTCAACTTATTCAAATATGGGTTCTGAGAAGCAAAGAAAAAATGGAACAGCAAATCTACTTTCAAGTCATAACTACTCTTTAGAGTAATACAATGCAGAAAAGAATTTTAGATTAATATGATGTACACTCTGATATTAAGTTAGTTTTTGGAAACATTCTTTATCCATATTTTATGTAAATAATTATTTTACTTAAATTAGTAGATTCAGAAAGGTATGAACAGGCAGGATGAAAAAGGATGCTATCTAGATTTGTGCCAGTCCTCCCTCAACGAATAGTTCTATACCAATGATATAACTGCTATCATCTGATGCAAGAAATAAGACAACGGCAAATAAAATTATGGTGGTTGTTCTTTCGGTAACTCTTGTATCGGAGGAGGTGGGCTACAATATGGAGGACAAATTTCTTCACTAATAATCATACCATCGTTATTATCATCTAATGTTGGTGGTGGTGGTGGTGGTTGATCCTGTCTTTGCTCTGCCGCCTCTTCTCCTTGTGCAAACACATTTTCAAATACTGTTGGTATTCCGGCAATCATAGCAAATGCAATAAAATACATAATTACTATTGAATTCATACTGCCTTTAGTTTATCAAATTATTTAATATCTATTTTTTCAAATTTCAATAGTAAGTCTTTAAATTTGCATTTATTTTTGAATTAAATCTTGAAAATGTTATTGAACCTTATTAGTATACGGGCTCGGAGGATAGTGAACTGACTTTGACACAATTTTGTAGTTCATTTCGGATGGGTAAATTTAACTAAATAGTTTTAGCTTTATGTGTCGTAGCTCTAATCTCTAGTCATCAGATTATTTGAAAGAAATCAAATCAGATATTACAGCTATAGATCTATCGTACAGTTAAACCGAATTTTTCTTTCAAATATATACAAAATGCATTTAATTAATATTAACAAGATAAAAAAATTAGTAAACATGGAAACTACAAATATCAAAAAATTTGAAAACAGAACTAATAGTGCTATCCGTCTATTAGCTTTTTTAGAAGCAAAAAAAGGAAAAGAGTCAGAATTAGAAAGAATTCTACTTGATTTAATTCCACCTACACTTAACGAACCTGGAAATATTGCTTATGTTCCACATAAGTCAATAGAAGATCCTCGCATTTTTATGTTTGATGAGCTCTGGATAGATGAAAAAGCAATAGAAGAACATTTCAAGCAAC
>OBLS010000459.1_pt1 | contig 14581 bp, 12 predicted proteins | sample 1519901 | NCBI WGS metagenome assembly OBLS01 (sample SAMEA3113585, study PRJEB22503) | soil metagenome | reverse complement strand
TCCGGGCCCGGACTCTGCCGTTGACCTGCACCGGTATCTCGACCGTGTCGTCGACCAGCAGCGCCGGGTCGGCCTCGGGGAAGGGCTCCGTGGCCAGGGAATCGCGGTGGCCGAGCCGAGACCACAGCTCCTCGCCGACGTGGGGGGCCAACGGCGCCAGGAGCAACACCAGCGGTTCCGCCACGGCGCGGGGCACGCGGCCGCTGGGGTAGCGGCCGACCAGGTGGTTGTTCAGCTCGGTGATCTTGGCGATCGACACGTTGAAACGCAGCTTCTCCATGCCCTCGCGCACCGCGGCGATGGTGCGGTGCAGCAGCCGCTCGGTGTCGCCGTCGAGCGGCGTATCGGCCACGGTGACCGAGCCGGTGTCCTCGTCGACGATGTTGCGCCAAATGCGCTGTAGCAGCCGGTAGACGCCGACGACGGCCTTGGTGTCCCACGGCCGGCTCTGGTCGAGCGGGCCGGTGAACATCTCGTAGAGCCGCAGCGTGTCCGCGCCGTAGCTCTCGTACATCTCGTCGGGGGCGACCGCGTTCCGGCGGCTCTTGCCCATGCGGCCGAGCTGCTGGTTCACCTGTTCGCCCGCGTGCCAGAAGGCGCCCTCGCGCTCGGTCACATCGTGGGCGTCGACGTAGGTGCCCCGCCGGTCGGTGTACTCGTAGGCCTGGATCAACCCCTGGTTGAACAGGCGGCGGTAGGGCTCGAACGACGAGACGTGGCCCAGGTCGTAGAGCACCTTGTGCCAGAACCGCGCGTACAGCAGGTGCAGCACGGCGTGCTCGGCCCCACCGACGTAGAGGTCGACGCCGCCGCAGTCGCCCTCCCACCGGGGACCCATCCAGTACCTCTCGTTCTCCGGGTCGACGGGCGCCTTGTCGTTGTGGGGATCGAGGTAGCGCAGCTCGTACCAACACGAGCCTGCCCAGTTCGGCATCGTGTTGGTCTCACGGCGGTAGGTCTTGGTGCCCTCGCCCAGGTCGAGCGTCACCTGCACCCAGTCGGTCGCCCGCGACAGCGGTGGCTCGGGCTCGGACGTGTCGTCGTCCTCGTCGAACGTCTTGGGCGAGTAGTCGTCGACGTCCGGTAACACGACCGGCAGCAGCGACTCCGGCAGGGCGCGGGGCAGCCCGTCGTCGGGGTCGAACACGATCGGGAAGGGCTCGCCCCAGAACCGCTGGCGGCTGAACAGCCAGTCGCGCAGCTTGTAGTTGGTGGTGCCGATGCCGGCCCCGGTGCGCTCGAGCCAGTCGATGATCGTGCGGGTGGCGTCGGCCACCCCCAGCCCGTCCAGGCTGACGTCGTCGTTGGCGCTGTTGATGGCGGGGCCCTCGCCGGTAAAGGGTTTGTCCTCCGAGCCGACCGGCGGCTGCACCGTCCGGACGATGGGCAGGTCGAACTCCTCGGCGAACGCCCAGTCGCGTTCGTCCTGGCCGGGCACCGCCATGATCGCCCCGGTGCCGTAGCCCATCAGCACGTAGTCGGCGACGAACACCGGGATCTCGCCGCCGGTCGCGGGGTTGATCGCATGGCTGCCGATGAAGACGCCGGTCTTGTCGCGGGTCTCGACCTGCCGCTCGACATCGGAGCGCGAGCTCGCCTGGCGCCGGTAGGCGACGATCGCCTCGGCCGGGCTGTCCGCCCCGCCCGTCCAGCGCTCGGGCGTGCCCTCGGGCCAGGCCGGCGCGACCAGCTCGTCGACGAGCGGGTGCTCGGGCGCCAGCACCATGTAGGTGGCGCCGAACAGCGTGTCGGGCCGGGTGGTGAACACGTCGATGCCGGGGGCCCCCGCCCGCGCCGCGGGGAACGTCACCCGCGCCCCCTCGGACCGGCCGATCCAGTTGCGCTGCATGAGCTTGATCGGCTCGGGCCAGTCCAGCACGTCGAGGTCACGCAGTAGCCGCTCGGCGTAGGCCGTGATGCGCAGCATCCACTGCTTGAGCGGCCGGCGGAACACGGGGAAGTTGCCGCGCTCGCTGCGGCCCTCGGCGGTGACCTCTTCGTTGGACAGCACCGTGCCCAGGCCCGGGCACCAGTTGACCGGGGCCTCGCTCACGAACGCCAGGCGGTGGTTGTCGACGACCACCCGGCGCTCGGTCGGCGTCAACGCCGACCAGGGCCTGCCCGTGGGGTTGGTGCCCTCGCCCGGCTCCCGCGTGCCCGCGTCGAGCTCACCGACCAGGTCGTCGATGGGCCGGGCCCCATCGACGTCGGTGTCGTACCACGAGTTGAAGATCTGCAGGAAGATCCACTGCGTCCAGCGGTAGTAGCTCTCGTCCATCGTGGCGATCGACCGCCGCGAGTCGTGGCCCAGGCCCAGCCGGCGCAACTGGCGGCGCATGGTCACGATGTTGGACTCGGTCGTGGCACGCGGGTGCCGGCCGGTGCGTACGGCGTACTGCTCGGCCGGCAGGCCGAAGGCGTCGAAGCCCATCGTGTGGACGACGTTGTGCCCGGTCATGCGCTTGTAGCGGGCGTACACGTCGGTGCCGATGTAGCCCAGGGGGTGCCCGACGTGGAGGCCGTCGCCGCTGGGGTAGGGGAACATGTCGAGCACGTAGAGCTTGGCCAGGTCGGCCACCTTGTCGAAGCCCGCGCTCAGCTCGCCGACCGGATTGGGGGCGAAGAACGTGCCCTCGCGCTCCCAGCGGTCCTGCCACGCGGTCTCGATGCGCCCCGCGAGCGTGGCCGTGTAGCGGTGGGGCGGCGTCTCCGACGGCGGCACGGACGGAGGTTCGGGCGACTCGGCCATGGACGCGAAGGGTACCGGCACCGGTCCTCTGAGTCCGAAGCGGAAATCCCGCAACTGTTGTGTGTAACACCCTGCTCGGCGGGGGAGTCGGAGCATCAATGCCTTCCTTGCTCCGACGCATCGAGCGCTCCGCCGAGCGCGACACCGGGATCACGTTCGTGGTGGGCGGCGGCGAGGACATCGTCGGCTGGGGTGACCTCCACGACCAAGCCAAGGCTCATGCCGCCGCGCTGCAGGCCCGGGGCGTGCGGCCCGGCGATCACGTCGCCCTGCTGTCGCCCACCACCCGGCCGCTGGTCACAGCCATCCAGGGCACGTGGTTGGCCGGCGCCACCATCGTGGTGCTGCCCCTGCCGATGCGGCTGTCGTCGATCGATGAGTTCGTCGGCCAGACCCGGCAGCGCATCCGCAACGCCGATGCCGCGCTCGTGGTGGTCGACTCCGAGCTGGCGGCGTTCGTGGCCCCCGAGCCCGGCGACCCGCCGATGGTCGGCTTCGCCGACCTGGCAGGCGACCCGGCGGCGTGGGTGCGCCCGCCCGACGACCCGCACCGGCTCGCGATCCTGCAGTTCACCAGCGGCTCGACGTCGGACCCCAAGGGCGTGATGCTGCCCGACGGGGCGTTGTGCGCCAACCTCGACGCCGTCGCCACCGCCGCGCGGCTCGACCCCGACGACGACGTGCTGGTCTCGTGGCTGCCCCTCTACCACGACATGGGACTGGTCGGGCTGCTGACGCTCCCGATGGCAACAGGCACGCCGCTCGTGCTGGGCGCTCCGCAGGACTTCACGGCCCGCCCCGCCCGCTGGATGGAATGGGTGTCCGCCTACGGCGGCACCGCCACCGCCGGCCCCAACTTCTCCTACGTGCTCGCGACGCGGGCGCTCCACCGGTCCGATGAGCTCGACCTGTCGCGGCTACGCGTGGCGCTCAACGGCGCCGAGCCCATCGACCCCGACCAGGTCGAGTCGTTCGTCGAGGCGGGACGGCGCCACGGGCTGAGGCCCGAGGCCGTGTTCCCGGCGTTCGGGATGGCCGAGGTGGCGATCGGTGGCACGTTCCCGCCCCCGCTGTCGGGCATGGTCACCGACTGCATCGACCGGCGGGTGCTCGAGACCGAGCGCTATGCCGCCCCCGCCGAGCACGGGTCGCCCGGCAGCCGGCGGTTCGCCTTGCTGGGCCGGGCGGTGCGGGGTCTCGAGATCCGTGTGGTCGATCCCGACACAGGCGCCGTGCTGCACGACCGCGAGGTCGGCGAGCTCGAGATCGCCGGCACGTCGGTCACGACCGGGTATTACCGGCGGCCCGACGCCAACGCCGAGCTGTTCCACGACGGCTGGCTGCGCACCGGCGACCTCGCCTACCTGCTCGACGGCGAGCTGGTGATGTGCGGCCGGATCAAGGACGTGATCATCGTCGGCGGCCGCAACGTGTTCCCCGAGGACGTCGAGCGGTCGGTCGGCGAGCTGGAGGGTGTCCGAGCCGGCAACGTGATCGCCTTCGGCGTCGACGGGGAGCGGGGCCGCGAGACGCTGGTCGTGGTGGCCGAGAGCAAGTCCGACGACCTCACGTCCGTGCGCAGGCACGTCCACGACCGCGTTCTCGACGTCGTCGGGGTCCCGCCCAAGGACATCGTGCTCGTGGCTCCGGGCACCCTGCCGAAGACGAGCTCAGGCAAGCTCCAGCGGTCGCTCTGCAGGCGGCGCTACCTCGACGGCCAGCTCGAGCTCGTCAGCGTCTAGGTCTGGGCGTTCCCGCGCTCGAAATCGGCGAGATCCGCCGCCTTCGAACGCTGGTTCGCGTCACGCCGGCTTGAGGTCGGCGATCACGGCGTCCCATCGGTCGGCGCCGACGCCCATGTCGTACGGTGCGTAGAAGCTGAGCCGCTGGATCACGCCCCCCCAGCGGTCGCACAGCGCCGCCGCGACCCCGTCGAGCGGTGCGACCACGGCGAACGTCTCGAGCATGTCGTCGTCGATCAGGTCGCCCATCTCCCCCCACTTGCCGTGCTTGGACAACCGGTTGAGCTCGTCCTGCAGGTCGCCCCAGCCGTGCAGCTCGAGAACCCTGCGGTAGGCGGGCGTGGAGCCGTAGAAGGCGATCTGCCCCTTCACGCCCTTGGCGGCGGCCGCCATCTCGGCCTCGTCGCGCCCGGTGACGACGAACATCGGCGCCAACAGCTCGAAGCCGTCCATGGTCTTGCCGGCCTTGGCGCGGCCCTTGGCCAGGTGCGGGAGCGTGACCTCCTCGACGTACTGGCGGGTGGTGAAGGCGTGGCAGATGAAGCCGTCGGCCACCTCGCCCGCGACCTCGGTCATCAGCTCGCCCACTCCGGCGAGGACGATGCGGGCGTCGCCGTGCGGGTTTGGCCCGGGGTTGAAGAACGGGGTCATGAGGGTGTGCGTGTAGAAGTCGCCGCGGAAGTCGAGCTTGGCGCCCTCGTTCCAGCACGCCCAGATCGCCCGGATGGCGAGGATCATCTCGCGCATGCGGGCCGCGGGCTGCGACCACGGCATGGAGAACCGGCGCGTGATGTGCGGCTTGACCTGGCTGCCGAGGCCGAGGACGAAGCGTCCGTGCGAGGCGGCCTGCAGGTCCCATGAGATCTGGGCAAGCGTCATGGGGTTGCGGGCGAACGCCACCGCGATGCTGGTGATGAGGTCGATCCGCTCGGTGTGCTGGGCGGCCAGCAGCAGCGGCAGGAAGGGATCATGGCTCGTCTCGGCCGACAGAACGCCGTCGTAGCCCCGCGCCTCCTGCTCGGCCGCGGCCGCCCCGGCCTTGTCGAGCCCGCCCCCGACGCCACCGTCGACCTTCATGCCGGTGACCGTAGCCCGACCTGACCGGGCGGTCAGGGCCGCCGGCCCCGTGGTCCGACCGAGTGGTCAGGATCGGATCAGCCGTCGCCGCCCTGGTCGCGGAGGAACTGCTCGAGCTCGGCCACGAGCTCGTCGCCGCTGGGGAGGTCGTCGGGGGCGAACGACTGCGGTGCCCGTGGTTCGCCCTCCTCGTGGGCGGCCTCGAGCTGGCGCAGCATCGCCACGTGCTCGGAGTTCTGGGCGATCAGCTCGTCGAGCCGGCTGCGGGTGGCGTCGGCGCGCGTTGGCAGGTCACCGAGCGGCAGCGACAGCTCGCCGACCCGCTCCAGGGCCTCGATCAGGGCCACGCTGCCGGCAGGGAAGGGCATGGCCGGCGGCAGGTAGTGGGGGATCTGCGCCCACAGGCCAACTGATGGGATGCCCCTCTCGTCGCAGCCCTGCTCGACGGCCGCCTGGATGCCGCCCGGGAAGTCGAGCGTGGCCCTGAGGAAGCCCCGGTCGGCCAGGCTCGCCGTGGACGCCGTGCAGGCGATGCGGGGCGAGCGCGTGTGCGGCGACGCGAACGGGTAGGCGCCCAGGCCGACGCACATGCGGACACCGAAGTCGAGTGCCAGACCCACCACCTCGTCGGTGAACTGCTGCCACAGCCGGTCGGGTTCGGCGCCCGCCAGCAGCAACAGCTCGTTGCCGTCGAGATCGGTGGCCGCCCGCAGCTCGAGCGAGGGCCAGGTGAGTCCCCGCATGATCCCGTTCTCTAGGTGGGCGATCGGCCGGCGGGCCCGGTAGTCGAGCAGCTCGTCGGTGGAGAACCGCGCGACGGTGATCGTGTCGAGCTGGTCGGACAACACCTCGGCGGCCGTGGCGGCGCCGAGGCCGGCATCGATCCAGCCGTCGACCGCCAGCACCAGCAGCGGCTCGTCGAGGTCGGGTTGTTCGATCAGTTCGTACAGCGCCACGGCGCCGCCTCTCGTCGGTATGGAGGTCGAGGTGGACGTCCAGATGGACGTCTGGGTCGAGGCGGACTAGCCCAACCGCTCGAGCGTGTCTCGGGCGGCGTCGGCCAGCAGCTCGACCTGGGGGGCGAAGCCCTCGTACCCGGAGGCGGTGCCCATGGCACCCCCCTTGTAACGGGCGTACACACCCTCCAGGATGCAGGCCAACTTCCAATATCCGAACGCCTCGTAGTAACCCACACCGGCCACGTCGCGGCCCGACGACGCGGCGTACCGGTCGATCAGCTCGCCCCGCGTGGGAAAGCCCTCGGCAATAGTCGGGCCGTTGATGAGCGCCGCGAACGCGTCGCCCGGGTCGTTCCAGTACACGAGCAGCAGGCCTACGTCGGCGAGCGGATCGCCGAGTGTGCACAGCTCCCAGTCGAGCACCGCGGCGATGTTGCCGTCGGGGTCGAGCAGGCAATTGTCGAGCCGGTAGTCGCCGTGGACGATCGTCGCGGGGCCCTGCTCGGGCACCCGCCCCGCCAGCGCGTCGTGCACCTCGTCGACCGTCGGCAGGTCACGCGTCTTGGACTTCTGCCACTGGCCGTACCAGCGCCGCAGCTGCCGATCGATGTAGCCCTCCTTGCGCCCGAGGTCGCCCAGGCCCACGGCGTCGGGATCGACGGCGTGGATGCGGGCCAGGACCTCGGCGACCTGGTGCCCCGCGTGGCGTCGCTCCTCGACGCCCAGCTGCTCGGCGGCGGCCCGATCGCGGGCGACGAGCCCGTCGACGAACCCCATGACGTAGAAGGGCGCGCCGTTGACCGCCTCGTCCGTGCACAGGCCGATCACCGGCGCCACCGGCACGTCGGTGGGGGCGAGGGCGGAGATGATGCGGTGCTCGCGGCTCATGTCGTGGGCGGTGGCCAGCACCTGGCCCAGTGGGGGGCGGCGCAACACCCAGGCGTGACCCGCCCGGTCGGTCACCCGGTAGGTGAGGTTGGACCGGCCTCCGGCGATCAGCGAGAAGGTGAGCGGAGGGTCGACTGCGGCGGCGTTGGCCTGGAACCACTCGGTGACGCGGTCGATGTCGATGCCCTCGGGCACCTCGCCGATGTCGATCGCAGAAACGTTGGAACACGCTTCCCGCTCTTGGCCTTCGGCCGGGCCGCTCGGGCCTCGTTCGCTCCATTGCCGACGCTCACTCATCGGCTGTTCACCGTAGTGGCACCGTAGTGGCAGCAGGTCGGACCGGTGCCCGGCGTCGGTAGCCTGTCCGGGATGACCAACGACGTCACCGATGCCACGTTCCAGACCGAGGTCCTCGACCGGTCCCAGGCCACACCGGTCGTGGTCGACCTCTGGGCGCCGTGGTGCGGTCCGTGCAAGCAGCTCGGGCCCATCCTGGAGCGAGTGGTCGATGACACCAACGGCAAGGTCGTGCTCACGAAGGTGAACGTCGACGAGAACCCCCAGATCTCGGCCGCGTTCCGGGTACAGGGCATCCCCGCCGTGTACGCGCTGGCCGGCGGCAAGGTCGTCGACGGCTTCGTGGGCGCCCAGGGCGAGCCCGCCGTGCGCGAGTTCGTCGGCCGGTTGCTGCCGAGCGAGGCCGAACAGGAACTCGACAAGCTCGTGGCGGCAGGCGACGAAGGGTCGCTGCGCCAGGCGCTGGAGCGGCAGCCCGACCACGCCGGGGCCATCGTCGCGCTGGCAGAGCTGTTGGCGGGACGCCGGGGCGATGGCGACCTCGACGAAGCGCTGGCGCTGCTCGACCGCATCCCCGAGACGGCGGACACCCGCCGCGTCGCGGCGCTGGTGCGTACGGGCGGCGACGACGCCTCGACCGACGAGATCACCTCCGAGCTCGAGGCGCTGCTCGACGACGTCAAGGCAGACGCCGACGCTCGGCAGCGCTACGTCGACCTGCTCGAGGTGCTCGGGCCCGACGATCCCCGCACCGCCGACTTCCGCAAGCGCCTCACGGCCCGGCTGTTCTGACCGAGGGGGCCGATCGGCCGGGGCTCGCCGAGCCTGGAGGGGACAGCGTGCGCCTCGAACGACACGACGGCTATTGGCTGCTGATCGGCACGGCTGCGCCGGGCGCCACGGCCACGACGTTCGGTCCGCTCATCCTCATGCGCCGACGCGGCGTCGGGAACCGGCGGCTGCTGCGCCACGAGCTCGAGCACGTGCGCCAGTGGCGCGAGTACGGCGTCGTGGGGTTCGCCCGGCGCTACCTGGGGGCCTACGTCCGCTGGCGACTGCGTGGACACGGCCACCGGGCGGCGTACCGGCGCATCCCGTTCGAGATCGAGGCCGAGTGGCGGGCCCGCCGAGCGTCCGCGGCGGGAGCTGCCGACGTCGGCCGCGGCATCGAGCGACCGCTCCTGCGCACCTGATGCGACGGCACTGACGGGACCGGCTGGCGGCACCTCCGGCGCCGGCGGCACTGGCGGCGCCGGCGGCACGGACTCACCCACCTGGTGGGGGCAGGGCGTCGAGGATGAGCCACCACGATGCGAGACCGTGTTCGCACCAGCCCTCGGGGGCGACGAGGCACTCGTCCGGGCAGCGGCACACGCCGTCGGCGAGCCACTCGGCCAACGTGTCGTCGTCGGGTGGTGCCCAGCCGCTGTTGTGCTCGAACCAGGCGTGCGCGTTGCGCACCGCGATCGCGGCAGTGAGCTCCGTCGGGTCCATCGGCAGCGATGATGCCCGCGTTTGGCGCGGTCCGGCGGCGGCTAACGTCATGGCCGGACTTCCCCTCCTGCCGTTCTCCCGCGCCTGGAGGGTCCGATGTCCGACCTGCCCCCCGAGCTCCCGCGGCCCGCGCCGCCGCGCACCTGGCGCGACCACCTCGCAGGAGCGATCGACCTGTTCGATGTCTCGCCTCGGCGACTCGCCGTCGGAGCCGTCGCCCTCGCCTGCGTCGGCGTCGTCGGCTGGCGCATGCTCGCCCCGCCGGACGCCCCCGCCGAGATGCGCCTGCCCTTCGCGGGCTCGTCCGCGGGGTCGACGGGCGGGGGCGACGATGGCTCGGCGCCTGCGGATGGGGCGCCCGGCGCAGCGACCGACGGTTCGCCCGGGGCGTCAGGGGCGAGCGCCGCCGGCGTGGCGACGAGCGGGCTGCCGACCGAGCTGGTGGTGCACGTCGTCGGCGCGGTCGCGGCACCCGGCATCCAGCGCCTGCCACCGGGCAGCCGCGTCGTCGACGCCCTCGCCGCCGCGGGCGACGCCCTCCCCGACGCCGACCTGGCGCGGATCAACCTGGCGGCGCCGTTGATCGACGGGCAGCAGGTGTTCGTGCCCAGACCGGGCGAGCCGGCGCCGTCCACGCTCGCTCCCGCCGGCGGGGGTACCGGGATCACCGGGGGCGCGCCGGGTGGCACCGGCGCGACCGGCACGGCCCAAGGCGGGCTCGTCAACCTCAACACCGCCACGGCCCAGGAGCTCGAGGCGCTGCCCGGCGTCGGGCCGTCGACCGCCGCAGCGATCATCGCCCACCGCGACGCCAACGGTCCGTTCACGTCGGTCGAACAGCTCATCGACGTGCGGGGCATCGGCGACGCCAAGCTGGAACAGCTCCGCCAGCTCGTCACCGTCTAGCGGTGGATCGTCATGTCCGACCGCTGGGCGGTCCTCCTGGCCCTGGCGACGTTCGCCGGCGCGCTCGCCGTGTGCGACGGCCACGTCGGGGGGGCGTCGCTCGTGCTGGCCGCATCCGTGGGTGGCGCCGGGCTGGCGGTGCGGCGTCCCGAGCTGGTGTGTCTCGGAGCCGCGCTCCTGGCGGCGGCGCTGGCGCAGCGATCCCTCGCCGGGCTGGAGGCGCCGCTGGCCACGGGCCCGGTCCGGGGCGAGGTGACGTTGGTGGCCGACCCGGTGCCCGACGGGCGCGGCGGGGTGACGGTCGACGTGCGGCTCGACGGCCGCCGCTTGCGAGCGATGGCCCGGTCGGCGCCGGCGGCTGCGCTCGACGACCGGCTGGCCGGCGAGCTGGTCGTCGTGGTCGGTGAGGTCCAGCCGCCGGGCCCGACCGAGCGGTGGCTCCGGCACCGGCACCTCGCCGGCCGGATGCGGGTCGACGCCGTGGTGGGCTGGCGGCCCGGCGGTGGCGTCACCCGGCTGGCCAACGGCTTGCGCCGCACGCTGGCGCGCGGCGGCGAGGCTCTGCCCGACCGTCAGGCCAGCCTGCTCGCAGGGCTGACCCTCGGCGACGACCGTGCCCAGCCCGCCGACATGGCCGATGCCTTTCGGGCGGCCGGCCTCACCCATCTCCTCGCCGTCTCCGGCCAGAACGTCGCCTTCGTGCTGGTCGTGGCCGCGCCACTCCTCCGGAGGTTGTCGTTCGGGCCTCGCCTCGGCGCCACCCTTGGAGTCCTGGCCGGCTTCGCGTTGGTCACGCGCTTCGAGCCGTCGGTGCTGCGCGCCACGGCCATGGCGGCCGTGGCCGCCACCGGCGCCGCAGTCGGCCGCCCGGCCTCGACCCTGCGCACCCTGGCGCTCGGCGTCACCGGCATCCTGATCGTCGACCCACTGCTCGCGGCGTCGCTCGGCTTCCGGCTGTCCGTGGCCGGTGCGGCCGGCATCGTCGTGGGGGCGGGACGACTCGAGTCGGCGCTGCCGGGCCCTCGGTGGCTGGCCGCGCCCCTCTCCGTCACGCTGGCGGCCCAGCTGGCCGTGTCGCCGTTGCTGGTGGCGGCGTTCGGTGCGGTGCCCGTGGCCTCGCTGCCGGCCAACCTGCTCGCCGTGCCGGCCGCCGGGCCGGTCATGGTCTGGGGCCTGACCGGCGGCGTGGTCGCGGGCGTTGCCGGCGGGCCCGCGGCTCTAGTCGTGCACCTCCCGACTCGCGCGCTCTTGTCCTGGATCGACGGCGTCGCCACCGCCGCCTCGCGCTGGCCGTTGGGCGAGCTCCGGACGGTCCACGTGGCGTGGCTGGCCGTCGCCGCGGCGGCGGCAGTGGCCGGGCGGGAGCCGCCGGGACCGGTGGACGGCGAGGTGCCCCGCAGGCGCCCTGGCGCGGCGTTGAGGTGGGCCGCCGCGCTCGTGGTCCTCGGGGTGGTCGTGCAGGCCGTGGGCCCGCACCGGCGGGCGGCGGTCGTCGATGGCCAGGCACTCGGCGCCGGGGCGATGCTGTGGCGGGCTGGGGGCGCGGGCGTGCTGGTCGTCGACGGGCGCGCCGGTGATGACCGGGTGCTGGCCGGGCTTCGGCAGCACCGAGTGGGGCGGGTCGACGTGGTGGTGCTGCGCACTCCGGCGCGGCGGGCGGCCGAGGTGGCGGGGACCGTGCGGCGGCGCTGGGCCGACGTGGTCGTGCTGACGCCGGTCGGTGCCGCCGCGTCCTCTGCCGCGCGGGGAGCGGGCGGCGAGACCGCTGCGCCGCCGGCAGGAACCGTCCTCGACGTGGGGCGGTTGCGACTGACGGTGCTGAACAACACGGCCGACCGGCTCGACGTCGAGGTCGACGTCGACGGCGGGCACGCGGACGGCCAATCGTCGGCGATCCCGCCACCGGCGCCGCCTCTGGACGGGCCCGTTCCCGCCGCTCGGCTCGGCGGCGGGCCCATCCCAGCCCGGGGGCCACCCCGGTTGCGGGCGCCTGGGCGGTGCGTGCCCGGTGCCGAACCCCGCCGGAGCCGGTGCCGACGGCCGGCCGGTAGCTTCTCAGCGTGATCGCGCCCGCCACGTCGCCCGTGCCGCGTGTCGACCTGACGCTCACACTAGGTGGCACCTCGTTCGACCTGCGGTGGCGCGCGCTGGTGGCGGCGGTGGTGCCGGCGCCGCGGTTCGGCCGCGAGGGCGAGGTGCTCGCCGGTGTACGCACGGCGAGGGACGCAGGCGCGGATCTCGCCGACGTCTCTCTGTCCCCGCGATTGATCGGCCCGGCGGCGGGTGCCGGCCTCGTGCCGGTCGTGGTGAGGGCGAGGTCGATCCCCGAGGCGGCGGCCGCTCGCCGGGCGGGGGCCGGGCTCGTGCTCGTGCCGGCCGATGTCGTGGCCGACGTCGCTATGGCCGATGGGCCCGTGGCCGTGGTGATCGACGACGTGGGCCACCTCGGGCGCGCCCGCGCCGTCGCCGAGCGTCACGGCGTCGCCTTGGCCATCGACGTGACCGGTCGGGTGTCCGCCGGTGCGATGGCGATCGAGTCGGCGGCCATCGCGGGCGGATGCAGGGTGGTGTGCACCGCCGACGTCCGACGGACGCGTCGCGTCGTCGAGACCGTGGCCGCCCTCCTTGCGGCCCGTCGTGAGGTCCCGGAGCGATGACAGCCGTGCGACTGGATGCCCCCGTCTACCTGGTGCGGGGAAGCGACGAGGTGCTCCTGCGCGACGCGGCGCGTGACCTGATCCATGCGCTGGTCGGCGACCTCGATCCGGCGTTCACGGTCGACGAGATCGGCCGCGACCGGTTCCAACCCTCCGACGCCGCCGAGGCGCGCATCGCCCCGCTGGTCGAGGCCGCGCAGACGCCCCCGTTCCTCACCGACCGCCGCGTCGTGGTGGGTCGCGACCTCGACGTGTTCACCCGTGTCGAGCAGATTGCCCCCCTCGTGGCCTACCTCGACGACCCGCTGCCCACGACGTCGCTCGTGCTCGTGTCCGGGCCGGGCCGACTGCCCAAGCCCCTGGCCGAGGCGGTGGCACGGTGCGGCGGCGAGCAACTCGACACCGGCCCGGGGCGCAAGGTGGCCGCGTGGGTCGACGACCAGCTGGCGGCGGCCGGGCTGCACGTCGACCGCGAGGGGACCGCGCGGCTGGTCGAATGGTTGGGTGACGATGCGCAGAAGCTGGTCGGCGTGATCGGGACACTGGTCGGCAGCTTCGGCGTGGGCGCCCGGCTCGGGGCGGCCGACCTCGAGCCGTTCCTCGGCGAATCGGGAGGCGTGCCGCCGTGGGAGCTGACCGACGCCCTCGACCGAGGCGACATCACCACTGCGCTCGACAAGCTGCACCGCATGGTCAGCGGTGGCGGCCGCCACCCGCTGCAGGTGATGGCCACGCTCCACGGCCACTACGCCCGCATGCTGCAGCTCGACGGCGCCCCGGTCCGGGGCGAGAAGGACGCAGCTCAGCTCCTCGGCCTCAGGGGGTCGACGTTTCCCGCGCGCAAGGCGCTCCAGCAGGCGCGCCGGTTGGGCCACGACCGCGTCGTCGAGGCGGTGTCGCTGCTGGCCGGGGCCGACCTCGACCTGCGCGGCGGCAAGGCGTGGCCCGAGGGGCTGGTGCTGGAGGTGCTGGTCGCCCGGCTGGCGCGGCTGGCGCGCTGACGAGGGCACCGATCGCGTTCTGTTCGCGGGATTGGCCGCCCTGGCGACCGTTCCCGCGTACAAAACGGTGGCTCAGGCCTCGGCGGTGGCCTGGTTGACCTTCGCCATCAGGCGCGCCTTGCGGCGGGCGGCCTGGTTCTTGTGGATGACGCCCTTGGTGGCCGCCGAGTCGATGCGCTTGACGGCGAGGCGCAGCTTGGCGTCGGCGTCGTCGGCACCGCCCTCGACCGCAGCGACGGCGGCCTTGGCACGGGTCTTGAGCTCGGAGCGCACGGCCTTGTTGCGCTCGTGGCGCACGAGGTTCTGGCGGTTGCGCTTGATCTGGCTCTTGATGTTCGCCACGGGCGGGACCTGCTCCTTCGAAAGTGACTCGACCGCCTACGTCGCCGGGTCGAGCGTTTGCCGTGCTTCCCGCTCATGCCTCCGCCGGCGGCGGGCCGCTCTGGCTACGGCCTCGCCGACGCTCGGCCTCAGGCAGAACGAATAGCCGGGACAGGCTAGCGGCGCCGCTCCGGGATTGTCACCTCCGGACCGGAACCACCGCGCCGATACGCTTGGGCGGCCCCCATGGACCTCGCCCGCATACGCAACGTCTCGATCATCGCCCACATCGACCACGGGAAGTCGACGCTCGCTGACCGCCTGCTCGAACTGTGTGGCGCCGTCGATCCCCGCGACATGCGCGACCAGTACCTCGACTCGATGGACCTCGAGCGGGAGCGGGGCATCACGATCAAGCTCCAGTCGGTGCGGCTCGGCTACCGCGACTACGCGATCGACCTCATCGACACGCCGGGTCATGTCGACTTCG
>OBLS010000457.1_pt1 | contig 14602 bp, 16 predicted proteins | sample 1519901 | NCBI WGS metagenome assembly OBLS01 (sample SAMEA3113585, study PRJEB22503) | soil metagenome | reverse complement strand
GCGGTTCTCTTGTTGTCGCCCGTGATCATGACCGCCTCGATGCCCATCTCGTTGAGGCGCTGCAAGGTATCCCTGGCGCTAGGTTTGATCGTATCCGCAACGGCGACGAGCGCCGAGGGCTCTCCGTCCACCGCGACGAACATCGGCGTCTTGCCTGCTCCGGCGAGAGCGGCAGCCTTCTCTTCCAGCTTAAAGACGTCCACCCCGCTCTCGTCCATCAGCTTGCGGTTGCCAACCAGCACGGCGTGACCGTCCACCTCCGCCCGGATGCCGTGACCGGCGACGGACTCGAATCGAGCGGCGTCGCCGGGCTCGATGCCGCGATCGCGGGCGCCCGCGACGATGGCCTCGGCTAAGGGATGTTCGGAGTTCTTCTCTGCCGGGGCCACGAGGCGCAGGAGTTCTTCCTCGCTCCTGCCGTCCAGGGCGAAGACATCGGTGAGTGAGGGCTCGCCCTCCGTGAGGGTTCCGGTCTTATCCAGGACAACGGATTCTATGCGCGAGACGTTCTCCAGGGTGGCGGCGTCTTTGATCAGGATGTTGTGCCTCGCTCCGATGCCGGTGCCTACGGCCACGGCGGTCGGGGTCGCTAGGCCCAGGGCGTCCGGGCAGGCGATGACGACCGCCGAGATAGCGAACGTCATCGCCGTTATTGCCGCTGCGCCTCCGAAAAAATACCAAGCGAGGAAGGTCACGATGCCGGACCCGACGGCCAGGATCACCAGGTACTCCGCGGCGCGGTCGGCGAGTCTTTGGCCCGGCGCCTTGGAGTTCTGGGCCTGCTGGACCAACTCCACGATCTGGGCGAGTGTGGTGTCGGCGCCGACAGCGGTGGCGGTGAAGCGGACGCTGCCGCTGCGGTTGATCGATCCCGCGATCACTGTGTCTCCGGGACGCTTGGAAACCGGCACGCTCTCGCCCGTCACGAGTGCCTCGTCGATGCTCGTCTCGCCCTCCATGACTTCTCCGTCCACGGGCACCTTGTCGCCCGGCCTTAATACGATGGTGTCGCCGAGCCGGACCTCGCTGCTAGGGACGGTTACTTCTTCGTCGTCCCGGATCACGGTTGCCTGCGGCGGAACGAGGTCGAAGAGCGCCCGCAAGGCGTCGTTGGTGCCGCGCCTGGAGCGCATTTCCATCCAGTGCCCAAAGAGGACGAAGGTGACGAGCATGGCGGCGGCCTCGTAGAAGGTTTCCCCGCCGAGGAAGGTGATAAGGACGCTAAAAGAGTAGGCCGCGAGCACTCCCGTGGCTATAAGCACGCTCATGTTGAGCGCGCGGCGCCGCAGCGAATGGTAGGAGCCGGAGATGAAGATCCAACCACAATAGAAGACGACCGGCGTGCAGAGCAGCAGCATGATGACGTTCTCGCCGAGACCGAAGGTCGGCAGACGCACACCCAGCAGGTTCATCCCAAGCGGCGAGTAGAGCACGGTCGGGATAGTAAGGAGCAAAGCGACGAAGAACCTGTTGCGCATGTCGCGCTCCATCGTCGCCGCCATATTGGGGTCGGACATGTCGTGGTCCGCGTGGTCACCGTGATCGGCATGGGTCGCCGGCATCTCGTATTGCATCCGATCGTGCTTCGTCCCCATCGAGATGGGCTGCGTATCCACGCCATGCCCGAGGTGCTGCATCCGCCGCTCCGGTGGCGCCATGGCCTCGTGGTGGTGCTCCTCCTCGACCTCGGCCGGCTTGCAGTCGCAGCCGGTCTGCGTGATGACGTCCTCGATTCCTTCCGGGTCGATGTTCGCGGGATCGTAGCCGACGTGGACGGCGTCGTTCTTCCAATCCAGCCGAACCTCAGTGACGTGTGGCTGCTCTCGTAGGGCTCGCTCGACGGCACCGGCGCAGCATAGGCAATACACACCACGGAGTTCGAACGAGCCACGTCGCACAGGAACATACTGAGCATCAGTTCTTGCCGTAGTCGTCGAGTCGTTATCAGCCATGCTCACTACCTCCTTAGTAAGCGGATGTTGGTGTGCTCGCGCAGCAGCGCCTGGCCCTGATGCTCGCCAAGTTTTTGTGCGTCCAGCGGTCTCGCTGATGCGGTTGGTGGCGCATCTTCAAAATGATCTGCGTGCTCATTGGTTGCTTCGGATTTAGCCCTCCGGGTACCATTGGTGGCGCCAGCGGTTCATCTGCTCGATCTCCTCTTGTTGAGCGCTCATGATGTTCTGTGCAAGCTCCTTTATCTGCGGGTTGTCGCTCTTCTCGTAGGCGACCTTCGCCATCTCGATGGCCGACTGGTGGTGCGGGATCATGGCGTCCATAAACGCCTTGTCAAAGGGGTCGCTGTGGGGATGTACGGCCTCCCCTACCTTTCGGTGCCATGTGCGTGTTTGGCTAGTCCCACTCCAGGCTGGCGTGAGGTGATCGGGTGAGAGGTGCCCTCCTTTGAGCAGCCCCCACCCTTGCCAGCACCCCCTTTCACCGAGCCTTTCTCCAGCGGATCAGGCACCGGACACCCTCCAACGTAGATCGTGAATGGCTCTGCTGTGAGGGAGTCGCTCGGCGAAGCTAGGGTGGAGCTGCCAAGATTTGCCATCCCCCACCACCCGAGAGCCAGGAGCACCGCCACGACCGAGCCCTCGGCCAACAACCTAGCGACGATATGGTTTCGGTGCTGATTGACACCCTGCTTTCCTCCGCCCCACAAGGAAGGGCGTGTGGGGATGAGGAAGATCGTCGCAGTATTGGTCTCGGTGATCTTGGCTGTAGGGCTGCTCTTCTTTGGCTCTTTCGCTGGCGATACCGGCACCATGAGCCAGGCGCAAGCCCAAACGGTTACGGCGACTTCCGCCCAACCCAACATCGTCTTCATCCTCACCGACGATATGCGCAAAGACGACCTAAGGTCCGAGGACGTGAATAAGCTGCTGCGCCCGCGCTCGTCGGGCTCCACTAGGCTCGCCAGAAAGAAGGGCTAAGCAGAACGAGAACCGTGAAGAACTCCAGCCGCCCCAGGAGCATCAAGATAGCGAGTATGGACGTGGCAGTTGCGGGCAGATCGGCGTAGAACTGCGAGGTCCCGGCCGCGCCGGGGAACGTGCCCGTTATGTTCACGCACGAGAAGACTGATCCAAATGCCTGACCCACGGGAACCTGGTGCAGGGCGATGAGGAGAGTGCCGACGGCCACGGTTGCCACGTACACGAAGAAGAAGCCGAGCACCCCCACCCGGACCCGTTCGGGTAGCACCCGGTCGCCCAACACGAGGGGCGTGACGGCCCGTGGGTGAACGAGGCGAAAGATCTCCTGTGCGGCATGACGCGTCAGGAGGTTGACCCGGATAGCTTTCATCCCCCCGGCTGTCGAGCCCGCGCAACCGCCTACGGCCATGATCAGCACGAGCAGCGCTACGGAGAACGGGGGCCAAGCGCTCCAGTCCGTCGTGCTGAAGGCAGTCCCTGTGGTAAGACTTGCGCTCTGGAAGAGGGCTTCGCGGAAGGCTATGGCCAACGAGTCTCGGTGGTCGGAGGCGTGAAGGTCGGCGGTTATCAACACCGTGCTCGCAAGGATCACCCCGAGGTAGGTGAGGAGCTCGGCGTTGCCGACGGCACGTCCCAATCCGCGCCGGGCCGCTATGTAGTAGATCGCGAAGTTCGTGCCAGCCAACACCATCCCGGCTGTGATCGCCAGCTCGACGGCCCAGGAGTCGAAGGCTGCCACGGAGTCGGAGTCGGTAGAGAATCCGCCGGTCGAGACCGTGCTGAACGCGTAGTTGACCGCCTCGAACGTTCCCATCCCGACTAGGTGCAGGACGACGACGCCACCCAGCGTAAGGCCGCCGTAGACGAAGGCCAGCACCTTGACCGTGTCCCGAATGCGCGGGGTAATCCGCTCCTGCACTGGGGTCGCCGCCTCGGCCGTGTAGAGCTGAGTGGCGCCGAACCCGGCCTGCGGCGCGATGGCCACGAACAGCACGATGATGCCTATACCCCCGATCCACTGACTCAGGCTGCGCCAGAGCAGCAAGGCGGGTGAGAGCTCTTCCGGCGTGACCGTTGCGGCCCCTGTGGTCGTGAAGCCGGCCATGGAGTTGAAGATGGCGTCCGCCGGGCCCATGAGGCCCGAGAGCATGAACGGTAGGGCGCCGACGAGCACCACACCCATCCAGCACACGACAACCATGAGGAACATGCTCTGCCTCGAGACGTAGCTGCGAGGTTGTCTGCGAGTGGGGTAGTAGAGGACTGCGCCCAGGGCCAAGACAATCACGCCGGGCACCCAGAAGACCCACGCATCCTCAGGAGCCTTCACAAGCGAGTAGGCTGCCGGGACGAGCATCGCAGCGCCCCCAGCAGAGATGAGCATCGCTAGTGCGTTCAGGATTATCCTGAGGTGCAGTACCTTCACGCTAATCTACCCATGGTGGTCGGATGGTTCCGAATCTTGCCGCTTCTCATGCCGTTCTTCACCTGCCCGAAACCTCGCCTCAACGGCCTCCTCACGTTCATGGTATCGAGTCCAACGACCGCGGCGAGCCTTAGAGCGCCGAACTTCGGAGGAATAACCTTCCACGCACTCGGGTGAAGAAGGGCCAAGGCGGCCAGACCCTAGCCCGGGGCGGTACCCAACTGCTCCTGCAGGCCTCGCTCGTCTATGTTCACCCAGCTTTCGGCTATCTTGTTTTCGGCAATGCGGAACAGGCGCATCCCGGTAAACGCCACGTGTCTGCCAGTCGGTGCGACACCCATGAACTCACCCTGGTGGGTACCGCGACTACTCCAGCGTACTACCACCTTGTCTCCTTCGGCCACTATGTCCTCCACAGTATCTTGGATGTCTGGAAAGGCGGTGCGGTAAATGCTGACGTAGTGCTTGAGCTCTTCGAGGCCCCGCTCCTCCTCGCGGGGCAGATGGTCGACGAACTCAACGCTAAGTATCTCGTTTGCCGCATCGAGATTTCCTCGGCTGAAAAGGTCCTCGAACCAGCGTCGCGCGAGCGTCTTGTTTTGTTCGGACATATCTTCCTCCGTTTCACTTGTCGTCCCCCATCAGGACGCTCGTGCACAGAGTAGCGCACGGCGTGGGCTGGATACACTTACTCTTGGCGGACTTCCTTGAACTCCGTCAAGGCGAAGTTCGCAAAACACTACTGTTTTGGTGCTCGTAGCACAGGGAACATTAAGTGCATCGTCCTTTTCGGGAAGGAGGACACAAAGAGATGAAGATGGTGTGTTAAAGCTTGTGCATCGTCACGCAGACTCTACATCCACCTCTCAGCTTGCCTCTTGTCCCTATCCGGTTTGGGGCGGGATGAGTTCCGTGCGCAGTTCGTGGCTCTCGTCGGGAAGCCTGGCTTCGTAGTAAATGCGAAAGCCGCCGTCTGGCATTGGCAAGACATCTAGGTATCGGACGTCCACGGGCTCGCTGTCGGCGTGTCGCAGTCGTCCGGGTTCTCCGCTCTGGTATGCGAGGCCTGTGCGTTCGAACCAGTTCTCTTCGGCGGTGGCTCGGCCGTCGTAGGACGCGCGGCCGTCGGGCAGCACCGCGGTGACGCGAGCGCCACGGGCGTCCCAGGCCCCAGGACGTCCTTCCAGAACGACGCCGTGCCATTCCCAGCGCAGACTGTCTTCACTCGTGGCGTAGGCCGTAGGAATGGTGAATCAGCATCGGTTTTCTAGTGGAAGCCGACCACGAACTTCTTTGCAGCACTGCCGTAGGGGATAAGTCCCGGAATCTTCATAGGGAGCCACGGAGACATGCGAGCATGCGTACTTCCTAGAACTCCGTTATGGCGAAGTTCGCAGAATCTCCCTGGCTATCTCGCAGTTACTGATGGTCTCGTCGTCGCGGTGTATGGTCTCGACCTGGTCGAAGCCAGTCCCACAATCTATGTAATCCTCCCCGTCGGTGTCGCGGGCGTAGATAAGGTCGTCGCCATAGCCGGCGTACACCTTGTCGTTGTCTTCGCCGGGGATGATCTTGTCGTTGCCGCGGCTACCCCAGAGGCGGTCGTTGCCTCGGCTACCCCAGACGCGGTCGGCACCGCGGCTGCCCTTGAGGCGGTCATTGCCGCGGCTGCCCTTGAGGCGGTCCTCCCCGTCGCGACCCGTGAGGCGGTCGGGCCCGCGCAAACCCGTGAAGCGGTCGTCCCTGTCGGTCCCGACGAGCGTATCCTCACCTCCGGTGCCGGTTAGGACCTTCGCTAGGGCTTCGTGCCCGGCGAAGAGTGCTCCGACCATCACTACCATCACCGTCAGCAAGATGTGTAGCCTATTCATTCGATCCCCTCCCTTAGTCTACGTGGAGCTTATCCTGCCGCCGCTCCGTCCCGTTAGGGCCAGCACCGCCGGCGAGGAGACGCCTCTGGCTCGGTACTATGCGCCAGAACAGCGGGTGAAACCAGAAAGATCCCTAGGCCATCGGGGCGGAGCACAACATCTAGTAGTTGTCGTTTCGACGCACACGAACGGACAAGAGGTATCCGAGGATGAGGCCTTCAAGGGCTGCCCACACGATCCACGAGAAAGCGTAGGCTATCATGAAGACGGAGACCACGGATGCCGGGCAAGCAGAGCCTTGAGGCCCTCTGGGGAGCGGACGGCTGTACGGGAGCGGCGGTGGGAGTGATTTTTGGCGTTGCTCGGGCGTTACAAGCGAATTGCTAATGAGCGAGCTTCCGAGGATTCACCTTCTCCAATGTTGGGTGAATAAGGGCAAGAAGAGAAGGGCCGGGGTGCTAGGTCCCGGCCCTTAGTACCTCGTGGGTCTAAGGTCGCCTAACCCTAGTCGTCCCAGTGCAGCTGCCCCCTTATGGCACCATCGGGGTAGGGTCTGTTGTGGACGTTGACGTAGTAGCGGGAGGGATGCTCCCTTAGCTTCTTGCTTAGCTGCTCGCTTATAGCCTTGCAACCCTCTGAGGAGCCGTCTGTGGGCTCCTTGAGTACCACGACAATGTCGCCGGCCACACTAGGCCCTCCCTGATGGATATGGGCCGCGTTGGCCGGCTTTATGCGCTCCACTTCGAGCTCGTAGCACACCTTCTCTTTGTACACCTTGACCTCGGCCTCACCCCGGCCGTTGGGGTCGCCCGGGCCCGGCACCTCTTTTTCGCCTGTCAAGGATGCTTCAAGGGTGGCGCGCTGGGCGGCCACCCCGGGGACGGCCGCGATCAGCACGATCGCTAGGACGAGCGCTGCCAGCAGGGTCAGTCTCCTCATCGGTCTCTCTACCTCCTTTGGTTGGGGATCCTCTCCACACCACACATTCACCGATTTGTACGCAACGGTGGATCATATGGTTCAACCTTCCCTGCGTACTTCCGAAAATAAGCCTTTAGGCACTCGGGTGAAAAGGAGTGTAGCCTATGGATTGACGTGCCGAGGCCCTGAGATAGTTGCAACCGCGGCCTCCGGAGATGTGTAACAAGCGGTGTATGAACAAGCGACGAACAGCTCTCATCACGGGCTCGTACTAGTGACCGCTGCGGGCCTCCTAGCGTACGTCACACGGCAGCGCAAAGACCCCGAAGGTCGGCTTGTACGGCTTCACGCTTCTTTCTAGTCGCAGCAGTCGTCCCCGTCGTGGGCCCATGCTCCAGCGACAATCGGCGCGGTGCAGCAGCTCTCGCCGCGCCACGACTCCCGGCCCTCCTTGAGGGCCACGGCCGCTATGACGAGCGCGGTCACGGGGTCGGCCCACCACAGCCCGAAGAGGGCGTTCGCTCCGAGCCCGACGAGCAGGGCGGCCGAGAGGTAGGCGCACAGCATGTTCTGTTGGCCCTCGCTCTTGGTCGCGGAAGACCCCAGCTTCTCCCCTATGCGTCCTTTGGCAATGGCCAGCGGCGGCATGGTCACGAGGGTGACCGCCGCGAGCCCGATCCCCACCCAGCTGGCCTCCGGGCGGTCCCCTACAAGCAACGAGCGGACGGCCTCGAAGCTCACGTACGCGGCGATCACGTAGAAGCTGACCGCGATGAGCTTCTGCGCCCGCCGCTCAGCGTCCTCCGAGGCGGCCCGAGAAGCCGCGAAGCGCCACAGGAGGATGAACCCCGCGAAGGACTCGATGAGGGAGTCGGCCCCGAAGCCTATGAGGGCTATGGACCCGGCTATGAGCCCCGCGCCCACGGCGATGGCGGCCTCTACGCCGTGCCAGCCCACCCCGAGCCAGGCGAGCTGCTTGGCCCGTCTGACCAGGCGCTCCCGCTCGGCAGGCTTCTGCGGCCTTCTACTGAGCTGTAACGGCTGGGTGCTCATGCGCGCACCTCCGCCGTCTTCGTGTCACCCACCACGGCGGAGAGCAGCGAAGCCCCCGCCCCCGTGAGGGAGTACATGACCATCTTACCGTCCTTGCGCGAGCGCACGAGGCGGTGAGAGCGCAGCGCCCTGAGATGGTGCGAGACTAGGTTCTGCGAGCGCCCCACGATCCACGAGAGATCGCACACGCACAGCTCCTCGCCCTCGCGTAGCGCCTCGGCCAGCGTGAGGCGGGTGGGATCGGAGAGGGCCTTCGCACGCCCTGCAGCGTCCAGGGCCTCACCCTCGCCCAGCAGTCTCCCACGTATGGCCTCGGCGCGTGGCGCGTCTATGCAGATCAGGTCGCAGCGGTCTTGATTCACGGTCCACACTCCAACATACGTTGATATGTTGTGGGGAATATAGCAGGTGGCGAGGCTACGGTCCAGGAGCAGCAACTTCGTAGAACTCCGTCAAGGCGAAGTTCTCAGGAGACCCTTCTACGAGCTTCGTACATAGCGTCCTCCTGCCCTTGACAGATCAATATATCTTGGTCCATACTCTGATCAAGGATAGTTGATCGGAGGGAGCATCATGGGCGAGCAGTTGCGCGAACGGGTCAAGGAAAGGTATGCGGGGGCAGCCAGGTCCGTCTTGGAGGGGGCTGGGTCGTCTTCGTGTTGCGGGTCGGCAGGCGAGCGCGGACTCGACTCGGAGGCGCTCGGGGTGGACTGGACCGGTGGCGGCTACTCTAACGAGGAGATGGGCGGGCTGCCTCAGGCGGCGGGGGCGGCCTCGTTGGGGTGCGGCAACCCTACGGCCCTTGCCACGCTCTCGCCGGGGGAGGTGGTCCTGGACCTCGGCAGTGGCGGCGGTATAGACGTGCTGCTCTCGGCCAAGAGGATCTTACCGGGCGGCAAGGCCTACGGCCTGGACATGACCGACGAGATGCTCGAGCTGGCCGAGATGAACCGGGCCGAGGCTGGGGCCGAGAACGTCCAGTTCCTAAAGGGCCACATCGAGGACATACCGCTGCCGGAGGACCACGTGGACGTGGTTATCTCCAACTGTGTCATCAACCTTTCCGCCGACAAGCCCAAGGTTATCTCCGAGGCGTTCCGCGTCCTCAAGCCTGGGGGACGCTTCGCGGTCTCGGATATGGTGTTCCTCGGTGACAAGGGCAAGCTTCCGCTTGCGTTGGTGAGGAGCATGGAGGCGTGGTCCGGCTGCGTCTCCGGCGCCCTCGAGAAGGACGAGTACGAGAAGCTGCTGAGGGAGGCGGGCTTCGAGGACGTCTCGGTGGAAGTAACCCACACCTACGAACAGGAGTTCGCGGTCGCTTCCGGGTGCTGCGGCGATGCCACATCGGCAACCGCAGCGGCGACGGAAGTCCCGCTGGCGAGCGCCTTCATCAGGGGTCGGAAGCCGGAAGAGCAGGAGAGGCTGTGAGCACTCAAGAGCTCGGGGTCGTAGAAGAGAACGGCGTCCGTAGGGACGGCCCCGAGGAAGGGGTGGAGCGGCTCGTCGCTCTGGGCCGTGCTCTCTCCGACCCCTTACGGGTGAGGATGCTCGGCATGATGGCCGAGGGGCGAGGCTGCTGCGACTTCTCAGACTCTGGTGTACCGGCAGACGAGGGGGATCAGGGCATCTGCGTCTGCGAGTTCGAGGAGGTCTTCGGCATGGGCCAGTCGAAGGTCTCCTACCACATGAAGAAGCTCAAGGACGCCGGGCTTGTGCGCGAGGAGCGGCGCGGGAAGTGGAGCTTCTACTCCCTCGACCGGAAGGCCGCCGGGGAGCTACTCGGCGAGGCCGCGGACCGATTGCTCTCTGATCCCGAGAAGCGGAGCGTGGTTGGTGGCTGCTGTTGAGGCGACGCTAAGGAGTAGGGTCCTGTTCTTGTGCACGCACAACTCCGCGCGCTCGCAGATGGCAGAGGGCCTGCTACGCCATCTTGCCGGGGACCGCTTCGAGGTGATGAGCGCGGGCACAGAGGCCACCCACGTAAGGCCGCTGGCCATCCGAGTGATGGACGAGATCGGGGTGGACATCTCCTCCCAGGAGTCCAAGACGCTGGAGCGCTATCTTCATGAGCCCTTCGACTACGTGATCACGGTCTGCGATGATGCGAACGAGGCTTGCCCGTTCTTCCCTGGGGCCAGCCAAAGGCTGCACTGGTCATTCGAGGACCCCTCACGAGCCGAGGGCTCGGAGGAGGAGCGCTTGGCGGTCTTCCGTTCGGTAAGGGACAGGATCAGGGATCGAGTGCAAGTGGAGCTTTTGGGCGGAGGAGGATAGCGATGCGGAAGCAGAAGGTGCTGTTTCTGTGCACCCAGAACTCAGCGAGGAGCCAGATGGCCGAGGGGTTTCTCAAGCACCTCGCGTCGATCGCCGTAGTTGCTCGTGCACTCTGCTGCGCGTAGAGTCACTTTGGTAGGTCCGACGGCTTGGACAATACTGGAAAGTGTTTGAAGCGGTTGCACATTGAGGGTGCCATGACCGAGCAGGAGACCGAGGATGTCTCTATCGTCTACGAACGAAGAGCTCCCTATCTACGAGCGTCCGGTGGAGTTGCTTCAGCACCTCATCCGCTTCGACACCACCAATCCGCCTGGTAACGAGCGCGAGTGCGTCGAGTGGATCGACGGGGTTCTGGTCGACTCGAGGAGGACCTGGCGTAGGGACAGCGCTAACCTCAAGCCGAGTGCGCGCGAAAATGGCTCCCGTCAGCGCCTTCCTCGCGTACCCGACGATAGCAGCGGCGCTGCGCACGTGGTTTACTCGAACGGAATTCGAACCGATTGCTGCGTCGAGCTATGATCGGTGACATACTTCTGTTTGAAGGAACACAGAGTCGAACCGGTTGCCTAACGGTGGCACTAGACTCCTTCGCAGGCAACGGCACGGCTAGGGATAAGGCTGAGAGGAAGCGAAGAAAGAGTAATGGTCAGACGCAACATCGGCACGGTCCTGATCGCGGCTGCCGTAATAGTCATCTTGCTCGTTTCGTTCATCCTCGCCCGAGCTCAAGATAAGCTACCCGAACTAGCCCTCGATCTTCTTGTGTATCTCTTTGCGACCACGCTTGCCGTGTTCGTCATCGGGAGGATGCTCGCCTGGCGAGAAAGGCGCCGGTGGATCGTGGCAAAGGATTGGCTACATATGATCCTGCTCGAGACGATCGACGACCTCCTGAAAGAGCTGCTCCCTGCCGCAGTTCCCCGAGAAGGGGTAGAGACCGACGAGGAACTCACCGTCTACGAAGTAGTCGGCGAGCGGATCCATTTTGGCGAGACCGTTGCCTACAGTCCACTTCAGCTGTCGGTAAGTCCGGGTGAGAAGGATCTGCAGTCCCACATCTTCTGGTACGCCAGTGAACTAGGACCGCAACGATACGCAGAGTTGGCCAGGGCGGCTTTGTCCGACGCCCGAGCACGGGTAAGGGATATGTTGGCAACTTCTGGTCAGTTACTAGAAGCCGAAATTACGGCCATGGTGATGAGTTTCGACCAAGCGATTGCGGCCGCCATAAGACATGTGGACTCGGCCGCAAGCATGCGGAACGAAAAGTTGGAAGATTCTCCGTTTCACGATGGAGAAGTATCGACAACGCAGAGTACAAGAGAAGCCGACCGTGAACTGACCTTCGTTACCAGCATCATCGTGGAGTCCGTCGTCGATTCGGCGATCAAACCGAAGGCGTGGCTCGAGAACGAGATGCTCAACCGGGAAGGTCAATCTCCCTTCCGGCGCCTCCAAACGTAGAAGCCGTTACCCGCGAATGCTCTCCAGCTCCTCCCGGCAAGACGGAGGGAAAGCTACACTGCTCCGGCGGACGCGCGAGGAGAGGTGGTGGTCGAGTGCCGCGAGCGCTCCCGCGTCGGCGGACGTGGACCGGAAGCCGATGTGGCCATCGGGCCGGATCAGGACCACGCCGCCCATCGGGACACCGGCGCGGACGGGATCGACACCGGGGTCGTGAGAAATCTGCACGGGCTTAGACCAGGTTTGGTCCAGCCGCGCGAGCGACGCGGCGTCTGCGTTCGCGTAGCCCCAGCCAACCCTTGTGAACTGCCTGGATCAAGGAGGTTAGATCGTCAACGAGCGCTCTTGAGTAGTGTAAGGTTCCTGCTATGGGCTCCAAGTTCACACGACGGCGGTTCCTCACAGCTGTGGGTGCAAGCGCGACGTGCCTGGCGTTAGCAAACACGTTGGGCCGGGAACTAGCTAAACGTACCTCAAAGACTAGGTCCACGACGACCAGCCAGCCCGCGCAACCGGAGGGCGCGGTCACCTACGGATCACCGCCCTCTTCGCAGCGTGGCGTGTTGGCCTTCCGCTCGCGGCCCGACCTTAGCCCACCCGCCGTCGAGGTGGCCAAAGAGGCGCGCGATGACACCGCCCCCGGCTATATCTTCGTCGCCCCGGAGAAGGGCGACGCAGGGCAGGGCGGCTCGATGATCCTCGACAACGCCGGACAGCCCGTCTGGCTGCGCCTCTTGCAGAACGAGGATTTGGATATGATGAACTTCAGGGCGCAGACATACAAGGGTGAGACGGTGCTCACCTGGTGGGAGGGATACTACACAGGATACGGCCAGCGCGAGTACGTGATCTTCGATTCCTCCTACCGTGAGATAGCCCGCTTGACGGCCGGCAACGGCTACAACGGGGACCACCACGAGTTCCTCATCAGCCCGCAGGACACCGCACTGATCACGATCTACGACGCGGTGCCATGGGATCTCTCCTCCATCGGTGGCTCTAGGAGGGGCGTGGTGTACCAATGCATCGTCCAGGAGCTAGACATCCAGACCGGAGAGGTGCTCTTCGAATGGCAAAGCATCAACCATGTGGGCCTTGAGGAGACCTATGCTACGCTGTTGCAGGATGGCCGTCCCGGCATCGACTACTTCCACATCAACTCCATAGACGTAGATCATGACAACAATCTGCTCGTCTCAGCGCGCGAGACCTCAGCCGTCTACAAGATAGACCGCAAGACGGGCGAGGTCATCTGGCGTCTCGGGGGCAAGTGGAGCGACTTCGAGATGGGCCCAGGCACCCGATTCGCCTACCAGCACGATGCAAGGCGCCAGAGAGACGGTACCATCACCATCTTCGACAATGGCAACACGGTCTTTCATAACGGCCTCCCGAAAGTAATAGAAGAGTCACGCGGCATCGTCCTAGGGCTTGAGGAGCGCAAGATGAAGGCCACGCTTGTACGCGAGTACACCCACCCCGACAAGCAGTACGCCGATGCGGCCGGCAACGTGCAGGTGCTACCGAACGGGGGCGTGTTCGTGGGATGGGGCAGAGCGCTGGCTATCTCTGAATTCAGTCATGAAGGTGAGCTGCTCTTCGACGCCAGTTTGCTGCGCAAGAACAAGTCTTATCGGGCCTTCCGCTTTCCGTGGAGCGGCAGTCCGTCAGATCAGCCCGCTGCGGTGGCGGAGCGCACCTCCGAGAACGAACTGGAACTCTACGCTAGCTGGAACGGTGCCACGGAGATAGCCATCTGGGAGGTACTGGCCGGACAGCACCAAGGCCGACTAGAGTCCCTGGGACAGGTCCCCCGAAACGGATTCGAGACGGCAATGGTGGTCCGAACCTCCGATCCTTACGTCGCCGTGCGAGCCAAGGACAGTTCGGGACGGGCACTCGGCACCTCCAAGGTCCTCAGGCCGGGAAGCTGAGTGGTGTTGTCCAGCTTCGGTTGCGCGACGATCTGCTGCCTTTGTGCCTGACCCGTCTTGGGAGAGCGGTTTATGAATCGGACTGCTTGCAAGGGACCTTCTCCACAGAACCTATGCAAGTCGGTGCATCTCCTCAACCGCTGGACACTCTAGACCTCCGCCAGGTCGCCTCGATTCCTTCAAACCGACCACAACACCTAGCGCTACTGATCAAAGATACATTGCAGCGCATTCAAACCGGGTGCTTCTCTGTACTCTAGGCTGCGTTCTTAGCGATGGGAGTTCAGGCATCCATATGCGCTTCATTCGCCCCTCGTTACTTCCATTCGTGGCGTGAACCCCTCGTAGAGATGAGCGCGGAATCGGATCACGGAGCCGTTTGTATTTTGTTGGGTACGTAACAGAGAGGCAAGGACACAATACACGCTGAAACGGGGATTCTAGTTACTCGACGGCCGCCTCCGTCGCCAAGGAAGACTCCTCTGGACCGTCGGTCGCCAGTAGCACTGTCGTGGGGAAGATGCTCATCCTTCGTGCCTCCTACGAACCATCGCCTGCAGCCGATCATCCTACTTCACCGGTTCCCCGCGTGCCCCTCTTTACTGTATCGAGGGGTTGCGCTACGTTGAACAACTTAGGGCAACAAGCACCAGTGGAAGGATAGCAATTTCAGCATTCAGTCAGCGACTTAGATTTAAGTTCGTGTGGGTGGCAAGCAGC
>OBLS010000456.1_pt1 | contig 14609 bp, 16 predicted proteins | sample 1519901 | NCBI WGS metagenome assembly OBLS01 (sample SAMEA3113585, study PRJEB22503) | soil metagenome | reverse complement strand
ACGAGGATTAAAAGTCCCCTGCTCTGCCACTGAGCTACTGGCCCGACTCCTCAAAGATTCTATCAGACAGCGTCTCAGGGCTCTAATCTCCAGGGTATCAGCCTATCCACAGCGGTAAGCCACCTGGCCCCGTCGTACACGACCTTCTCCGCCTGGTTCAGGATCGTCACCACGAGCGGCCTCTCCTCACCGCTCGCCTCTCTCGAACCCCTATCCGCTAGTGTAGAAAGTGACGCCGCCTGGTCATGATCAACGCAACTCCCCGCTCCTCCGCCGCCCGCACGACCTCCTCGTCGCGCTTGGAGCCGCCGGGCTGTATGACCGCGCTTACGCCGGCCCCGGTCAGCGACTCGATCCCGTCGGCGAACGGGAAGAAGGCGTCGCTCGCCGCCACAGCTCCCATCGCCCTCTCGCCCGCCTTCTTGACCGCGAGGTGCGCCGCCTCCACCCGGCTCGTCTGGCCCGCGCCGATGCCGACCGTCGCCTCGTCCTTCGCGAGCACGATGGCGTTGCTCTTGACGCTCTTGGCAACCTTCCAGGCGAAGAGGAGGTCGGAGAGCTCCGCCGCAGTCGGCTGCCTGCTCGTGACGAGTTCGTACCCGGAGTCGTCCTCGACGCGATCGGCCTGCTGGAGCAGAAGCCCCCCCGTCACATGCTTGGCGGAAAGCTCGGGACGTGCTAGGGCTCCAGCTTTCAAGAGGATCATGTTCGGCTTCGCCGAGAAGACCTCACGCGCCTCAGCGTCGAAGTCCGGGGCGATAAGGACTTCGGTGAAGACCTTGGAGATCTCCGCCGCGATCTCCCCATCTACAGAATCACTCAGCGCCACGATGCCGCCGAAGGCGGAGATTGGGTCGGAGGCGAAGGCCTTCCTGTATGCTTCCGCGAGATCTGCGGCAACCGCCGCCCCGCAAGGGTTAGCGTGCTTGACGATGACCACCGCCGCGTCGCCTCCTCCGGAGAGGTCGGCGAGGACTGTCCGCGCGGCGTCCACGTCGTAGAGGTTGTTGAAGGAGAGCTCCCGTCCCTGCAACCGTTCCACGGCGGAGAGCAGGTGCTCCTCCCCACTCCCGGCGTAGTAGGCCGCCTCCTGGTGCGGGTTCTCGCCGTAGCGCAAAGAGAGCTCGCGCTTGTACCACCTCGTCAAGACCTCCGGGAAGCGCTCGTCTTGCGGCGCGGCTCCGTCGGTAGTCTCCCCCTCCGTCCGTTGGGTGAGCCACCGGGCTATGGCGGTGTCGTACCCGGCGGTCCTGCGAAAAGCTTCGAGGGCGAGGTACCTCCTCGTCTCCAGGGAGACCTCGCCGAGCTCGAGCTCTGATGCGACCTCCTCATAGAACGAGGGCGAGGAGACGACCACGACCGACCGGAAGTTCTTCGCCGCCGCCCGGAGCATCGCGGGGCCGCCTATATCTATCTGCTCTACGGCCTCCTTCTCCGAGGCCCCCTCCGCCACGGTCTGCTCGAACGGGTACAGGTTCACGCAGACGAGGTCTATCGGTCCTATGTCGTGGTCCACGAGCTCCACGACCTGGTTCGGATCTTCGAGGTCGGCCAGTATCCCGCCGTGTATCCTCGGGTGGAGCGTCTTTACCCTGCCACCCAACATCTCCGGAGCACCGGTGACCTTCGAGACGGGGACGACGGGGACCTGCGCCTCCTCCAACGCCCTGGCCGTCCCACCGGTCGAGATGATCTCGAACTCCATCTCGTGAAGCTTTCGCGCGAACCCCACGAGCCCGCTCTTGTCCGAGACCGAGATGAGCGCCCGGCGCTTCATGCCTCCACCCTTCCCCAAAAGTAGTCCGCGACAGCCTCCACGAGCAGTTCGTGCTCGACCGGGTGCAGACGCTCTAGCAACGACTCCTCCGTATCGTCCGGCAGAACGGGCACCTCTTTCTGCAAGATCTCCGGCCCCGCGTCCACCTCCTCGACCATGAAGTGTACCGTCACCCCCGTCCTCTCGACACCGGCCTCCAAAGTCCTCTTCACGGCGTGGAGCCCCTTGAACTCCGGCAGGAGCGAGGGGTGCACGTTGATGACCGCCGGGAACCGCTCCAGGAAGGCGGGCGTGAGTATCCGCATGTACCCTGCGCCCACCACGAGCCTCGCGTCGTACCGAGAGATCCTATCTGCCAGCTCAAGGTCGAACGCCTTCCGCGACGCGAAGTCCTCCGGGTCCACGTGCTCGACCGGCACCCCCGCCCGCCGCGCCCGCTCGAACGCGAACGCCTCCCCCCTGTCGCCGGCCACGACCACGAGCTCCCGCGGGTAGGCGTCCAAAAGTGCCTGCAGGTTCGTCCCCGACCCCGAGGCGAGCACCGCGAACCGCGACCCTTCCGGCAGCGGCTCAGGAGACAAACTCCACCCCCGGCTCGGCCACGACCTCCCCGATACGCCGCGCGTCACACCCCACGGCCCTTAGCACCTCCAGCGCTCTCTCCGACTCGCCGCCTGGCACGACGGTGCAGAAGCCCACTCCGAGGTTGAAGACCCGGCGCATCTCCTCCTCCGAGATGCCGCCCAGAGCGCGTATAAAGCCGAAGACCTGCGGCTCCTCCCAGGCCGAAGGGTAGAGGCGCGCCCCCAAACCTCCGAGGGCGCGCGGCAGGTTGCCGGGAAGGCCGCCGCCGGTGACGTGGGCCATGCCCCTCACCCCGACTGCTCCTTGGAGGGCGAGGACCTCGCGCACGTAGACCCGGTGCGGCACGAGGTACTCCTCCCCGATCGTGTGGTCGAAGCCCTCCGGCGTCTCCGAGTACGAGAGGCCCACATCTTCGAGCACCCGGCGGGCGAGCGTGTAACCGTTGGTATGCAACCCGCTCGACGGTAGCCCGATCACGGCGTCTCGTACCTCTACCCCCTCTCCGGTCACGACCCTCCCCCTCTCACAAGCCCCCACGCATACCCCGACCACCTCGAAGTCGCCCTCGCCGTAGAGCCCCGGCATCTCCGCTGTCTCGCCGCCCACCAGGGAGATCCCCAGATCCCGACAGGCCTCCGCAGCTCCACAGACGACCTCGGCAACGCTTTCAGGGTCCAGCCTCCCGCTGGCGACGTAGTCGAGAAAGAGGATCGGCCTCGCGCCGGTGGCGAGGACGTCGTTGGCACAGTGGTTGACGATGTCCTCGCCTATCGAGCCGTAGCGTCCCAGCTCTTTCGCGACCAATACCTTGGTCCCGACACCATCTATGGTCGAGGCGAGGACCGGATCTGTGTAATCCGAGAGGGCATACAAACCGGCGAAACCGCCGCTGTACGGGACGACCTCCGGGCCGTGCGTCTCCTCCACGGCGGCGCGCATGATCTCCGCAGCCCGGTTCCCCCTCTCTATGGAGACGCCCGCCGCCTCGTAGGAGGAGGTACCCGGCCTTTCGGCCACGCCTACCTCTCCCCCGCCACTGCGTCTGCGACGGCGTTCTCCAGGGCGAACTTGGCCGCGGCGCCGGGGATGGGGTAGTCGCCGTCGAAGCAGGCCCTGCACAACCGGTTCCGCTTCTGCTCGGTGGCCCTCGTCATGCCCTCGACGGAGAGGTAAGCCAGGGTCGTCGCCCCGGTCTGCTCTCGGATCTCCGCGACCGTAAAGTTCGCGCCGACGAGGTTTCTGGTGCTGTCCATGTCTATGCCGTAGTAGCAGGGGCCCGTGACCGGCGGCGAGGAGACACGGAAGTGGACCTCCGCGGCGCCGGCCTCGAAGAGTATCCTCACGAGCTTGCGAGCCGTATTCCCCCGCACGATAGAGTCGTCTATCACCACCACGCGCTTCCCCGAGATGATGCTGGGCAACGGGTTCAGCTTCAGGCGCAACCCGAGCTGGCGCATGCTGTCCGCCGGTTGGATAAACGTCCGGCCCACGTAGCGGTTCTTTATCAGGCCCTCCGCGTACGGTATCCCGCTCCTCTGCGAGTAGCCGACCGCGGCCATTATCCCCGAGTCCGGCACCGGGATGACCACGTCGGCCTCGGCGGGGGCCTCTTCGGCCAAGATCTCGCCCATCCTCTGGCGGGCGTGCGCGACCTCACGCCCGTCGAAGCGCGAGTCGGGGCGAGCGAAGTACACGTACTCGAAGACGCAGAGGGAGCGGCGCGCCTCCTCCGCCCGGTAGCTCTTTAGCCCCTCGTCGTCGATCACGACGACCTCACCCGGCTCTATCTCCCTCAGTAGAGGGGCGCCGATGATGTCGAGGCCGCAGGTCTCGCTGGAGACGGCGTAGCCGCCCTCTATCTCGCCGATGCAGAGGGGACGGAAGCCGTGCGGATCTCGGAAGGCGACGAGCTTGTCCCGGAAGATCATGGCAACCGAGTACGCCCCCTCTAGACGCCGCATCGCCCGCAAGATCGCCTCCTTGACCGTCCGCCCCTTCTCGAGCTCCCCGACGGCGCACGCCGCGATGGCCGCCGTGTCTGATGTGGACTCGAAGGAGAATCCCTCCTCCTCCAACTCGTGCCTCAGGGCGGCGGCGTTGACGAGGTTGCCGTTGTGGGCGACGAAGACGTTTACGTCGCCCCGGCCGTGGAACTCTGGCTGGGCGTTCTCCCAGGAGGCCGATCCGGTGGTGGAGTAGCGGACGTGCCCGAGGGCTATGTAGCCGGGCTCCAGGGTGGCGAGCTTCCGCTCGTCGAAGACCTGCGAGACGAGGCCCATGTCGCGCATCGCCACCGTCCGCTCCCCGTCGGAGACGGCGATGCCGGCGGACTCCTGTCCCCGGTGCTGCAGCGCGTACAGCCCGAAGTAGGCGCGCTGTGCCAGCTCTCCCTCTAGCTCGCGAGAGTACAGCCCGAATACCCCGCAGGCCTCCTTCGGCTTGTCCGCGTCGTCGAAGCTACCCAATCTGGCCTCCTTCAGGGGCGTACCGCTCGAACAGGTCCCGCTCGTAAGCCCTGCTTAGCTCGTCCAGTCCTAGATCAACAAGTCCGCCAATCCTCAACCTCTCCCCGCCCGTGTGTCCGATCCGCGAGTAGCGCACACCCCTCAGATGCTCCTCCAACTCCCTGAGTCGCGCCTCCGGTACCGCAAGTAGGATGCATCCTCCGGTCTCCCCGTAGAGGACCACGTCTTGCCGCCCGCCGGGAAGCAGCCGCACCTCTGCCCCGATACCGGCTTCGCCGGCGAGCACCATCTCCGTGAGCGCGACGGCGAGTCCGCCACCCGAGAGGTCGTGGGCCGTATCTACAACACCCGCGTAGATGGTCCGCCGCACAGCGTCCGCTACCGCCTTCTCGTACGTTAGATCCGGCACAGGGGGCGTGCCGGCTACTCGTCCGTGCACTACTTCCAAGTAGTCCGAGCCGTCCGCAACGGGCCGGAAATCCCCGACGAGCACGAGCACGTCACCTTCCCGCTCTATGCTAGGCGTCGCGTGGCGAGATACATCCTCGAAGATACCGACCATCCCCACGGCCGGCGTCGGGTAGACGGCACCGCTCCCGGTCTCGTTGTAGAGGCTGACGTTCCCGCTTACGACGGGGGTCTCCAGAACCTCGCACGCCTCGGCTACCCCTTCTATGCAGGAGGCGAACTGGTAGTAAGCGTCGGGCTTCTCGGGGCTGCCGAAGTTCAAGCAGTCGGTGAGGGCTACGGGCAAGGCACCCACGCAGGAGAGGTTTCGATAGGCTTCGGCGACGGCGGCCGCCCCGCCCCCCTTCGGGTTCAGGTAGCAGTAACGCCCCCGACAATCGGTGGTTACGGCGAAGCCCAAAGCGGTGCCTTTTATTCGCACAACCGCAGCGTCGGCGCCGGGTAGGACGACGGTATTGGCGCCAACCTGGTGGTCGTACTGCTCGTACACCGAGCGCCGGGAGCAGAGAGCGGGGTGGGCGAGCATGTCGACCAGGGCCGTCCCGTAGTCTCGCGGTTCGGGCAACTCTTCGAGGTCGAGCCTCTGGGCTTCTTCGGCATAGAACGGTGCAACGACCTCGCGCTCGTAGACCGGGGCGTCGGCGAGGTGGTGGGCGGGCACGGCGCCGATCAGCTCGCCTGCGTGCAGGATGCGGAGATCGCCCTGCTCGGCAACGCGGCCCACGACGGCGGCTTCGAGCTCGTACCGTTCCGCTACACGTAAGACTTCTTCGGCCTTGTCAGGCTCTACAATAGCGAGCATGCGCTCCTGGGACTCGGAGATGACGATCTCCCAGGGCTCCATGCCCGCTTCTCGCAAGGGAACCAGGGCCGCGTCTATCTCAATCCCGACGCCGCCCTTGGCCGCCATCTCGGAGGCCGAAGAGGTTATCCCCGCGGCGCCCAGGTCCTGTAGCGAGACGAGCAGGTCCTCCTCCAGCAGCCTCAGGGAGCACTCCACGAGCATCTTCCCGGCGAACGGGTCTCCGACTTGCACGTTGGGCCGCCGCTCCTCGGTCTCCTCGGTCAGCTCGTCGGAGGCGAAGGTGGCGCCGTGAATGCCGTCGCGTCCGGTCTTCGCCCCGAAGAGGACCACGAGGTTGCCCTCCCCCGCGGCCCGCGCCCGGACGAGGCTCTCGGAGCGGACGAGCCCCACGCACATCGCGTTCACCAGTGGGTTCCCGGAGTAAGCGGGGGAGAATTCGACCTCGCCACCCACGGTCGGTACCCCTACGGCGTTGCCGTATCCCCCGATGCCGCGCACGACCTCCCGGAAGAGGTAGCGGTTCCTCTCGTCGTCCAGGGGCCCGAACCTGAGCGAGTTCAAGAGGGCGACGGGCCTCGCCCCCATCGCCAGAATATCGCGGATGATGCCGCCGACGCCGGTCGCCGCCCCCTCGTAGGGCTCGATCGCCGAAGGGTGGTTGTGGCTCTCCATTTTGAAGGCGAGCGCCCACCCATCGCCGACCTCGACTACCCCCGCGTTCTCCCCCGGCCCCTGCAACACCCGCACGCCTTCGTTCGGCAACCGCTTGAGAAGCGGCCGCGAGTTCTTGTAGCCGCAGTGCTCGCTCCACATCACGCTAAAGAGCGAGAGCTCCAGGTAGTTCGGCGCCCGGCCCATGAGCTCCAGGATGCGGTCGTACTCGAAGTCCGAGAGACCTAGTGAGGTGTACGTCTCCTGTATGTTCAAACCCCGACTCCCGCGATCCGGAGGACGGACTCGAACACCTTCAGCCCTTTGTCGGAGCCCAGAGCCTCGTCGGAGAAGCGTTCGGGGTGGGGCATGAGTCCGACGACGTTTCGCCCCTCGCTGCAGATGCCGGCGATGTCGTTCAGCGAACCGTTGGGGTTATCCAAGTAACGCAGCACGACGCGCCCCTCGTCTTCGAGCGACGAGATCGTCTTCTCGTCTGCGAAGTAGTTACCCTCGTTGTGGGCGACGGGCAGGGTCAGCTCGTAGCCCGGCTCGTAGAGAGCGGTCCAGGGCGTATCCACTGACTCGAAGCGCACGGGCGTGCGCGTACACACGAAGCGCATACTGGTATTTCGTAGGAGCGCGCCGGGGAGGAGGTGCGCCTCGGTGAGTACCTGAAAGCCGTTGCAGATGCCAAGGATAGGGCCTCCGCTCTTCGCGAACTCTTCGAGCGATCCCATTACCTTAGAGAAGCGGGCGATGGCGCCGGGCCTGAGGTAGTCACCGTAGGAGAAGCCGCCCGGCACCACGACAGCGTCGACTCCCTTCAGGCTCGCGTCGGCGTGCCACAGCTCCACAGGTTCGGCGCCGGCAAGCTCTATCGCGTACAGCGCGTCGCGGTCGCAGTTAGAACCCGGGAAGATCGTTACCCCGATCCTCAAGAGAGCACCTCCCACTCGTACTCCTCGACCGTCGGGTTCGCGAGGAGGCGCCGGCACATGCCCTCTACCTCGTCCGCGGACTCGAGCTCCATCTCTATGAGGCGACCGATATGGACGCTGTCTACGCCCTCGAAACCCAGGGCCGGTAGGGCGCGGCGGACGGCCTCTCCCTGCGGGTCGAGGATGCCACTCTTCGGACGAACGAGTACGCGGACCTTCAATCCACCGCACCTCTTTCCTTGATCTCGGTGACCCGCCAGAGTACCTCGGCGTAGGCCTCTTCGACACCGCCCATGTCGTGCCGGAAGCGGTCCTTATCCAGCTTCTCGCCGGTCTTCTTGTCCCAGAAGCGGCAGGTGTCCGGGCTGATCTCGTCGGCCAGCAACAATCGCCCCTCGGCATCCCGTCCAACCTCTATCTTGAAGTCCACGAGCGTTATGCCGCGTTGATCAAAGAAGGGAGCTAGGACCTGGTTGACCTTCAGGCCCAGCTCCTCACAGAACTCCAGGTCCTCGTCCGAGACGCCGAGCTCCCGGAAGTGGTACCAGTTGAGCATTGGGTCGCCAAGGACGTCATCTTTATAGAACAGCTCGACTATCGGGGCCTTTAGCTTGCGCCCTTCTTCGAAACCCAGCAACCTGGAGAGAGAGCCGGCGGCAACGTTCCGGACCACGATCTCGACCGGCAGCATCGTGAGCCTCTTCGTCTTTATGATGGTCTCATCCACCTGCTCGATGAAGTGGGTCCGGATGCCGCGCTCTTCCAGGTAAGCGAAGATCGTAGCGCTCATCGTCGCGTTGGTCTTACCCTTGTCCCTCCACGAGCCACGCTTCTGCGCGTTGAACGCCGTCGCGTCGTCCTTGTAGCGGTGCAAGAGCAGCCCCTCTTCGTCGATGATGAAGACCTTTTTAGCCTTTCCCTCGTAGAGCAGCTCCTCAGCCATCCTCGAGCCTCCTTCTCAGGTCTTTCACGCGGTCGAAGACGACGTTCAGGTTCCGCAGCGCATACGACGGGTCGAAGAGGCCATCCAGGTCCTCGCCGAGCCTGTTTCGGACCTCGTCGTCGGCCTCCAGGAGCTCCCGGAAGCCGCCCTCGCCCTCCCAGACCCGCATCGCGGCTCCCTGCACGACCGCGTACGCCTCGTCGCGCCCCATTCCGGCCCCTACGAGGGCGAGTAGCACGCGCCCCGAGTATACGATGCCGCCGCCGAGGTCGAGGTTCTCGCGCATCCGCTCCTCGTCCACCTGGAGACCACGGAGGATGCGCTGCGTGGTGCGAAGCATGTAGTGGGCGAGGGTGGTCGAGTCGGGGAGGACCACCCTCTCGGCGGAGGAGTGGGAGATGTCTCTCTCCTGCCAGAGGGCGTTGTTCTCGAAGCCCACCCCAGCGTAGCCTCTGAGGAGACGAGCCATACCGCAGAGACGCTCAGCCAGAATCGGGTTCCTCTTGTGTGGCATGGCGGAGGAGCCTTTCTGGCCGCGACCGAACGGTTCGGCCAGCTCCCTAACCTCGGTGCGCTGGGCGCCCCGGATCTCCAGGGCTATCTTCTCCAGCGTGGAGCCGAGGATCGCCAGAGCCGAGAGGACCTCGGCGTGGCGGTCGCGCTGGACCACCTGGGTCGAGGCCGGTGCCGGTTTAAGGCCGAGCTCCTCGCAAGTCAGGGCCTCGACCTTGGGGTCCACATTAGCGTAGACGCCGACGGCGCCGGAGATCTTGCCGACGGCGGCTACCTCTTGGGCGTGGGCCAGCCGCTCCAGGTTCCGCTCCATCTCGAAAGCCCACACCGCTATCTTGTGCCCCAAAGTAGTGGGCTCCGCGTGGACCCCGTGCGTCCGGCCAACCATCACCGTACCGCGATGCCCCAGCGCCATCTCGCAGAGCAAGCCGGCGAGCGCTTTCGCCTCCTCTCGGATGAGGTGCAAAGCCTCCTTTAGCTGGAGAGCGCCGGCGGTGTCGAGGACGTCCGAGGAGGTGAGGCCGAAGTGGAGGTGGCGGGAGACGGTGGCGCCGCCCCGCTCCGCCACCGTCTCCGAGACGGCGGTAACGAAAGCGATGACGTCGTGGTTCGTCTCTTCCTCGATCTCCTGTATGCGCTGAGTGGTGAAGTCTGCCTTGTCGGCGAGTTCTTCCACCTCTTCCGCTGGAACCTCGCCCAAAGACGCCCGGGCGCGGCAGACGGCGAGCTCGACCCTGAGCCAGGCACGAAACTTCGCCTCCTCGTTCCAGAGGGCCGCCATCTCGGGGAGGGTGTAGCGTTCGATCACGAGCTGACGCCCTCCGGCCTCTCCGCGAGGTGGAGGTCGGAGGGGGCAAGAATCTGGGCGTTCGGAACGGCAGCGACAGACACGTTTAGTTTGCCGCCAACGAGCATATCCGCCAGCGGTGTCAAAGCTCCTCCAGCTCCAGAGCCTCCTGGGCGATGTCGGTCCGGTATTGCATACTGGGGAAGTGTATAAGCTCGACGGCGGCGTAGGCGCGAGCGCGGGCTTCTAGAACAGATTCTCCCGTACCGACCACGTTAAGGACGCGTCCGCCTGCGGTGTAGAGGCCGCCCTCATCCATGCGGGTGGCCGCGTGGTAGACACGGATGCCCGGCAGGCCGAAAAGGTCTTCAAGGCCGGAGATCTCGTCCCCTGTCGCGGGGGATTCGGGGTAGCCTTCTGAGGCGAGGACCACGCACACGGCCTTCTCGGTGGACCAGGAGATCTCACGCCCCCCGAGGTCCTCCTCCACGCACGCCACCATAAGCTCCAGGAGGTCTGTCTCTATCCGGGGCAGAAGCGCCTGGGTCTCTGGATCGCCGAAGCGGCAGTTGAACTCGAGCGCCTTTGGTCCCTCATCCGTGATCATGACACCGGCGTACAGGAGGCCCACGTAGGGCGCGCCGATGAGGGCGAGCTGGTGGACGGTGGGGGTTATGATCTCTTCCAAAATCGTCGTGTAGGTCGCGGAGTCCATCCACATGGTCGGGGAGTACGCCCCCATCCCACCCGTATTCGGTCCCTCGCCGCCGTCTTCGAGGCGCTTGTAGTCCTGGGCGGGGACGAACGGCAGGATGTTGCGCCCGTCGGCAAGCGCGAAGACGGAGGCCTCCCTGCCCGTCAGGTACTCCTCGACGATCAAACGCTCCCCCGCCGCCCCGAACGCTCCTTCGAACACGTCGCGCACGGCATCCTCGGCCTCCTCGTAGGAGTCCGCGATGGTAACGCCCTTGCCCGCGGCCAGGCCGTCCACCTTGACGACGACGGGGTAGCCGTCCCCAGGGGGAAGCGAGCGGAGATAGGCGAGCGCCGCTGCCTCCCGGTCGAAGACCTCAGAGCGAGCGGTCGGGACGCCGGCGTGTTGCATAATCTTCTTGGAGAAGATCTTCGAGCCCTCGATGCGGGCCGCAGCGCGCGAGGGACCGAAGACCTTCAAGCCCGCCTCCCAGAAGGCCTCAGCGATTCCGCCGACGAGCGGCGCCTCGGGGCCTACGATGGTGAGGTCTACGCCGACCGTTCTGGCGAAGTTGCGCAGGGAGATCAGATCGTCCACGGGGATGTCCACGAGCTCGGCCACCGAGGCCATACCGGGGTTGCCGGGGGCGGCGAAGATCTCCTCCGCCCGCGGGCTCCGCGAGAGGGCCTCGACCAGCGCGTGCTCGCGCCCACCGCTCCCTACTACGAGCAGGCGCACGGCTTCAAGCCTTTACCCTCTCGACTATCGCCTGGTCCCGCTCGGGACCGACGCTAATCATACGCAGAGGCGCCCCTACCCCTTCTTCGATGAAGGAGACGAAGGTCCGCGCCTCCTCGGGCAACTCCTCCCTTCTCCGGCACCCCGTAACGTCAACCCCCCAACCGGGGAACGACTCGTAGATCGGGCGGGCGTGGTGCAGGTCGGTCTGGTGCATCGGGAAGTCGCCAACCCTCTGGCCGTCGAGCTCGTACCCCACGCACACCTTCACCTCCTCGACCGCAGAGAGCACGTCGACCATCGTGAGGGCAAGGCCGTTGATTCCGTTTACCGAAGCCGAAAACTTTACCGCCACGAGGTCCAGCCACCCGCACCGCCGTGGTCGGCCCGTGGTGGCCCCATACTCGTTGCCGACCCGCCTCAAGGTCTCCCCCGTCTCGTCGAAGAGCTCCGTCGGGAAGGGGCCATCTCCCACTCTCGTCGTGTAGGCCTTCGTCACCCCGATCACCTCATCAAGAAGGGTGGGCGGTATCCCCGCCCCAATGCAAGCCCCGCCCGCCGAGGGGTTCGACGAGGTAACGAACGGGTAGGTGCCGAAGTCGTTGTCCAGGAGCGTCGCCTGCGCCCCCTCCAATAGCACGGGCTCTCCCCGGCCGAGAGCGTCTCGCAAGAGCGCCCCGGTGTCCACGACCATCGGTTCCAAGAGCTCGCGGAAGGAGAGGATGTAGGAGGCGAGCTCATCCGGGTCGTAGGGCTCCTCGCCGTAGACGTTGGTGATCGCGGAGTTCTTCTCGCGCAGGGCGGACTTTAGCTTCTGGCGCAGTATCCCCTCGTCGAAGACGTCCTGGGTGCGAACGCCGACCCGTGCGATCTTGTCCTCATAAGTAGGTCCGATGCCGCGGTTGGTCGTGCCTATCTTCGCTTTTCCAAGAGCCTTCTCGCGATATCCATCGAGCTGGATGTGGTACGGCAGTATGAGGTGTGCCCGCCCGTCTACCTTCAAGCGGCCCTCCACCTCGATCCCACGCCCCTCTAGCATCGAGACCTCTTCGGCCAGAACTTCAGGGTTCACCACTACCCCGTTGCCGATGGTACACACCACGCCCTCGCGCACGATCCCCGAGGGGATCAAGTGCACCACGAACTCCTCCTCGCCGACCCGGATCGTGTGTCCCGCGTTGTTCCCCCCAGAGTAACGGGCTACGTATCTGGCGTCAGCCGCCAGAGCGTCGCAGACCCGGCCCTTGCCCTCGTCCCCCCACGCCAGGCCCAGCACGACCGTCGCGCTCACGTGATCACCTCAAGGTTTTTGTGTTCGGGTAGGGAGAATCGGCCGAGGGAGCGTGCGATGCACTGTGTAGCCTCGCGTCCTTGCAGCACTACCGCAATGTAGCATAGAAAGACCGCATTTTGAATCCACCTTAAACGCGCCTGGCGAGCGCTCCTGACAAACGCCACGGGGCCTCAGCTTTGTTACATTTTAAGGTTCCTTGCTGAAGCGCGAAAAGAGGAAGTCCAGGATGACGAACCCACCGAAGAAGAAGGCGGCGATAACGGCGAAGAACCCTATGATACCCAGCAAAAGATAGAGAGTCTCCAAAACGTGCCCTTTCGTGTGTTCGCTGCCCGCGGGGTCTAGAAGCCCTGCGAAAGTCGGGACGGCCGGATTCGAACCGGCGACCACTCGGCCCCCAGCCGAGTGCGCTACCTGACTGCGCCACGTCCCGACGCTCGCACCTTCGCGATTGCCAAGATCATATCAGACAGATCCGATGCTATCATCGGGCGCGTGGCGCGGGCTGCGACGTACATCAGGACCGATCCGGAGGCCAAGCTTCCTTCCGCACGGGAGCAACGCGAGGCCCTCGAAGCCTACGCCACGAGGGAACAGTACGAGATCGTGGCCTCCTACGAGGATCTCGAGGCCCCGGGCTTTCTCCTCTATCACCGCCCCGACCTGAAGCGCGCGATCGCCAACATCAAAGAGGAGGAGGATTGGGAGGTCCTGCTCGTCGCCCACCCCCGCTGCGTCTCGGATACCGAGTCGGCCCTGCACGAGCTCGTCCACAAGTTCTCCCTCTACAACAACCGTCTGGAGTGCCCGGTGCGTAGCTGGGAGGAGTTCCTCTCGGCGATGAAGTCCTACCGGCGAGAGATGAGCCGCCGCTAAAGGTCCAGAGCCGGGACGAACCGGTTGAAACGCGAACGCCGTCGGGTAGTATAGTCGGGTGGGCTTTCTGCTGACGCTTCTGCTGGTAGTGATCGGGCTTCTATTGCTCCTGCTGTCGCTCGCGGTGGTCGCGTTCGGCGTTTACATGGCGCTCGACGAGCGCCACCGCGAGCGTGGAATCTTTTTAGCCGTCTGGTGGGTTCCGGCGGTAGCCGCCTCCATCGGCATCCTCATGCGAGACTCGGTGACCTTCACCGTCGGCGTGCTCTGCTTCGTCGTCGCGGGTACGGCTCTCGTGCTGGATCTCCGTGGCACCCGGAAACCCGCCAGGCAGAGACCGGTCAGACAGAAGCCCACCGGGCAAGAGCCTGTGGGGCAAGAGTCTGTAGGGCAAGAGCCCGCCGATCAAAAGCCGGCGAGGAGCAGGAGAACCGGGGGCGCCAGAAAACCCACGCTCTACGAGAGCGCGAAGCGCCGGATCTCCGACAAGATCAAGGAGTACCGCAAGACCGTATCTTGAGGAGTACCGGCCCCAAGGGCAACATACTGATGCGCTGAAGCATCTCGTACGGTCTGGAGGAGGTTTGGAGGGAGGGGTGTTACGGTGACGCTGCTGCGGACGATACTCGCGTTTATGATCTTCGTGATCCTGGCTCACCTGGGGCTCGTCTACTCGGAGATAGACGAGAATCTGAACGATCTCACGAGCGGCATCTACAGCCTGGGCAAGCTCCTCGAAACACCGGCCAGTGTCGTCCTCGACGCTCTACCCACCTCCGGCGAGCAGCGCCAGAGCATTGAGGAGGGCGGCGTCTACTTCGTCGGCTTCGCCGCCGTCGTCCTCTACTTCATCCTCTTCTTGCTCCTAGGCCTCGGGCGTAGATAGCCTGCTCGCGCGAGAAGTCAGAAGGATACCGTATACTTAGCGGAACTGTAACCCCAACATAGCGGAGGCTTCGTCGTGACCTTGTTCGGGAGGGCGCACATAAACGCGCGGGAGCCGTACTTCCCGTGGGCGCATAGGAGATGCAATGATCGAGTTTAGAGGCGTCAGCAAGACATATCCCGGCTC
>OBLS010000454.1_pt1 | contig 14639 bp, 12 predicted proteins | sample 1519901 | NCBI WGS metagenome assembly OBLS01 (sample SAMEA3113585, study PRJEB22503) | soil metagenome | reverse complement strand
AGGAGGGGCCGCCTACGTACTGCTGAGAAGACACCTTCTCAGCCCCTTGGGCAAGACCGTTCTACAGCCTTCGAGTGGCTCACGCAAGCTGGGACAACGCCCCGCCTGCCACACCCTCGGCCTTCTCGGGCGCTGCAGGCCCACTCCGACCACCACAGCGACGGCGGTGTCGTGCCCGAAGTGTGCACCTTCACTGTGACTGAACTTCATTTATCTGGCGTTCTGCGAACTTCATCTTGACGGTCTTCTAAGAAGTTCGCAGAGCGCGGAGCTTGGGAGCCATACTCGTAGCGCTCCTAGCGCGCTAGGAGCGGACCTCGGTGCTTTCCTCCGCTTCGTTCTCCTCGGGGGCGCTCTCCGGTACCCCCACGAACGTTACCCTAAGCGTCGCCCACAACGACGAGAGCATGAACGCGAAAGCCCCGATAGTCGCCGCCAACAGCGCTATCTGCACCACCACGAGGGCCGTGATCACCAACCCTTCCCCGGCCACGGAGGTGGTGGTGACCTTCAGCACGTCGAAGGAGACGGCCGGCGCTATGGTGGCGAAGCCCCCGCGGGCGGTGAGGCGGATCAGCGAGATGTAGTGCGGCCCCTCCACCCCCCGCTCGATACGCTCGCCGAGGGCGACGGCCGCCAGAAGTAGCGCCAGGATCCCAGCCGAGGCCTCTATCAGGGATATCGTGAGCCAGCCGCCAGCGTCGTTTAGCGCCTGGAGGTGCTTGAGGGTCCCGAAGTCCCTACCCAGGATGCCGAAGGCGAGCATGATCACGAGCGCACCTAGCCCCGTGGCGAGCCCGAACCAAGGGCGTAGGCGGTCGGCGGGATGGACGTACTTCATGATCGGCTGATCGGGCAGGTGCTTAGTGGTGGGCATGCTTTTCTCCCTTGAGGGCGGATTATCGAAAGACGCATCCCTCTTACCCGCTCGGCACCGCTTCGAACCCCCTAGAGAGCGCCCCGGTCCTTCTTTTCGCCCTTATGCAGCGGAGTGCGTGGAAGGTGAATTCTCGGAAGTTCCTCAACTAACTACTTTGTGCGCTGGCGCACTCACTGCGCCAGCGTACATACACCGCCCTCACACAGGAGTACGCTGCCCATGTAACGACCAACTTTCGGTGGGGCGGCGCTTAAGGCTCTCTCCCTTCCACAACTATGAGGAGAAGGGAAGATGGGCATGACCAGAGTAAGTAACCTCAAGGCATGGGCTGCGCTGCTCGTGGTGGGGATGCTGGGTACACTCCTCGTTTTGGCGCTGAGCGCCTGCGGTGGAATAGGAGGCCAAGAGGAAGCGAAATCGGCGTCTATCGATCCGGGTGGTCTATGGGAGGATGGGACCAAGACTACCATTGGCACGACAAAAGGGTTGACTTGGACAAACAAGGTAGAGCTGGCCGACACTAACGCCGACGGGCTCGTGGACGTGCTCTTTGCTAACGGCGGCGACTACGAAACACCCGGTGAGCCTGCGTTTAGCCAGGTCTTTCTCAACCAGGGTTCGGGACAGATGTTCGAAGAGGCGACCCGGCAGGTCTTTGGCTCAACCCGCATGCTGGCGCGGGTTATCAAGGTAGAGGACGTGAACGCGGATGGCTCGCCCGATATTCTGGTCGGTACGACCTTTCAAACTCAGAGCCAGCTCTTTTTGGGCGACGGCTCGGGCAACTTTACCAACGTAACGAAGACCCATCTTCCCCAGATCAAAGCCAGCATCGGTGATCTGGAGTTCGGCGATGTGGACGGCGATGGGGATTTGGATGTGGTTCTGGCCGATTGGGGCCCCGAAAGTCCAATGGAGAATGAGGGCGGACGGACGATGCTGTGGCTCAACGATGGGTCCGGACACTTCAAAGACGCCACCGGAGCGCGTATGCCCGGCGTGCTAGTCAAGTTCTCCTGGGAGCTAGAGTTTGTAGATGTCGACAACGACTATGACCTCGACATCCTGGTCTCCTGCAAAGTGTGTGACGGCAGCTTTCTCTTCGAGAATGACGGCTCGGGCGCATTTAGCGATGTCACGCAAAAGAAGCTCCCTCAGTTCACTAACAACTACGATTTTGAGCCAATGGACGTAAACGGCGACGATTATCTCGATCTCGTCACCATGAACGATGGTCCCCAGCTTCAGGAGCATATATTTCTGAACGACCGGCGGGGTGGCTTTAACAACGCGACCGCTCGGCTGTGGCAAGGGAGTGAGAACGCGGGCTTCGACGACAACATGACCACGTTCTCGGACTTCGACTCCGATGGAGACGCGGACTTACTCATCGGCTCTCTGGATGGTCCGGACCGCGTGCTGATGAACGATGGATCGGGCAAGTTGAAGCTGGTCAATCGCACGCAATCCATACTGGGCGATACCCCGGGAACGCTCGCCATTGCCGTGGCCGATCTCAACGGCGATCGCAAGCTGGACGTAGCCGAAGCCCAGGGCGAAGGTGCCTGGCCGGAGAAGGTCTATCTGGGCAAGAACATTCCGGCTGATACAGCCCCTCCAGTGATCACACAGGTCGAGAAGGTCAGCTCATCGGGAGCAGATCAACCCCTTCAGATACGTGCTCGTGTCCACGACAACAAGAGCCCGACCAAGCCCCACGACTGGCGATCGGTCGTGTTGCGCTGGACCACGGATGGGCAAACGCACGAGGCACCCATGCAGTGGTACGGCGAATACCTCTGGCGTGGAACGATGGACGAGCCACCCGCCGGCGAGTTCGGCTACAAGGTTTGCGCCACGGACGCAGCCGGAAATGAAGCCTGCGCTTCGCCCTAGAGAGCGTGAACTTTCTTGGCTAGTTTTGTAGGCCGAGCGACTATTCACCGGAGTGCGTGGAAGGTGAATTCTCAGAAGTTCATGTGCAGGATCCTGCATAGACTGCGATCTCAGGTGCGCATAGAGCGCTCCTGAGGACCTCCGCGCTGCCGCGGGATGAAACTACATGTTGCGGCGGTGGATGGTTATGCACTGCGCTGGTTTATAGGAAGGTTTCTGCCGGTGGAGCTGAGGGCATTCGAACCCCTGGCCCAAGGTAAACGCGACGATAGAGGCCCGTGATGGTGGCTAGTGTCGGAGCCTCGTTCGCGCCTCAGCGCGGGCTGCGTTGCTGCACAAAGCCACAAGCAGTGTTCGGCTTCTGAAGCTTTTCTCAGTTTTTACCTGCAAATAGAAGGAAAAAGGAAGTGGACCCGAGGGGACTCGAACCCCTGGCCTCCGCCATGCGAGGGCGGCGCTCTCCCAACTGAGCTACGGGCCCGTGAAGGCTCAGCAATCGTAGCAGCCGGGACCTGGATTGCAAGGCAGGGAGCGAAGGTCATAGCGCCGCTTTCGTCGGTGGCTGCCTGCCGCAGCCGAAGATCTTGGATATGAACCTGTAGAGATACTCCCGGAGCAGTGCCAGGTGTCATCGGTAGTCTGGTCCTGGCACTAGAATCGGTATCCTGACAAATACCAGTACGAAGTGTCGTGTCATTGATTATACTGGTGACATGGAAGAGCATGGACGCGCAACGTATCGGATCTCTGAAGCCGCCCGCGAGCTTGGTATCTCCGCCGAGTGGCTGAAGGTGGGGGAGAAGAGGGGTTTCTTTCCTCCTGCCCTTCGCCACCGCTACTACACGGAAGAGGCCATGGAGAGGATGCGCAAAAGGTCCACTTCCCGCAGGCCTCGGAAGTCCGCCAGCGAGTCTCCCGAAGTCGGTGGCGGATCAGGCAGTTCCGATACGACAGGCGGTTGACCGAAAATCGTGAGAACCGATTATAGGAGAAAAGAGCGAGCATACCCAAGCGTAAAGGCGAGGCGCTAGAGTTTCGATACTAAGGTCAGGGAGCTAGAAGATGAAAAGAGTTTGAAGGTAGCAACCCACATCGTCTTCGCGGAGTGTTGCTGGTTTGCAAGCTCGGCCGTCTTTGACGTTCACTACGGGAGCATCGAGGTCCTTGCCGTGGCCGCAGTCTCCATGCTCCCCGATGCCGACCACCCCGGGAGCTGGCTCGGTTATCAGCTTGGTAGCGTCTCCGGGGTCTTCAACCGCATGTTCGGCCACCATAGTTTCCTGCACTCCTTGCTGGCCTTGCTGCTCATCACTACGGTTCTGGGCTCAGCCTTGTGGTGGATCGTGGGCAGCCTTGCACTCCTCGCAGCCATCTTCGTCGGCTACGGTTCGCACCTCTTGGCCGACATGATGACCGTAGGAGGAGTCCGACTCTTCTGGCCCAGCCGGGCGATAGCCATCTTTCCCGGGCGCGACGATTACCGCATCGTCGCAGGCTCGGGCTCCGAGAGGGTTTTTGTCATCGTGGTGCTCGTCCTGGCGCTTCTGTTCTACCCGGTCTCCAGGATGGGCTTCGACGGTTTGACCTACCGTCTCGGCGGTACGGATCAGGTCTACGGTAAGGTCATCAGGGTTACAGACGGAGACACCATCTCCGTGGAGGTCTACGATCAGGTCCAGCCCGTGAGGCTCATCGGAGTCGACACGCCCGAGACAGTGGCCCCAGGCCAGCCCATAGGCTGTTTCGGCAGAGAGGCAAGCGCCTACACGAAGGAGGTGTTGACCGGCAGGCTCGTGAGGCTCGAGATCCCACGCATAGGAGACTCAGAGGACGACTACGGCCGCACCCTCGCCTACGTCTACCTCGACGCGGATGGAGATGGATCCTACGATCACCTCTTCAATAGAGACCTGATCGAACGTGGTCTGGCGCGTACCACGACCTTCTCCCATGCCTACGAACGCGAGTTCGAACGCTTGCGCGAGGAAGTCGAAGCGAGTGGCGTCGGCCTGTGGAGTGCCTGCCCTGACAACCTTCGGTGAACCTGAATATAGAATATTGGTTCGGTTGATACACAAGCTATAATATCTCCCAGGGACGAAAGATCTTCGAAGGTGGCATGAAGAACCCACGCCTAGGACAGCATGTTACTGTCGCAACGAACCCCAGAGCGGGCGGCTTAATGATGGCGTGGAGTAGCCGTGGTTAACGTTCCCGGCGAGCTCGAACGGGGCCGTGAGGCCTTCGCCAGGCGTGCGTGGGCGGATGCCTACGAGTCGCTGTCACGTGCCGATCACGCGGATTCACTCCGAGCGGAGGACCTCGAGCTGCTCGCGACGTCGGCTTACATGCTCGGCCGCGACGACGACCTGAGCGGCCTGGAGCGTGCCTATCACGAGTACCTCGGCGCTGGCGAGACGTTGCGTGCCGCGCGCTGCGCGTTCTGGGTTGGCATGACTCTGTTCACCAGGGGAGAGATAGGCCCGGGGACTGGATGGCTCGGCCGCGCTCGGCGTTTGGTCGAACGTGAGGAACGTGAGTGCGTCGAGCAGGGCTATCTGCTGTTACCGCTTATGTTTCAGCACGAGGCCAGCGGTGACTACGAGGCAGCGGCAGCCACAGCAGCAGGCGCCGCCGAGATCGGCGAGCGCTTCGGCGATCGAGACCTGTTCGCCCTGGCCGTTCAGGCGCAGGGTATCTTCCTGGTCAAACAGGGACAGGTCGTGGAGGGCATCGGTCTGCTTGACGAGGCCATGGTGGCGGTCACTGTGGGGGAGTTGTCGCCGATCGTCAGCGGTCTGGTCTACTGCGGCGTGATAGTGGGCTGCCAGGATGCGTACGAGCTGCGCAGGGCTCAGGAGTGGACCGCCGCCCTCACTCGCTGGTGCGAGGAGCAGCCAGATATGGTCAGCTTCTCCGGCACCTGCATGGTGCATCGCGCGGAGATCATGCAGCTTCACGGCGCGTGGCCGAACGCTCTCGAAGAGGCACGGCGGGCCCGTGAGCGTAGCGCCAGGGCGATGAACCGGACGGCGGTAGCCCAGGCCCACTACCGGCAGGGAGAGATCCATCGTCTGAAGGGAGAGTTCGACACGGCCGAAGAAGCGTACCAGAACGCGAGCCGGGGCGGGTGGGAGCCCCAGCCTGGCCTGGCCCTTTTGCGTCTGACCCAGGGGAACAACGATGGGGCGAGCGCCATGATCCGCCGGGTCCTTGCCGAGACCACCGTGTTGCCGCACCGTGCGAACCTGCTGCCCGCATACGTCGAGATCATGCTGTCCATAGGCAATATCCAGGAGGCTCGCGGCGCCTGCCACGAGCTCGGAGAGATCACTGAAAGTTACCGGAGCAGTATGCTAGATGCGATGTTCGCGCACGCCAGGGGAGCAGTCGACCTGGCCGAAGGTGACGCCGGGGCTGCCCTGGTTGCATTGCGTCACGCGCGGCAGGTATGGCAGGAGCTCGAGGTGCCGTATGAGGCTGCGCGCGTGCGCGTGCTTCTGGGGCTGGCCTGCCGTGTCCTTGGCGACGACGATACCGCTGCCTTGGAGCTGGACGCGGCCCATGAGAGCTTCGCACAGCTGGGAGCGGCACCAGATCTCGCCAAAGTCGATTCACTTACCCGGGGCGCCGCGTCAGGCCATTCGCGTGGGTTGACGCGACGTGAACTGCAGGTGCTGCGATTGGTTGCCGAAGGCGAGACCAACAAGACCATCGCAGCAGAGCTGGTCCTCAGTGAGAGAACGGTGGACCGGCACGTAAGCAACATCTTCACCAAGCTGGGCGTGACCTCGCGCGCTGCGGCCACGGCCTACGTTTACAAGCACGAGCTCTTCTGAACGCACTCGTGGGTAGTTCTACCCACGCACCATATTTCGGAAGTTGGGTAGTCCTCCCGATGCGTGACCTCCGCCCCTGCTCGTACATTTGAAGTACACCGTGGACGCGAGCGAGGAGCAAGCCATGACGAGATCCCGAGCCGACGACAGATGACACTCACGCTGGACACAGGTTATGGGTGAAGCGCGCCCTACCCAAGGCACAAAGAGACGTTATCGAAGGAGGCACGAAGTGAGCACGAAGAATTCCGAGGAGCACGTCGGGCGGTCCACTGCTGGTTCGGAGCAGTTCGAAGTCGTCGTCATCGGCGGCGGACAGGCCGGGCTGTCAGTTGGGTACCACCTGCAGCAGCAGGGGCGCGACTTTGTCGTCCTGGATACGAACGAACGGATCGGTGACTCCTGGCGCAAGCGCTGGGACTCGCTGAGGCTGTTCACCCCGTCCCGCTACAATGGGCTGCCTGGTCTGCCCTTCCCGGCTCATTCGCACCCGACGAAGGACGAGATGGCCGCCTATCTCGAGGCCTACGCGGCGCGATTCGATCTGCCTGTTCGAATAGGTGTCAAGGTGGACAGACTCTCGAGGCGAGAGAGCCAGTTCGTCGTGACGGCCGGCGATCTGCGATTCGAGGCCGTGAACGTGGTGGTGGCGACGGGCGGCTACCATGGCCCCAGAGTTCCCGACTTCGCTCCTGAGCTCGACCCGGACATCGTGCAGCTCCATTCCAGCGAGTACCGACGTCCATCACAACTGCGGGAGGGCGACGTGCTCGTGGTAGGTGCAGGGAATTCTGGAGCAGAGATCGCTCTTGAAGTGTCCCGGAGCCACAGAGTCTATCTATCGGGCAGGCATCCTGGCAGCGAGCCAACTCGGCCCGGAAGCGTGGCGGACCGGTTGATCACACCCGTCATCTGGTTCGTTTTCTCGCACGTGCTGACGGTCAACACGCCACTTGGCCGGAAGGCGGCTGCCCAATTAAGGTCCCATGGTCTGCCGCTGGGGCGGGTCAAGCCGGCCGATCTGCTTGCCGCCGGGGTGGAGCGCATCCACGCTAGGACCGTGGCCGCCCGGGACGGGCTGCCCCTGCTCGCTGACGGCCGCCTCCTCGACGTTACGAACGTGATCTGGTGCACGGGGTACCAGTCGGACTTCGGATGGATCGCCCTCCCGATCTTCGACCACGACGGAGAACCGATACATGAACGCGGCGTGATAGCGACCGAGCCCGGCCTGTACTTCGTCGGGCTGTTCTTCCTGTCAGCGGCAACCTCATCGCTGGTCGGCGGGGTCGGGAGGGATGCCGCGTTCATCGCGAAGCACATAGTCTCGAGCGAACTGAATAGCCGGCGTCAAAGCCAAGAGCGACCGAATGAGATCAGAAATGACATTCACGCAATACACGCGTAGCCTCGAAGTTCTTCCCACGGAGCTTGCCCTGCGACAGGCTGTGTCTGTCCTGGCCCGCCTGGTGAGAGATTCCGTCTTCCTGGACTCGCACATCTTGCCCCTACTGGATGAACCAGCCGAGGACTGGTACGTAGCCTATCGCGAAGATCTCCCGATTGGATCCACCTCCCTGCAGGTCTTCGTTTGGCCTGCGGGCACTAGGACAATGATCCACGACCATGCTTGCTGGGGAGCCTTCTGCTGCGTTGTGGGAACGGTTTTCGAAGAACGCTACCAGCGCCTCGATGACGGTTCTCTGGCGGATCATGCCCGCCTGAAAAAGCACTGGCAACTTCCGTGGAGCCTGGAGGATGGGATCTCGACCGTGCTGCCCGGAGCCCGCGGCATCCACCGGGTCGGTAACCCGACCGAAGTGCGGGCCGTCTCGGTGCACCTTTACGGTCCCCGGCTTGGGGAGATAGACGGGCGGGACTACGATCCCTTGTGCGACTACGTCTGCGATCGGCCGCACGATCGGATCAGAGCACGTAAACAGACCCCAGAGACTTCGCGGTGAGGCACTAGTTCACACCGTACTTCGTGGCTCTCTACTCCAGGATGCGCCGTATCGCTGCCCGCGCCCGCTGCCATAGGGTCGGCCTATTACTATCCTCTGGTACCACGTCGGGGCTCGGCTTCACGCCCTCCACGAAGCCTGCCGCCACCAGCCCGACGACCGCTTCCACCACGGCGTGCGAGGCTGTCGTTTCGTACGTGGCCACGTACTCTGAGGTGAGATCCCTCAACGTGTGCTCCCCGTCGAGGCGCTGCCACACGAACCAGCCGGCGGGGGAGAGGCGATGGTTGGTATCGCGCCTGGCGTCCTTGAGGGTCGTGATGGTCTCTCCGGTAATAGTGGTGCGATGGTGCACTTCTATCCCGCGCACCCGGCGCGGGCGATCGCGCATCCGCACGAGCTCGAGCATACGCTCGCGCGTTTGCCTATCCTCACCAAGGACCTCCAGGAGATCGGTCCGACGCAGCACGAGCAGCGTGGACGGCTCCAGAGCTCTCACCGTGGCGTTGCGTGGTCCGTCGGTGAGCAGGGCCGCCTCCCCGAAGAGGGAGCCGGGATCTAACGTTGCCAGAATGCGTTCGTCGCCCTGCGCTCCCCTCGCGAGCACCTCCACACGACCGCTTCGGAGCACGTAGCACTCTTCGCCGGCTTCGCCCTGGCGGATGATGGTCTCTCCAGTGGGGACCTCCAGGCGCTCGAGCCGGGCCGCCAGGCGCCGCAGCCGCTCGCCGTCCAGCGTGGAGAAGGGGCTCGCCTGCTTGAGCAACTTCGTTACCAGCAGGTCGTCTGCCAATTTCTCGAAGGCTGATCTGCCTTCGAGATGTGCGTCTAGTGCCAGGCGGCAATCCGCAGCGTGCAGGCCCAGCAAGAGGAGGGGCTCGACGGCGGTAACCGTGGCCTGCCGGCTGCTTCCCGCCTCCAGCAGGGATAATTCGCCGAACAGCTCCCCAGGACCCAGCGCCGCCAGAGGGACAGGCCCCAAGGGCCCGGTCGTCGATGCCTCGGCCCGACCTTCCACGATCAAATAGAGCCGGTCGTCCGTATCACCCTCTACCACTACCCTCTCGGAAGGCTGGAAGCGCTCCTCCGTAAGACGTGAAGCCAGCTCCTCCAGCACCGGAGCGGGCAGGTTGGAGAAAGCCGGCACGCCCGCCAGCAGCTCCAGGCGCCTCCCCGGTGAGACGATCCGATCTTCCGGTTCCTCCAAGGCGGCCACAAACCTTTCCGAGCCTCCGACGTTTCTTGCTAGAGATCATTTAACACCAGCAGCAGCCCGGATCAAGACGAAGCAGGTCGCGCCAGGCATGGGAGGAGGGCCTCGAAGGCTCTGTAGGACACATTGCGGTAGATTGTGGTGTGAACGTACCTTGGCCTCGAGGGAACCCGGGTCTCGGAGTCCGGCGAAAGGAGAAGCATGCAGAAGCGAGCGTCGAAGAACCCAGCGCGAGGTAGTGAGGGAACTCAGGTTGTGCTCGGCGTGCGCGAGCTCAACCGGGCCACGTTGGAGCGGCAGATGCTGCTGCGCCGCCGAGAGCTGCCAGCGCTCGATGCGATAGAGCACCTGGTTGGCATGCAGGCACAGGCTCCCTCCCCGCCCTACATCGGGTTGTGGACGCGCCTAAAGGACTTCCGTCCCGACGAGCTGGGGCGCCTGATCCTGGAGCGGCGAGCGGTGCGCATCGCGCTGATGCGCAACACCGTGCACCTGGTCAGCGCCCGCGACTGCCTCGCGCTGCGACCCTTGGTGCAACCTGTCCTGGACCGCACCCTGTACTCTACTCGCGCCAACCGCGCTCACCTCGAAGGAGTAGACACCGAGGCGCTCGTCGCGGCGGGCCGGGCTATGCTCGAAGAGAGGCCACGCACCGCAAAGGAGCTGGGGGAGCTGCTGCAAGAGCAGTGGCCGGAGCGCGATCCCACCTCCCTCGCCCGGGCAATTCGCCACCTCCTGCCCCTGGTCCAGGTCCCTCCCCGGGGCGTCTGGGGAAAGAGCGGCCCGGCCGCCCACACCACGGCCGAGTCCTGGCTCGCGCGACCGCTCGACCCGGCCCCTTCCGTCGACGATGTCGTCTTGCGTTACCTCGGCGCGTTCGGCCCGGCCACCGTCAAGGACGTACAGACCTGGTCTGGCCTTACCAGACTCGGCGAGGTGGTCGAACGTCTCCGGCCACGCCTTAGCACGTTCCGCGATGAGCGCGGGAAAGAGCTCTTCGATGTGCCCGACGCCCCGATGCCCGACCCTGATACCCCGGCTCCGCCGCGCTTTTTGCCCGAGTTCGACAACCTGATCCTATCCCACGCAGATCGTACCCGCTTCATCGCCGAGGAGTACCGCAAAGCACTCGCCTCGAGGAACGGCATGGTTCCGGCCGCCTTCCTCATCGACGGCTTTGTACAGGGAACCTGGAGGTCCGAGCGGAGCCGTGGTAAGGCTAGCCTGGAGATCAGACCTTTCGAGACGCTGGCCAATGAGGATCGCGACGCCCTGGCCGAGGAGGGGGAGATCCTCCTCCGTTTCATCGCCGCCGATTCCTCCGAGATCCGATTCGCTGAGCCCTGGGGAATCCACAGGACATCTTAGCAGCGACGGATCGGACACCAACCCTCGTCCTTTCCGGATCGCTATGGTCACCGTTCCCGAGCTCTGTACAGGTCCGACCACGGCCTGCCGGGAGAATCGAGGAAGAAGCGCAGGATCTCCAGCAGCATCGCCGCCGGACGCTCGGCCCACGAGAGTCCCGGTTGCGGGGGCCGTCCGAGAAGGTAAAGTGCGATCTGCAGATGTCTCCACAGTATTCTGGCCTCCGCCGTCTCGTCTTCCGGAAGGGGAGCCACCCCCCGATATCCTTCGAGCACAAGAGGGACCGCCCTGAGCGGTATGCCGGCGAAGTCGTGGGCGGCATCTCCCCAGCCGCACGCTCCCCAGTCGATCAGGGCAAGGTAATCCGGCGGACCTGGACGTACCATGACGTTGGTCGTCTGCAGGTCTCCGTGACGGAAACGCCTTGGCAGCGGGGCGAGCGCGAAGGGCGCCAGGAGATCCAACCACCCAGAAAGCCAGCGGGCTTCCACGGAAGTGAAGTGCCCGGCCGAGGCCAACTCCTCAGGCATCGCCCTCGGGTCGGGGAGCGGCTCGCACTCGAGTTCTGCTACCGGCCCGTGCTCGTCCACTCCTTCGTGCAGTATGGCGAGGTCACGGCCCACGTCCTGCCACACCCCGGGGGTATCTTCGGGACCGAGGTCGAGCAGACCGAGCGCCTCTCCACGCACCCGCTCGTAGATCGCATAGGGCACAGAGAGGAGTTCCAGGGAGTCGTCGAACGCTACGAGCGCCGGCGTCCTTACCCCGGCCGCACGGGCAGCGGGTACCGCGATGGACTCCTTGCGGATGGCGGCGACGAACGGAGGGGCGTCCCTGGGAACGCGAAGGACATACTCGCCTCCGACCAGATAGATCGCGTTGAAAATACCTGCCTCTTTCGACGGGAAAATCTCCTCGGCGCGCAAGCCGTGGCGTTCGCTGATTGCCTCCAGAGTTTCGTCCGACATCGGCGGGAAATCCGGTAGCTGCAAAGTAGATGCCTCTCGTGTGCGAGTTCAGAGAGTCTGAATATACATGAGGTTGGCGGCAGGCTTCCGTACGCGGCATCATTATCTACCTGGTTCGGATGTTGGCCACACGTGAGGCGCGAGCAATGAAAATCGGATCGATCGTTATACGTTGTCACGAGTCCGACAGGATGCTGGCGTTCTGGCAGCAAGCACTCCATTACGTTCCCAGAGAGCCTGTTGATGACGGCTGGGTGGTTCTTTGCGATCCAGGGGGCAGGGGTCCCAACATCTCTCTGGAGAAGGTCCCAGAACCTTTCGGGCCCGTCGGGAAGACGAGCAGGGTACACCTGGACCTCTACACGGACGACCAACAGGGCGAAGTGCGGAGGCTGATCGGGCTCGGGGCGTCCCGCTATCCGCGCAGATCCAGCCCGGATGAAGATTTCATCGTGTTGGAAGACCCCGACGGCAACCGCTTCTGCGTCGTGCAGATCACAAGCGAGACATAGAGGCTCAGGCCATAGCAGATGCCCGGTACGGTAAGATCAACGGCACGAGCGCAGTCTCAAGCGTCTTGTTCTTCGCTCTCCGAGATAAGCCGCAGCTCCGTGATCACTCGATGTCCCGCGTGGAATAGCGGCGATAGTGGATGCCGGCCGTAGCCAAGATCATCCTCGAGACCAGCCCCACCAAGGACGCCCGAATCGGTCAAGACATAGAATCGCGTCTGCTCCTCCGCTGGTACCGGAAAAGATTCGGTGGGCTCCAGGTGCTGGTAATACTGGTTCGCGGTGTCGAGGAACTCTGCGTTGGCCTCCAGCACGCTTTGATGGGCATGGCCGCCGATGACGCCCCCGCCACTGCTGAGATAGAGGCTCGTCGTACCATCGCTTAGAGCGAACAGCGTTGCCGTGCCATCGGGATATCCGGTCTCCATCAGGATGCCCCAGACGGGAGCTTCGGGGTGCGGTGCGGGGATGTCGATCTCGGTTCTCTGGATGGAGAGAGCCTGCTGTCGCAGAGTCGAGTACATTTCAGCGCTGCTCCTATCTGAACCAACCTCAGCGGGATCTGGAGAACCGCCAAAGAGCTTTCGAAGCAAGCTACGCATCGATTGGTCCGTTCAAGCTACTGTGTGGATGGACACCCGACGTCCGGTATTCGACCGTAGCCGCTGATGGCAACTTGCTCGCTTCAGAGTCCGACACTGGACCATCCTTCTTCCTGGATCGACACCATAGCATAACGCTGCGCGATGGCTCCTGGTAGGCCGGCTGGAGCCTTGTGCACCAAACGAGGCGGCTGTCCGATTCACTGCAGGGCGTGGCGACGGACCGTGCGCGTTGGGTCGCAGGTGGTGACGCGGCATTGCGAGGAGGTAGTCGTGATGGTGCTGGCGGAGGAGTACCGGTGTCGTGCTGCTCGATCCCTTCTCAATCGGAGCGTCGTAGCGTGAGGAGGGTAATGTCGTCCTCCTGCTCCCAACTCTCCCCCACAAAGGAGTAGAGCGCTTCCAACAGAAAGTCTCCTAAAGTCCCCTCCTCAGCGTGATCGACGACGAGCGCTCGCAACCTGGGGAAGCCGAACATCTCACCTTTGGGGTCGTGCGCTTCTACCAGGCCGTCGCTGTAGAAAAGTGCTACTTCGCCCGCATCGAGCACAATCTCCTTCTCCTCGTAGTCCATCCCAGGCATGAGCCCCAAGGGCATCCCTCTGGCCCTCAGTTCCTCCGCGTTACCACTACGTTGGAAGTAGGGCGGGTCATGGCCGGCGTTGGCGTAGCTGAGGCTACCGCTGTTGGGGTCGAGGATGCAATAGAAGCAGGTGACGAACATGTTGGCAGGGATGCGTGCCAGCAGCGTCTCGTTGACCCGCTCGAGTACCTCCCCAGGCGAGGAAGAGCTCGAGCTCTGGGCGGCGAGTTGCAGCATGCCTAAGGTGGTGGACATCACGAGCGCGGCGGGCATGCCCTTGCCCGTGGCGTCTCCCACCACGAGCCCCAGCCTACCCTCGGGGAGGAGGTGGAAGTCGTAGAAGTCCCCTCCCACCTCCCTGGCTGGTTGGTAGTGTGGAGAGATCTCCCAACCCTCCAGAGTGGGCACTTCCTTGGGCAGCGAGGCTTGTTGGATGCTTCGTGCTACCTGTAGCTACTGCTCGACGCGCTCTCGCTCGCGTATCTCTTGGGCGAGATCCTCCATTACCGGACGAGCATCAACCAGGCTCCACTCCTCGGTGATCTTGCCTCCGGATAGGCGGTGGATGTAGATGCCTTCATTGGTCTCCTCCCGCCCGGTAGGAGGTAAGCCAGCGATCTCGCCCCGACCGACGTGGCTCTCCTTGTACTTGGTGACTATCGTGTCACCCTCGGCGACTTGCTCCTCGATGGTGTAGCTGGTGGTAGAGAAGGCCTCGTGGATCTCCGCTATCGTCCGCTTGAAGTTCTCGCGGGTCGAGCCTTGTCCGGGCATCAGGGCGCGGTCGACGAAGTCGGGGGTGAGCAGCTCGTCT
>OBLS010000452.1_pt1 | contig 14670 bp, 13 predicted proteins | sample 1519901 | NCBI WGS metagenome assembly OBLS01 (sample SAMEA3113585, study PRJEB22503) | soil metagenome | reverse complement strand
GTACCAGGATAGAGAAACTTTCCATCTTCATGGATGTCTGCAATGTATAGCAGAGGATCATCCTCAAATTCATAATAGATACCATCCCCATGGTGTGCGTCTATATCAATGTAGGCGATCTTCTTAATACCATACTTTCTTCTAGCTTCGAGTATAGCAATTCCAATGTCATTAAAAATACAAAACCCCGCTGCAGTAGTTCTTTTTGAATGATGTAGTCCACCAATAGGATTAAATGCATGTTTTATCCCATTTTTTTTTCTAATTACTATATCAAATGCTTTTAAAGTTGACCCTACAACATATGAAGATGCTTCAAATGCTCCTCTAAAAGCAGGTGTATCACCAGTATCTAAATATCCATTACCAATTTTTCCAGCCTTCTTAACAAGTTCCACATAATCTTTGTCATGAAATGATAGTATAGATTCTTCCAAAGCCAATTCTGGCTCTTCAATCAAAATTTCTGGAACTTTATCTAAACCCATTTGTTGGAATTTGGACCAAAAATCATAGATTCTTTCATTGTTCCAAGGATGTGATCTTCCGAATCCATATTTTGAAAGATCTTCACCAAATAATATGGCTGTCAAACACATTAACAAATAATAAACAACAAACGCAATAAAAGAATCCCCAAATAAAGATGGTTATAGTGTAATATTTCGCCTATAACTATAAATTCCTTTTATTCCTGGACCATTAAATTCTCATTTAAGCAGTGATTCTAGATATATGCAAAATTTATCATATATTTACGGGCATAGATATAGGCCAATATAGAAGTAGTTATTTTGAGGCAATAGATAGCAGATGTCCGTTTTAATTAATGTATTTAAAATCTAATAAAAATGGATTTAGTCTATTTTTTATAATATATCATTCTATTATATATTATGTTCTTTTTCTGGTGCTCATCTAATTTATATATGCTATCAAAGGCCTGTTTGTATAATATTTACAATTAACGTTACTCTTTAAAATAGACTATATAAAAATATAAAATTTTTCGGCGCCGAAAAACTAGTATTATAAATATTCATAGTCATTTACAGCATAGCAATATTAATTAAATTTATTATACTTTGATTGTTTACAATCTATGTTACATTGCTAATAGGATGTCCATTTCCCGGTTTATATTCTATATATTTGGTTTTACAATTACTGCATTGATAGAGAATCAAAAACTGATTTTCCTTATGTTCTAGTTGATTGAGATATACTAAGTTTTGTATACAAGAAGAACATTTCATTTTTACTTACTATGAGATCTATTGTATTAGAATATTAAAAGATATTTATCTTCATGAACGAAAATAAGGTTGTAAACATTATCCAAATTTGATATTCACTAGTTTTGCTGTAGTTTGTCTAGCTTCAAAATAATTTATATTAGTTTGTTATTTATGTATTATAGTTGCTACAAGTTACTCATGTTTTTTATTTTATGACAAAATAAAATGAAAATACATTTACCATTTTTATCAATGTTCAATGAAATAAGATTGAAGTAAAATCAGTTTAATATTATATTACTTATCAACAATATCAAATGAATAATATTATAAATGATCGTCTAATCTAATATATAGAATACGTTACTATAATTATTTATAATTCAGATATATTTTTTTATTGTAAAGATCTGCTCAACTCTGTAGTAATTGGACTTTTAACAATCTCTTACACAAATCTTTTTGTACAATTCTACAATTCTCTTGTCTTTTATTATACAAGAATTAGATCTAATTTTCAACTAAATATTCTTATATATAGATAGAATATCAACACCAAATAAGGACACAAGGATGATTCGAAACTACTCTAAGATAGTGTAATTCTATAATCTGACTATTTTTAGACTTATAAGAAAGGATAAGGCATTAATACTATCTAGAACCTTTTCTAATAAAGGAATGGATATTTCTTAAATTAATATGGCTAGCAAATTATAAAATCTTTAAGGTTGAAAAAAAAATAAAGAGGATTTTCACCATGTAATATTTGGTTTAAACCTGGTTTTTTATGTAGGGAATATGTGAAGTTACCTTGTTGCTTTAATACAAAATTCTACTGAACTTGTGAAGAACCCTTCTAATGGACCTTTCCTACATTCATATGGTTTAAATTCTTTTTTATAGCTGTTGTCATAGCTCATGGTTTTTTGAGGATGTTTGCTGTAGCTGTTGTCATAGCTCATGGTTTTTTGAGGATGTTTGCTGTAGCTGTTGTCATAGCTCATGGTTTTTTGAGGATGTTTGCTGTAGCTGTTGTCATAGCTCATGGTTTTTTGAGGATGTTTGCTGTAGCTGTTGTCATAGCTCATGGTTTTTTGAGGATGTTTGCTGTAGCTGTTGTCATAAGAGTTTGAGTAGCTGTTGCTATAATATCCTTGACCTAAGGCGGCTAAGGCTGACTGAGGAATAGCAACTCCATATCCCAACGCAAGGCTCAACATTAGAGCCATTGAGAAGATGAATAATTTGTTCATATTATACAGATTCGTATAAGATTTATTTAGATTGTGAATTATCACTAGAGAATCAAATAGAAGAATCTTATGATTAATGAAGTCTTATAATTATCTACTTAAAAATTTTTATGTTCTTTTAACACTAGATTTATTCCATTCATATAATTTTAATTATTTTCCTAGCATAATGTTATATAAAATAGATATAATGATCACTGTTAGTAAACAGTGAATATGATAAATGGATTTAAAATAACTTTTTTTACATTAAATATAATCAATGACTAATCCGGAGAATGGGTATTAACACCTTGCATGGACATTCTCCGAATAGTGTGGATGTGAACTTATCCAAAATAACTTTGAATTTTATTTTATTATAGTTTATTGTAAATCATTCTATAGAGTTATTCTATAACAAACAGAATCATTTTTGCTTGAAAATTTATCAAAATAGCATCTAATAACTGGTATATATTACCAAGCTGTTATATGTTTAAATCTAATACCTATTTGTTGATAATTATTAGTCGTTCTATCTAAGCTCATACTCGAATATCTCCTTGAATGGTGTCGCTTTCTTGTCCTTAAATATATATTTAGAACAATATTTCATTGAAAATCTAGTACTTCATTAAAAGATTTTATTTAATATACTGATCAAATATGTTTCCAAAGTTAAACTTATTAGAGGGTACAATTTTAATTCAGGAAGATATCTTAGAGATAGCGTATAATAGTAGTAGTAGTGAAGCTATTCACTTACTATAAAGATTCAAATCCTACCACTTATTGCATTAGTACTTTTTTCATTCCTATTGGAAATAACAGAAATTTGAAATAAGTTACCAATCAACTAATACTAGTTAACCGATCTACCTAGCTCTCATATTCCGATCCCCTACGAAAAGCAACTCATGTTTGGCATGATAAATTTGTTACTCCTTTAAGATATTATCATATCTAACTGAATTTCAGTAATGTAGAATAGTAGATTGAAACTAACAAAATTCACAGATATAAAAAGGTATTATTTGAAAAAATCTAGTATTTGTTTTGTCAGAAAATTTGGTCTTTCTTCTGGGATAAAATGTCCTGTATTAGGTAACGTGATTCCAGTAACATTGGTTGCAACCTTTTGAAATGAAGTAGTAGTAGAGTTACCAATAGCAGCTTCTCCACCTATTGTCAATATAGGAATCTGCAGTTTTTCTTTTCCGTATTCTTTGTTTTGTTCTGCATCTTCAAAGATTGCCCTATAGTATTCAAAACCTGCACGCATTGCACCAGGTTTAGAATACTGTTTAATGTATACTTCTCTATCTTCTGGCGTTATTGCGGATTGATTGTAAGTCCAATCATAAAACCAATTAAGATATATGTCTTCTTTTCCGTCAATCAATTTCTCTGGTAGATCTCTCACTGCATGAAATGAAAGATGCCATAATCCATTTGGTGAAAAGTTTGCTGCTTCTTCCAATCCAAAACCAGGTAATAAAGTATCAAGAATAATCATTTTACCTACATCTTCAGGATGTTCAGCTGCATAAGAATATGCAACAGGTCCTCCCCAATCATGAGCTACAAGATTTATTTTACTATATCCCAACTTCTCTATTAATTGGTAAATATCTTCTGCAAGATTTTTTGTATCATATCCAGTTTGGGTTTTTTCTGAATCTCCTAGACCTCTCATATCGGGAGCTATTATTGTATAGTTATTAGCTATTAGTTCAGGTATAACATTCCGCCATTCGTACCACGTTTGTGGCCATCCATGCAATAAAATAATAGGATCTCCTTTACCACCAATCACATAATGCATAAGGATTCCATTAACTTGAGTTTTATAATGAGTATAGTTTATTTTTTCCCTATTATCAATAATGTTTTGTGCATCAGCGGGAAGTATAAATCCTAAAGAAACTACAGAACAACAAAGGATAAATGCCAAAAAACTGTTATGATACAAATAATCTATTAGTATCAATCTCTGTAAAGAATTAATCACACATTTATGGAGATGCTTACTGTTTCTGTTTTCGAATTGCAATTCATGTTCACATCGATTTTCCATTTCCACATCATCACCTATTGCCATAACCTACACAAAGTCTAGGCTCAGACGAGTAAATCCTCCCATAATAGTGCGAGAGCCAGGAGTGATGAGACTTAGATACTCTTGGTAAAGTGATTCTCCAATCTTATCATTTTTCATATTTGCAATAAACTCATCCAGATGCTTGTGGTCTCTGTATGATTGTATTTCCATCCAGACCTCCTCGTCTTGGCTAGCAGAAAGAGTTTCTGCTATGTTAACAAAGTCCATTACTGTATTAGTACTGCTGAGATAAAGGACCTCAAAGCGAAGGATCCCATGTTTCCTAAAAAATTCAGTACATTGTTTATTAAGCTGTACCATCGCATCATGATTCTTTTTAGGCGCTCTATAGATAAAGAGCTGGACAAGATTTCCACTCTCTTCTTCCTTTTCTATTATGTTTGATGTATTCATGAATAATACCATACAAAATATGGTTTTTAAATATGTAAGGGAAGAAAAGTATAGTTAGTTATAAGCCATCAAAAGATCCATCAAAAGATCAACAGCATAGCAACAACGATGAGGTAACCTTTATCACCATATTATATACTTCTTTTTTCCAAGGCATTAATGGCACAACAAAATATAGTTTTCGATAATCATTTAAATCTTCAACTTTCACTACTTTTATGCTTAGAGATAATTTTTTATAATACTCTTTTGTCCTTTTTATTGAGACATAATGGCTAATAATTATATAAGTTATCAAGCGATTAAATACTACTTCTATTTGTCCAACTACAATCATACTCGAAACCTTCAGAACTCTATATTGAAGCTTGAAAATGTAAGTATGTATAATGTTATTCTCAAATTTTAATAAATCCTATTATAGTTTTTGTTCTAATTAACTTATATGAATGATGCTAATAAAATGGATAAACCAAGAAATCCCGTTCCTACAATTGACATTATACTATCTGAACATTCTAATATCAATAAAGTCTTGCTCATAAAAAGAAACAAAGAGCCTTTCAAGGATTATTTCTCACTGCCAGGAGGATTTGTTAATGAAGGGGAGAAAATAGAAGATGCAGTAAGAAGAGAGGCAGAAGAAGAATTATTAGTTAAAGTGGAACCCGTTGATATTCTAGGTGTTTATTCTGATCCTAATAGAGATCCCAGAGGACATATTATATCTATAACTTTTATAGCTAAAATCAATAGTGGCGAGCTAGAGGCTGGAGATGGTGTTGCAGAATTAAAATGGGTTGAAATCAATAATATAAAGGATATAAAACTTGGATTTGATCACTCGAGGATACTATCTGATTATGAGGTATGGCAGAAGAATAAAGGAACATATTGGTCTTCAAAGTAGGTTATTTGGTAGACATTTTATATTGCTTGTAAAAAAAATTTATGATCAACTATCTCCTAACAATTTGCTAAATAGGTAATCTACAATAATAGTAATCTATAAGTGTTATTAAACTATAAAATTGTGTCAAAATCAGTTGGCTATCCTCCGAGATTACCTTCAATTATTATATAGAATATTATTTACTATTTATATAATGAAAAAGATTGTGATTGGTTTAATGACAATGATGTTATTGATAATAATATCTTTGATTTATACTACTACTACTACTACTACTTTTGCACAATCCAGTCAGACTTCAACATTACAATTACAACAACAACAACAACAAAATTCCTTTTGTAAACTTACAAAATCTGATATGCTAGGTCCTTTCTATAAAGAGAATGCTCCATTTAAGCAAAGACTTGGTGAAGGAATTGAAGGAGAACGACTAATAATAACAGGAAAAGTTATGGATATGAGATGCCAACCGCTGAAAGATGCGATATTGGATATATGGCAAGCTAATTCAACTGGAGAATATGACAATAAAGGATTTACACTTAGAGGCAAGGTTAAAACAAATAATGATGGAATCTACCTTATAGATACTATAATTCCTAAAGAATATGCTACAGGAGATATAACTCGTCCGGGTCATATACATTTAAAAGTTGGAGTTCCAAATCAGCCAACACTTACTACTCAATTATACTTTGAGGGAGATCCTTATCTTACGGATTTGGAGGATAAATCATTGGTAATGAAGATTACTGAAGCAAATGGAACTAAAAAAGCTAAATTTGATTTTGTGGTTGAAAACTATAAAGAATATAATAAATAAAAATTCAATAATATTATTGACTGTCATCCTTAATTATTTTTTATTTTATAAAATAAAAAAGTAAAAAATGTAAACTCACACAAATCTGTCTCTAAATCCTAAAATTGATAAACAACATCATATTATCAAAATCCAACATATAACGTTCTTAACTCTCGTAATTGAAGAATAATTGAACATAGTTAAAGCAGAACATCTGATTACTTTATAATAAAAATAAATTTGAATTTCTCTTCATGGAATGGAAATTTATATCCATACGAGCAGTATATCCATATTTTAGCATAGTTTTTTGTAAAAATTTAGTATTAGTATTATTTAAATAGTGTTTGTCCTTTGTGTATTAAAATTATTAAATATATCAAACTAATAAATAATATATAAAATAATTACATAAAGAAGATATATTGAGACATGAAATTAAGAAATACAAAAGATAAAAATCTTCATAACGATCTTAATTTGATAAAAATTGATTTCTCTCTAAAAAGAGAAATATTGTACGTTGTAATAGGTGCTCTAATTGGTGCTATAACAATGATTCTTCCTAGAACTATTTATGAATTCATAACTGGTCAACCATACTATATATCATGGATTATATTTGGACATGTAATAGGGATTTATTCTTCCTATGCTGCTACTGCGGGATTTATAATTCATTTAATTACAGCAGTTTCCATAGGCTTGGTCACTGGTATATTCTTATATAAAACAAATATTTTGAATATAAGTAAACCTCTAAATGGTTTTTTTTATGGAATTTTTGCAGGGACAATAATATTTGTAGTATGGGCTATTCCAATAAATGAGTTCGTTTTAATCCCAGAAAATATTCGAACTATTGCTGATATTGATCCAAGTTTACCAAAACAAGCAATCTCTCAACAAATTGAAAGTAATAAATTAAGTATTTTGTTTAATTCATTATTTATTAATCTATTATTTGGAATAACAGTGGGTCTAGCATCTTCTGTTTTATCTATAAAATTTGGTACACGATATAAATGTAATATCTGTAATGTATCTTTTTCTAGGATAAATATTATTAGAAAACATTTACAATTAGTTCATCGTAGACAGCCCATAGAACAAAAGAAAATTGCAATATTAGGTGGTGGATTTGCAGGGATTGAAGTTCTTACAAAGCTACAAAAAGAATTTCAAAACGATATAAGAGTGGATATAACTCTAATAAGCAAAGATAATTACTTTCTTTTTACTCCCATGTTACATGAAGTATCTTCTGGGATGATAGAGCCTAGACATGTGGCATCACCATTGAGGTCATTTTGTAAAAGAGCCAGGTTTATAGAATCTGAAATTAAATCAATAGATTTAGAGAATAGAAAAATTGAATTTACAAATCAGGTTTTGGAAGCAAGATTTACTAGTAATAAGCCTCATAACATAAAAAGAGAAGACAAGAAAATAGATACATTATCGAATCATTTACCATCAGTAAATTCTTTAGATATTTCAAACGTGAACATGAAGAATGATAATAACAACAATAACTATGCACATACAAACAACGATCAGTATGTCAAATCATTATGGTATGATTATCTAGTTATAGCATTGGGTAGTAACACAAATTTTTTTGGGAATAAAAATATTGAGAAATCATCATTCACAATGAAAAGTCTTTATGATGCATTTTCTATTCGAAGCCATATTATAGATACATTAGAACAGACAGATATACTGTTATTTGAAGAAAAAAAGGACGTGGTAATAGATCAAGAAATTAAAACTAATAAAAATAATAATTATCTTTTAAATTATAAAGATAATGAGAATATCTTTGAAAATACAAGAAAGAGTTTAATCACGTATGTAGTAGTGGGGGGAGGTTTTGCCGGTGTTGAAACGATTGGAGAGATAAATGATTTTATAAAAGAATCCATTAAAGATTATTACCAAAATATAGATATAAAAGATGTCAGAGTTATTCTAATTAATTCAGGACCTGAAATCTTACCAGAGATGGATGAACGACTGGGGAAATTTGCTTTAGAAGAATTAAAGAAAAAGAATGTAGAAGTTATTTTGAATAATAGAGTTATTGATGTAAAGTCTATAATAGAAGGTAAAGAAGATAAAGAAAATCAAGTAAATTTACGCGGTCCGAAAAAAATCATACTAAAAGATAATAGTTACATAATAGCGGATACACTTATTTGGACTGCAGGTGTCGTGCCAGAGAAATCCGTTATTGATATTTCTTGTGAACATGATAAAAGTGGTAAAGTTGTAACTGACAAATATTTGCAAATAAAAGGTCATAGAGATGTCTATGCTATAGGTGACTGTGCTTATATAATAGAACCCGACTCAGGGAAGCCATGTCCACCAACTGCTCAACATGCTATACGTGAAGGACAAATTACAGCAGAAAATATAAGTTCATCAATAAAAAAAGAATTAAAATTTGAAAATACTATAGAAATGAAAGAGAAAGGAAAAAAAAGAGAAATTATCGAATTTAACAAAAAAGAATTTTCATATAAAACTAGAGGAATAATGGCCACAATAGGAAAAAGAAATGGAGTAGCCATGATTTTTGGATATTCAATAAAGGGAATTTTTGCATGGGGAATATGGAGATTTTTTTACTTGACTCATTTACCAACTCTAGAAAATAAGTTACGCGTTATGATAGATTGGGGAATAGATATGATGTTTGGAAGGAATTTAACAAGATTAAAGTCACCTATTGAAACAAAAGATATGGTATCCAGAAAGGATATTGATAAATAATTTATAAATATAACAGGATATTAACATAATGGTTATAGTAATTAGTTCCTAATTTACGTATATAATATATATCTGGTATCATTATTCGAATTTGAATTTTAAATGTATAAAAATTTATTTATTAATAAAGACATGACTATAACCCTTTCAACCTTTTCAAAGAGAAGACGACTGTAGATTTGTATAATTTATTAAGAAATGTACAAAAATAATTAAGTTAGTTATATCTCTGAAGAATGACAAAAATAATACAAGAATATTTTATTGAAATTCGTCTAATTTGATTCTGTATGTTTATCATTTTTGAACATACAACGTACACATAGAATTTAGAGTTCTAAAGGAGTAATAGCGTTCTTTTAATATATCATTTCTATGCTTTAAGGTCATTGCTGGAAGATCCATATCAATTGAAGATTATTTTTGAGTTCTTAAGATAGATAGATTATTATGCTTTCGCTGGTTTGACAAGGATACATGGTGTGTAAGGGAATATGTTCACGCCATAAAGCAATTAGGCCTTCAACTGGTCAACGTTATTTGATAGGCCAAAAACGTTGTCAAGTTTGTCAAATTTTCATTAATTGGAGAGGTACGTACTGCCCTTGTTGTGGTTATAAATTAAGGGTCACTCCAAGGAATAGAAAATTCAAACAAACATTAAGAAGTATTAAAAATTAAGGTATAAACCAATATACAGTATTTTATTTTATAAATTATAATGAAACATCAGATAACTTGACGTCTTTTTTGCAGCAAGTATAGCAACGGCCAAATATTTACCAATCTACCTTTAAATCTCGGCAACAATACTGAAAATTCTAGAATCACAGATTGCAGCAGCAACAACTTTAGGTAACGTCTACAAACAATTACAATATTATCAATACATTTTGTGAAATGATATATCAGATTGATTTGATTGAAAAATAAAATATTATGAATCCATTCATTTTAAATTTTTATAAAATGATAAAAGTCTATTTGAGATTAGTATAGTACATATACATTTAGAGTCATACGACAATTATATTTAATGTATTCATTTTTTTCTCTCTTTTTGTATATATGTATTATAATGTTACTTGTTATATTTTCCTTTGTTGATAATAATCAATTATATGTTTTTGCTCATCTTAATGGAAGTAGAATACAAGAAATAACAGATAATAATGATGGTATTAAAATTCTGTTCACTTATGAACCAGAAAAACCTATTATTGATACTTTACAAAACTTTACTTTAGTGTTCAAGATTTAGAGGGAAATCATATTAAAGATGTAAAAGCATTAGTCATCGTAACAAATGGACAACGACTTTTCAAGTTTCAAAATATAACTGCTACAGATGGAGATTTCTATGTAGAATATATTTTTCCTGATGATGGAACTCATCAAGTAATTACAAGAATTGATACAAAAACTACCATAATTCCAGCATCATTTAGTGTATTTGTTCCTCACCAATCTCCTCCCAGTATATTGAATCCATTTCCTCTCCCACCTGATGGAAAATACAGTTTAGGCATAACAGTAAGTATTATACTTACAATAGCAATTCCGATTGTAGCAATAATATTATTAATTATTATAATTAAAAAGAAATGAACAAATTTGAATTTTAATTATATTTTTTAATAGTGATTAATCAAGGTATTATTTTGCTGTATTTGTGATAACAAAATTGTGTCAAAATTAGTTGAGTATTTCTCCGTTTGTATTCTCAGGAATAAGCTTATTAGTTTTAGAAAAAGTTAAGGTATAATATGGTTTTTTATTATAAAAATGTAGTACAAATAATAAACATTTCAAACAATAATATCTTTTTTTGGGTGTTAATTAAATATAGTTGAACAAAATATACAAATAAAGAATTGTCAGAAGTTGAAACTGCACTTATAATTCTTTCAAAAGATTATGATCAACTATTTAATGTAATAGATGAATTGATCTCTCGTAAAGGATATAGAACTAAAAAGAAGGGAATTCAAATAATACATGATACATACTTTGATACCAAAGATGAAATTTTACAAAAAAATGAAATTGCATTACGTATTAGAATTATTGATGAACAAGTTTCTAAAATTACTTTGAAAATATTACAAAATACTACAGAAAATTATTCTGAAAGAATAGAGATAGAAGATATTTATTCAACAGAAATGCTCAATCAAATTATTTTAAAAATAAATTCATACCTCAATTTAAATATCTTTAATTTCCCTTTAAAATATTATAATAATGATCCTGAACTAAATTTAATAAATTTAGGTTTTAAAAAAATTCTAAATAAACAAACTCAGAGAAAAATTTTCAATGCCGTCAACAAAAGTTCCAATCAAACAGAATTTGAATTTGTATTTGATACCACTACATATATCTTTGATAATAATAATAATATAACGAATTTAGAATTGGAAATAGAATCAAAATTATCCAAAAATAACAAGACAATACTCAAAGATTTTGTTAGGGAATTAAGACTTAATCAAAATTTATTCAAATATTGGCCTTATAATAAATTGCTAACAGGAAAAGTTATAGAGATATTATTAGATAACAATGAATTAATAAAGAATAAAGATTATGATGATAAAAAGATTTTGACATTATCAGGACTAGACAAGATTGAATTATTTATAGAATCAAGAAATCACCTTACTACAAAAACATGACAATGAGCATATGTCACTACTCCTGATGCCGTACTACCCAATAATATTCTTTTAAATCCAGTGCTTCCACTCTTTCCTAATATAATAATATCAACATCTTCTTTTTCAGCATAATCAACTATTGCTCCAACTATAGACATGGGAGTTGTTATAACATCAGTGGTAATTTTATGGATATTATAACCTTGATTTTTACTGTCATTAATTATTTGGTTAAACCATTTTTGTGCTTCTTTTTTATACTGATCAAGATGATGGGGAGTAACCATTCCAAAGACTCCTGATGAATCTCCGTGTTTTATTTGTGATGGAACTACAGATAAAAGGATTATTTCAGCCTCATAAGTGGTTGCAAAATCAATTGCATATGTGGCAGCAGTCAATGAAGATGGTGATCCATCAATTGGAATTAAGATTTTTGAAAATTTTATTTTGTGTGTATTGAAACTTGACAATTAAACGATCAAAATAATAAAAAACCTTTAACTATTAATATTTTACATATTCTTTATTTATGATTTAGGTTAAGACTAATCTAGTCATTATAATATAATTTCATAATATTTTTTATTAACTATTTTAACAATATTTTATATATTTAATTTAAATAACAATAAAAAACCAATAGATTAGTAACAAGTTAGGTATTGACAATAGTAAATAGATTTTTCTTTTTTATATGTTTATTATTGTTCTTAACTATATATTTCTGTCAAAATCAGTTGATGACACTCTGTAGAACCTTATCAATAAAATATTTAAATATGTCATATTAGTATTTTTTTGTAAAAAGTTATCTGAAAAAAACTAATCACCTTAGAAGATGAATATTTATATTTTCAAACTTTTCTTTATCTTCTTTATTATAAAATAAATATATATCTGTTTTTAAATTATGTTTAAAATTTGTTGAACATTTAAGATCAATAAATTTACCAAAATTAATATTTTGCATATTCTTGTAGACATCAGAACTACACAATATATAACCTCCTTTAGCAAATTCAACAATTCTATGAGCTAATATAACATCCGATCCCCAATAAGCTATTTGTCCATCTATTTGTTTAATGGGTTTACTAATTCCACAAGAAATCCCAGTATTAACTGTAATTGTTTTTGAGTCAATTTCTTTTGCGTTATAAATTTTATTATTTCTAATCTTTGTATTGTGTACATTTAAGTATTTGTGAAGATCAATTGAAAATTTTAAAGCATCTTCTCCTATATCAAAAATAATAAAATAACCATCCCCTGTTGAGTTTATATATCTTACTTTCTTTTGCTGAAATCTCTCCGAGTTAGAGTTTAAAATTTTATTAACACAAAGCCTCAATTTTTCTAGTTTCTCAATTTGAATATCTAATGGAATATGTTGAGATGAAGAACCTTCTAAATCAATAACAAGATAATAATAATAGTATAATTTCTTTTTAGAAACCATATAGAAATACAAATACAAAGTAAGAAGTATATATTTTTCTTATTATCTTGTTGAGATTTATATTATTCCTACTAATACTTTGAGAATACCTCAGTCACATACAATAATGTGTACTACAAAAATCGAGCATTTGTTGAGTCTAATGACTTCCCTCTATTAAAGAACCAGTAAGATTGTGGAGTGCACTTATCAATGCAGGTGCTTAATTAAACTAGCATATAGCTTTTGGAAATAAATAGTAAATAAAAATTGGTTTGTTGATAGTAATACCCTAGCCTTCTTATGAGACAAACTTCATCTAGAAGGCTTCGCTCATGATGTTATTGATGAATACAGTGTAGCACTTCATAGATTTTAGAATAATTCAAAATTAGTAAACCAAGTTAATCAAAAAATAATAAGAATAATAATAATATAATTTTATTAATTGTCATAGCCTGAATAGATATGAGTGGGTTTATAGGTAGAATGTCCAGACTATGACAACAATGACAATGCCAACTACAGGTTTTGAGGTGTGTTGTTATTTTTACTTCTACTCGGTATTATATAATAAGATAATTTTGTATTTATCAATGCTTGTAAATTTATGTTTAGATTTTAATCAATAATCTATTGTTATTCTATAAAATAATTTTTTGTTATTAAAATTAAAAATAAAAAATGATAGAGGTTTAAGGTCTCAGTGGTGGATTGTCAAAGCAAAATGAGTTGGCATGTTAGATTCCTAATTTTATTAATTTAATTCAATAACTTGTTTATCATATTCCTTTTATTATTTTGGACAATCTCAATAAGCTGAATTTTATCTATCTTTGCAATTCAAAAGCAGATTGAGATATTTAATATAGTTGTCCAAAGTGGATTGTTTCTCATTAAGTAAATATCCGTATGGTTATTTTATACCAAATAAAATGCTCTTACTAATCTCATTATAATGAGTATTCTCTATCAGTATTAAAATTATTTTAACCAAATTTATTTAGGATATTGATTTTCTCTTCAATATATATTTCAAATAAATCTAAAAATGAACCTTTTTGAATTTCATTTTT
>OBLS010000451.1_pt1 | contig 14680 bp, 15 predicted proteins | sample 1519901 | NCBI WGS metagenome assembly OBLS01 (sample SAMEA3113585, study PRJEB22503) | soil metagenome | reverse complement strand
GATATCCTAATTTTTTAGTCATTATGGTTCTTGGAAATATTATTGGTTCTTCTAAATGAGATAAGATAAAGTCTAACCCTTTCTCTATTTCCTTCTTTGTTCTATTTGTATCAATATAGTGGTCCTCCTTCGAGGCCAATATTATTTTTTGTTGTATGGCCATTATTATATCTCATCATCCTTCTTCTCTTTATCCTTCTCCATATAGTGTGAAAACGTGAATACTGTGAAGGCTCCAAGGGTAAGGGAGTAGAGATTTTTAGTAGTTTTTTACCTCTATAATTTCATTATCATTAAAAGAAGGATTTTGGACATCATTAGGCTCCAATGTTAGATCTGCTCGGTCTATGATATTATAATTTACTAAAAATTTTGTTTAGATATCTCTAGTTTGTAATTTTGGATCCTACAGTCCGCTAAACTATTTGTATTTTTGGAAATTGTAGCAAGTTATAAAATAATAATACTTGAAATGAAATGTCCAATAAAAAAGAGAGTGATTTAAAAGATAAATAAAATTAAATGAGACACTTTATTGGATGTATAATTTGACATTAACCGTTATAATAGATGGAAGCTAATATAGAACACTATGTGTTTCATGAATGAAATACCAGAAAAAGAAGCAATACCTAATAAGAAACTTGAAAAAGAAAAACAGCAAGAAAATAAATCTAATCAAGAAGAGAAACCAATTATGGTAACTGCTGCATAAAAACGATATTAACCATTTTTTATTTCTTATAACAACAGAAGCAAATTTTAAAATTTTTAATCTACTTCTATGATGAGAGTGAGACTAAAATTTAGCATTTTTTGGTTGTTTAATATTTTGCAAATAATCTTAACTCACCCATTGATAAAAAAATTCAATCCTATTACTGTAATGGTTACTGTAAAAATAAAATCGACTCAATTAAATCTGTTATTATATGAGAAGATAAGTTAGGGATCATATTTGTTTTCATCTAAAATAGATTACAAAATTGATGGTAATTCAAAAATATAAACAATAAAATATAATCATTTGAACATTTTATAATTAACCTCATTTCCCAGAATCTTTTTTATATTTTCTCTTTCCTAAAGTAATCTTATGCAAATTTTTTTCAGCGGTGATGTTATGCTCGGTAGACTTGTAAATAATGTACTTGCAAATAATGAATTCACTTATGTATGGGGGGATACTATAGATATTATTAAAGGAGCTGATTTTTCTCTTATCAATTTAGAATGTTCCATATCTTTAAGAGGAAAAGAATGGAATAAAACTTTTAAAGTATTTCATTTTCGGGCACGTCCTGATGCTATTAATGTTTTGACTTCTGCTGCCATTGACTATGTTGCTCTAGCAAATAATCATACATTAGATTATGATGTTGAAGCATTACTAGATACAGTTAATTTGCTTTCAAAGAATAATATCTATCATTCTGGTGCAGGCAAAAACTTAGAAGAAGCAATGGAACCAGCCTTTATGAAAAAGAAATTAAAACCTAAGTCAAATAAAATTTGTTGGACTGAAAATTATGATTATGAAGAAAACAATATCGACAAAAATGCTATAACAATTGGAATAATTTCTTTAACTGATAATGAGCCACAATGGGAAGCAAAAGGTAATTCGGCTGGAATAAATTATATTCCAATAACATTAGATTCTGAGAAATATTATTATAGACTTAAAAATTGTATTGAGAAAGTTAGGAAACAATCAGATTTAGTTATTGTATCTTCTCATGTAGGACCACATTTTAGAGAAAAACCTTCGGAAAAATATGTAAATTTTGCACATACGATATTAGAATTTGGAGCTGATATTTATTGGGGACATAGCAACCATATGCCCCAAGGAATAGAGATTTACAGACATAATAGTGATAAAGATAATAACAATATTAACACCAACAATAACAACAAAATAATAATGTATGATTGTGGAGATTTTATAGATGATTATGCCATTGATTCTAATTACAGAAATGATTTATCTTTTATTTTTCTTTTGCATTTGAATATCGATAAGAAAAACTATCAACTTGGAAATAATAACAATAATGCTAATAACAACAAAGAAAATGTACTATTACGAAATGGTATAATTGAACTTATTCCTATAAAAATAAATAAGTTTAGAGTTAATACTATTCCATTTGATGATAGTGATGCTGATCTAATAATAACGAAGATGTTTAAAAGATGCACAAATTTAGGAACTAAATGTTTAATAGATAAAAAGAAAAAAAGAATAATCATTCCTCTATGATGTAAATAAATAATTTACATATCTGCTAAGAAAACCAATTGCTTAATGATTAATGTTTCAACACCTTTTTAAATTTGGATATTGAATTTAAATATACATTATGTGAATTAATTGGTTGGATGTTTAATTTTTTTATTAATATTTTCTTTATCTAATATCCTCGTAAATATGTTCTATTTTTATTAACTTGACCTGCAAATTATCTTTAATGATATGAACGCCTTCCAAAATAGAATCTAATATCTCCATAATATTGGTACGAATTGTTATTCATAATTACATTGGGATTCTTTGATTAATTTACTTAGACTTAAAACAAAATTTACCCATTTTGGACGACTATTAATATAAATTATACCTTTTATCCGTATTACCCCTACCGCCATAAGTTTAGTTTGTGTAGTAATTAATTGAAGTACCTGGAATTATAAAATTGTAGATGAAATGATCAGATCACATTTATCGTTCCATGCATCCAAGGATGTAAAGTACAACCAAATTCAAAGGAGCCAACTTTATCAAATTGATATGTAAACTCTTCATTTTGCTTTAATAGTGAATTAAATAAAAAAAACCCTTTACTGGTTATAGTATGAGGTGTTTTTTCTTCATTTATCCATGTTATTGCTTGTCCTTTGGTTATTATTATTTCATTTGGATTGAACGATATATTAGTTGCAGGATGAAATGATCCTTTTGGAATATGAATAGTTAATTCAGAATTGTAATCATTATGATTGCTTATAGTTCTAATCTGATTCACTTCATCTGTAGATATTTGTTTATTGAAATTATCTGTATAACTGTTAATGGTTGAACTGGACTGCAGATTTTTATTATTTAGAGAGTTTATAGATTTTCCATGTTCCTGAGCTAGAAGAAAACTATTATCCTTTTCAATTTCCAGCAAGAACAAAGTTAGGGATAATCCCATTCCTACTGCAAGAAACATATTAAATTTAAAAAATCTGTTATTCATAGAATATGAAAGATCATCATTTTAATTAAATAGAAGGTATCTAATCAAAGCGATTGCAATTGTTTGTAATTATGATTCTTTTTTCATTGTTAATTGAAGTTATTAAATTAATTATAACTTAAATTAATGTATGTAAATAAGAACTTTTTCGACAAATTTATTATATCATTATTATTAATATTATGCTAAAAATTCTTTAACTTAATAGATTTGATTATAAAAAAGGGAATTAACTTATAGGATCTCTTGAATATTTAATCTTTAAAATCAATAAAAAAGTATTAATGGCTACTGCAATAGAATTTGCTATAGATATAAGTAAATCATTTATACCTATTCCATAGATTACCCACAAACCAAGTCCAATTATTAATACTACCACTAACCAAATTGATACATCATCTGTTTTTCTTGTCTTTAGTGCTTTAATTATTTGAGGAATACTACTGGATACTGCAAAAACAGTAGCCATGATACCTATGATAGTTACTATAATAGTTGGCAAGGTTCAACTATATCTATAACATTATAATAGTATTGTTCTTTCTTTTACAATTGTAGATTAGGAACTATCTAGTGTAAATTTTCAATATCAAATTTTAGTCATGGCTGAAATAAAACGAGTTATCAGATAATGAATGTAAATTCATTTATATTCTAATTACTGCCGAATGTATGTAGAGTGTATAAATGTATTTAATTAACCTTATTTCATAATGTTTTAGTTAACCTTTTTGAACGTATTTCAATAATATATTTTAAACTAAAGAATATCAATAATAATTGAAGTATATATCCACCTATAATTAAAACAATTGCATTTAGTGGTTTAGAAAAAGTCAACATTAAATTTACATGTGGAGGAGCAAGGGTATTACCAATTATTACCAGCATTGCAATAGGTATACAAACGTATAGTGCTTTATTGTATCCTTTCCATATAAAAAGAGTGAGAATAATAAAAGATGCTTCCAATCCTAATGCTCTATAAAAAAACTTTGGATTACCAAATGGAATAGCAATTAAACCTACAACAACTATAGCAATTAAGATACTTAATGTTATTTTTTTAGAATCCATATAATTTATTTCTAAAACTATAATTTAAGGTAAGTTATTGTATTCGAAAATGTAATAATATTAGAATTCTTTTTTTTATAAAAGTGATATTATAGGTTAATGGTTAACAAGACATTATCGTATTCAAGAATATCATGGAATTAATGAATACTCATCTACAAGAATTTCCTGACAATGAAATTAAATAACCAAAACCATAAGAAGATCGCCTAGAAAACGAAATGTATTATTAGTATTATTACTAAAGTTTGAGCTTGATTTTGTCAATTAATACTGCTTAACTGATTTAAATGAGGAAGTATATAGAAAATACCTTGACCCTTAATATTGCAGTACTAGTAAAACTAGAGCCGGATTTCTCAGAAGGAAGTGTTAGTTATAATCCAGATGGAACTCTAAATAGAGCAGAAACAAAGAGTAGATTGGGAGCTCATAGTGCTATAGCATCAATGGCTGCGTTTTATACCAAAGTAAGATATGGAGGATATATTTCAGTCTGTACCATGGGTCCTCCAATGGCAGAAATTGCCCTACAAGAAGCTCAAGCACTTTGTGATGCTGATGATCTTTATCTATACAGTGATCGACTTTTTGCAAGTGCCGACACTTTAGCCACTGCAGAGGTTTTGAACAATGGAATTAAGAGAATGAATACTGGAAAACAAATGGACATTGTATTTTCCGGACATAGGGCATCTGATGGAGAAACTGGTCAAACAGGCCCGCAGACTGCATGGAAATTAGGATTTACTTTTTTAGGGAATGTAATTGATTTTGATATCGATCTTATAAATAGATTTGTTATTGCAAAAAGAATTGTTGCTTTGCCGGGACTTTATGATATAATAGAAGAAATCCAAGCGCCTCTACCAGTATTTATTGCAATAGATCCCTTATACAAACCAGTTTTCGATACCTTATCTCTTAGATTGACCTCTTCAAAATATTACAAAGAAGCAAAACGTAGAGCCGAAAGTTATAAAACTTACCTAAAAGTTCTAAACCATGAGAATCTAGAATTAGATCCCAAACAAGTTGGTTTGCCTGGATCCCCGACAATTGTTCATAAAGTTGAAAAGATTCCAAAAGCTAGAACAAATAGAAGTGCAGAAATAATAGAAGGGACAAATCGTGAAGGGCTAGCAAATTCAGTAACTAAACTCTTACAGTTAATACAAAAATAAATAGGGAATACTGATAATCATTATGTTAAATAAAATAAGAAATAATCACAAAACAAATATAAACGAAAGTTATAGACACTTATTTGTAATAATTGAATCAATTAATAATAATATAGTTCCAGCAAGCCTTGAAATGCTCGGAGAAGCAAGAAGGCTAATGGATCATTTTAATATGACATATCATTCAAATGAAAAAGTTATTGCTGTTCTTTTAGGTGATGGTATAAAAGACTTATCTCAAGAACTTATATTTTATGGGGCCGATGCTGTTATCTGTGCAGATGATCCAAATTTAAGATATTCAATTAACAAAATTTATACTAAAATAATCTCTCAAATAGTATCTGATCCTAACTCTATTAAGGAAATTTCACCAGATTATGTGTCTGAATTTAAAAAACCACGATATATGTTCTTTCTAGCGGATAATATAGGTAGACATTTATCAGCAACAGTATTAGCAGAATTAGATTCAGGCCTAGCTTCAGATATAAATAAATTGGTAATAAGTGATTTAGAAATAAAGCATCAACATAAAACAAATGGAAAAACAATTAACTACCAAAAAATCCTCGAAATGTATAGGCCTGATTTTTCTGGGTTTCTTTGGACAACTATATTATGCCTCGATAACAAAAATCCTGAAATTGAAAAAGAATTCCATCCTCAGGCATGCAGTATTATTCCTGGAGCTTTCCAACCAATTACAAAAGATACGAAAAGGACTGGAACAATAGTTGACTACAAACCAAAGTTTGATCAAGATGATCTAAAAATAAAAGTTTTGAAACAAGAAATGGTTAAAAATCCTTTTCAGTTTGAAAATTATAAAGTTATTATTAGTTTTGGAAGAGGAATCAAAGAAAATCCACAAGAGAATATTAAACTTATAGAAAAATTAGCCAAATTCTTGGATGCAGAAATAGGAATATCATTACCAGTATCAAAGAGGATTTTTCCTTTAAATGAAAAATTTGATTCATTATATATAACTCCTAATAGAGTTATCGGAACTAGTGGTCGAAAGGTCACTCCTAAAATTTATATTGCAATTGGAATTAGCGGAGCAGTACAACACTTAGAAGGAATGAAAGAATCTGACTTTATCATTGCTATAAATCCGGATGAAAATTCACCAATCAAAGATGTATGTGATATCTTTATTAAAGGACAGATGGAAGATGTGATCCCACTTCTTCTAGAAGAATTAGAGAAACAATTGGGACAAACAAAAGAAGAAAAAGGAAAAGAAATTCAAGTGAATACATATGGAAAATTGTGATGTAACCATAGTTGGCGGCGGCTCAGCTGGATTGGCCGCACTTAAACAACTTTCTAGTTTGGGTAAACAATCTGTTTTGTTGGAATCTGGTAAAGATATTGGTTCTAAAAATGTGTCAGGAGGTATTTTATATTCAAAAAAACCAGATAATGGAAAAGTATACAATGTGGAGGACATTTATGGAGAAAGGTTTCTTACGGAATCGCCATATGAAAGGCTAATTACTAAATATATTTTGAATACTACTTTCAAAGATAAAGTCTTTTCTATAGATTTAACTGAAGCACACGATTATCAAACAAATTTTGGATGTTCTGTACTACTAAATAAACTAAATTCGTGGTTTGCAAAAGAAGCCCAAGAGTCAGCAGAAAAACATGGTGGTGGGATAATTACTGGAGTACATGTAAGATCTTTAAAATGGGATGAAAATAGTTCAAAAATAATAGTAGAAACTGATGAACTTGCAGAATTTGAAACCAAAGCAGTAATTGCAGCTGATGGTGTAAACTCTGAGATCGCAGAAATGGTAAATGCAAGAGAAAAATTTTCTCCAAATGAATTATATCAAGGAGTAAAAGTTATTGTAAAGTTACCAGAAAAATTAATTGAAGATCGTTTCAATCTATCTAATTCAGATGAAGGAGCAGCATATCTTTTTGCAGGGGACATTTCTCTAAATCTTATTGGAGGAGGATTTCTTTACACGAACAGGGATTCTCTTTCTATCGGCGGTGTTTATCATTATAATTCTTTATTAAAAAGTCCTATAGAGCCTGCACAAATAGTGAATGCAATGTTAAATAATCCTATGATTAGTGAATTAGTAAAAGATGATGTTCCTTCGAAAGAAATAGATAAAACTATTCCAAAAGAGGAACAAGTAAGAAAGTCTTTTGCTATTACAAAATTAATCAATAATTGGAATGAAATAAGGCAAATTTACTATTCAAATAAATTAAAGAAACAATTGATTAATGATGGAAAATATAAATCAGAAGATGAAATAAAGTCAAAACTTGAATACTTTAACCAAAAGCTTACTGATGACTCTAATATTAAATTTATTACCAATTATGTAGAACTAGAATATAGTACTAAATTGATTCCTGATGGAAAGCGTGGCAGAATGAAAAAACCATATTATAAAAATATCTTATTTTTAGGTGATGCTGCTGGACGGGGTATATTCTTTGGACCTCGAATAGAAGGATTGAACGTAGGGATGGATGATGCTGTTAGAGCTTCTTTTGCCATTGCTAGATCATTAGATAAGAATAACTTTGATTCTAATTACCTAGGAGAATTTTATACACAATCAATAGAAGAAAGCCCTTATACTTTGGACATGAAAAAAATTGATAAAGGATATCTAGATGTAATTTTAAAAAATACAAGAAAAGAAATTCCTTCTGGTAGTTTGGGACAAAAATATAAAATACTGTTAAAAATTGCATCGAATAATCAGTTACGAAATTTTTTTATCACATTACTTAATAAATATGGATATACACGTTTACTTTCATTAATAGAATCTGATGATGTTTACTTTAAAGGCCCAATTAAAATTGCTGACAAGTTAGGAAGAAGAATATCCTCTTCTTATAAGCCACAAATACCAACTATCCAAGAAAGAGTTGCTAAATTAAGCTATCATGAGGATACAATATCTCATATCAAAATTCTAAATTCTGAAAAAGATTTTCTAAATAAAATGGTAGTACTTTGTCCAACCAAATGTTATAGCCATGAAGGGGATAAAGTTATACTACAACATGAAGGTTGTATTGAGTGTGGGACTTGCTCACTAAAAACTGAATGGAGACATCCTCGAGGAGAAAAAGGTGTATTTTATAAATATGGCTAATTGTATTCTTTTTTATTTGTATTTTGTCGAGGATAATAATAAATATAATTTTGGTATTATGTGTTAATTCAACAATTTAAATTATTTTTATACAGTAGTCTTTCCATTATAAATTAGTATTTATATTATATCTATTATTTTATAAAAAGAGATTATACTTCTTCTTTACTTGTTCTAAATATTAAAGAGTTAGTAAGGTAATTTTTCCCTAACACTAACCATAATTGTTAAATGCTATTATTTTTATTTTCTATATTCAAGCTTTTTCTTTTCACGTATAAATTCTTCATCATTTATTGACTTATCTTCTTCAGATACTTCTTTGTTTAGATTTTCCACTGAATCTTTATAAATTGCTATAGCAGTATATTGTAAATCACTATCTGTGATTGTAGAAGATTCACATTGATATTTCATATCAATAAATTCGAATGTATTTCTGTTTTTCTCTTGTTTGTCTTTTAACCAGCTATTTACTTGGTTGATCAGTCCATCAAATGATTGTGTTTGAAAAGATTTTAGCCTGATTTCTTTTTCTCTCTCTTTCATTTGTATATATTTCACCTTCATTATTAAAATATTGATTGTTGTTTATGTGTTGACTTTGCTATTTCTTTTTGTTTTATAATTCCTTCCTACTCTATTTTGTTAATCCATTCTTGCTCAAATAAAAGCAAGAAAAGTCAAGTATATGGTAACTATCGAATCTATCTATTTGTATTTGATGCTTTCAATAAACTTCTATTGCTATATCTATATCTTCATTGCCTAAGTATATCATAGATGGACCTAATCTAGATAATAGTAATATGGTATTTCTCTCTTTACACAATTAATTCAATATAGTGACCTCTCAGCCATTCTCTGTTACAGTAATTTCCTATTAATGCACTCATGCATTAGCCATTCCTAATGTTTAAGTTTGAGGAAAATTATGTAATACTCACAAATCTAAAATTATGTGTATAAAATAAAATAATATATTAGTAGTATAACATCTATAATACTTATGAGATGCATGATAATCAAAATAAAAAGATTTTTGTAAAACTCTTTGATGGTAAAACTTTGGATGGATGGAAGATGGCTGGCAAGGGTAATTTTCTTATCATTGAAAATGAAAAGGCATTACTAACATACGGTGGAATGGGATTATTGTGGTATTACAAAAAGAAATTCAAAGATTTTATCTTAACTCTTGAATGGAAAGTCTCAAACAGAAGTGACAATTCTGGAGTATTTGTAAGATTCCCTAATCCTTATAATGATCCAAATATAGCAATTGAATATGGATATGAGATTCAAATTGATGATACTGGTTTACCTGATGGTGATCCTATTCATAAAACAGGAGCAATCTACAATTATAAAGGTTCATCACTAAAAACAAAAAACATATCTAAACCATTAGTAGTAGGAAAATGGAATACTTTTGGTATCTATGTAATACAACAATCTTATTCAGTAACTTTGAATGAAGAAAAAATAGTAACAAATTTTGTTGGAAATAAATCTTTAGAAGGTTATATAGGATTACAGAATCATGATGATAGATCAAAAGTATATTTTAGAAATATTATGATTAAGGAATTAAAAAGCTAAAAGTGTCTTTATAGCCTATTGGTATATTATAGTCATAGTAACATTTTGATATTTTCGAAATTTTATGTTATTTGGCATATAATTTTATTATTATTCATTTGTTTTAAAAATATATTTTATAGAGATAATTTTCAATTGTTAACACAACAGGTATCAAAATTTGAAGTAGTAATTGAGAATAATATTATAGTAAAAAATGAAATTTTATTTATTTTAGGCTTTTTCGTTATTTGGATTTGTTTTTAAAAGTGACTTTAAACTATCATACCTTTCAGGAATATGATCCATAGATAAAGCCTTTTCTATTTCCTTTGTATATGGTTGTCCTCGTTCAAATGATTCTGCAATTTTACTTGGAAATTCCATATTTACTTTTGGTGGTAAAGGTAGTTCAAAAGGATCTATATATGCTTCTATAATAGTAGGTAATTCATCTTCTTCTCTCATTGCCGTCTTAAGTATAGATTTTATTTCTTCTGGCTTTTTTATTGTATATCCTTTTCCGCCACATGCTTCAGCAAATTTTGCGTAATCTATGGGTGTAAATTCTACTGCATATTCTGGATTTCCAAGAAATGCCATTTGTTCCCATCTAATCATACCTAAGAGGTTATTCTTTAAAATTATAATTTTAATTGGTAACTTGTATTGAACTGCAGTAGCAAATTCACCCATTAACATTGTAAATCCACCATCTCCAACAAATGCTATCGATTGCCTATCGGGAAAAGCGATCTTTGCAGCTATTGCATATGGCAACCCACATCCCATTGTTGCCAAGGTGCCAGATACTGAAAATTTCATTCCAGATCTCATTTTCAAAAAACGTGCTGCCCAAACGGTGTTATTTCCACTATCTACAGATATAATTGCATTATCTTTTAATTCTTGTGAAACTGCATTCGCAATAACCTGTGGTTTAATTGGATTCTCATATATGTTGCTTTGTTCTTTCATTATTTCATTCCATTTTTCCATGGATTTTTGCATTGATTGTAAAAATCCTAAACTTACATTTTGACTATTATTTTTAAAATCATTTTTAATAACATTATTATTGTTAAATACTTTATCAGTCAATAAAGGAAGTAATTCTGATAAAACTGTTTTTGAATCTCCGACTAGACCTATTTCAATAGGATATCTTAATCCTATTCTTTCCGCCTTGACATCAATTTGAATTCCTGTTGCTTGTCCGGGTTTTGGGAGATATTCCATATATGGAAATGATGTTCCAATCATTAGCAAAGTATCAGTTTCCTTCATTGCATCACTCGAGGGGTCAGTGCCAAGCATCCCTATTCCACCTAAGCTCAATGGATGATCGTCAGGTACAACAGCTTTTCCAAGCAATGCTTTGACTATGGGTGCGTTTAGTTTTTCTGCTATTTTTAAGACTTCTCTTGAAGCATTTAATGCTCCTTGTCCGACCAAAATTACAATTTTGTTTCCTTTATTAAGTATTTTTGCTGCTTTTTCTATTAATCGTTTGTCGGGTAATGCAAAAGAATCAAAAACATCTGACGTATGCCCCGGAACCTTGTGTTTTGAATAATTCCCCTTTAATTTTTTTTCCTGTACATCTACTGGTATGTTAATATGGCTAACCCCTTTTCGAGAAAGAGCAGTTCTGCATGCAAGATCTACTGCCATCTCTGCTTGCTCTGGCACATTTATCATTGTATTGTAAGAGGTGACATCCGAGAAAAGTTGTAAAAGTTTCACATCTTGTAAAAAACCTGAATTCATTATATCTGAAAAAGTACTGCCAGTAATAGCAACAACTGGCATATTATCTGCCTTTGCATCATATAATCCATTTAAGAGGTGAATTGCTCCAGGACCAGAGGTTGCAACACATACTCCTATCTTGCCTGTATATTTTGCATATGCACAAGACATGAGAGCAGCTGATTCTTCATGTCTAACAAGGACAAATTTTATTTTGTCTTGTCTTACTCTCAAGGCTTCGATAAATCCATTAATTCCATCTCCTGGAAGACCAAAAACTACATCTACATTCCAATCAATTAATGCTTCAGCTAAAATATCGGATGTTTTAAGCTCGTGATATTCTTCGCCCATAATTAATAAATAGTGTTATATAATTAATATACAATGTATAAGAAGATATATTAAAAAGAAAAAGAAGTGTTATATCTTTTATTTTTGCTTCTCCTATCCAAACCATTTCCCAATTGGTAAATACCCGATTAATGATAACAAGCAAAAAAATGATAACCTTCAGCATATTAGGATTTTCTTTAATAGCAACAGCAATACTAGTTATATCTTTCAAAATGCATTTGCTAAAGGGTGCCCAATAAACCTTTGTAGGAGAACATATACAAAAAGCAAAAACAGCACTTGGAAGTGGAGATACACAAGTAGTCATTAATCAACTACAAGAAGCAGAAGGAAGCAATAGCAATGGTTTCTTCAGAAGAGGAATAATCAAAATATTAAATGCGATTATTTTATTTTTTCTTAATTATCTGTAGTACAATCACACGTGGTTTGATTTGTCGTCAAGTGTGAATGTTATTGTAACCTTTGATATACTTAAGCTATTTAATCATAACATTCACTACAATAACTAAAATATCAATTTGTCGAACCAAATTTACAATAACGATATTAATCTTTTTTATTCGTTTTATTATTTGCAATAAGTATCATATCTTGGACATATTGGTTGATCTGTCTTAGACAAATCTGTTATTATTCTTTTTTCACAGTCTGAATTTTTACCGGGAAATTCATCAGAGGTAACACATCCAAAAAACATATCTCCTTGTTCTATAGGTCCAAGTTCTGTTTTTCTATCAAAAGTAAAAGGAATTGAAAGTCTTTCACCGCTGCTTTTTTTATCTCCTTTTTCTATCTCATTTTGTGCATCAATTTTCTTAATTTGATATTCACCTTTTATCATTGCTACAACATACATATCATTTATCTTTTTGTTATCATGTATAGGAACATCTATTATGAGTTTTACTTCCTTAGGATTTTCTTTTGTACTAGATTGACTATTAGTTTTGTAAAGTATATTTGATTCACTAAATTTTTTAAGTGTATAAAACAGTTTAACCGAATCTTTATCGGTATTAGTTAAACCAATATTGCCTTCATCACAATCATATAATGTAAGATTCGATTTTGTGATAGCAGTAGCAGTCAATTTATCTGGTATTACATATCCACATACATAATACTCATCATCAAACATTACTTGGGAAATATCATTACTTTTATTAAATTTAAGATTAACAGTTAAGGAATTATCTTTTAGATTTGTTTTATTTTTACTTTCTTTTAAATCAATATATGAAGTCTTTCCTTCACCATTAAGGTAAGAGACTAACTTTAATTGATCATGATTTTTAATATCTATACTATTGAGATTTATTTTGGTTTTTATAGTAGTTAAACCACCATAATTTTTATCTTCTTTTTTATCCTTATTTTCATCAGAAGATTGAGCAATTATGGGAATAGCCTGATGATCATCAAATAGTAATAATAGAGATAATATTAGAATAAAAAAATAATCCTAATGCCAACCTAAATGTATTAGTCCTTATTTCAAAATTCATATCACGAACCAAATTATTAACAGGCATATAAATTACATATTTAATAACATTACCGAATTATGTAAATACATTTTAACCATTTAAAGCCATTCTACGTTTTAATAACAAGTATTTATTGGATTGATCTATAACATGCGTTGTACAATACATTAAGATATTTCAAAAAATATGTCAATCATAGAATGAGAATTCCAAATTGTTGTATTGACCAACAATCAGGCTATGCTCAAAAGTCACACACAACTCGCATCATGGCCTTATACATTATTATTGTTTTTCTTCTAAATGTTATTTTTGGAGGGCTATGGCTTTATACTATAATATATAAGTATCATTGACAAATAATGAATAGAAATTTGATTTATTTCCCAACATTAATAGCACTAGTCTTTACTTTATCTCTGACAACAATAGAATCATTTAATTCTGTCATTGGTCAAGTAGATCCCTCTCAAGATCCAATACAACCTATACCTCCATCTAATACTACCAATACCAATCAAACAACTCCAATAGTCATCTCACAATACCCCGAATTATAAATTGGATAATAAAAAAATCTATTTTTTTATCCATAATTTGTTGTTATAGTCTTTTTGGATACAAATTAATTATCTTTTACTCTATTCATATAGACTAGCCATGGCGTTCTAAATGTTTGTTCTTAGCCATTCTTCTAGAGGACTATGGTTTTTAATAGTAGTTATATTTAACTACAATTGAATGAAATCAAGAATCTACTCAACAACAATAGTAATTTCATCACTTCTTGTATTTGCTTAAATGCAGGAACCATAGCATTTGTTAGTGTATTAGCACAAGGA
>OBLS010000447.1_pt1 | contig 14696 bp, 17 predicted proteins | sample 1519901 | NCBI WGS metagenome assembly OBLS01 (sample SAMEA3113585, study PRJEB22503) | soil metagenome | reverse complement strand
GCGCCGACCCCTCCGCCCCCCGCCTCCCGGCCCAGGCGGCCCGGGCGGCGGCCCAGGCGGCGGCCCGGGCGGCCCGGGCGGCCCCGGCGGCCCCGGCGGCCCCGGCCCGGGCGGCCTCCAGCGACCCGGCCCCGGGCTCGGCCCCCCGGAGGGGGACGCTAGCAGGCCCGGCAGCGGGGGGCGCGGGGTTGTCCACAGCCCTCCCCACCGCAGCCCTCGCCGCCGCCGGGACCGAGGTGGTCGAGGCGCTGGTCGCCGAGGGCCGGCTGATGACCGACGGGCCCACCGTCCGGCTGCCCGGCCACGCCGAGCGGCTCGACCCGGCGCAGCAGGCGCTGCGGGACCGGGTCGAGCGGGCCGCCGGCGCGGCCGGGGTCAGCCTGCTCGGCGACGCCGCCCTGGCCGAGCTCGGGGCCGACCGCGGGGCGACCGCCCTGCTGGTCCGGACGGGGGTGCTGGTCGCCGTCGGACCGGCCGGCTACCTCGGCCGCTCGGCCCTCGAGGGCGCGGTCGAGACCCTGCGGCGCCGCTTCCCCGACGGCCGCCCGTTCGCCGCCACCGAGGCCAAGGAGGCCCTCGGCACCACCCGCCGCACCGCCATCCCCCTGCTCGAGCACCTCGACCGCACCGGCGTCACCCTCCGCCTCGGCGACCTCCGCCGCATGGCCTAGCGGCCGATGGACGACGCCGACCGGGGGCGCAGGGGGCTGCGGGCCCGGCCCGGTCCCGACCTGTTCCGGGCCCTGCGCGAGCACTGGGGACTGCGGGTGGTCCCCGGCGGGATCGACCTGGGCGGGTCGTCCAGCCTGAACCTCCTCGTCGGCGACGGCGACCGCCGGTACGTGGCCCGGGCCCACCGGCCCCACGTCACCCCGGAGCGGCTGGCGGCCGCCATGGGCCTGCTCGCCCGCACCCACGACCTGCTGCGGGCCGTCGAGGTGGGCGAGGCGGTTCGCCAACCACCTCGAGCCCGCCGGTGTGCTCGCCCGGGCCCGGCGGGGAACGGCCCGGATCCGGGGCTGGGGGCCGGCCGCCGAGGAGGCCGGCCTGGCCGACGCGGCCGACCAGCTGGCCGAGCGGGTCGCCGAGGCCGAGGCCGGCCTGGTCCCTCAGCTGCCCCGGCAGCTCGTCCACGGCGACTTCTGGGACGACAACGTGCTGTTCCGCCACGGGCGGCCCGTGCTCCTGGCCGACTTCGACTTCATGGGCGAGCGGGCCCGCGTCGACGACCTGGCCCTCACGCTGCACCACGCCGGCTCCGACCTGGGGGCCGGCCCGCGGGAGCTGCCGGCACGGCTGGCCCGCCTCGTCGGCGCCTACGACCGCGGCCTGGAGGTTCGGCTCTCGGGGGCCGAGCGGGCCGCGCTGCCGCTGGCCATGGCCGCCAGAGCCTGTCCTCGATCGGCGGCTGGGTGGCCCGGCTGGACGACGAGACGGCGGCGCGCCGCCACGCCGCAGCGGCCTGGCCCGAGGTGGCGGCGGCGCTGGGGTGCTGGGCGACTTCGGCCGCTGGCAGGACGCGTTCGCCCGGCCCGGCTAGTCGCCGTCCCAGTCGACCGGGGTGGTGGTGCCCCGCTCCCAGTCCTCGCGCAGCAGGGCGTAGCCGATGCCGTCGTGGACGGTGCCGTGCTGGTCGGGCCAGGCCCGCCGGTAGTGGGCCTCCTTGACGTAGCCGCAGCGGCGCAGGACGGCCCGCATGGCCAGGTTGTCGCGCCGGGTCTGGGCCTCGATGCGCCCGACCCCTGGCCAGCCCCCGAAGACCTCGCCGGCCAGCCAGCGGACGGCGGCGGTGCCGATCCCGGCGCCCCGGTGGCCCTCGGCGATGCGCAGGTCCCAGCTCGGGTCCCCCCAGGTGTCCAGGTCCTCGACCCGCAGCAGGCCAACCACCTGGCCGTTCAGCTCCAGCCACCAGGCGCGCGAGTCGCCGCCGTCAAGGTCCCAGGCCGCCACCATCTCGGCCGCCTCGGCCGGGCCGACGCGCTCCCGCACGTGGAACGGCCAGCGGTGCTCGCCCAGGAACCGGGCCAGCTCGTCCCGGTCGGCGCCGGTCAGCGGCCGGTAGGTCGGCTCGGGCATGGCCGAATGGTAGCCGGATGCGCCACCATGTCGCGCATGAGCACGACCGCCCCGACCCGTGAGCGCACCGAGCGCCCCGACGACGTCGCCGAGCCGGACATCCCCTGGGTGGTGATCGTCTGGAACGACCCGGTGAACCTGATGTCGTACGTGGTCTTCGTGCTCCAGAAGCTGTTCGGCTACGACCGGGAGAAGGCCACCAGGCTGATGCTCGACGTCCACCACAAGGGCAAGGCGGTCGTGTCCAGCGGCCCGCGGGAGAAGGCCGAGTTCGACGTCTACCGCCTCCACGGCCACGGCCTGTGGGCGACCATGCAGAAGGACCGGTAGGCGTTGGCCGGGTCCTTCAAGCGGATCGGCAACGACCGGGTCCGGGTCCGGCTGGCCAACGACGAGGTCGCCGTCCTCCGCGGCCTCCCCGACCAGCTCCGCACCGTCCTCGGCGAGGGCGAGGACGAGCCCGTCAACCGGCGCCTGTTCCCCCCGGCCTACCTGGACGTGGCCGACATCGAGCACGACGCCGAGTTCCAGCGCCTGATGCACGACGACCTGGTCTCCGAGAAGCTCACCAACCTCGACCTGGTCACCGACTCCCTCGCCCGCGGCACCAGCTCCGTCCGCCGCTGGACCGTCGAGCTCACCGACGAGGAGGCCACCGCCTGGCTCGGCGTCCTCAACGACCTCCGCCTCGCCCTCGGCGTCCGCCTCGACATCACCGAGGACTTCGACGGCGACGTCGACGACACCGACCCCCGCGCCCCCGCCCTCCGCCTGCTGAGCTATCTGGGCTGGCTCGAGGAGCAGCTCCTGGAGGCGCTGCAGTCCTAGGGCTTGGCGGACAGGCCGGTGCAGCGGCGGAGGGACTGCCAGGAGCTGACGGCGCTGGAGGCGGCGGAGCCGGTGAGGGGGATGGGGATGCCGCCGGAGATGGTGGCGGGGACCCAGCGGGAGGCGGTGATGGCGCGGCCCCGGGTGGTGAGGAGGAGGACGCCGCTCTGGGCGGTGACGCCGCCGCGGGAGTAGAAGACGAAGTTGCCGAGGCCGTAGTGGACGTAGGCGCCGCGCAGGTAGCCGCCGCCGAGGAGGAGGTGGGCGTGGGAGCCGACGACCACGTCGGCGCCGGCCGCGACCAGCTTGGGGGCGAGGGCGCGCTGGCGGTCGATGGGGCAGTTGACCAGCTCGCGGCCCCAGTGGAGGTCGACGACCACGGTGTCGGCGGCGGCCCGGGCCTCCTTGACCGCGGCCAGGAGGGTGGCCTCCTCGTAGGCCGAGGCCATGCCGGGCTTGTCCTCGCCGGCGGTCCAGGCGGCGGCCAGGCTGCTGTCGAGGACCTGGGTGGCGCCGATCACGGCGATGCGCTGGCCCTTGACCGTGACCAGGTGGGCCCGGTAGGCCTCGTCGGCGTTGCGGCCGACCCCGACCACCGGGAACTTGGCCGCCTTGGCCGCGGCCAGGGAGTCGCGCAGGCCGACCAGGCCGAAGTCCTGACCGTGGTTGTTGGCCATGGTGGCCACGTCGACGCCGGCCGACTTGAGGGCGGTCAGGGCCGACGGCGGGGCCCGGAAGGTGAAGTCCTTGGGGGCCGGGGTGCCGCGCTCGGTGATGGCCGTCTCCAGGTTGACCACGGCCAGGTCGGCCCGCTTGAGCACGCTGGCGATCGGGCCGAAGGTGGTGGCCGGGTTGGCCGACAGCCGGGACTCGATCGCGCCCTCGAAGTGGACGTCGCCCCCGAAGGCCAGGGTGACCGGCTCGCCGGTCGGCTCCCGGGGGTCGCCGGCCTTCCTGGCCGCGGTGGTGGACGGCCGGGCGGTCGTGGCCGTGGAGGAGGCCGCCTGGGCGGTGGTGGGCGCCGGGGCCGCGCCGGGGCCGTCGTCGCCCCCGCAGGCGCTCAGCAACAGCAGCGCCGCCAGGGTCAGCGAGGCGACCACGTGGCGGCGCAGCGGGAAGACCAGACGGTGGTGGGGTGGACGGGGCACAGCGGGCTCCAGGGTCAGGCGCTCGGGGAAGCGCCGCCTAGGGTCGCACGCCGTGACCCGCCCGTGCCAGGGGTGCTCAGCGGCCCAGGCTCGGGCGGTACATCCGGGTCGGGCCCATGGTGTCGCGTCGCGACGGCCACGGCGGGCTGAAGATCTGCCCCAGCACGTCGTTGGCCCGGGTGGCCACGCCCCGCGGCCACAGCAGCCGGCCAAGGCGCCCGCGCGACTGGCGCTGGCGCCTCCGCTTGGCCGTGCGTACCTGGCGGAACCGCAAGGCGTCGGCGTGCAGCTCGGCGATGCGCTGGAAGCTGAGCTCCCGGTTCATGTCGTCCCAGCTCATGACATCCTCCTCATCTCTCGAACACCAGTGAACAGTCTACACTGGTGTTCCCCTGGTTGCAACCGCTAAACTGTAATCACCGGTGTTCGATCCGGTGCTGGAAGAGGAGGCGTCAGATGGAGACGACGGCAGGCACCGAGCCCGTCCCCAAGGAGCTCGTGGCCGTCCAGGCGCTGGTCAACACCATCGACCTCGAGGACAACGACGACCAGCTGGACAGCCCGGAGGCGCTGCGGCGGTTCCTCAGCGGCCACGGGCTGCTCGGCGCCTCCGAGCCGGTCGGCCAGGCCGACCTGGCCCTGGCGGTGGAGCTGCGGGAGGCCCTGCGGGCCATGCTGCGGGTCAACCACGGCGAGCCCCTCGACCCGGCCGCGCTCGCGGTCGTGAACCGGTCCGCGGCCGAGCTCCCCCTCCAGGTGGGCTTCGACGACCAGGGCCACCCGGTGCTCGGGCCGAGCGCGGCCGGCTGCCGGGGCGCCCTGGCCGTGCTCCTGGCCGGGGTCGCCCAGGCCAGCGCCCAGGGCACCTGGGAGCGGCTCAAGGCCTGCTCGGCCGAGTCCTGCCAGTGGGCCTTCTACGACCGGTCCAAGAACCGCTCCGGCCGCTGGTGCTCGATGCAGACCTGCGGGAACCGCACCAAGACCCGCACCTACCGCAGCCGCCGGCGCGGCGGGCCCGAGAGCTAGGCGACCTCGACGATCGCCTCGACCTCGACGGGGACGCCGAGGGGGAGGGCGGCCACGCCGACGGCGGCCCGGGCGTGGCGGCCGGCGTCGCCGAAGGCCTCGCCGAACAGCTCGCTGGCGGCGTTGATCACCTTGGGGGCGTCGGTGAACTCGGGGGTGCAGGCCACGAACCCGGTCACCTTGACGATCCGGCGGACCTGGGAGAGCTGGCCCAGCTCGGCCTTGAGGGCCGCGATCACGTTGACCGCGCAGGTGCGGGCGGCGGCCCGGCCGTCCTCCAGGCCGACCTCGCCGCCCAGGTGGCCGAGGTGGGTCGGCTTGCCGTCGACCGTCGGCACCTGGCCCGACACGTAGACCAGGTTGCCGGTCCGGACACAGGGGATGTAGGCGGCCACCGGGGCGGCCGGCGACGGGAGGCTGACGCCGAGCTCCTGGAGGCGCTCCTCGGGGGTCGGCATGGTGGCCTCCTTGGCTCGGTTCCGGCGGTGGGCGCCGGCCAAGCCTATACGGCGAAGAAGGCGCGCACGTCGTCCATGGACCGGGTGAGGCGGGCCGGGGGCAGGCTGGCCAGCAGCCCGGCCCGGTAGCCGGCGTCGGCCAGGCGCCGGTCGAGCACGGCCATGACCCCGCGGTCGGTCTCGGAGCGGACCAGGCGGCCGAGCGCCTGCTGCAGGGAGACGGCGGCGGCCGGCAGCCAGACCTCGGAGAACCGGGAGGCCCCGGCCGCCTCGACCCGCCGGCCGCGCTCGGCCAGCAGGGGGTCGTCGGGCCGGGGGAAGGGCAGCCGGTCCAGCACCAGCAGGGACAGGCTCTCGCCGGGCACGTCGAAGCCCTCGAAGAAGGTCCGGGTGGCCACCAGCACGCTGGCCACCTCGTCCCGGAAGCGGGCGGCCAGGCGGGCCGGGACGTCGTCGCCCTGGACCAGCAGCTCGTACGGCAGCTGGGCCAGGGCGGCGGCGAACGACTCGACCGCCCGCCAGGAGGTGCAGAGCACCAGGGCCCGGCCCCGGGAGGCGCCGACCAGCGAGACCAGCTCGCGCTCGGCGGCCGCCTGGAACCCGTCCGAGGAGGGCTGGGGCACGCCCTTGGGCACGTACAGCAGGGCGTTGGCGCGGAAGTCGAAGGGCGAGGCGGCCACCACCGTCGCCGGGCCGGCCACCCCGAGGGTCCTGGCGGCGACGGCCAGGCTCCCGGCCACGGCCAGGGTGGCCGAGCAGGCCACCGTGGCCGGCACCCGGCTCCACAGCACCCCGTCCAGCACCGGCCCCGGCTCGACCAGGGCCGACCGCACCACCCGGGCCCCGGCGCGCCCCTCCTCGACCCAGACGGCCAGGTCGGCCCCTGGGGCGGGCTGCGCGTCCGGCTCGGGAGGGACGGTCAGGCGGCCCAGGTCGCGGGCCAGGGCGCGGAGGCGGCGGCGGGCGGCCACCAGGGCGGTGGCCTCGTCGTCGGGGTCGCCGCGGTCCCTGAGGGTGGCCAGGGTGGCCAGCATGGTCTGGAGGTCGTTGGCCAGCGGGGTGAGGGCGGCGACCAGGGTGGCGTGGGCCCGGCCGCCGGGGAGGACGGGACCGGGGTAGAGGTCGGCGGCCAGCTCCTGGAAGCGGCCGCGGAGGCGGCGCGACCAGTCGGTGCGCATCCCGGCCGCCTTGGCGGCGGCGTCGGCGGCCGCCCCGGCCCGGCCCATGCGGGCCGCGGTCACGGTGACCCCGTAGAGGTCGGCGGCGTGGTCGGCCAGCCGGTGGGCCTCGTCGACCACGATCACGTCGGCCTCGGGCAGCATCACCCCGGGGGCGTCGGAGGAGGCCCGCAGCTCCAGCTCGAGCAGGAGCAGGTGGTGGTTGGTCACGACCACGTCCACGTCGCGGGCCTGCTCCCGGGCCCGCTCGGCGAAGCAGCGCTGGTGGAAGGCGCAGCCCTTCTGCCCCGGGCAGTCCTCGCCGCTGGTCGAGACCAGGTCCCAGACGTCGTCGCGGACCCCGGGCGGGGCGTCGAGCCGGCTCCCGGTCGCCGAGTCGGCCGCCCACACGGCCACCTCCAGGGCCGCCTCCTCGGTGGCCGTCGCGGCCAGCTGGGTCGCCCCGACCAGGGCCTCCATGCGGGCGTAGCAGGCGTAGTTGGCCCGGCCCATGGCCAGGGCCGAGGTGGTGCCGAAGGCGTCGGCCAGGCGGGGCAGGTCGCGCTCGACCAGCTGGGACTGGAGGGCCTTGGTGGCCGTGGCCACGATCGCCCGCCGCCCGGCGGCCACGATCGGGACCAGGTAGCCGAGCGACTTGCCGACCCCCGTCGGGGCGTGGACCAGCAGCGGGACCTGCTCCTCGAGGGCCTCGGCGACGGCGGCGGCCATGCGCCGCTGGGCCGACCGCTCGGTCAGGCCGGGCAGCGCGTCGAAGGCGGCCTCGAGGTCCATGGCGTGAACCTAACGAGCGACCGCGACAACGCGGCCGCCCTGCCCACAGGGCGCGCTAGGCGCCCTTGGGACGCTTGAAGAAGGCGACCGTGCCGCCGACCTCGGCGGTGTGGACGGCGACCAGCTCCCAGCCGTCGTCGCCCCAGTTGTCGAGGATCTGCTTGGTGTTGTGGGGCAGCAGCGGGACGGTCGCGTACTCCCAGGCGGTCATGGCACTCCCCATGGCTCGGCGGTCCGGCCAGGAGGCTACCGGTCAGCCGGCGCGGCGGGCCAGAAGCTGCCGGCGCTCGTACTCGTTGAGCCCGCCCCAGATGCCGTGGGGCTCGCGGACCAGCAGGGCATACTCGCGGCACTCGGTCAGCACCGGGCAGGTGCGGCAGATGGCCTTGGCGGCGGCCTCGCGGGCCAGCCGCTGCTCCTTGCGCTCCAGGTGGTTGGGAGCGAAGAACAGGTTGGAGACCGGGCCCTTGCAGGCGGCACGGTACTGCCAGCCGATCTGGAGCTCTCTGGATGACAGGCCGCCGCCGGCCGCGGGGCCCGATGAGGTGGCCATGCCGATTGTTCCTTCCTCGCCCTGCCGGATCGCAGCGTAACCCAGGCCACCCACGGCCTCAATCACCAGCCAGTAACGCTTTCGTTGCGGCACAGGTATCCCACAACCAGCTTCAACCCGGCGTAAAAGGCACTAGCCGGGGCGGCCGTTGCCCCGCTCGGGCGGGCGTCCCTCTTCCTCCGGCCCCTGGGGGGTCTGGGACGTCGGCGGCGGGACCGCCGGTGGCGAGGGCGCGGCCGGTCGGCCGTTGCCGGGATCGCCGCCGCTGGAACGCCCGATCAAGCTCAGCAGCTCGATCGGGATCGGCATGACCAGGGTCGAGTTCTGCTCGGTGGCCACGGCGGCGACCGTCTGGAGGAAGCGGATCTGCATGGCCTGCGGGTTCTGGCTCAGGATCGCGGCCGCGTCGGACAGCAGCCGCGACGCCCGCCGCTCGGCGTCGGCCGAGATCATCAGGGCCCTGGCCTCGCGGTCGGCCTCGGCCTCGCGGGCCATGGCCCGGCGCAGGTCGTCGGGCAGGTCGACGTCCTTGACCTCGACGCTGAGGACCTGGACCCCCCACTCATGGGTGACCCTGGCGATGACCCCGTGCAGCTCCCGGTTGATCGACTCGCGCTCGCTGAGCAGCGTGTCCAGGTCGTACTTGCCCAGCATGGCCCGGAGGTTGGTCTGGGCGGACTGACTGACCGCGAACAGGTAGTTCTGCACCTTGACGACCGCCGCGACCGGCTCCTCCACCCGGGCGTAGACCACCGCGTCGACCCGCATGGTGACGTTGTCCTTGGTGATCACGTCCTGGGGCGGGACGTTCATGGCCACCGTCTGGATGGTGACCGTGCGCATCCGGTCGATCCCGAACGGCAGCAGGATGATCAGGCCGGGCCCCTTGGGCCTGCCCCTGACCCGGCCGAGCCGGAACACGACCCCGCGCTCGTACTCCTGGAGCACGTGGACCATGGAGACGATCCCCCAGACGATCAGGGCGATCACCGCGACCACGATCAGGACGACGACCCAGGTCTCCATGGGTGTCCCTCCCGTCCAGGTCGTCCGGTTCCGGAATGCTGTGGCTAGTTTGTCACACCCGGTGGCCGACCGGGCCCTCCTGGCCCAGATCGGTGACCGGGCCCTCGGTGAGGCCGCCCCGGCCCCCGGTGAACAGGCGCCAGAACGCGTCCGCGGCCAGGATGAACGGCGGGTAGCCGAGGTAGCCGAGGATCGGCATCTCGAACACCGGCAGGAAGCCGACGTACGGGATGCGGTACTGCCAGAAGGGCAGCGCGCCCCAGTTCCACAGCTCCCACAGGATCCCGGTGCCGAGACCGGCCACGGCCAGCAGCAGCACCGGCCCGGCCCGGCCCTGGCGGACCAGCCCGATGATGCTGGTCCGGCCGCGCAGCTCGGCGACCGCGTCCAGGACGGCCAGGGGAGCCAGCCAGACCAGCGGGAAGGTCTGGTCGGGGAACAGGTAGAGCAGGGGCACGCAGACCAGGCCGAGGACCACCAGGGCGGTGGCGGTCCAGGACGGGAGCGGGATGGCCGGCGGGTGCGGGAACCGCACGAAGGACCGGAGCAGGTCGCGCGACTCGGCCAGGGCCGGCAGCACGAACAGGAACGACAGCGTCTTGAGGGGTGTCTGGGCCGGGCCGGAGAAGATCTCGGCGCCGACGTAGCGCCAGTTCTCGAGCCGCCAGTTGGCGACCTCGAAGGCCCACCAGAAGGGAGCGCTGAGCGCGAACATGGCGACCAGCCGCCAGCCGCCGCCGTGGATCAGCGAGTGGCCGGCCCGCCCCCAGACGACCGCGTCGGCGGCCAGGATGAAGCCGCTCCAGACCAGGTCGAACCAGTAGCCGCGGAAGGGTTCGATCCCGGCCAGGCTCACCCCCCAGCCGAAGCCGCAGAGCAGCAGCCCGGCGACCAGCTGGAGCAGCACCAGGCGGCGGTCGGGAGCCTCGGGACGGCCGGGGCCGGCGTCCCCTGGACGCTCCCGGGTGCCCTCCCGCCGGCGCATCGCCCGGCTAGTCCCGGCTGGCCGGCTCGGCGACCGGGGCGGACCGGCGGCCGCGGCGCCGCGACGGGCGGACGGCCGAGGGGTCCTCGGGCTCGACCTGGAGGATGCCCTCGGCCACGGACCCGACCCGGATGCGCTGGCCGGTGCCGAGGCTGCCCTCGCCGGTGGCCAGCCGGGCCCGCCACATGGCCCCGTCGACCACCACGATGCCGCCCGGGTTGAGCATGCTGCGCACCACCCCGCGGGAGCCGACCAGGGCCTCGGTGCCCATCGGGGCCTGGCGCTGGGAGCGGAGGATCACCGTCAGGATGACCACGAACCAGGCCAGCGACCACAGCACCCCGAGGACGGCCAGGCGGCCGTCGACCCGCAGCAGCGGCGACGGGCTGGCGAACAGCCACCACGACCCGGCGAGGGTCAGCCCGGCCGAGGTGGCCGTGGCCAGGCCGAGCCCGCCCATGGCGGCGTCCACCGTGAACAGGGCCTGGCCGGCCAGCAGGAGGGCCAGGGCCAGCCAGTTGGTGGGCAGGACGAGCAGGGCGAAGGTGGCCAGCAGGGCGCAGGCCAGCCCGGCCGCCCCGGCGACCCCGAAGCCGGGCTGGAACCACTCGAACGACAGGCAGGCCGCGGCGGCCAGCAGCAGCAGGTAGGCCAGGGTCGGGTTGGCCAGGCCGTGGCGGACCCGGTCGAGCAGGGAGCGGGACAGGAACCGGACCTGGAAGCCGGTCACCTCCAGCGGCCGGCCGTCGACCTGCTGGCCGTCGAGCCGCCGGACCGCGTCGGGCAGGGACTCGGCCTGGTAGTCGGCCAGCCCGGCCGCCTCGGCGGCCGCCCCGGAGATGCTAGACCGCCCGACCGCCGCCGGCAGGCCGGACTCGGCCAGCAGGGCGGCCTCGGCGCCAGGGTCGCGGCCCCGGCCCAGCTCGGCCGGGAGCGCCGGCCCGACCCGGGCGTCCCGGGCCACCCCGACCACGTCGGCCCCGGCGAGCAGGAACGCCGCCGTCCCGGCGGCCTCGGCCGACCGCGGCCCGACCCACACCGCCACCGGCACCCCGGCCTCGGCCACCGTCCGCTGGACCTCGGCCGGGTCGACCCCAAGGCCCCCGAAGCTCGACAGCTGGACCAGGAAGACCCTCGCCCCCCGCTCCTCGGCCCCGTCCAGGTCGCGCCGCAGGGCCCCGAGCACGCTGTCGTCCAGCACCCCGGAGGCCTCGAACACCTCCACCACCGGCCCGCCTGACTGCGCCCGCGCCGGCAGCAGCCCCAGGGTGCCCAGCAGGGCACCAACGAGGCAGAGAAGGGAGGCGGCCCGTCGCATCGCCCCCAGCGTAGCCGACCAGGGCGCCAGGGCGCCGGGTTGTCCACATCCCCGGGGCGGCTAGGATGGCGCGACCATGCTGGAGGTGCTGGAACAGGCTCGGCTGCTGGTCGTCACGGGGAAGGGCGGGACCGGGAAGACGACGGTCGCGGCCGGGCTCGCCGTTGCGGCGGCGGGGCGGGGGCGGCGGGTGCTGGTGGCCGAGGTCGAGGGGCGCCAGGGGCTGGCCGGGCTGTTCGGGCGGGCGGCCCTCGACCACCGGGAGGCGCGGGTGGCCGAGGGCGTGCACGCGCTGGCCGTCGACCCGGACGAGTCGCTGCGGGAGTACCTGGCCCGGTACGGGTTCGCGCCGCTGGCCCGGCTGCTGAGCTGGGCGCACCTCAACCGGTTCATCACCGCGGCCGCGCCCGGGCTGGGGGACGTGCTGCTGGTCGGGAAGGTCTGGGAGGCGGCGACCCGGCCGGGGGGGTCCGGGGGACCGCCGGGGCGGTCCCCCGGTCAATCGGACCGGCCCGGGTCGGGGGCCTATGACCTGGTGGTGCTGGACGCGCCGCCGACCGGGCGGGTGGTGCCGTTCCTGCGGGCGCCGGAGACGGTGGCCGAGCTGGCCCGGGTCGGGCCCATCCGGAACCAGGCCGACCGGGTCAGGGACCTGCTGGACGACCCGGGACGGACGGCGGTGGTGCTGACCTGCCTGCCCGAGGAGCTGCCGGTGACCGAGACCCTGGAGGGGGTGGCGGCGCTCCGGGAGGCCGGGCTGCCGGTGGCCGGGGTGGTGGCCAACCAGGTGACCGGCGACCAGCTGGGCGGCAGGGCCGGGCGGCTGGCCGGCCTGGCCAGGGACCCGGGGCCGCTGGCCGGGGCGGCGGCGGCGGCCGGGGCCGAGCTGGACCGGGCCGCCCTGGGCACGCTGGTCGGCGAGGCCCGGGACCGCCAGCGCCAGGTGACCCGCGAGCGCCGCCTGCTCAAGGAGCTGCGGGCCGGCCTGGACGGGCTGCCCCTGGTCGAGCTGCCGTCCCTGCCCGACGGGGCCGGCGGTCCCGACGAGGTCCGGGCCCTGGCCGGGCACCTGGTCGCGGCGTGACCCCCCTGGCCGAGCTGGCCCGGTCGGCCAGGATCGTCGTCTGCTGCGGGTCGGGCGGGGTCGGCAAGACCTCGACCGCGGCCGCGGTCGCCCTCTGGGCGGCCGAGCACGGGCGCCGGACCTGCGTGCTCACCATCGACCCGGCCCGGCGGCTGGCCCAGGCGCTCGGGCTCGACCTGCTCTCCAACTCGCCGCGGCCGGTCAAGGCCAAGGGGCTGCCGGCCCGGGGGCCGGGGAGCCTTGACGCGATGATGCTGGACATGCGGCGGACCTTCGACGAGGTGATCGAGCGCTACGCCCGCGACGCCGACCAGGCCGACCGCATCCTGGCCAACCGGTTCTACCAGCGGCTCTCCTCCACCCTGGCCGGCACCCAGGAGTACATGGCCATGGAGAAGCTGTACGAGCTGCACGAGTCCCAGCGCTACGACCTGCTGGTGGTCGACACCCCGCCGACCCGGTCGGCGCTCGACTTCCTGGACGCGCCCGACAACCTCAACGAGCTGCTGGACGCGCGCGCCTTCCGGCTGCTGATCGCCCCCGCCCAGCGGATCGGGCGCGGCTACCTGCGGGGGCTGAACCTGGCCACCACGGCGATGACCAAGATGGTCCGGCGGGTCACCGGGTCGGAGCTGCTGGCCGAGGTGGGCGAGTTCTTCGCCGCCTTCGAGGGCATGTACGACGGGTTCAAGGAGCGGGCCGGGCTGGTCTATGACCAGCTCAAGCACCCGAGCACGGCGTTCGTGGTGGTGGCCACCCCCGACGGGGCGGCGCTGCGCGAGGCCGCCTACTTCGCCGGGCGGCTGGCCGCCGACCGCATGCCGCTGGGCGCCCTGGTGGTGAACCGCATCCACCAGGCCGGGCCGGTCCCGCCGGTGCCGGCGGCGGCCCGCAAGCGGCTCCGGGCCGACGGGGCCGACGGGCGCCTGCTGGCCGACCTGCTGGAGCTCCACGACGGCCTGGAGACCCTGGCCGCGGCCGAGCAGCGCCGCGTCCGCGACCTGCTGGACAGGGTCCCCAACCTCGGCGTGGTCCAGGTCCCCCTGCTCAGCGACGACGTGCATGATGTTGCAGGACTGCGGAGGTTAGGCGCGCACCTCTTTGCCTGACGCGGTCCCTGGTCCATTCGGGGGGGAGTCCTCCCCCCCGAACCCCCCCAAGATCTGCTCGGCGGCCTCGAGCAGCTCGCTGCGGACCCGGGCCGGGTCGTCGCTGCGGGAGTCGACCCAGAAGCTGAGGCGCAGGCTGCGGGCGCCCTGGCCCAGGTCCTGGGTGAGGAGGCGCGGCTCGGGGTCGTCGCTGACCCCCTCGAGCTCGGACGCCGTGGCCAGCAGGAGCTCCCTGGCCCTGGCCGCGTCCTGGCCGTAGGGGACCTCGAGCAGGACCTCGACCCGGCGCCGCATGGTGGCGGTGGAGTTGGTCACGACCTGGGTGAACAGCAGCTTGTTGGGGACCAGGACCAGCTGGCCGTCGGGGGCGCGCAGCCGGGTCGCCCGAACCCGGATCTCCTCCACCTCGCCCTCGGCCTCGGCGATGGCGATGTGGTCGCCCTCGGTGAAGGGGTGCTCCAGCAGCAGGACGATGCCGGCGGTGAAGTTGCCGACGATGTCCTGGAGGGCGAACCCGAGGGCCACGGTGACCAGGCCGAGGCTCCCGATGAGCACCCCGAGGTTGACCCCGCCGAGCGCCAGCGCGCCGACCAGCCCGATGGCGACCGCGGCGTAGTAGGCCAGGGTGGCCACCACCACCACGACGTGGCGCTCGGCTCGGCCCCGGCGCAGCGCCCGCTCCACCCCCGAGCGGACCAGTCTGGCCACCACCACAGTGAGCATGATGGCCACCACGGCGGCCAGCAGCGAGGGCAGCCGGTCGTCGAGCCTGTCGCCGTACTGCCGGAACGACTCGGCCAGGCCCTCCAGCGCACGGCCTCCTCATAACGTTCGGGCTTCGGTTTGCCCGTGCCGATCGACCACCCTATATCATCCCGTCAGCATGGCCGACGCCCCGATCCCCGCGCCGCCAGCCCGTCTGTCCCGCGGTCGTGCAGCCTCCGTGGTGGGCGGTCGGCTGGTGCTGATCGTCGCCCTCATCGCGGCCGTCTCCCTGGTCGCGAGCGTCGCCCTGCTCCCGGTGGTGGTCCCGGCCGGCGGCCTGGCCAGGGACACCGTCGACAAGCTGGGCGACGTGCCGCCGCTCCAGGAGGCCCTGCCCGACCCGGCCCAGCGGTCGGTCATCTACGCCGCCG
>OBLS010000446.1_pt1 | contig 14733 bp, 17 predicted proteins | sample 1519901 | NCBI WGS metagenome assembly OBLS01 (sample SAMEA3113585, study PRJEB22503) | soil metagenome | reverse complement strand
AGCGCCAGAAGCGCCACGAAGAGCGGGGCGGCGGCGATGATGATCGCGGCGAGCGACGAGGCGACGTGCTGTTCGCCCGCGGCGATGAGAGGGAACGGAATCGCAATCTCGACCACCGCGAAGACGGCCAGCCAGCGCCAACTGCCGCGCAGCGCGTCGGCGAATCCGAGCCTCCACGCGATGGCGACGAGGACGGCTGCGCCCAGCACGACCCTGACCCAGGCCAGGAACGTGGGCGAGACCCCATCGTCCACCGCGACCTTGATGAAGAGATATGGGATCCCCCACAGAAACGAGACCGCTGCGAAGGCCGCCCATGCCCGTGCGCTCACCGGCTCAGCTAAGCAGGAAGAGCAAACTGGCTGATCAGCCAGTTTTCGCGTATCGTGCGGCGGATGGCGACGCGGCCCCGCGGCAAGCTCGATCCGGCCCAGGTCCGACAGATCGGAGCGGCGAACCTAGACGACGAGCAGCTGAAGGCGCTCGACGTCACCGACCGCGAGCATTGGGAGCAGGGGCCGCCGCACGAGATGTTCACGGAGTTGCGCGGGCGCTGCCCCGTTCACTGGAGCGAGATCAACGAGTACCCCGACGAGAAGGGCTTCTGGTCGGTCACGCGCGCCGATGACGTGCGGGAGGTCAGCCTGGACTGGGAGACGTATTCGTCGGAGCGCGGCGGGGTCACCGGCCTGACCCACGCCGTGCCCCTGGAGCTCCAGCGCGCCATGTTCATCGGGATGGACCCGCCCAAGCACGACCGCCTGAAGGCCCTGTTCCAGCGCGGGTTCACCCCCAAGCGGATCGCAGAGCACGAGGGCGCGATCAGGCAGATCGCCGCCAAGGTCCTGGACGGGGTGGCCGACCGCGGCGGGTGCGACCTGGTGAGCGACGTGGCCCAACCGGTCGTCTCACGCGTGATCGGCAGCTTCATGGGCATCCCGGAGCAGGACGACCGGGTCTGGGCGACCCTGATGAACTCCGCCCTGGGGCTGGGCGACGACGACCTCAACCCGGGCGGGGTAGATCAGATCCTGAACGAGGACATCCCGGAGATCTTCGAGCGCTGCCGGGCGATGATCGCCGACCGGCGCGAGAACCCGACCGACGACCTGACCAGCGTCCTGGTCCACGCCGAGGTCGACGGCGAGCGGCTGGAAGAGCACGAGATCGTGATGGGCTTCTTCCTGCTGGTCGCCGCCGGCAATGACTCGACCAAGGCGACCTACACCAGCGGCATGCGTGCGCTGCTGGAGCATCCCGAACAGATGCGGATGCTCGCCGAGGACCCCTCGCTGATCGGTGCCGCCGTCGAGGAGTGCCTGCGCATGTATCCCGCCTTCGCCCACTTCCGCCGCACGGCCACCAGGGACACCGAGGTCGCGGGCTGTCCCGTCGCCGAGGGCGACAAGGTTCTCATGTGGTATGTCTCGACCAACCGGGACGAGACCAGGTACGAGGATCCTGACCGCTTCGACGTGCTGCGCAACCCCGAGCACCAGGCATTCGGGGCCGGCGGCCGCCACTTCTGCCTGGGCGCGGCCCTGGCACGCCTCGAGCTGCGGATCATGTTCGAGGAGACCCTCGCGCGGTTCCCGCGGATGCGGCCGGCGGGCGAGCCACAGCCGGCCGTGTCCGCGTTCCTTAACCAGCTGAAGACGCTGCCGGTCAGCTTCTAGGCGGCGCGCCCCCCGTCAGAAGCCGCCACCGCGTCGGGGTCAGCCTCACCGCGCAGGCGCTCCAGGGTGGACCGGAGGATGCGCGAGACGTGCATCTGCGAGATCCCGATCTCGGCGGCGATCTCGCGCTGGGTCAGGTCCTCGACGAAGCGAAGGTGAAGGATCTTCCGGTCGCGCTCGGGAATCTCAGCAAGGGCCGGCGCGATCGCCGCGCCGTACTCGACGGCCTCGTAGCCCAGGTCCACCTCGCCGATTCGCTCGCGCAGCGGCGAGGGTTCCTCCCCGTCCACGGACGGGGAGACGTCAAGTGACAGAGAGTGATGGCCCTGAGAGGCGTGCATTGCCTCGAGCACCTCCTCCTCGGTGAGATCGAGCTTCTCGGCGACGTCCGAAACCGTCGCCGAGCGCCCCAGACGGGGAGGCAACTCGGCCAGCGCCTTCTCGACCTTGAGGATGCGCTCCTGGACGTCGCGGGGCACGCGGATCGACCAACCCCGGTCCCGGAAGTGCCGCTTCAGCTCGCCGAGGATGGTGGGGACGGCGAAGGTGGAGAACGTCGTGCCGCGCCCGGGGTCGAAGCGGTCTATGGCCTTGACCAGGCCCAGGCACGCGACCTGGAGCAAGTCGTCGAAGGGCTCGGCGCCACCGGCATATCGCGAGGCGAGCCGCCGCGCGAGCGGCATGAAGCGCTCGACCAGCTCCGCGCGCAGGGCGGGTGTCGGACTCTGTGCGTGGCGCCTCAACAGCACTTTCTCGCCCGCCAGGTGCTCTGTCACGCCGGGCGACGGGTTGTCCGTGATCCGGGTCACTCGGCGAACCTCATCGGGTCGCTCCCCACAGGGCTCCTCCGCGTTCGGTTGATCTTCGGCCTTCCTTGGCGTCGACCGCGAGGCTCTCCTCCCCCAGTCGAGTCCGTCTCGGTTCCGCCCCCTCCGAATGGCCTGGCCGCCCCTAGCCCTCGGAGCGATCGGGCCGGCACCGGTGGCCGGAGCCCCGGGGGCGGCACCCCCGCAACCGAGGGCGCCGCCCACCGCTGTCGGGTAGTCCTTACCCCGTCCCAGACGCAACTAACCTCGACCGAGGCGCCGAGCGGGCAAGGGCCGCTTTGGCGGGGCCGGCACCGGGTAGCTGAGACCCATGGCCCAGCTTCCGCTCACAGGCGGCGAGGAGGGCGGCGCGCAGGCGCTCGTCCCCCCACGGCCCTCGCTGCGCTCCCTGCGGGAGGCCGCGGCCGGATGCCGAGCGTGTCCCCTCTGGAAGACCGGCACCCAGACGGTCTTCGGCGAGGGGCTGAAGCGCTCTCGCGTGCTGCTGGTGGGCGAACAGCCCGGCGATCGCGAGGACCGCGAGGGGCGTCCCTTCGTGGGCCCGGCCGGACGGGTGCTGGACGACGCCCTCGAGACGGCCGGCATCGAGCGCGGCGACGCCTACGTCACGAACGTCGTCAAGCACTTCAAGTGGGAGGCGCGAGGAAAGCGCCGGATTCACCAGTCCCCCAAAGCCGAGGAGATCAGGGCATGTGCGCCGTGGCTGGAGGCCGAGCTGGACGTGGTGCGGCCGGAGCTGGTCGTCTGCCTCGGGGCGACCGCCGTCAAGGCGGTCCTCGGGCCGAGTTTCAGGGTCATGCGGGACCACGGCAGGGTCGAGGCTTCCCGCCTTGGCCCTCCCGCGATGCCGACGCTTCATCCGTCGGCGATCCTGCGCGCGGATGGCGAGGACCGCGACTCGGCGATGGCGATGCTCGTCGGCGACCTCCGCGGCGCGCGCGCCCGGCTCTGAGCCCGGCCGGGACACGCGCACCAGCTCAAGCCCGATGCTGGCTCGACGCCCCCGTGACGACCGCCAGCCGGTGGTCGCCGGCGGCCTCCGTCAGGAGGAGACCCCGGAAAGACGCTGTGCGAGCATCTGCTTGCCTTGCTCTGCGCCCTTGCGGCTCTCGCCCTGGGCGCGGGTGAAGAATTCCGCGAGGTCGTCGTCACCCTCCCTGCGCGCGTCCTCGATGTAGGTCTCCAGCCGCAGTGCGTTGCTGAGGCACTGCTCGGTGAACCAGATGATGTTGTAGTCCTTGTCCTTGGTGCCGGTGACCTGTCCGGTCTCCTCCGTGCCCATTTGCCTTCCTCCTCTTGTGTTCCGTTCATTGGCCGCGATCAGGCGGCGGCGTGCAACGCTGCTACCCGCTTTCGTCCCGGCGAACCGCGGGAATAGGGAGGAAGAGATGCGCTGCTTTCACCTGCATTCCTCCGGCGATGATCCCGCAGAGCTGCTGCGGAGCCGGAATCAGTGGTCCACGCCCTGGGGCCTGCCCGAACACGGCCCCTGCGACAAGTGCGATGGCTCTGGCACCGTCAGCGGGCGCTGCCTGTCGTGCGCGCGGGGCCCCCGGGCGCTCTGCCCCGCTTGCGGGGGCTGGCGCCGGGGGCCGATGAGATGCCCTTCCTGCGAGGGAAAGGGAGCGATCACCCGGACCCGGCGCCGGGGGGTGAGTGCGTTCCCGACGCGAGAGGGGCTGCTGCGCTACCTGCGCGAGCGCGGTGCCGACCTCGAGGGCTGCGTGATCTTGGAGCTGGACGCGGCGCTCTCGGCTGACACCGACCTGGACGCCGACCGCGGAGCGCTCCTGGTCCTGCCGAAGCGCGTCGTGGCTGAGCACCCCCTATCGCCGGGATGAGCTGGAGCTCAGCTCAGATCAGGAGGCGCTCGGCAGGGCTGCCGCGGGCCCCTCGGCGCGGGCGGCGGCCTCGGCGTCGCTCGTGTAGCCCAGCTCCACGAGCTTGGGCCCGAGGATCTCGTGCATCGCCGCCTGCTCCCGCTCGCTCATGTGCTTGCGCCAGCCGCCTGGCTCGGCCCGCCGAATCGCCTGGCCGCTGCCGCGCTGCTCGGCGGGAACGCTCTCGTAGGACCTGCTGTTGACGATCTCCTCGATGCGGCTCATCGGGGGATCAGCGCTCACGATCCCGCACACCTTCAGCAGCTCCTCGGCGGGTCGCGCGCGCAGGTCCTCGTAGCGGACCATCACGCGCCGTTCGGGATCATGGGCCCGGAAGGCGCGCTGCACCACCTCGGTCCGGCGCAGCCAGACGCTCGACTGCCAGCGGATCAGCGCTTCGCGCTCGCGGCGGGTGGACAGGGGATACGCGCCCTCGCTGGTGGCCCAGCTGCCCTCCTTGTAGGCGTCCAGCCACGAGTCGACGACGTCCCGCCCGTCTCGGAGCAGGAAGATCATCCGCGAGCCGGGGAAGATCTCGAGCAGCCAGTCCGCCACGTGCGAAGCCGGCTCCTTGACCACGACGATCGGGCGGTCGATGTCCAGCTCGCGGGCGGTGTCGGCCACCTGGGCGCCGAACCGCGCGAGAATCAACTCCCTGAGCGCCGGCATCCAGGCGTGGCGGTAGCGGTCCGAGAAGAAATAGTCGTCGTGGTCGCGCTTGAAGTCGGCGAGAATCCTCAGCTCGGGCGGCTCGTCCTCGCTCGCCCAGGCCAGCGGGATCGGCCTCCACACGCCGAGGTGGTGGCCGATGTGGGGATCGTCGATCGGCACCACGCGGTCGAGCCCCGAGAGCATCCGGAGCAGCCACGTGCTGCCGCTGCGCGAGGAGCCGAAGATCCAGCAGAGCCGGTCCGCGATCGAGATTTCAGGAGCTTCAAGGTCGGTTGAGTCGGGCATGGTCGGCTTGTTCCCCTAAGTGTGCCCCACAAACCGGCGGCCCGCACGACAACGGCCGAGGCGACCGCCCCGGCCGTCCGCTGCTGGTGACCGTCAGGTCCCGCTCATGATTCCTCGTTCGGGTCCTCCGATGCAGCCAGCGTAAGGGAGCCCGTGCGGGCCTCGCTGAAGTGGCGCTCCTGGATCGGCAGGGCCCAGTCGACGAGCTCTCGGACCTGCTCCTCGCCGGCCGACTCGTTGAGCTTGCCGAGGATCTCCCAGTGGCCGACCTCGCCGGCCTCAGCCATCGTCAGGAACTCGAACCCGTCGAGCGCATCCGAGTCCCCGCCCAGGTAGGTGTTCATCATGTCGCTGGCCTCGCGCTTGGTTTCCTGAGCCTTGTCGAGGATCGCCGTCTTCTTTCCGTCCCGAGCGTCGGCGAGCTGCACGCCTCGCTGCTCCGTCTCGGCGGCCTCCTCGCGCTGGCGCTGCAGCTGGGCGGCCAGCTCCTGGTCCTCGACCATGCGTTCGACCTTCTCGGTGGCCGTCTGCGCGGCCTGCGCCAGGCCGATGACCTCAGCCAGCTTCTCCTCCAACTTCGTCAACTCAGCCATGCTCGTTCCTCCGATTCGTTTGCTTCCGGTACCAGTTCAAGTTCCGCCTCTCGGGCCCGTCACCGAGGGGGCCGGGACCTGCTTCGGCTCGGGCTCTCAGCCCTCGCCCGAAGCTGGTTCGCCCGAAGCGCGGCCAGTGGGCGTCTGGGTCCTGCCCTCTGGCGTGACCGGCCGGCTGCCGGAGCGGGCCCGTGAGCCGGGGGATTCGGCCCGGCCGCGCATGACGAGCAGGAGCACCGCCGGGACCCCGATCACAAGCGCCAGGAAGATCGCGATCAGAGGCGAGGCGAGGAAGGAGAGGGCGACCAGGAGGGCCACGCCGAGCGTCAATCCCAAAAAGCTTGCGAACGACCATGAGCCCCACATGTGACTTCGGCTACCCCGGTCTCGAAACGAAGAAACCAGGCCCTTTCTCAACTCAGCAGCCGGATCACCGCGCCCTCTATACGGTCGCGCGCCCTCGCCGGCAGCTCGTCGAACCCCTTCCCGGCGTAGCGGCCCAGGTCCTCCCTGATCGTGGTCCCGGAGTCGAAGCAGTCAAACACCCTGGGATCGATGTAGGAGCGGCGGCAGACCGCCGGCGTGTTCCCGAGTAGCTCGGCCACCTCGCCCACGACCTTCCGCGCGACCCGCTGGCGCGCCGTTTTCGAGCCTGCCTCGCCGTCGTGCGCGGCCAGCAGGACGGCCGCGAGCACCGTTGCGTTCCACGTCCGGAAGTCCTTCGCCGACAGGTCCGAGCCGGTCAGGTCCTTCAGGTGATCGTTCACCTCGGCGGAGCGTACATCCACCCACTCGCGGCCCCTGCGGTAGGCCAGCAGCTCCCGCCCTCCTCCCTTGCGGGCCTTCAGCGAGCGGACCAGCTTCACGAGCTGGGGATCGGTGATCTCCTGGACCCGCCTCTGGGAGCTCTTGGCGGGGTAATCGAAGATCACGGCGCCGTTCTGTGCGTGCACGTGGGACTTGCGAATCGTCGCCAGGCCGTAGGAATCGTTCTGCTCGGCGTATGTCTCGCCCCCGATCCGGAAGAAACCCAGATCGAGCAGCAGCACAGCACCTGCGAGCACCCGCTCGCGAGTCAGGCCGGGCTGCTTCAGCCTCCGCCGCAGACGCTTGCGCAGCCCGGGCAGCAGGTCGGCCAGCTCGAGCATCTGCTCGAACTTCTGGCGGTCACGCCGGTCGCGCCAGGCGTCGTGGTAGAGGTACTGCTTGCGGCCGGCGTCGTCGATCCCGGTCGCCTGGATGTGGCCCAGCGGGTCGGTGCAGATCCAGACGTCACGCCAGGCCGGTGGGATGACGAGAGAGGAGATCCGCTCGCGCGCCTCGCGGTCGCTGATCGGGTCGCCGGCCTCGTCCGCGTACCGGAAGCCCCGCCCGCTGCGGATGCGCCGGATGCCCGGCTCGCTGCAATCGGCTCTGCGCAGTCTCGCCATCTGGCCCGGTGTACCCGGTGCCGCGCCACGCTAGCCATTGCCGCCCTGACCTCGCCATCCACGCCGACTCCCCGCGTAGGCCGCCGGCCGCAGCCGGTTCAGGAGCCCGGCGGGCTCCATCCCGCCGCCGCTGTTCTCGGGCGAGAAGCGGAGCGCCCGTGTCGCGTCGCCTCCGAGCCGGCGGCCGACGCGCAGGGTCGCCACGGGCGTCCAGCTCCCGAAGCGAGTCGCCAGCGCGATCCTGTAGCTGAGCCCGGCGTCCTCACGCTCGCGAAGGACGGAGAGGCGCGGTCCCTGCCCCGTCCCCCGCCCGCCTGAGGCCCTGGCAGCGATCAGCCGGTCCTCCCCCGGCGATCCGGTAGGGCAACAGACTCGAATACAGGCCTCCGCATACCCCGGCCACCGGCAGCGGGAGGTGACGGCCCACTGGAGCCGCGGCGGCGGTGGTGAGCAGAACGTCCTGGTGCCGTCCCGGGCCATAGGCGTCCGTTGCGCGGAACGCCAGTCCGAACGGCTCGGGCACCGGCTCCGGCAGGCCCACCGCGTGCGAGAGCCGGATCAGTACCCGACGCTCGGGCCCGTCGAAGAGCTCGGTGCCCGTCGGCTCCGCGGCAGCGGGCGTCAGGACTCCCTCGAAACCGGCGCCGTCGGGATGCAGCGCGCGGGCCCCGCGCAGACTCACCAGCGTCCTGAAGGCCCACTCGATCACGGCTCCGCCGCTCACGGGCTCACCGGCGCGACCCGCGTCCGGACGGATCGGAGGCAAGGCCCTCCGGGACGTCGCGGAGCGAGCGGACGACGGTCAGGGTGACGTCGTGCACCCGCCAGTCCAGGTCGTGCAGGCGCGAGATCAGCTCCTCCGTGCGGCGAGGCAGGCTCTGGTCGTCCACCGGGACCACGAACACGTCGCCGCTGATCAGGTGACCAAGCTCGCGCAGACGGACGGCCGACTGGTCGACCCACGCGGTCTTGGCGACCTCCTCCTTGACCCGATCGATGAGCGGATGCGGCTCGGACTCGTCGTGGCGCTTCGGAGCGTCGTCCATCAGGTCCGCGACCGATTCGCGCAGGAACTTGACGCCATCGTGGAGGATGTCGAGCGCGATCACGATCGCCGCCACGGCATCCGCCCACCACAGCCCGAAGCCGATTCCGATCACTCCGACGGCCGCGGCTGCGGCGGTGAGCCAGTCCGCCTGGTTCATCTTCGCGTCGGCGAACAGGACCTTGTCGTGCAGCGTGTCGGAGAGGGGCTTCTTGATGCGGCCCAGGAACACCGGTGGAATCCCGGAGTAGGCGAGCGCCGCGAGCATCAGCCAGCCTGCCCAAAGCTGGGTGTCGAAGACCTCGACCATCCCGATCGGCGGGTGAGTCCCCCGCAGCAGCCGGTCCACGGAGTCGATCAGGATGAACGCGCCGAGGGCGAACAGTGCGACGGTCGAGACGACGTAGGCGACCGTGATCGCCCGGTGGTAGCCCCAGGGGAAGCGCTCGTTCGGCTCGCGATAGCGGTAGCGGGCGGCGACTAGGAAGGCGATCGGGGGAAACAGGGCGAGGATGTCCTCCACCCAGGCCGCCTTCATCGCCTGCGACTGGCCGAGCGTGAAGTAGATGGCGATGATGGCCGTGATCCAGTAGGCGAGGCTGATCCACTCCAGGCGGATCGCACGTTTGTTCGCGTGTTCCTGGGTGGGCGGCAGCTCTGTCCCGCGCGGGTACCTCATCGCGGCGCCTCCCCCGCCCGGCGCAGCGCCTCGGCGGCGTCGGCCTTCGCCTCTGCATCCAGCAGCTCCTCCGCCTCCTGGCCGCGGTCGAGCAGAAACTGCTCCAGTTCGACCAAGAACGCGTTCTCCCCCATCGGTACCGCCATCGCGTGCTCCTCGTCGCGCTGGATGCGGTCGGTCCGCTCGTAGCCGATCGCGATCAGCTCGTAGTCGTCTAGGAGCGCGGGCCCCTGGATCTCGGCCAGGGAGTCGTAGTAGATCGGTTTGGCCTCGCCCTCCTCCTGCTGGAGGAGCGCCGCGGCCTCGCTTGACTGCTCGACCCAGATCTCCACCTCGTCCAGGTCGTCGGGGAGCTCCTGCCCGGGCGGCACGCCGAATTCGATCTCGGTGTCGACATAGGGACGGGTCAGGGCCACCTCCCGCGCATAGAGCCAAGACCGGGTCAGGCCCCCGACGATCACGTCGAGCTGGAAGCCGCGCATGGCGTCGGCGAGCTCGGTCTCGGATCCCTCGACCCATTCGATCTCCGCGTCGATCTCCGCGGCGAACTCGCGGATCAGGGTTGGCTCGACCCCCCGGGGTTCCTTGCCCTCGTCCAGCACGACCCAGGGCGGATCCTCGACGACCCCCACGTACATCGTGCCGCCGCTGACCCGCTCGAGCGTCTCCTCGGGATCCCGCGGGTATTGGCAGCCGGCGGCGACCAGCGCCGCGAGCACGGGCACCGCAGTTCGCTTGATGTTCATCCCGACCGCCCGCTACCCCGGAAGTGGCGGTGCTAACCGGCTGCCTGGGCGCGTCCGTGCGGCCGTGAGCGGGGCGCCGCCCGAGCCTCGGGGCCCCGCGTCAGCCCCCCTTGATGCCCTCAGCGCGGCGTCGTCGGGATCGTAGGCCGGGATCCTTCCTCGATGGGGCCCGTTCGAGGCGCACCCTGCGGATTCACGACGCCGGAGCGAGGGTAGTTCCACGCAGCAGCGTCCCCAAAGAGGAGGAGCAGCGATGACCGAGCATGAGAATCAGGGCGCGATGACGGAAACTCCGCCCTTGGACCCCGACGAGGAGCCCGTCGAGGAGCCAGGCACCGATGACGACGAGGAGGCGGGCGGCGACCTCGGGGAGGGTGCCGAGTAGCCGAAGTCATCTGGGAGCGGCCGGCCGGGCCATCGCCCGGCCGGCCGTTCACGATCCTCGCTGTGGGATCAATGGCCGTTGGTGAGGTCGGAAACATGCTCGGTCCCGCAGCGGCTAGCCGCGGACCGGCTGCACGGGCGAGCGCCCCAGGCGCTGGTGGACGAAGCCCATGACCATCGCGCCCTCCCCCACCGCCGTGGCGCACCTCTTCACGGATCCCGACCTGACGTCGCCGGCCGCGTACACGCCCGGGACGCTGGTCTCCAGCAGGCCGTCGGCGCCGGCAGGGCCCCCGGTCAGGACGAATCCCTTGTCGTCTCGCGCCACCTCGTCCCCCAGCCAGTCCGTGCACGGCATGGCGCCGAGGAACAGGAACATGAACGAGCCGGCCATACGCTCCCCGTCCGCGAGCGTGACCGCCTCGAGCTGCCCCTCGGCCCCATGCAGCTCGGCGACCTCGCTGCGGTCGCGAACCGCCACCCCGTAGCGGTCGAGCTCGGAGATCAGGTAGTCCGACATCGTCTCTGAGAGATCGGCGCGACGGTGCAGGAGCGTCACGAGCGCGCCTCCCCGTGCCAGCCAGACGGCGGCCTGCCCCGCGGAGTTTCCCCCGCCGACCACCGCCACCCGCGTGGCGGCGCAGCGCTGGGCTTCGGGCGGCCCCGCCGCATAGAACACGCTCACGCCCTCGTAGTCGCCGAGGCCCTCGATCGGGGGCCGGCGGTACTCCGCGCCGGTGGCGAGAACGACCGCCCGAGCCGCGATCGCGTTGCCCTCCTCGACCCGGACCAGATGCCGCTCGTCGCCTGGCTCCAGCGAGACGGCCTTGTACGGCGTCGCCGTCCGGGCCTTGAACTTGCGTGCCTGGGTGACCGCGCGGCCGGTCAGCTCGTTGCCGCTGATACCCGCTGGGAACCCGAGGTAGTTCTCGATTCGCCTGGAGGTGCCCGCCTGGCCGCCCAGGGCCGTGCCCTCGATTACCAGCGTGTCCAACCCTTCGGACGCTCCGTAGACCGCGGCGCCGAGGCCGGCGGGCCCGCCCCCGATTACGAGCATGTCCACCTCCTCGCGCTCACCCAGCTCCAGACCGATTCCGAGGGCGCGGGAGACCTCGCCCCCGCTCGGGTTGTGGAGGTCGGTTCCGCCCGGCAGCCGCAGCACGGGGATCTGGGCCGGCTCGACTGAGTCGATCACAGCCCGAGCATTGGGATCGTCGCCCGCTTGGGGGTCCCGCCAGGCGTGAGGCAGGCGATTGCGGCGCGCGAAGTCGACGATGCGCCTGGTGTCCGGGGACGAATGCGGGCCGAAGATCTCGATGCCGATGCCTTCCTCCTGCTGCAGCGCCTCGCGCCTGCGCATGAACGTGGACAGAAGAAGATCCGAGAGGGCGCTGTCCTCGAACATCAGGTTCCTGATCACGTCCCGCTCGACCGCCAGATAGCGGGTCGGCCTGGTCGCGGTCGCAGTCAGGAAGACCGTCTGTCCGGACAGCAGGTTCATCTCCCCCAGGAAGACGTTGCGGCCATGACGGATGATCTCCCGGCCGGCGGGGTTCTGGATCGCGATCTCCCCGTCCAGGATCACGATGAACGGATAGACGCGGTCCCCCGCCCTGAACAGGACCTCTCCCGCCTCCGCGGTCCGCTCCTCGCCGTTCCGGGCCATCAGCTCGAGCTGCGACGGCGAGAGGACCGAACTGGCGGGGCTGGCCATGAGGGCGAGGCTACCCTTCCGGCTGATCCGGCAGACGGGCGGCGGCCGTACCCTGGTTGAGATGCCCGACGGCTACTTCGACGACTCCTCGATGCTGCGGCGGATCAACCGCGAGCGGGTGCTCGTGCTGTCGGGCCCCCGGGCGCTGCTGATGCAGGCGGCGCATCCCCTCGCCGTCTCGGGTTTGCTCGCCCACACCGAGTCGCTGGACGAGCCCTACGAGCGGCTGGAACGGGTGGCCCAGGTCCTGACGGCGATCGGGTTCGGCACCCGCGAGGAGGCCGACCGCATGACCGCTCCGGTGCGCGCGGCACACGGCCGGGTCAGCGGAAAGCTGAAGGAGGACGTCGGCCCCTACCCGGCCGGGACTCCCTATCGCGCCGACGACCCGGAGCTGCTGATGTGGGTCCTGTTCACCCTGATCGACTCGGCGCTGGTGGTCTATCGCCGATACATCGGCGAGCTCGACCGCCCCGCCGAGGCCGCGTACTGGGAGGACTACAAGGTGGTCGGGAGGCTGTTCGGCCTGGAGCGCACTGAGATGCCCGACACCCTCGATGACCTGAACTCCTACCGCCGCGAGATGCTCGAGGGCGACCGCCTCTACGTCACCGACTGGGCCCGTGAGAAGGCGCGCCGTATCGTGCTCGATCCCCCCGTCCCCGTCTATGCCAGGCCGCTGGTGGAGACCGCGAACTTCATCACCATCGCCCTGCTGCCCGACCGCCTGCGCGACGCGTACGGGTTCTCGCCGCTGGTCCCCATCGCGGCGCGGCGCGCCCTGGTCGCGGGCGGCGCGGCCTACGTCAAGCGGGCCCTGCTGCCACTGCTCCCGTCTCGCCTTCGCTACGTCCCGGCGGCGCAGGCCGGCTGAGGGTTCCAGGGAGCCGACCCGGGTAGGGTCGGCGCATGGAAGAGGTACTGCCCGGCGTCCACCACTGGACCGCGAAGCATCCCAACCACGGCCTGGAGGTGGGCTGCCACTACGTTGGCGGCTCCCGGACCGCGATCGACCCGCTGCTGCCACCGACGGAGGGGATGGGTTGGTTCGATGTGCGAGGCGTTGAGCGGGTCGTCCTGTCCACCCGCCACCACCTACGGAACTCCGAGCAGATCGCCGAACGCTTCGGCTGCCCGATCCTGTGCCACGAGTCCGGCCTGAATGAGTTCGAAGGGGGTCCCGACGTCCAGGGCTTCGCCTTCGGTGACCGCCTGGCCGGCGACGTCCTCGCGCTGGAGATGGACTCGATCAGCCCGGACGACACGGTGGTCCGCATAGAGGCGGGACAGGGCGCGCTGCTGTTCGCGGATTCCGTCATTCACTACGGGCAGCTGGGCTTCGTGCCCGACCACCTGATCGGAGACGACCCCGACGGCGTGAAGGAGCAGGTCAGGGCACGCTGCAGAGCGCTGCTCGAGCGGGACTTTGAAGCGCTGCTGTTCGCCCATGGGAAGCCCCTGCTCGAGGGCGCACGCGATGCCCTCTCGGGCTTCGCCTCCGCGTGAGGCGGCTCAGCAGCTGACCGGCCGCGGGTCGATCTTGTCGACCTTCGCAGAGTCGTTGCCGGGGCCACAGTTGATGCTGGCGTCCCTCTGTCCGTCCTTCGCGTTCAGCCGGTCCCGGCCGCCCCCTCCGTAGAGGTCGTCTCGGCCCTTGCCGCCGTCGATCTTGTCGTTCCCCTTACCGCCGTTCAGGAGGTCGGGTTGGGCGAAGCCCTTGAGCACGTCGTTGCCGCCCTGGCCCCTGAAGGACTCGCTCGAGGGGTCGACGAACCCTGGCTCACCCTCGAAGCCGACGTCGACTACGGGCCGGCTGCCGCCCTTCATCGTGTCGTCGCCGGGGCCGCCGATCACCTGCAGTGAGCCGACGTTATCCGAGACCAACGTGTCGTCGCGGTCGCCGAGCTTGATAGTCGGGTCCTCGCCGGTGCCGGTGGAGCCATTGGGGATCCCGGCGGTGGTTCCGGTGTCCACGCATGCCGTCGTGTTCGCGACCGGCTGGGTGCAGATCTGACCCTCCGCTTCGACGACGGTCAGCCCCGCGGTGTCCGAGATGTAGTGCGCATCGACGTGGAAGCCGTCGGTGCCCTGCTCAAATACCCCGTAGCGAATCGCTATGTGGTTGACCGTCCCGGGCGCAGCGCTGACGTGCACCCCGGTCGCCGTCTTCGGGATGTTCGTCGGGGCCCCCAGCGCCGTCCCGGCGAGCAGCAGCGTCAGGGCGCCGGTTCCCGCCACCACCCATGCCTTCTTGACCGGCTTCCGGCGAAGGCTGCGGTTATCGGTGGCCATGTCGATGCGCCACCTTACTCCTATGAGTGGGGATCGCCGGAGCCCTCGGAGGCCTGGTTAGGGAGACGGTCTACAGGTTCGACTTGCTGGAGCCCCACGGGTTGTGCCCCCACATGTTCATCCGCGGGCGGCTGCCGTCCGGCAGGGTCATGTAGTGGATCCACTGATAGGGGCGGATGTTGTCTTGCGTGCGAGGGTGTAGGTCTTGCCGCCGATCAGGAGGGTCCTGGGGTCTGCTCCTTCAGCGCCTCGTATGCGCCTCGAAAAGCTCTCGCGTGGTTGCACGGAGCCAGCCGCTGAACCGGGGTCGGCCGCCACGGACGAGGCGTAGGATCTCGGGCAGGCCGCGACCCAGAAGGTCAAGGAGCAGGCGAACGTCGCGGGAGCGGCGCGCCGAGCTCGTGGGCTGCCCCTCGGCCGCCGCACTCACAGGTGGCGCCGCCGGGCCATAGCAGTTGCCCTCTCGTCGTCGTGTCGCTTGTTCAGCGCCGGACGCTGTGGTGCATGTGG
>OBLS010000445.1_pt1 | contig 14739 bp, 8 predicted proteins | sample 1519901 | NCBI WGS metagenome assembly OBLS01 (sample SAMEA3113585, study PRJEB22503) | soil metagenome | reverse complement strand
GGGCCCCCGAATCGGGAGGGTAGCGAGGCGGGGAGGGGAGTGCCCCGCGTTGTCCACAGGGCCGCGCCGGTCCGGGGCCCAGGTACCTGGGGCCCGGGTGCCCGGCGAGTGGTTCAAGGATCGTGGTTGTCGGCTGGGCGTGGCAAGATCCGGGCGATGACCGCCGCGCATCTTCCGCTTGAGACCGTTGTCCGGCCGCGCCTGCCGGTGGATCTCCGGTTGACCCTGGGGCCGTTGCGGCGGGGACCGGGCGACCCGACCAACCTGATCGACCGGGGTGGGAGCTGGTGGCGGGCGACCAGGACCCCGGAGGGGCCGGCCACGGCCTGCTACACGCCTGAAGGAGACGGGATCCGGGTCGCGGCCTGGGGGCCGGGGGCGGGGTGGTGCCTGGAGGCGGCGCCCGAGCTGCTGGGGGCGCGCGACTCGCTGGAGGGGTTCTCCCCCACCGGGCTGGTCGGCGAGCTCCACCACCACTATCCCGGCCTGCGCATCGCCCGCTCCCAGGCGGTGTTCGAGGCGCTGCTGCCCTCGATCCTGGAGCAGAAGGTCACCGGCCGCGAGGCCCACAACGCCTTCGCCGCCATCGTCCGCGCCTGGGGCGAACGGGCCCCCGGCCCGGTGCCCCTGCGCCTCCAGCCGGCCCCCGGGGCCCTCGCCGTCACCCCCTACTTCGCCTTCCATCCCCTCGGGGTCGAGCGCAAGCGCACCGCCGCCATCCAGATGGCGGCCAGCCGCGCCTCCCGGGTCGAGGAGACCGTCACCCTGCCCGCCCCCGACGCCCACCGCCGCCTCCAGGCCCTCCCCGGGGTCGGCCCCTGGACCTCGGCCGAGGTCGCGATCGTGGCCCTGGGCGACGCCGACGCCGTCTCGGTCGGCGACTTCCACCTGCCCCACCTGGTCAGCTACGCCCTCACCGGCGAACGTCGCGGTACCGACGAGCGCATGCTCGAGCTCCTCGCCGCCTGGCCCGGCCACCGCGGCCGGGTCCTCCGCCTCCTCACCCGCTCCGGCCGCTACCCCGACCGCCGCGGCCCCCGCATGGCTGTCCGCTCGTTCACCCGGATCTGACGGAACCGCGGCTCAGAGCTCGAGCAGCAATCGCAGGCGAGTCTCTACAGAGCTCAGCACGGACGCGGATACGGCGCCGAACGGCTGGGGACCCAGTCGATCGACGGCCAGCGACCGCACCTGTTCGCACATGGCGAAGCTGACGTCGCGCAACCCTCCGTCGGGGGGCCGGATCTCGACATGGATCGGGAGGCCACGCTTGCGAGTGGTGAACGGCACCGCGACGACGAGACGCGATCGACCTTGGTTGAACGGGTTCGCCGAGACGATGAGGACGGGTCGCTCGCCGGCCTGCTCGCGTCCTCGGGTTGGTTCGAGATCGGCAAGCCACACTTCACCACGGCGGACGGTCCTCACAGATCATCGAGCCCATCGGCGAGCGTTGCGTCCCACTCCGCCCGCTCGGCGAGCTCCTCCTCCCAGGCGACCGGGTCGGCCTGGAGCCTTGCGTAGGCGGCGTCGAGCTCTGCATAGAACTGCTCGCGGCGGTAGTTCTCGACCGCCCGCTCGAGCACCTTCTGCAGCGGCTCGCCGGTGGCGGCGGCCAGCTTGTGGAGCAGCTCATGGGTGTGCGCACTCACCCGAACCGTCGTCGACGCCACCATCTACTCCCTAATGGCAGACTTCATCTACAAGGGAGTCTACACCTTTGTGACCCGACCCGGTCCCGACCCCGGCTGGCAGGTGGGGCACCAGTAGGTGACGCGTTCGCCGTCGTAGCTGGGCTGGTCGGCTTTGCGGATGGGGGTGGCGCAGCGGCGGCAGGGCTTGCCGGTGCGGCCGGCGACCCAGCTGGTGCGGCCGGGGCGGGTGTCGCCGGTGGTGATCTGGCTGCCGGTGGTGCGGTTGGCCTCCATCAGGCGCTTGAGGAGGTCGACCATGCCCTCGAGGTCCTCGACCTCGCCGACGGGGGTCCAGGGGTCGACGCCGCGGAGGAAGCAGACCTCGGACTTGTAGACGTTGCCGGGGCCGGCGATGGCGCGCTGGTCGAGCAGGGCGGTGCCGATGGCCCGGGTGGGGTCGGCGCGGAGGCGGCGGAGGGCCTCGGCCGGGTCCCAGTCGGGGCCGAGGACGTCGGGGCCGAGGTGGCCGACGACCTCATGCTCGCCGGCGGTGGGGAGCAGCTCGCAGATGGCCAGGCGGAAGCCGACCGCGACCCAGGGCTCGGTGCGGAGCACGGCCCGGACCTGGAAGTCGGGGCCGCGCCAGCGCTCCCGGGGGCGGTACAGGTGCCAGGAGCCCTCCATCTTGAAGTGGGTGTGCAGGGTGGTGCCGGCGTCGGTGCGCAGCAGCAGGTGCTTGCCCCGGGCGGTCACCTCGCGGACGACCTGGCCGCTGAGGTCGGCGGTGGCGAACCGGGGGACGCGGAAGTCGGTGGCGAGCAGCCGCTGGCCGGCCAGGGCGGTGTGCATGCGGGTGGCGGCCAGGAAGACGGTGTCCCCCTCCGGCATCGGAGGCCCCTACCTCCGGAGGCGGAGGCCGCGGGCGGTGGGGCGGAACCCGGCCTCGGTGAGCGCCCGGGCCAGGGGGCTGTCGAACACGGTCTCGCCGTCGGCCTTCTCGACCGCCAGCCGGCCCAGGGCACCGTCGCGGGCGGCCAGGGCGAGGGCGTCGGCCGCCCTGGCCAGGCGGTCGGGGTGGTCGGTGAAGGTGAGCAGGGTCCGGCCGCCCCGCTCCACGTACAGGACCAGGTCGCCGTCGACCAGGATCACCACCGCCCCGGCCTTGCGCCCCGGGCGGTGGCCGGGGCGCTCGCCGGTGCTGCCGGCGGCGGTCCGCTCCGGCCAGGCCAGGGCGGCGCCGTAGGGGTTGGCCGGGTCGGCCGCGGACAGCACCTGGGTCTGGGGCGAGGACGGCGGGTCGGTCAGGGCCCGCAGCCGGTCGACGGCCCCGGGGACGGCGAACTGGGCCCCACCCAGCCCGTCCACGAAGTAGCCGCGCCGGCAGCGGCCGGCGTCCTCCATCGCCTTCAGCACCGGGTACACCCCGGCGAACCCTCCGGGGATGCGCTCGGCCACCACGGCCCCCCGGGTCAGCACCCCGTGCCGGTCCAGCAGCTGCTCGGCCACCGCGTGCAGCCGCCGGGTCGGGTCGGTCTCGGCCGGGCGAGAGGGGGGGTTGTGGACAACCGAGGGCCCGGTGGTCGCGGTTGGGACCAGGCTCCATCGGCCGGCGGCGGCGGGAGGGCCGGTGCGGGTGGGGGTCGGGACCCCGCGGCGGCCGTAGCGGCGGGCGGGGGCGCGGCGGCGGGTGGTGGGGCGGGAACCGCTGGTGACCAATGCCCGCAACGGGGCCAGGGTGTCGTTGGTGACGTGGCCGGCCCAGACCAGCTCCCAGACGGCCAGGAGCAGCTCGCTGTCGTTGGTGGCGCCGACCGCGTCCGAGAGCTGGCGGAAGAACATCGCCCCGCGGGCGGCCAGGGCGTCCCGGACCTGCTCAGCCAGGGGGGTGAGCTCGGCCGGCACGGGCTCGGGGAGGAGCAGGGGGGCGCCATCGGCCAGGTAGAGGCCGACCCAGCCGTCGTCGGAGCCGAGCGCCCCCGACCCGGCCCAGACGACCTCGCCGGAGGCGCAGAGCTGGTCGAGCAGGCCCGGGTGGTAGCCGGGCAGGCGGGCGGCCAGGACCTGGCGCTCCAGGGCCGAGGCGGGCACGGCCGCGCCCTGGAGCTGCTCGACCACCCGGAACAGGGCGTCGAGGTCGGCCGAGCGGGGCCCGGCCGGTCCGACCCCCTGCCAGGCGCCCAGGAACCGGGCCATCGCCTCCTGGGGCACCGGCTCGACCTCGCGGCGCAGCGCGGCCAGGGAGCGCCGCCGCAGGCGCCGCAGCACCTCGGCGTCGAGCCACTCGCGGCCCGACCCGCCCGGGCGGAACTCGCCCTGGACGACCCGGCCGGCCGCCTCCAGCCGGGCCAGGGTCTGGGAGACCACGGCCACGCCCAGGCCGAGCCGGCGGGCCGGGTCGGGGGCCAGGAACGGCCCGTGGGTGCGGGCGTAGCGGGCCAGCAGGTCGCCCACCGGGTCGGCCACCGGCTCCAGGAAGGCCTGCGGCACCCCGACCGGCGGGGCCGCCCCGAGCCCGTCGCGCAGCCGGGCCACGTCCTCGATGGCCACCCAGCGCTCCTGGCCACCGCCCCGCAGCCGCCCCGCCCGCCGCGACCCCTCCAGCTCGGCCAGCCAGCCGGGGGCGGCCGCCGGGTCGGTGCTGCGGGCGGCCGCCTCCTGCACGGTCAGGTCGCCCAGCAGCCGCAGGGCGTCGTGCAGGCCGTCGGGGTCGCGAGCCTTGCGCTCGGGGGTGAGCAGCTGCAGCTCCAGCTCCAGATCGGCCAGGGCGGCCTGGTCGATCAGGTCGCGCAGCTCCTCGCGGCCCAGCAGCTCGGCCAGGACCGACCGGTCCAGCGACAGGGCCTGGGCCCGCCGCTCGGCCAGGGGGGCGTCGCCCTCGTACATGAACGCGGCCACGTACCCGAACTGGAGCGAGCCCGCGAACGGCGACGGGAACGGCGTGTCGACCTCGACCACCCGGACCTGCCGGCTGGCTACCTGGGCCATCAGCTCCTTGAGGCCGGGCAGGTCGAACACGTCCTGGAGGCACTCGCGCATCGTCTCCAGGACCACCGGGAACGACCCGTACTTGGAGGCGACCTGGAGCAGCCCGGCGCTGCGCTGGCGCTGCTGCCACAGGGGCGTGCGCCGGTCGGGCCGGCGCCGGGGCAGCAGCAGGGCCCGGGCCGCGCACTCGCGGAAGCGGCTGGCGAACAGGGCCGACCCGCCGACCTCCCCCACCACCAGGTCCTCGATCTCCTCGGGGTCGAACAGGATCGACTCGGCGGCCGGGGCCTCGTCGACCTCGGGCAGCCGGACCACCACCCCGTCGTCGGTGTACATGGTCTGGACCTCGAGGCCGAGCCGCTCCCGGACCCGGGCCTCGATGGCCTGGGCCCAGGGGGCGTGGACCTGGGCGCCGAAGGGCGAGTGGATGCAGACCCGCCAGTCGCCCAGCTCGTCGCGGAAGCGCTCGACCACGATGGTGCGGTCGTCGGGCAGGACCCCGGTGGCCTCGCGCTGCTCGTCCAGGTAGGCGGCCAGGTTGCCGGCGGCGAAGTCGTCCAGGCCGGCCGCGCGCAGCCGCTCCAGCCGGGCCTCGGGGGCCAGGCCGGACAGCTCGCGCAGGAACCCGCCGAGGGCGCGGCCCAGCTCGACCGGCCGCCCCAGCATGTCGCCGTGCCAGAACGGCAGCTTGCCCGGCTGGCCGGGGGCCGGGGAGACCAGCACCCGGTCGTGGGTGATGTCCTCGATCCGCCAGGCCGACGCGCCGAGGGTGAACACCTCCCCGACCCGGGACTCGTAGACCATCTCCTCGTCCAGCTCGCCGACCCGGGTGGCGCGCTCCCCGACCAGGAACACGCCGAACAGGCCCCGGTCGGGGATGGTCCCGCCGGAGGTGACGGCCAGGCGCTGGGCCCCCGGCCGGCCGGCCAGCCGCCCCTCGACCCGGTCCCAGTTGAGCCGGGGCCGCAGCTCGGCGAACTCGTCCGAGGGGTAGCGGCCCGACAGCATGTCGAGCACGCTGTCCAGGGCGCTGCGGGGCAGCTCGGCGAACGGGGCGGCCCGCCGGATCAGGGCCTCGAGGTCGTCGATCGTCCAGTCGTCCATGGCCACCATGGCCACGATCTGCTGGGCGAGCACGTCCAGGGGGTTGCGGGGGTAGCGCATGGCCTCGATGGCCCCGGCCCGCATGCGCTCGACCACGACCGCGCTCTCGACCAGGTCGCCGCGGAACTTGGGGAACACGATGCCCCGGCTGACCGCGCCCACCTGGTGGCCGGCCCGGCCGATGCGCTGCAGGCCGGACGCGACCGAGCTGGGCGCCTCCACCTGGATGACCAGGTCGACCGCGCCCATGTCGATGCCCAGCTCCAGCGAGCTGGTCGCGACCACCGCGGGCAGCCGGCCGGCCTTGAGGTCCTCCTCGATCTCGGTGCGCTGCTCGCGGCTGACCGAGCCGTGGTGGGCCCGGGCCAGCTCGGTCTCGGCCAGCTCGTTGAGGTTGGCGCAGAGCCGCTCGGCCAGGCGGCGGGAGTTGGCGAACACGATGGTCGAGCGGTGGGCCCGGATCAGCTCGACCAGCCGCTCGTCGATGTGGGGCCAGATCGAGGACCGGTCGGGCAGCCCCGAGGCCGACCCGGACGCCGGGTCGTCGGCGGTCTCGCCGATGGCCGCCATGTCCTCGACCGGGACGACCACGGAGAGGTCGAAGGCCTTCTCCGATGGCGGGGCGACCACCGTGACCGGACGGGGGCCGCCCAGGAAGCGGGCCACCTCGTCCAGCGGCCGGACGGTGGCCGACAGGCCGATGCGGCGGGCCGGCCGCTCCAGCAGCTCGTCCAGGCGCTCCAGGCTGAGGGCCAGGTGGGCCCCGCGCTTGGTCGCCACCACCGAGTGGACCTCGTCGACGATCACCGTGTCGACGTAGGCCAGGGCCTCGCGGGCCCTCGAGGTGAGCAGCAGGAACAGCGACTCGGGGGTGGTGATGAGGATGTCGGGGGGGTGGGTCGGGAAGCGGCGGCGGACGTCGGCCGGGGTGTCGCCGGTACGCATCCCCACGGTGATGTCGGGCAGGGGCGCGTCCAGGCGGGCGGCGGCCGCCCGCAGCCCGGCCAGGGGGGCCCGGAGGTTGCGCTCGATGTCGGCGGCCAGGGCCTTGAGCGGGGAGACGTACAGGACCCGGAGGCGCTGGCGCTCGGGGACCGCCGGGGCGCCGGCCAGGCGGTCGATGGCCGACAGGAACGCGGCCAGGGTCTTGCCCGACCCGGTGGGCGCGACCACCAGCACGTCCTGGTCCTGGGCGAGGGCGTCCCAGGCGCCGACCTGGGCCTGGGTGGGCGCGGCGAAGGCGCCCTCGAACCACCCACGGGTCAGGGCCGAGAACCGCCCGAGCCCGGCGGGCGTTCGCGCTGCTGCCACCCGCCCATGCTAGTGCCGGCCCCCGACAAGCGCCGTCTTTGGGCGGCAGGCCCGCGGTGGCACACTGGACGGCGACGCGAGGCATACCGACGAGGGTGATGATCATGGGCTGGTTCGAACGGCCGGAGTTCGGCGCCAACGTGGGGCTGATCGACGAGATCTACCGGCAGTACCTGGACAACCCGGAGTCGGTGAGCCCCGCCTGGCGGGACTTCTTCGCCGAGAACGAGCCCGAGGGCGACCAGGACCCCGGGGCGGCCGAGGCCACCGCCGAGGTCGAGGACAAGCCGCCTCCCACGGCCGAGGAAACGCCGGCGGCCAAGGCCGAGGAGAAGCCACCTCCCAAGGCCAAGGCGGAGCCGAAGGCCAAGGCGGCCCCCGAGCGGGACGGCAAGGCGGAGCCCCAGCTGGTGCCCCTGCGGGGGGCGGCGGCCCGGATCGTCGAGGCGATGGAGGCCAGCCGGGAGGTGCCGACCGCGACCTCGGTCCGGACCGTGCCGGCGCGGCTCCTGGAGGTCAACCGCAGCGTCCTCAACGGCCACCTGCGCCGGCGCCAGGGCGGCAAGGTCAGCTTCACCCACATCATCGCCTACGCCGTGGTCAAGGCCGTCGCGGCCGTCCCGGTGATGACCACCATGTACCGCGAGGTCGACGGCAAGCCCAACGCCGCCCGGCCCGCCCACCTCAACCTCGGCCTGGCCGTCGACACCCGGCGCCCCGACGGGTCCCGGACCCTGCTGGTGCCCAACATCAAGCAGGCCGACACGCTCGACTTCGCCGGCTTCGTCCGCGCCTACGAGGAGATCATCGCCAAGGTCAAGGCGAACAAGCTGACCGTGCAGGACTTCGCCGACACCACCCTGACCATCACCAACCCGGGCACCATCGGGACCGTGCTGTCGGTCCCCCGCCTGATGGCCGGCCAGTCGGCCATCATCGGCGTCGGCGCCATCGACTACCCGGCCGAGTACCAGGGGGCCGACCCCGACACCCTGGCCGGCATGGGCATCGGCAAGGTCATCACCCTGACCTCGACCTACGACCACCGGGTCATCCAGGGCGCCGAGAGCGGCGAGTTCCTGGCCCGCATGCACCGGCTGCTGCTGGGCGAGGACGACTTCTACGCCGAGCTGTTCCGGGCCATGACCGTCCCGTACGTGCCGGTGCAGTGGCACAAGGACGAGAAGCCGGGCCGGGACTCGCTGGACAGCATCGAGAAGCAGGCCAGCGTGCTCCAGCTGATCAACCTGTACCGGGTCAGGGGGCACCTGATCGCCAACCTGGACCCGCTCAAGGCCAAGCCGCCGATGATGCACCCCGAGCTCGACCCGGCCAGCTACGGCTTCACCATCTGGGACCTGGAGCGGCGCTTCGCCACCGGCGGGCTGGCCGGTCAGCGCGAGCTGCCCCTGGGCGAGATCCTGCACATCCTGCGCGACGCCTACTGCCGCACCGGCACGGTCGAGTACATGCACAACGCCCAGACCGACGAGAAGCAGTGGATCCAGGAGCACGTCGAGGGCGTCCCCCAGGAGCTGCCCAAGGAGGACCAGCTCCAGATCCTGCACAAGCTCAGCGAGACCGAGGCCTTCGAGCGCTTCCTGCACAACAAGTACACCGGCCACAAGCGCTTCAGCCTCGAGGGCGGCGAGAGCCTGATCCCGATGCTGGACGCGGTCCTGGACGAGGCCGCCGACGACGGCATGGAGGGCGCGGTCATCGGCATGAGCCACCGCGGCCGCCTCAACGTGCTCGCCAACACCGTCGGCAAGAGCTACGGGGAGATCTTCGGCGAGTTCGAGGGCAACCTCGACCCGACCCTCACCCAGGGCTCGGGCGACGTGAAGTACCACCTGGGCGCGGTCGGCAAGCACGTGGCCCGCTCGGGCAAGGAGGTGCGGGTCGAGGTCGCCTCCAACCCCAGCCACCTGGAGGCGGTCAACCCGGTGGTCGAGGGCATCGCCCGGGCCAAGCAGGACCTGCTCGACCGGGGCGAGGAGGCGCCGGTCCTGCCCATCCTGATCCACGGCGACGCCGCCTTCGCCGGCCAGGGGGTGGTCGCCGAGACCCTCAACCTGTCCCAGCTGCGCGGCTACCGCACCGGCGGCACCGTCCACATCGTGGTCAACAACCAGGTCGGGTTCACCACCAGCCCCGACTACGGCCGCTCCTCCACCTACGCCACCGACGTGGCCAAGATGATCCAGGCGCCCATCTTCCACGTGAACGGCGACGACCCCGAGGCCTGCGTCCGCGTGGCCCGCCTGGCCTTCGAGTTCCGCCAGGCGTTCAAGAAGGACGTCGTCATCGACATGTGGTGCTACCGGCGCTACGGCCACAACGAGGCCGACGAGCCGTCGTTCACCCAGCCGCTGATGTACGAGCGGATCAAGAACCGCCGGCCGGTGCGCAAGCTCTACACCGAGGCCCTGGTCAACCGGGGCGACCTGTCGATCGAGGACGCCGAGCGGTCGCTGGAGGAGTTCCGCAAGCGCCTCCAGCAGGCCTTCGACGACACCCACGACGAGGAGGACAGCCAGGTCGCCAAGGTCGAGCTGGAGCGGCCGGCCCCGATGGCCGCCGACCCGGCCGTCGACACCACCGTCGACCGCGAGACCCTCGACCAGCTGGTGGCCAAGCTGACCAGCGTCCCGGACGGCTTCAACGTCCACCCCAAGCTGGTCAAGTGGCTGGAGCAGCGGGCCGGGGCGCTGGAGCGCAACAGCGTCGACTGGGCCCTTGGCGAGGCCCTGGCCCTGGGGTCGCTGCTCCAGGAGGGCCGCATGATCCGGCTGTCCGGGCAGGACACCCGGCGGGGCACCTTCAGCCAGCGCCACTCGGTCCTGGTCGACCAGACCAACGGGGAGCTGTACACCCCGCTGGCCAACCTGGGCGAGGGCCAGGGCAAGTTCTTCGTCTACGACAGCCTGCTCAGCGAGTTCGCGGCCATGGGCTTCGAGTACGGCTACTCGGTGGCCAACCCCGAGGCCCTGGTGCTGTGGGAGGCCCAGTTCGGCGACTTCGTCAACGGCGCCCAGATCATCGTCGACCAGTTCATCTCGGCCGCCGAGGACAAGTGGGGCCAGCGCTCCAGCCTGGTCCTGCTGCTCCCCCACGGGTTCGAGGGCCAGGGGCCGGAGCACTCCAGCGCCCGCCTGGAGCGGTTCCTTGACCTGGCCGCCGAGGACAACATGCAGGTCGCCTACCCCTCGACCCCGGCCCAGTACTTCCACCTGCTGCGCCGCCAGGCCCTGCGGGCCAACCGCAAGCCGCTGGTGGTGATGACCCCCAAGTCGCTGCTGCGGCTGCCCGCGGCCCGCTCGACGGCCGAGCAGCTGACCACCGGCCAGTTCGCCGAGGTCCTGCCCGACCCCGAGCAGTCGTCGCCCGACGGGGTCAGGCGGGTCCTGCTCTGCACCGGCAAGGTCTACTACGAGCTGGCCAAGCGGCGCCGCGACGAGGAGCTGGGCGAGCTGGCCATCCTCCGGGTCGAGCAGCTGTACCCGTTCCCGGCCGGGGCGCTCCGGGCCCAGCTCGACGCCTACCCCAACGCCGAGCGCACCATCTGGGTCCAGGAGGAGCCGGAGAACATGGGCGCCTGGCGGTACGTGCGGCTCAAGGCCGAGGAGGGGCTGGGGGTGCGGCTGGAGCCGGCCTCCCGGGCCGAGGGCGCGGCCCCGGCGGCCGGCAGCCCGACCCTCCACCAGCAGGAGCAGCAGGAGCTACTCGACCGCGCGTTCGCCGGGTTAAGGTAGCGCTGGCCCGATCGCGACCAAGGAGGTGCCGCCATGAAGGTGCGGGACGTGGCGAGCAGCGCGGTGGTGGCGGTCGGCCCGGCCTCCTCGCTCCGTGAGGCGACCCAGCTGATGGCCAAGCACCGGGTGGGCTCGGCCGTGGTCCAGGACGCCGAGATGCTGATCGGCATCCTGACCGAGCGGGACGTGCTCAACGCGGTCGCGCACGCCGACGACCCCGAGGCCGTGAGCGTCGAGCAGATCATGACCGCCGACGTGGTCACCGTCGGGCCCGACTGGGACCTGATCGAGGCGGCCAAGGTGATGGCCCGCCGGCGCATCCGCCACCTGGTGGTCTACGAGGGCGGCCAGCTCCTCGGGGTGCTGAGCGTCCGCGACGTGCTCCCGGCGGTCCTGCCGGAGTAGCCGGCGGCCGTGGCCGGCCGGGACGGGCCAGCCGGGCGGGTCCTCGGGGACCTGGTGCTCGCGGACCATTCCTGCGCCAGCCTGCTCACCACCTGGGCCAGCGCCGGCGACGGCCAGTGGCCGGCCTGGCGGGCCAGCTTCACCGGGGCCGGGCGGCCGGCCAGCCTGGCCAGGGACGTGCCCGGCCTGCTCGGCTACCGCCACTTCCTGACCGCCCTGGCCGCCCTGCTCGACGTCACCGGAGAGCCAGGAGAGGAGCTGGAGCGGGCGGTGGCGGCCAGGCGGGACGAGCTGGCCGAGGCCGACCCGGGCGGCTACCTGCGGCTGCTGCTCGACCACGCCGGCACGGCGGCCCTGCTGGTGGACGCCGGGGGCGGCGGCGACCAGGTGCTGACCGTGGCCGAGCTGGAGCGGGCCGCCGACCGGCCGGCCCACGAGATCGTCCGGCTGGAGACCCTGGCCGAGGAGCTGCTGGCCCAGGGCGCGCCCACGGCCAGGTCGCTGGGCCGGTTCGTGGGCGGGTTCGAGGAGCGGGTGGGCACGGCCATGGAGCGGGGGGTGGTCGCGCTCAAGTCGATCGCCTCCGCCCGGGGCGGGCTGTGGCTGTTCACCGAGTCCAGCCAGGCCGACCGCCGCCGGGCCTTCACGAACCTGGACAAGGCGGCCGCGGCGGCGCGGTTCGAGGACCCGGTGCTGCTGCCGTTCCTGGTCCGGCGGGCCGCCGAGCTGGCCGCGACCCGCCAGGTGCCGCTGCAGTTCTCCACCGGCATCGGCGACGAGGACGTGTACCTGCCCCACGCCGACCCGGGCCTGCTCTGGCCGATGCTGCGCGACCCCCGCACCGAGGACTGCCCGGTGGTGCTGCTCGGCTGCTACCCCTATGTGGGCGGCGCCGCCCACCTGGCCGGCACCTACGCACAGGTCTCCATGGACCTGTCGCCCGGCATCCTCCTGGCCGAGCCGATCGCGGCCCGGATGGTGTCGGAGGCGCTCGGCCTGTGCCCGCCGGGCAAGCTGCTGGCCGGGTCGGGCGGGCGCGCCTACCCCGAGTCCCACTGGTGGGGGGCGGTCGTCTGGCGGCGCGCCCTGGCCAGGGTCCTGCGGGCCGAGGTCGAGGCGGGCGGGCTCGACGACGCGGCCGCCCGGGACACGGCCCGGCGCATCCTGGCCACCAACGCCACCCGGCTGTACCGGCTCTGACGCCTAGGGAGGGGCGAAGCGCAGCACGCGCCAGCTGCCGTCCTGCTTGACCAGGGTGCAGCGGAAGACGGCGGCGCGGGCCCGGGTCGCCCTGACCTGCCGGCCCGACCCGGTGACGAGCCGGGCCGGGGAGCGGCCGACGCGGGCGATCACCACCCAGCTGCCGTTGCCCGGCCGGTAGGCGTTGAACACCTTGACCGGCATGCGCAGGCCGTCGAGGCGGCGGCCGGAGCTGCGCAGCCGCGCGATCTCGGCCCGGTCCCTGGCCAGCCCGGCGGCGCCGGGCACGTACACCGACTCGAGCAGCCGCGGGTCGCGCTCGCGCAGGGCGATCTCGCGCAGCAGCATCAGGTCGCTGAAGCGGGTGACGATCCGGTCCCGGACCTGCACGGCGGCGGTCGACGCCGAGACGACCGCGGTGGCCTCCGGCTCCTGACCGGGGTCGACGGCCGGCGCCGCCTCCCGGGTCGCGACCACGCCGAGGGAGCCGGCCACGAACAGGCTGACCAGGACGATGGCGACGAACGCCAGGCCGACGGCGCTTTCCGCGCTCGGCTGACTGGGTGAAGGACCGGGCTCGGTCTGCATAAAAGGAAAAAATGCGCAGGGATCAAGGCATGCTACGACGCGGGGCAAGCCATGACAATCGCTCTGGGGCGCCGGGTCAGGCCGAACCCGCTGGGCGGCCCGGCCGTGCCTCGAGGCGGCGCTCGGCGGCCAGGCGGCCGAGGCCGGCCTCCCCGCCGGGCTCGTCGTGGACCACGAACCGCATCGCCTCGGCCAGGCCCCGGTGCCCGGCCTCGGTGGCGACCAGCCGGTGCATCCGCTGGGCGACCAGCCGGTAGGCGGGATGGCCCTGGGGGGTGGAGCGCAGCTCGGCCAGGTGCATCAGCTCGCGGGCGTTCATCGTGATCGCGAACCGGACCCGGTGGGCCAGGCCGACGGCGTAGGCGGCCTGGGCCGGGAACGGGGGGGCCAGGGCCTCGTACAGCCCGGCCGAGGCGGCCATGGCCGCCTGGAAGGGCTCGGCCAGCCCGGCCTCGGCGACGTCGCCGGGCAGGTCGTAGCCGAGGCCAGGGGTCAGCGGCTGCCACACGATCGTGCACATCCGGTGGCGTTGCAGGTCCCGGAAGGCGCCGTAGTCGGCGACGACGTCGAAGGTGTAGACGCTGCGCTCGAAGGCCCGCCCGGGCCGGTGGCGGCGGTTGCGCCGCTCGCCGACGTAGGCGGCCAGCAGCCGGGCCCGCTCCTCGGCCCCGAGTCGGGCCACCCGGGCGGCCACCTCGGCCTCGCCGACCCCCAGGTTGGGGTAGGCGATCGCGATCAGGACCTTGTCCTCGCCGGCCGGGTCGAACTCGGTCAGCCGGACCGACGGCCCCTCCTGGGGGGCCGGGGGGCCGTCGCCGAGCACGGCCTCGACCACCTTGGCCGTCTCGGCGGCCGTCTCGGCCAGATAGCGGGACCAGGCCACCCCCCGCTCCTCACGGTCGACGCGGTGCAGGAACGCCGGGATCACCTGGCGCAGCTCCTCCAGGAGCAGGTCGGCGTAGCTGCGGGCCTCGGGCAGGGCCGAGGCCCGCAGGCGCAGCAGGAGCGCCTCGTAGGCCTGCCCGGAGGCGAAGATGCCCAGGTTCGAGGTGGTGGCGGCCGGCAGCAGGCCGCGCAGCCCGTCGAGGGCCCGCGCCTTGACGGCCCGGCGCCAGGCGGCCTCGCTCGACCCCGGCTCGTGGGGCACGACCTGGGCCAGGTGCCCGGTCAGGGCCGGGAGCAGCTCGGCATAGGTGGCGAACAGCCCGTCCATCACCCGCCGGTACTCCGGGCCGAGGTCGCTGGCCTCGACGTCCGGGTCGAGGTGGTAGCGCCAGCGGCCCCCGGGCCGGTCGGCGTAGGACACGTAGCGGGTCGACTGCTCCAGGTAGGCGGCCAGCCGGCCCCACTCGAGCAGCTTGGTGAGCAGGTTGGACGCCTGCTCGCAGGCCACGTGGGCCCCGCCCAGCTGGGCCACCGAGTCGTCCCCGTAGTCGTCGAAGACCCGCTGGTACAGCGCGGTCGCCCTGGCCACCCCGACCTCGGGTGTCGCCGTGTGCTCCCCGGCCTCGACCTGGTCCGCGAACTCGTCCAGGAACAGCCGCCGCAGGGTCTTGCCCGACCGGGAGTAGCGGGCGAACAGCGCCCCCTTGACCGTCTCGGGCAGGTTGCGCAGGGCGAACACCGGCCGGTCGAGGTTGGTGACGTACGGGGCCAGGCGGGCCCGCTCCTCGGCGGTAAGCTCCTCCACCCAGTAGGCCGGCTGGGCCTGGTTCATCGGGGCACCCCGTTGGGGCTCCCCGGACCCCGCCGGGTCC
>OBLS010000444.1_pt1 | contig 14765 bp, 16 predicted proteins | sample 1519901 | NCBI WGS metagenome assembly OBLS01 (sample SAMEA3113585, study PRJEB22503) | soil metagenome | reverse complement strand
AGACGCGCCAGGCGTGCAATCGGTTGCAGAAAACGTCTGCCGACCGCAGCCTCAAGGCATGGCTGAACGGGCCTGGACGCCGGCCGGCGCGACGATCCGTCCTCGGCTCATCCCCGACGGCCGGCGTGAGCGCGCCGGCCCGGTGGAGGCACGCACTGTCAGCGTCGGCGGGAGGAGTACCGCCCGCGCAGGTCGGCGGGGCTCGCGGAAGGTGTCGAGCAACAAGCGCGCCGCCTCCGCACCGACCTGGTAGTGCTCGACCCGCACCGTCGTGAGGGACGGACGCATCTTGTCCATGAGCGGCATGTCGTTGAAGCCGACGACACTGACGTCGTCTGGGCAGGAGAGCCCGCGGGAGAGGAGGGCGTCGTAGCAACCCAGGGCGAGTCGGTCGTGTGCGGCCACCACAGCGGAGACCTCTACTCCCCGGTCGAGCAGTGCCCCGAACGCGTGGGCACCCGCCTCCTCCGTCCAGGCCGAGCAGGTCACCACGAGATCGGGGTCCGCGGGTAGGCCATGGTCCTGCACCGCATGGAGGAAGCCACGCTGGCGGAGCAGCCCTGTGGAGAGGTCTTGGGGTCCGGCGACATGAGCGATCCGGGTGTGCCCGAGGTCCACCAGGTGGCGCACTGCCATGGCGCTGCCGGCCGCATTGTCGGCCGTGACCGATGGAATGTGCCCGGTCCCGAGCTGGCGATTTGCCAGGACGATCGGAACACCCTCCTCGTGCAGCGCCTCGAGCAAAGGATGGTCCAGCCGGGCCGTCGCGACGATGAGCCCTTCGACCTGGCGTGAGCGGAGCGAGTGGATCTGCGTCCTCTCCCGAGCCGGGTCGTCATCGGTATTCACCAACCAGGCGTTGTAGCCGGCAGGGGAGAGTACGTCCTCGGCACCGCGCACCATCGGTGGCACCAGAGGGTTGGTCAAATCCGGAATGACCAGACCGACGGAGTCAGATCGGGCGGTCTTCAGGCTTCGGGCGATGGGGTTGGGCCGGTAACCCAAGGACCGGGCGGCCCTGACGACCCGCTCGGACGTGCTCGTGCTCACCAGCGAGCGTGTAGCCGGGTTCAGCGCCCGCGAAGCCGTTGCGATGTGCACCGATGCGGCAGCGGCTACGTCGCGAAGGGTTGGCGGTCGCACCAGGGGGAACCTCACTGTCTGTGGGCACTGCACGCAGCGTGAACGCGCAATAGAAACACTTGACACCATCCCACGGTGCTCGATACTAACGTCGAGCAAACGATTGCACTACGCAAGGGACGTGGCGTGGTCTGAGACTCCGTGACGCAAGACAGGAAGGCACGGGACTCGATGCACGAAGCATCACGGCAGGGCCGAGAGCTCGCGGTGCAGGCCCGGAACATCGCGGTCGAGTATGAGCGCACCAGGGATAAGAGCACCCTGGTTGCCATCGAGGACTTCACCCTCGACGTCGCCGACGGCGAGTTCGTCGTGATCGTCGGACCCAGCGGGTGCGGCAAGAGCACGTTTCTCAACGTCGTCGCGGGTCTCACCGAGCCTGTCGCTGGAGAGATCACCGTCTTCGGCAAGCCGGTGACCGGTCCTGGCCCCGAGCGTGCGGTGGTCTTCCAGGACTACGCGCTGTTGCCGTGGCGGACCGTCGAGTCCAACGTGCGCTTCGGGCTGGAGATGCAGCGCCGGATCGACGGATCGGCACGAGACAAGGTGGCGCACTACATCGAGATGGTCGGGCTGACCGGTTTCGAGAAGGCGTACCCCCGCGAGCTCTCCGGCGGAATGCGGCAGCGCGTCGGCTTGGCCCGCGCGCTCGCGACGGAGCCCCGGCTGTTGCTCATGGATGAGCCGTTCGCCGCCGTGGATGCCATGACCCGTGAGCTCATGCAGGAGGAGCTCATCAAGATCGTCGGGAGGACCGGCCAGCCGATCATCTTCATCACGCACAGCGTCGACGAAGCGGTGACGCTCGCCGACCGCATCGCGGTCGTCACCAACCGGCCCGGCCGGATCAAGGAGATCATCCCGGTCGATCTTCCTCGGCCGCGAAGTAGGGCCAGCCGGCAGATACCCGAGTTCCAAGCCCTGCGTGATCGTGTGTGGGCCCTGCTTTCCTCCGAGCGTCCAACCCAGGCGGAGGCCGAGACGGTGCCGGCAGCAAGGGAGGGCTAGTGGCTCTCAGCCCTGCGATCGGCCGCCAGGCGACGCGGCGTCGGCTGAACTGGCGGCGGATGCTGCGCGGCAGGGTCCCCGGAGTGCTGAGCTTCATCGCGTTCATCGCGTTGTGGCAGCTGCTCATCGTGGTGTTCGACCCCAATCCGATCCTCTTTCCGGGACCGGGCGAGGTGTGGACGGAGTTCGTCAAGGCATGGGAGGCAGGCGAGCTCTGGCCGGCCGTAGCGGACAGCATGCGGGCGATGGCGATCGGGCTGTTCATCGCCCTGGTCGTGGGCATCCCGCTCGGTCTCGCGATCGGCATGTCGCCCACCGCCGACCTGATCACGTCGCCCTACCTCTGGGGTTTCTTCGCGATGCCGCGCATCGCCCTCGCACCGCTGATGATCCTCTGGTTCGGTTTCGGGGCCACGACGAAGATCTGGCTGGTCGTGCTCTCCGCCATCGTGCCGATCATGCTCAGCTGCAAGGACGGCGTGCAGACCATCGACGAGTCGCTCGTGCGTGCCGCGCGCAGCTTCGGTGCCGGGCGGCTGGACATGTTCGCAAAGGTCGTCGCGCCCAACACGCTGCCGTTCATCGCCAGCGGCGTCCGCAACGGCATCTCCCGCGGCTTCGTCGGCCTGTTGGTCATCGAGCTGACCGTCGGATCCGGCGGCATCGGCACCGAGGTCATGCAGTCCATGCGCAACTTCAACACCGGCCGGATGTTCGCGTTCGCCGGCGTGCTCATCGTCATCGCCCTTTTTCTCGTCAGCTTGTCGCGTCGTGTCGAGACCTACGCGAGCCGCTGGCGTGAGGACGTGGTCGTATGAGCACCGGCACGGCAGGGCGCGTGGCGGCGCCGGCGACGCAGACTGTGAGGACCCGGCGCAGACACGGTCGGCGTGTCTACACCCGCAAGCAGCGCTGGATCATCGGCGTCATCAACATCACGGCGTTCTTCGTGCTGTGGCAGATAGCCGCGACGATAACCGATATCCCGCAGCTGTTCCTTCCGTCGGTGACCGACGTGTTTCGCGAGCTGCAGGAGATGCACGACGAGGGAATCCTGTGGGGAAACCTTGCCATCAGCGCCTGGATCTACGTGGTGGGCATGGTGATCTCCATCGCCATCGCGGTACCCCTCGGCCTGTTCATCGGCGGCGTGCGCGTGGTCGACCGCGTCGCCGCACCCTACGTCTGGGCGATATACACCACGCCCAGGCTCATCCTGATGCCTTTGGTCCTGCTCTGGGTCGGCATCAACGACACTGCGCGCGTGGTCATCATCGTGCTCTCGGCCGTCCCCGCCACGATGGTCGTGGTGATGGAGGGGGTCAAGACCGTCGACAACTCGCTGCTGCGGGCGGCGCGGTCATTCGGCGCGGGACGATTCGCACGGTTCCGATTCGTCGTGCTGCCGGCGACCGTCCCCTTCGTCGCGACCGGCATCAGGATGGGCGTCTCCCGGGGGCTCATCGGCCTGTTCATCGGCGAGCTGTTCACAGCGGCCAACGGAATCGGCTACATCATCACGCTGGCCGGCAAGACCTTCAACAGCGCGCGGACGTACGGGATGTTGCTCATCTTCATCCTCTTCTGTGTCGCCATGGTTGGCCTGAGCCAGCTGCTCGAACGCAAGGTCTCGGTCTGGAGGGTGCAGAACACGTGACCGAACCGAACGAGATATGACCACAGCCCACCCCACCAACGTCCAGCGGTCCCCTGACGAAAGGGCACGGTATGAACAAGGTCCGAGTGCCGGCAGTGCTCCTGTCGGCCGCGCTGATCGTCGCCGCGTGTGGAGACGACGACGGAGAGAGCACCGACACCGGCGACGAGGGCGGCGGCCTCAGCCTCGAACAGGTCCGGCTGGCCATCGACAACGACGACTACATGAACCAGCTCGCGTGGATGATCGCCGACGACATGTTCTGGCCGGACCTCGGCTTCACCGAACCGGCAGAGGTGGTGGCGTCCGACGAGTACCTTGCCGGCCTGTTCGGCGGTGACGTGTGGGTCGCACAGGGCGAGAGCGACGCGATCTGGGGAGCGCTCGCCGAGGGGAGCGTCCCGATGACCATCATCGGCGTCGAGAAGGACACCGAGGCCTGGTTCCTAGGCATCCGAGAGGGCGTCGACCCGGAGAACCTCGAGGGGCTGAAGATCAGCGGAGGACCAGCAGGCGACCGGAACATCACCGTCGGGGAGAGGATCCTCGAGGATCTCGGCGTCGACCCGGAATCGATGGAGTGGGTGCAGGTCGAAGGTGGTTCGGACGACCGGCTGCAAGCCCTACTCGCAGGCCAGATCGACGTCGCCGTCCTGCAGCCACGCCACCTGCTTCCCCTGGACGAGGGCAACGGCGAGATGATCTACCAGGAGTACATGGACGTTCCCCAGGAGGTCTGGGTCGTCAAGGACGAGACCATGGAGGAGAACAAGGACGCGGTCTGCGCCTACCTCGAGGGTCGCATCGCCGCCAAGCAGTGGGCCTCGGAAGGCGACGACTACACCGCCAACCAGGACGCGGCGGTGGCGCTCGGCGAGGAGTACGACCTCACCCCGACCGAAGGCGACCTCGACGAGTGGCAGGCGGAGATGGAGTACAACTGGGCGCTCACCGGCGGTGCTCCGCTCGACGCGTTCGAGCAGTGGAACGAGGACATGATCGCCAACGGCAACGTGCCGGAGGGCTTCGACTGGAAGGAGCACGCGGACTTCTCCTGCCTGACGCAGGCGCAGGAGAACCTCGATCTCGAGGTCATGCCCGGCGAGCTATAAGCCTCCGGACTGCTTGTCCCCACCACCGAGGACCGGCCCGGCCAGCTCGATGATGTTCGCGGACAGGTCCGCGTGCGGGAAGAAGCAGATCAGCACGAGGTCGGACGGGTCGGCCACGGTGGCGTGCGGCACACCAGCGGGTACCACGAACAGGTCGCCCGCCGCCACCCTGGTCGGCACGTCGCCCTCCCACGCCGTGCCGGAACCCTCGGCGACGTACGCCAGCTCGGCGCTGTGCGGATGGACGTGCGGGGTTCGCGGCCCGGGCGTGACCCGCACCACCCGCAGGCTGCATCCGGTGTCCAGGCCGGATGGGAGCGGGTCCGCGGAGAGCCGCCCGGCCAGTTGTGCGAATTGCAGCGCAGCGGTCCTAACGACGGGCACGGCGGCCTCCGCGAGCTCAAGCGAGGCTGCGGTCGGCGCCCGCCGCCGCCATGACCTCGTCGACCTGGACCGCCTGTCCGTCCCGCTGCGAGGACTCCATCGCAGAGCGGACCACGGCCAGCGCTCGCACAGCCTCCGCGGCACCGACCTCGACGCTCGCCTGACCGCGAATGGCCAGGGCGAACTCGTCGAGCTGCTCACGAAACATGTCAGTGCGCGGCAGCTCCACCGGTTTCCGCACCGACTCGCCGTAGAACTGCGCCCGCAGCGTGGACCAGTCGTCAGCCAGCTGGGACTCGTCCCAGTGCGTGAAGTCGAGGTCGTACATCAGGTTGGCCTTCGTGCCCAGCAGGTTCATCGAGTAGACACCCGGGGACGCCCAGCCGGTCCCGATGTAGCCGAGCGGGCCGCGCTCGAACTCGAGGATCGCCATGACGGCGTCCGGGACCTCGGACGAGGTGTAGAGCCTCCGCGCGTGCGCGGTGACCGTCTTCACCGGCCCGAGCAGGAACTGCAGCGTGTCCGCATGGTGCACTCCGAGCTGGATGAAGGCCCCGCCCGGGCTCTTGTCCGCGTAGTAGCGCCACGTCTGCGGCGTGAGCTCCAGCCCGCGTTCGTTCGAGAAGTTCGCCTCGGCCAGAGACACCTCCCCCAGTCGACCGTCCTCGAGCCAACGCTTCATCTCGCGGTGACCGGACAGTCGGCGGGAACTGTGCCCGACGGCGAAGACGGCTCTCGCCGCGGCCACCGACGCTTCGATCCGGCTGGCGTCCTCCAGCGTGTGCGCGATCGGCTTGTCCGTGTAGACCGCCTTCCCGGCCTCCAGGGCCTGGATGATGACGTCCTTGTGCGTGTCGTTCGGAGTCGTGACGATCACGCCCTCGACGTCGACGTCGGCGAGCAGCTCCTCGTACGACGAGGCGCTGCGCTGGATGCCGAACTCCGCGCAGAACGCGGCGCGCTTGGCCTCGTCGCGGCTGAAGCAGCTGCAGAGATCGATCAGGTCGCCGCGCTGCGCACCCCGTGCGAGCACACGCGCCCAGCGGCCGAGACCGACTGGCGCGAGCCGGACCTTGTCCGTCATGGCTTCTCCCTGCTCCTGTTGCGCATGTCCCGTGCACCCCGCACGTCCTCGATCAGCTCCAGGACGCCCGCGGCCACCGTGCCGGCGAATGCCTCGGCCCGCTCCGCGTTCGCCCAGGCCGGGTCGCCGTACCAGCCGTCGTCGGCCAGCTCGGTGACGTCGGTGACGAAGCCGTACACCTCCGGCGACCTCCGCATCCGGTCCATCTCCTCCGCGCCCGGGGGGCGCGTCGGGTCACCGGCCCGGTCGACCTTGGCCAGCCGGGGGTCGTGGGCGAGGACGGCTAGGGTCTCGATTCCGCCGCCGTGCGTCAGCTCACCGCCCTCGTCGCGGTAGAGCCGCTGCGCGACGTAGCAGGCCTGCGCAGCGACGAAGGTCGCGTCGAATCGGTCCTGCAGGTCGGTTGCGACGGCGTTCATCGACGCGATGTTGCCTTCGTGCCAGTTCACCAGCACCACGGTCTGGACGCCCATTCGGATCAGCTCGGTGCAGACGTCGGACAGGAGGGCCTCGAAGGTCTCCCGGCGCAGCGTGACGGTGCCCGGGTGGCCCGCGTGGATCGGGGTCACGCCGTACGGACCGACCGGCGCATAGATCGCGTCCAGCCGGTCGGCGACGGTCCGCGCGACCAACTCGGCAGCCATCGTGTCGGTGCCGTTGGGCAGGTGTGGACCGTGCTGCTCGACGCTGCCGAGGGGGATGACGGCGGTCCGGGAGCCGGCCACCGCCTGCGCAGCTTCGGGACTTGTCAACTCGGCGAGGTCATAGATCACGTGGTGGCCACTCCTGTCTCCACGACGGGGTCCTTCAACGGCTCCCCTCGAAGCAGGCGCGCTGCCTCCTCGGCCGCCTTGCGCCGCATGTCCAGCTCGGACTCCTCGGTGTACCAGGCCATGTGCGGGGTCAGCAGCACGCGGTCGGCGACGGCGTCGAGGACGGTGAGGTCAGGTGGCTCGGTCGGGTAGACGTCGAGGGCCGCGGCGGCAGGGCGCCCGTCGGCGAGTCCACGGGCCAGTGCGGGCACGTCGACGAGCGAGCCGCGAGCGGTGTTGACGAGCACGCTTCCAGGGCGCATGCGACTCATCCGGGTCGCGTCGATCAGGGGCGCGCCGTCACTCCTCCCCGGCACGTGCAGCGTGACGACGTCGCTGCGCGCGAGCAACTCGTCCAGCGATGCGGCCTCCACGTCATCGTCGGCCGGGACGTCGACGTACGCATCGTGCGCACAAACCGACAGGCCCAGGCAACGCAGGTAGGTCGCGGTCTGGCGGCCGATTCGGCCGTAGCCCACGACACCTGCCGTCAGCCGGCTCGGTAGGTGCAAGGGGCGCAACCCCGCGACACCCCATTGCCCCGCACGGACGGCACGGTCGGCCTCGCGGAGCCGGCGCAGTAGAGACGTCACCATGGAGACGGTGTGGAACGCTACGGCCTCGGTGCCGTAGTCGGAGACGCGCGCGACGGCGACGCCCTGCCGGCGGGCGGCCCGGAGGTCGATCCTGTCGGTGCCGATGCCGTAGCGGACGATTCCGCGGCAGCTGAGCCCGGCCAGCACGTGCTCGTCGAAACGCGGGCGCGAGCCGGCGAGCACGACTTCGGCGGCGGCCGCGACGGTCAGGATGTCCGCTGCCGTCCCGCCGTCGCCGGACACCAGCTCGACCCCCAGCGGCCCGAGCACCTCCAGCTCGACGGAGAAGTCCTGGTAGCGGGTGCCGAGCACGGCGACCACACGTCCGGTCACGCGCGGGCCTCTCGATCGACGTCGGCCACACGATGCCTCAAACGTTTGCGGTGCGTCAAGATACCCGCCCCGCTGCTCCGATGGCCTCCTCTGGCAGCGGCTCTTGACAAATCCCCTGCGAACGATTGTATGGATCCGGCCCCCATCCAGCCGTCGGGTTGCCGAGTGCCGTAGGAGACGGACATGCATCAGAGCTTCCTCGTCCACGCCGCCGGCGACGTCGTCGGGGTGGCCGTCCAGGACCTCGCGCCCGGTTCGGCGGTGCGTGGACGGGTGCAGAACGGCGGCCCCCTCGAGCTGGACGTCCTCGAGGCAGTACCCCTCGGCCACAAGATCGCCTTGCGGGACATCGGCGCGGGTGAGCAGGTCGTGGAGTACGGCGCCGTCATCGGCCGGGCGACCAAGGCCATCCGCGCCGGTGAGCACGTCCATGTGCACAACCTGAAGGGAGAGCGCTGGGCATGAGCAGCGGACGCACGTTTCTCGGGTATCGGCGCGCCGACGGACGGGTTGGCTGTCGCAACCACGTGGTGATCCTGCCGGTCGACGACCTGTCCAACGCCGCCGCCGAGGCCGTCGCGAAGGTGGTCCAGGGCACGCTTCCGCTTCCGCATCCCTACGGCCGGCTGCAGTTCGGCCCCGACCTCGAACTGCATTTCCGCACGCTCATCGGCGCCGGCGCCAATCCCAACGTCGCCGCGGCAGTCGTGATAGGGATCGAGCCCAACTGGACCAAGCGCGTCGCCGACGGCATCGCGGCAACCGGCAAGCCGGTCGTGGCGCTCTCGATCGAGGGCCAGGGCGACCTGAAGGTCATCGAGCAGGCCAGCCGGGCCGCCGCGGCGATGGTGCACGACGCGACCGGAACGGCACGGGAGGAGATTCCGCTCACCGACCTGCTCATCAGCACGAAGTGCGGCGAGTCCGACACCACGTCCGGCCTCGGGTCGAACCCCACGATCGGCCGGTTTGCCGAGCGCTTCACCGCGGCTGGAGGAACATTCCTCTTCGGTGAGACGTCCGAGCTCACCGGCGGCGAGCACATCGTGGCCGACCGCATCACCGATCCGGTCCAGCGCGAGAAGTTCCAGCGTCTCTTCGACGAGCACCAGGACGTGATCCTCGCGCAGGAGGCGAACCTGCTCGGCTCTCAGCCCACCGAAGGCAACATCGCCGGTGGGCTGACCACGATCGAGGAGAAGGCGCTGGGCAACATCCAGAAGATCGGGAACGCCAAGATCGACGGTGTGCTCGAGATGGCCGAGGCACCGGTAGGTCGCGGCCTGTACTTCATGGACACGTCGTCAGCCGCCGCTGAGTCGATCACGCTCTTCGTCGCCGGCGGTGCCGCATTGCACCTGTTCACGACCGGGCAGGGCAACATCATCGGCAACCCGATCGTCCCGGTGCTCAAGCTCACCGCGAACCCGCGCACGGCCGCGACGATGCCGGAACACGTCGACCTGGACGTGTCCCGCATCATCACCGAGGACATGCCGTTGGACGAGGCCGCCGACCTGACCGAGGAGATCGTCGTGCGGACGGCGTCCGGGCGCTGGGCCGCCGCCGAGGTGCTCGGCCACCGGGAGTTCGTCCTGACCCGCCTGCACCGGACGGCATGACGGCGCCGCGCCTGGTCCGGAGGTGAGCGGTGCCGATGCCGTCGATCTGGTCGTCATCGTCTCGGCCATCTCGGTCGGCGCGTTCATCAAGGGTGCGACGGGTGGTGGCCTGCCTCAGATCGCGATCCCCGTCATGGCCGCGTTCCTGGGCGTGGAACGGGCGGTGGTGGTGATGGCCATCCCGGGAGTGGTGGCGAACGGCTGGCTGGTGTGGTCTCACCGCGCCGAGGCGCCGCTCACGCGCGACCTGCCGGCAATGCTCGCGGGGGGAGTGGTCGGATCGATCGTCGGCACGATCCTGCTCACGACGCTTGACAGCCGGATTCTGTCGGCCATTCTGGCGGCAGTGATCATCACCTACATCGTGCTGGCGACTGTTCGCCCCGGCTTCACGTTCTCACCCAGGGTCACCAGGGTCGCGTCACCCCCGGTCGGCGTCGCGGCCGGTGGCCTGCAGGGTGCGACCGGGATCTCCGGCCCGTTGCTCTCGACCTACCTCCACGGGTTCGGCCTGCCCCCCCGCGTGTATGTCTTCGCACTGTCCACGCTCTTCTTCGCATTCTCCGTGGTGCAGACCACCACGTTGTTCAGTGTCGGTCTCTACACACCGGAACGCGTAGTGGAGAGCCTCCTGGCGCTGGTGCCGATCGCGGTGGCCCTGCCGCTCGGCTCCCGCATGGCGCGGCGGCTGTCCGCCCGTACCTTCCAGCGGGTGGTCCTGCTGCTGCTGACGGCGTCGGCTGGCGCCCTCGTTCACGAGGCGATCACCGGAGGCGGACCGTGAGCCGGTCGAAGGTCGACGCCGTCGTCGCCAACTGGTTCCCGCGCTTCCTGGCCAACGGCATCGACTACTTCGACCTGCTCCGGACCCTCGACGCCGTCGATGGCTGGGACACCTGGGCCGCAGCATGGACGGCCACCGCCGACGAGTACGAGCGACTCGGCGAGCAGGCCCTTGCTGTCGGGCACCGGGTCACGGCGGCGGAGCACCTGCGCCGTGCGGCGCTCACCCTGCAGTTCGCACAGTTCGTGCTCACCGAGGAACCGGAGCGACGGGCGTCGTTGCAGGCCAGGATGGTCAGAACGTACGCACGATGCGCGCCGTTGCTCGATCCGCCGGCGGTTCGTACAACCGTGGCGTACGGCGCCGGTAGGGCCGTCGTGGGCTACCGTCGCGCGCCGCCCGGTCGCAGCCGATGCGGCCTGGTCGTCCTCGTTCCGGGACTCGAGTCGACAAAGGAGCAGTTCAGCACCTACGAGCCATACTTCCTGCGCCGCGGCGTGGCCACCCTGTCGATCGAGGGTCCCGGCCAGGGCGAGGGCGGCAACGGCGTGCCGTTCCGCGACGCTGCGTACGCCGACGCGATGCGAGCAGTCGGCGGGGCGATCTCCGGCCTGGACGGCGTGGACCCGTCGCGGGTCGTGGTGCTGGGCACCAGCTTCGGCGGCTACCTGGCCCTGCGGCACGCGGCACTCATCCCCGGCCTACGTGGGGTGGTGGACATCGCCGGCCCCTACGACCTGCAGGCGTTCGAGTCGCTGCAGGAGGTCACCCGCGAGGGGTTTCGCGAATTCGTCGGTGCCGCCGACCTCGACGAGGCGCGCGGCCTGCTCGACGGCGTGAACCTCGACGGCGTGCTGGAGGACCTGCGCGCTCCGGTGCTCGTGGTGCACGGGGAGCAGGACCGGATCATCCCGGTGGAGCATGCACGCCGCATCGTCGCCGCGCTCGGCGACCGGGTGACCGCACGGCTCGAGCCCACCGGGAACCACTCCTGCAACAACGTCGCTGCCGTCGTACGCCCCGCCGTGGCCGACTGGGTCGCGGACCGGTTGGAGGAGGTCTCGTGAGCGAGGATCGGCATGGACTGCGCGCCGTCGGGCACTCGGACCTCGGCGGCCACGGCGACGGCATGCAGGTGCTGCGCGAGGGCGACGCGCTCTACGTCGGACACTTCGGGCCCAGCGGCGTCGGCACGAGCATCCTCGACGCCTCCGACCCCAGCGATCTCCGGCTGGTGCGGCAGTGGACGGCACCGCGGGGCAGCCACACGCACAAGGTGCAGGTCGCCGACGGAGTGCTGCTCGTCAACCACGAACGGTTCCGCGGCGGTGAGCCGTTCAGCGCCGGGATGGCGGTCTACGACCTGTCCGATCCGTTCGACCCCAAGCAGATCGGATGGTTCGACTCCACCGGCCAGGGGGTGCATCGCATCGTGTGGACCGGTGGCCGGTACGCCTACGTCTCTGCGATCCCCGAGGGATTCGACGACCGCATCTGGGTCGTCGTCGACATGGCCGACGCGCGTCACCCGGTCGAAGCCGGCCGCTGGTGGTGGCCCGGGCAGTGGGTGGCCGGCGATGAGCAGCCCACGTGGCCCGAAGGAAAGCGCTACGCGGCGCACCATGCGCTGGTCGACGGCGACCGGGCATATCTCGGGTACGGCGACGCCGGACTCGTCGTGCTCGACATCTCCGACATCGGCAAGCCCACGCTGTTGTCCAGTCTGCGCTGGGAGCCCGGGGGCGACACGCACACCTGCCTGCCGCTGCCCGGCCGGGATCTGGTCGTGGTCACCGACGAGGTCGTCAGCGACGGGCGCGAGGGCGCCGGCCATCTCGTGCACGTCGTCGACGTCTCCGACGACCGTGCGCCGTGGGTGATCGGTGTCTGCCCGCCACCCGCCGATGAGTTCTATGACCGAGGCCTTCGATTCGGTCCGCACAACCTGCACGAGAACCGGCCCGGCTCGTACCGCAGTGCCGACCTGGTCTTCTGCACGTACTTCAACGCCGGGCTTCGCGTCTACGACGTGGGCGACGGCGAGCACCCGGTCGAGGTCGCACACTGGGTGCCGGAGACGCCGGCCGGTCAGCAGGCTGCGCAGATCAACGACGTCTTCGTGGGGGCCGAGCTCGACATCTGGGTGACCGACCGCGTCAACGGTGGCGTCTACGCGCTGCAGCCGGAGGCGGACCTGGCGGACCGGATGCGAGCGACCGCGCTGTGAGCATCGACGTGCACGCCCATTGCGTGCCGATGGGGGTCATCGACTCACTCGTGGCCGACGGCGGACGCTACGGCATCGAGGTCACCCGGCAGGACGGGCGATACGCAGTAGTCATCGCCGGGCGGGTGCGAACCCGGCCGATCCTCCCGGGGCTGCTCGACCTGCCGCGCCGGATCGCGGCCATGGACGCGACGCGGGTCGACGTGCAGGTGCTGTCCAGCTGGATCGACCTCACGGCATACGCGCTCGACGGCGATGCAGGGACGCGATACGCGCGGATGTTCAACGAGGCACTGGCGGCGACGGTGGCAACTGCGCCAGAACGCCTCCGCGCCCTCGCGACCGTGCCGCTGCAGGCACCCGAGGCGGCGGCGGCCGAGCTGCGGCACGCCGTGAGCTTCCTCGGCCTGGCCGGCGTGGAGATCGCCACGACGGTCGACGGCCTCGAGCTGGACGACGCGGGCCTCGAGCCGTTCTGGCGGATGGCCGAGGAACTCCGCTGCCTCGTCCTGGTGCACCCGTACGCCTCCCTCGCCGGGCGCGGCGTGACGCGCCACAACCTCGCCAACCTGGTGGGGAATCCCGCCGAGACCACCATCGCCCTGGGACATCTGATATTCGGTCGTGTTCTCGAGCGACATCCTGGGCTGCGGTTCTGCCTCGTGCACGGCGGCGGGTTCGCGCCATACCAGATCGGCCGCTGGGACCACGCCGCTCGCGACGACGCTGGCGGGCCGGCCGCGAACCTCGGTCGCCTGCCCAGTGAGTGGCTTCGCAACCTCTACTTCGACACCGTGCTGCACTCACCGGCGTCCCTGCGGTTTCTGCTGGACGTGGTGGGCGCCGACCACGTCGTGCTCGGCAGCGACTATCCGTTCCGGATGGGTGACGCCGAGCCGGTCGCCACCGTCGAGGCGGTGGCGGGGCTCGACGCCGTCGAGCGTGCCCAGGTGCTCAGCGGGAACCTCGGTGCTCTCCTCGAGGGGGTACAGCGGTGAGGTCGCAGTGACCGGTGACTCCGGCCCGCCCCAGGTCTACGAGCTGACGATCAACGGCTCCTTCACCCACGTGCGGGCTGACCCGGACACGCCGCTGCTCCATGTCCTTCGGAACGACCTGGGGCTCAGGGGCTCGCGGTTCGGATGCGGCGTGGGTCTCTGCGGTGCATGCCTGGTGATGGTCGACGGCCGGGCAGTGCCGTCGTGCGACACCCCGATGTGGGCGGTCGAGGGCAGGACGGTGGTGACCGTGGAGGGCCTCGCCACGGGCGCCGGACTGCATCCCGTCCAGCAGGCGTTCCTCGACGGGCAGGCCGCACAGTGCGCGTTCTGCGTGTCGGGTGTCCTGGTCGCCGCCGCGGCACTGCTGGCCGACACCCCGCGGCCCGACGAGTCGCAGGTCATCGCCGCCCTCGACCGCAACCTCTGCCGCTGTGGTGCCCAGCGGCGGATGGTGGCAGCCGTGATGCAGGCCGGGCAGTCGTCCCCGGAGCCCGGATGAGCGACGCGCCCAGGCACCTGGTCGTCAACCCGCGGGTGTCGACCTGGATCGCCCTCGACTCGGCGGGGGTCGTCCACCTTCGGGTAGGCAAGGTCGAGTTGGGGCAGGGCATACTCACCGCGCTCACCCAGCTGGCAGCCGACGAGCTCGACGTCGCGCCCGCACAGGTGCGGGTGCAGGCGGCCACGACCGTGGGCGGCCCTGACGAGGGATCCACGTCGGGCAGCATGTCGGTCATCGACTCGGGGACTGCGGTGCGCGTCGTCTGCGCGAACGTCCGGTCCTTGTTCCTCTCCGCCGCCGCGAGCCGCCTGGGCGTCGATCCGGGCGAGCTCGAAGTCGTGGAGGGCTGCATCCGCAGCCGCGACGGTACGCGCGCCACGTCATACGGCGAACTCGCCCCGCTCGTCGATCTGGACCGCGACGTCGATATCGCGGTCGCCACGAAGACCGCCGGTGAGCTCTCGCTCACCGGCACCTCCATGCCCCGGATCGATCTGCTC
>OBLS010000443.1_pt1 | contig 14775 bp, 10 predicted proteins | sample 1519901 | NCBI WGS metagenome assembly OBLS01 (sample SAMEA3113585, study PRJEB22503) | soil metagenome | reverse complement strand
CCAGGAGCTTCGCCATGGCCCGAGGGTAGTCTCAGCCGCGTGCGATCGCTCGTCGCCGCCCTGGCCGCGCTCGCAGCGCTCACCGCGACCGGGCCGATTTCCGGCGGGACGGCAGCGTGCGCGCCGAACCCGGCGAACCGGCTGAGGACCGTCGGCGCGGCCGACCAGCTGATCACCGTCGAAGCCCCCCGCTACAAGACGACGAGCGCCGCGCTTCGCCTCTGGGCCCGTGGCAGTGACCGCTGCTGGCGTCCGGTTGCCGGCCCCTGGACGGCCCGCGTCGGCTGGAACGGTCTCGCCGACCGGCGGCGCGAGGGAGACGGGACGACGCCGACCGGCGTCTACTCGATCGGCAGCACGATTTACGGCAACGCCCGGAGCCCGGGCGTCCGCTACCGCTATCGCCGCCTCGTCTGCGGCGACTGGTGGAACGAGGATCCACGCTCGCCGACCTACAACACGTTCCAGCATGTCCGCTGCGGGACGCGGCCTCCGTTCCGGACGACGACGCCGGGCCTCTGGCAGGAGCGGACGGCCTACCGCCACTTCGCCGTCATCGAGTTCAACATGCGCCCGGTCGTCCCCGGCCGTGGTTCCGGAATCTTCCTCCACGCGAGTACGGGGAGCTCGACGAACGGCTGCGTCAGCCTGCCCGTCCCGCAGCTCGTGTCGACACTGCGCTGGCTCGATCCTGCGAAGCGGCCCCGGATCGTGATCGGGACGCGCGAGACCTTTCGCCGGCTCTAGCCCCGGCGCCGTAGCCTCGGCGGGCATTGCAGCCGCAGAACGTGCCGTAGCCAGCTCGCGGCACACCCGTCGGTGCCATCTGGTTAAGAGCCCTCTGCGGGAACCGCGCCGCGGCGTAGGCTGTCGGGGCAACCTGCTGGCACGGAAGGGTTTGGGGCGGCCTCCGTTCAACGCACGGGACCGGGAGAACCGATGGGCGAAATGCGAAAGGAGGCGCCTGGGCGCCGGCGGAAATCCCGCCGGACCACGAAATCTGCCTCGAGGCCGGGGCGGGAGGCGGCCGGCTTCGAAGTCCTCCAGTCGAAGCTCGAGGTGCCCAAGCTCCGCGACGGGCTCGTCAACCGCTCCGCGCTGGTCAGCCGCCTCCGCGCTCCGACGAGCGCGCGGGTCATCAGCGTCACCGCGCCTGCCGGCTACGGGAAGACGACGCTCCTCGCGCAGTGGGCGTACGAAGACCCGAGGCCGTTCGCCTGGGTCTCGCTGGACGATCGCGACGACGACCCGGCCGCGTTCCTGACGTATCTGGCTGCCGCAGCCGACGAGATCAAGCCGGTAGACGCCAGCGTCTTCCGCGCCGCCGCGTCAGGCGCGGACTCGATGTGGACGATCGGGCTCCCTCGCCTCGGCGCCGCCCTCGCCGCAATCGGAGAGCCCATGGTGCTTGTCCTCGACGACGTCCACGAGTTGCGTCATCGAGACTGCGTCGACGCACTCGAGCCGATCGCGAAGCACCTGCCGCCAGGGGCGCAGCTCGTGCTCTCGGGCCGCGCCGAGGAAGGCCTGCCTCTCGCGCGTCTGCGCGCGGCGGGACGGCTGCTCGCAATCGGCCCCTCGGACCTCGCCATGACCGATGTGGAGGCGAAGGCGCTTCTCGGTGCAGCCGGCGTCGATCTGACCAAAACGGAGGCGTCTGAGCTGAACGAGCGGACTGAGGGATGGGTCGCCGGCCTCTACCTGGCTGCCCTGTTCGCGAAGGAGGCGGGAGCCGAGGCGCTGTCCTCGTTCAGCGGCCAGGACCGATTCGTCGCCGACTACCTGCGGACGGAGCACCTCTCGCACCTGAAGCGCGCGGAGATGGGGTTCCTGACGCGTACGGCGATCCTCGACCGGATGTCCGCCCCCCTTTGCGACGCGGTGCTCGATCGGAGCGACTCGGCACGAAGGCTGGAGGCGCTCGAGCAGTCGAACCGTTTCGTCATCCCGCTCGACCACCATCGCGGGTCGTACCGGTACCACCACCTCTTCCGCGACATGCTCCGCGCCGAGCTCGACCGGCTCGAGCCCGAGTTCGTGCCCCAGCTCCACGCCCGTGCTGCGGCCTGGTGCGAGCAGAACGGCGAACCGGATGCTGCGATCGAGCACATGGCCGCCGCCGGGGACATCGACGAGGTTGCGCGCCTCGTCGGCACGTACGCCATGCCCTACTACCGGAGCGGACGGGTCGTCACCGTCGAGCGCTGGCTGAGGCGGCTCGACGATCCGACGCTCCTCAAGCGATACCCGGAGGTCGCCACGTTCGGAGCGTTCCTGAACGGGCTGCGCGGCCGGCCTGACGATGCGGAGCGCTACTGGTTCGCGCTCGAGCATTCCGAACGGGACGGCCCGATGGCGGACGGCAGCTCCTCGCCCCAGGTCTGGGCTGCGCTCGTCCGTGCGCTTCTCTGCCGCCACGGCATCGCGAAGATGGGAGCCGACGCGCGCCTAGCCCTGAAGGGCCTCCCGGCCGCCAGCATCTGGCGCCCCGCCGCCCTCCTGCTGCACGGAATCTCCCTGCACTTCGACGGCGATCTCGTCCGGGCTGAGGAGGTCTTCGAGCAGACCGTGGAAGAGGCGGCCGGCAGCGGAGCGATCTCCGCCAGTGTGACCGCGCACTCCGAGCTCGCACTCCTGGCTCTGGAGCGCGGTGCTGGAGAAAAGGCGGAAGCCGATCTTGCGGCAGCCCGGGCGCAGCTCGAGGATCAGCCGATCGAGGAGTACGTCGCCGTGGCGATCTACCATGCGGCGTCGGCGCAGGCCGCGCTCGCCCGGGGCCAGGCTGCGACGGCGCGCGAGCAGCTCGTCCGCGCGATGCGGCTGCGCCCACAACTCACGCACGCCATTCCCTGGTTCGGTGTCCAGACGAGGCTGGAGCTTGCCCGGACGCACTTCGCGCTCGGCGACATCGAGGGCGCGCGGACGCTCTGCCGCGAGGCTTTCGACGTCATCAGCCAGCGGCCGGAGCTCGGGACGCTGCGGGCACAGGCGGACGACCTGCGCGACCGGCTCGCGGGCGTCGCGAGTTTGGACGACGGCTGGGCCTCGTCGCTGACGGCGGCCGAGCTGCGGCTCCTCCCCCTGCTGACGACCCATCTCACGTTCCGGGAGATCGCCGAGCGCCTTTTTGTCTCGCGCAACACGGTGAAAACGCAGGCGATCTCCGCGTACCGGAAGCTCGACGCGTCCAGCCGCAGCGAGGCGATCGAGCGCGCGCTCGAGCTCGGGCTCGTGGATGCGCCCGTCGCCTCCGGCTCGCGTTTCACCCCTGCGGGGTGATGCGCCTGCCGCTCGGCGGGCATGGAATGAGTTGGCCATGGAGGACTACCAGGTCACGCTCCAGCGACTCGCCGTCCGTGATCAGCGGTACATCGAGGGCGTCCTCCAGGCCGACCGCTCCAGCCCGACCCTTTCCGGGCTCGACGACCGCGCGCACGCGCTGATCCGGATCGGCGCCCTGATCACGATGAATGCCTCGCCGCCGGCCTATATGGATTCGGTCAACGCGGCGATTGCGGCCGGTGCGACAAACGACGAGATCGTCGGCACGCTGGTCGCGGTGCTGCCGACCGTCGGGGTGGCGCGGGTCGTGAGTGCTGCGCCGAACCTGGGCCTCGCGCTCGGCTACGACGTCGCCGAAGCGCTCGAGTTCGTCGAGAACGGCAGCTAGCGCACGACCGTTTGTTGTCGCCGATTACGCTTACGCGGCTAAGCATCCGAAGCGCACTCGAAAGGAGATGGGCATGACCGCCGTTGCTCCGAAGGCCAAGCTGGGCGTCGCCTCCGAGGTCGGCACGCTGCACGCGGTGATCGTCCACCGGCCCGACGTCGCGCACGAGCGGCTGACGCCGAGCAACTGCCACGAGCTCCTGTTCGACGACGTCATCTGGGTTCGGCGGGCCCGTCAGGAACACGATGCCTTCGTCGACCTGATGCACGACCGCGGGGTGGAGGTGCTCCTCTTCCACGACCTCCTCGCCGAGACGCTCGAAGACGCAGAAGCGCGCCGGTGGGTGCTCGATCGCAGGCTCCGGCCCGAGGAGGTCACCGCCCTCTTCTCCCGTGAGCTGAGTGCCTGGATGACCGAGATGCCGGCGGAGGAGCTGGCGACGAAGCTGACCGGGGGGGTGATCCTGAGCGAGCTGCCGACGGACATCGTCGACGCCGTAGGCAGGGCGCTGGCGCCGACGGACTTCGTGATTCCGCCGCTCCCCAACCAGCTCTTCATGCGCGACACGAGCGCGTGGATCTACGGCGGCGTCTCGATCAACGCGATGTACTGGCCTGCGCGGCAGAACGAGACGCTCAACGTCGAGGCGGTCTACCGCTTCCACCCGCGCTTCCGGGCAGCCGAATTCGAGATCTGGTTCGGCGGCGTCGACCACGACTGGGGCACGGCGGCGCTCGAGGGTGGCGACATCATGCCGATCGGGGACGAGGTCGTCCTTGTCGGCCTCGGCGAGCGCAGCAATGCAAAGGCGACGAGCATCCTGGCGCGGAATCTCTTCGAGGCAGGCGCCGCTCGCCTCGTGATCGGCGCACGGATGCCGCGTGAGCGGGCCGCGATGCACCTCGACACGGTCTTCACGTTTTGCGACCGAAACGTGGCAACCCTCTACGAGCCCGTCGTCGAGCAGATCCTGCCCATCCTTTTCCGCCCGGGCGGCGAGGACGGCGTCACCGCGGAAATCTCCGAGCGCTCGTTCCTCGACGAGGTCCGCGACGCCCTTGGGCTCACTGAGCTGACGCTCGTCCCCACCGCTGGCGACGCCTTCGAGGCCGAGCGGAACCAGTGGGACGACGGCAACAACGTCGTCGCGCTTGCACCGGGTGTCGTCGTTGCCTACGAGCGCAACGAGCCGACGAACGCGAGGCTTGCAAAGACCGGCGTCGAGGTTCTGGCGATCGCGGGCCAGGAGCTCGGGCGTGGGAGGGGCGGCGGCCATTGCATGACCTGTCCCGTCATCAGGGAGCCATGAGGAAGGGAGTGAGAGCATGAGCACCGTCGTCGATCTGCGCGGAAAGCACCTCCTTCGGCTGGCTGATTTCAGCCCGGAGGAGATCACCTACTTGATCGAGCTCGCGGCCGACCTGAAGGCGGCCAAGAAGGAAGGACGCGAGGAACAGAAGCTCGTCGGCAAGGAGATCGCCCTGATCTTCGAGAAGGACTCGACGAGGACCCGGTGCGCCTTCGAGGTCGCCGCGTACGACCAGGGCGCGCACGTCACGTTCATCGGACCGTCCGGCTCGCACATGGGCCACAAGGAGACGGCGAAGGACACCGCGAGGGTGCTCGGCCGCATGTACGACGCGATCGAGTACCGGGGCTTCGGCCAGGACACAGCCGAGGAGCTCGCCGAGTGGTCGGGCGTCCCGGTCTACAACGGGCTCACCGACGAGTGGCACCCGACCCAGATCCTCGCGGACTTCCTGACCTTCCGCGAGCACGTGCCGAAGTCGCTGAACGAGGTCGTTTTCTGCTACCTGGGAGACGCCCGCTTCAACATGGCCGACTCGTACCTCGTCGGAGGGGCGAAGCTCGGAATGGACGTCCGCATCGCCAGCCCCAAGTCGCTATGGCCGCGGGACGAGATCGTCGAGCATGCCCGCTCCGTCGCAACCGAGACGGGCGCTGAGATCACGATCACCGAGGACGTCGCCGAAGCGGTCAAGGGCTCCGACGTGCTTCTCACCGACGTCTGGGTCTCGATGGGCGAGTCGGACGAGGTCTGGGCCGAGCGGATCGAGCTGCTCAAGCCCTACCAGATCAACTCGGAGACGATGGCGGCCACCGGCAACCCCGACGTGAAGTTCATGCACTGCCTGCCCGCCTTCCACAACACGGACACCGAGGTCGGCAAGGAGATCTTCGACAAGTTCGGGCTCGAGTCGCTGGAGGTGACCGAGGAGGTCTTCGAATCCCCGGCGTCCGTGGTCTTCGACGAGGCCGAGAACCGGTTGCACACGATCAAGGCCGTGATGGTCGCGACGCTCGGGGACTGACCATGCGTGTCGTCGTCGCACTCGGCGGCAATGCGCTGCTTCGCCGCGGCGAGCCTTTGACCGCGGAGAACCAGCGCGCGAACACACAGGTGGCGTGCAAGGCCCTGGCGCCGGTGGCGCTCGAGCACGAGCTCGTCATCTCGCACGGCAACGGGCCTCAGGTCGGGCTGCTCGCGCTGCAGGGATCGGCCTACACGGAGGTCGATCCGTACCCGCTCGACCTGCTCGGCGCGCAAACCGAGGGGATGATTGGATATCTGATCCAGCAGGAGCTCGGAAACGAGCTCCCGCTCGAGAAGCGCCTGGCCTCGCTGCTGACTCTGATCGAAGTCGATCCCCGCGACCCGGCTTTCGAAGACCCCACGAAGCCGATCGGGCCGATCTACGACAAGGACGAGTCGGAGCGGCTTGGCAAGGCGAAGGGCTGGGCGTTCAAGCCCGACGGCGACAGCTTCCGTCGCGTGGTCCCCTCGCCGCAGCCTCGGAGGATCTTCGGGATCGAGCCCGTGCAGTGGTTGCTCGAGCACGACTGCGTCGTGATCTGCGCCGGCGGCGGCGGCATCCCGGTGATGTACACGGACGATCCGGCACCGGCGGGCCGGCAGCTCGTCGGCATCGAGGCCGTCATCGACAAGGACCTCGCGAGCGCGCTTCTGGCAAAGGACATCCGAGCGGACGCACTCGCAATCGTCACCGACGTCGACGCGGTCTACGCCGACTGGGGCACGCCCGAGCAGCGCGCGATCCGCCGGGCGACGCCGGACGCGCTCGCGAACACCGAGTTCGCAGCGGGCTCGATGGGGCCGAAGGTGCGGGCGGCGTGCTCGTTCGTCGAGGAGACCGGTGGTCTGGCGGTGATCGGCTCGATCTCGGACACGCCGGCGCTCCTGCTTGGCGAGGCCGGAACGATCGTCACGCGGGACGGGCCGGGCATCGAGTACGCCGAGACGACAACCGGAGCTGGTGCCCCGGTCTGATGGCGGCGGACGCCGGAAGCCCCGTCGCTCCGGAGGGTCGGGAGCCGCGGCCGCCGACCCTGGTCGACGCGGTGCTACCAGTCGTGGTGCTGATCGCGCTGATCGCGCTCACGATCGTGCTCTTCGGCATCGACGCCACGAACGGGCCGTTGCAGGTGGCGCTACTTCTGAGTGCGGCGTTCGCCGCACTGATCGCGTTCAAGAACGGCTACACGGTCGAGATCGTCGCCGAGGCCGCCGTCAGCGGCATCAGCTCGGCGATCGGGGCGATCTTCATCCTGCTGGCGGTCGGTGCGCTGATCGGGACCTGGAACATGGCCGGCACGATCCCGACCGTCGTCGACTACGGGATCAGGTTGCTGAGCCCGAACATCTTCTTCTTCGCGACGGCGGCTATCTGCGCAATCGTCGGGCTCGTTACGGGAAGCTCCTGGACGACCGCCGGGACACTCGGAGTCGCATTCGTTGGGATTGCGACGGTGCTTGGGCTCTCGGAGGCGGCGGCCGCGGGCGCAGTCATCTGCGGTGCGTACTTTGGCGACAAGATGACGCCGCTCTCCGAGACGACGATCCTCGTCCCGCAGCTCGTGGGCGGTGGGCTCACGGTCAGCCGGCACGTGAGGAACATGTTCTGGACCGCGGGGCCGGCCCTCGGCATCAGCCTCGTCATCTTCCTCGTGATCGGGATCGTCGCAAAGCCAGCGGGAGAGGCGAGCACCGACGAGGCGGTCGCCGCCTTGCGTAGCGCCTTCCACATCTCGGCCCTCAACCTGCTGCCGATTGCGTTGCTCGTCGTGTTCACGATCAGGAAGGCGCCTCCCTTCCTTGCGATTCTCGGCTCGGCGCTCTTTGCCGGGATCCTCGCCTGCTTCACGCAGTGGTCGCAGGTCAAGGCCTTCGTCGACGAGCCCGACCGGAATGCGGTCGCCATCGGGATCAAGGCGATCTATGACGCGATGGCGAACGGCTATGTCAGCAACAGCGGCTTCCCGGGGGTCGACGAGCTCTTCTCCCGCGGCGGGATGTCGAGCCTCCTGACGACGATCTGGCTGGTCATGGCGGCTCTGGCGTTCGGGGCCGTCCTCGAGCGTGCGGGCTTCCTCGATCGGCTCCTGCAGCCGGTGGTTACGCGCGCGCGTACGCGAGGCCAACTCGTCCTCGCGGTCAACACAAGCGGCGTCGGCCTCAACGTGGTCGCCGGAGACCAGTACGTGGCGGACGTCCTGCCGAGCCGCATGTTCCGGGGCGAATTCGAGCGACGCGGGCTCGCACCCGAGACGCTGTCACGTGCGGTCGAGGACTCTGGAACGGTGACGTCCCCCCTCGTTCCGTGGAACACGTGCGGTGCGTACATGTCAGGCGTGCTCGGCGTCTCCACGGCGGCGTACCTCCCGTTTTGCTTCTTCAACATCTTCAGCCCGATACTCGACGTCGTCTACGGGTTTCTCGGCTTCAAGACGCCGACGTTGGCCGACGTCGATCGGAAGGCTGGGGAGGGCGTCGAGGCCGGCACTGCTCCCGTAACCAGGCCGTAAGGAGGCTTAGATGAGCGACAACACCGCAGTGGACACCGAGGCCGCACCGAGGTCGCGGTTCACACTGCCGTCCGCTTACACGATCCTGTTCGCGTTGATCGCCCTCGCGGCGATCGCGACCTGGATCATCCCGGCGGGTACGTACGATCTCAACGCCGACGGCGAGCCGATCCCCGGGACGTACCACGAGGTGGATGCGAAGCCGTCGCGGATCATCGTGGACTCGCTCACGGCTCCGATCAACGGCCTCTACGGCATCGAGGACGCGAAGGGAAACATCAACTACTACAACTCGGGGGACCTCTTCGGCGCGATCGACATCGCGCTGTTCATCCTCGTGATCGGCGGGTTTCTCGGTGTGACCATGAAGACCGGGGCGATCCAGGCGGGCATCGGCAGCCTCGTGCAGCGGATGAAGGGGAGGGAGCGGTGGCTAATCCCGGTTCTGATGAGCGTCTTCGCGCTCGGTGGGACGACCTACGGGATGGCCGAGGAGAGCCTGGCCTTCTACGCGCTCGTGATCACCGTGTTGATCGCGGCGGGCTACGACGCCCTCACCGGTGCCGCGGTCGTCCTGCTCGGCTGCGGGATCGGGGTCCTCGGGTCGACGGTCAACCCGTTCGCGACGGGGATCGCATCGGGGATCGCCGGCGTCTCGATCAGCGACGGTCTCATCGGGCGGCTGGTAATCCTGATTGCCGGCCTGGCGATCGGCATCTTCTTCGTCCTGCGCTACGCCGATCGCGTCAGGAGGGATCCGTCGAAATCGGTCGTCTACGACATGAAGGCCGAGAACGAAGCGCGCTTCCGGGGCGAAAGCGACGCCGGCGAAGTCGCGCTCACGGGCACGCACAAGACGGTCCTGGCCCTGTTCGCGCTCGCGTTCGTAGTGATGGTGTACGGCGTGATCCCGTGGGAGGACCTCGGGATTCCCCTCCCGACCTGGTGGTGGTGGTTCCCGGAGATGACCGCCTCCTTCCTGTTGTTCACGATCATCATCGGGCTGGTCGCGCGGATGGGCGAAGGCCAGCTGACCACCACCTTCGTCGATGGCGCCCGAGACCTCCTCGGGGTGGCGCTCATCATCGGCATCGCCCGTGGCATCACCGTGATCATGAACAACGGCCAGATCACCGACACGGTCCTGCACTGGGTCGAGCGTGCCCTTGGCGATACCGGCGAGGCCGCGTTCGCGATCGTGACGTTCGGCCTCTTCCTGCCGCTGTCCTTCCTGATCCCGTCGTCGTCGGGACTCGCGACCTTGTCCATGCCAATCACGGCTCCGCTGGCGGGTTTTGTGGGCGTGTCCGAGTCGCTCGTCGTGACCGCGTACCAGAGCGCCTCGGGCCTGATGAACCTGTTCATCCCTACATCGGCCGTCGTGATGGGCGGTCTTGCGATCGCTCGCGTTCCCTACGGGACCTACCTTCGCTGGGTGTGGCCGCTGCTCGCCTTGCTCACCGGACTGGTGGTGATCGTGCTCGGCGTGTCGGCGGTGCTGTGACCCTTACGCGCATGGACGCTTCGCCCAATACTCCATACCTGCCTAGACAAGGAGGATCGAGATGCGTGACGGCATTCGATGGCTGATCGTGCTGGCGTGCGTGTTGGTGGTGATCGGTCTGATGGCCTACGCTCGCGGTCCCGAACATCACCGCGGCGATGAAGTCGGTGCGCTCCCCTCGAGCGTCGCCGCCGCGGAGGCGTGACAGATGAGCGTCGGAATGGCTGAGCCGGCGAGTCCGGACACTGCTCGCGAGGCGACCGTGTGGCACAGCTTGACGGCGGAGGAGGCGAGCGCGCAGCTCGGGGTCGACCCGGCGCGCGGGCTCAAGGCCGCCGAGGTAGAGCGGCGGCGTGCAACGTTCGGGCCGAACAAGCTCGCGGAGGCGAAGAAGGAACCTGGCTGGCAGGCGTTTCTGCGGCAGTACCGGGACCTGATGCAGCTCGTACTGCTCGGTGCCGCAATCGTCAGCATCGTTGCTCTCCAGGAGTTCTCCACCGGCCTCGTGATCATCGGTCTGACCGTGCTCAATGCGGTCCTTGGGCTGAACCAGGAGGGCAAGGCGGCCGAGAGCGTCGCCGCGCTCCAGAAGATGCTCATCATCAGGGCCCATGTCCGGCGCGACGGCCGGCTTGGCGACGTTCCCGCCGAGGAGCTCGTGCCGGGTGACGTGGTCGTCTTCGAAGCGGGCGACAAGATCCCGGCGGACGGGCGCCTGCTCGTGGCGGCAACGCTGGAAATCGAGGAGGCCGCGCTGACCGGCGAGAGCACACCGGTGTTGAAGGCGGTCGAGCCGGTGGCCGGTGACGACGTGCCGCTCGGGGACCGAGTCGACATCGCCTACATGAACTCGACCGTCACGCGGGGTCGGGGCGAGATGGTCGTCACGACGACGGGGATGGCGACCCAGGTCGGCCGGATCTCGGGGATGTTGAGCCAGCTCCAGCAGGAGAAGACGCCGCTCACGCGCCAGCTCGACCAGCTGACCGTTCTGCTCACGATCATGGCGGGAGCCGCGCTTGCACTCGTCGTGGTGATCGGGCTCCTTCGCGGGGACGACTTCGACGAGCTCTTCATCATTGGAATCAGCCTCGCGGTGGCGGCCATCCCGACCGGCCTCCCCGCGGTGGTCACGACCGTGCTTTCGTTGGGTACACAGGCGCTCGCGGCCAAGGGTGCGATTGTGAAGCGGCTGCGCTCGGTCGAGACGCTCGGCTCGACGTCGGCGATCTGCTCGGACAAGACCGGCACGCTGACGCTCAACCAGATGACGGCACGGCAGCTCGTGATCGTGGGCCGCCGCTACTCGATCGAAGGCGAGGGCTACTCCACCGACGGCAAAATCCTGCGAGTCGCGGGCGAGTCGGACACGCCGCTCGAGCCGTTCATGATGGCGATGGCGCTCGCGAACGACGCGGCGGTCCACGACGGCGAGATCGTCGGAGACCCCACGGAGGCGGCACTCGTCGTGCTCGCCGAGAAGGGCGGGATCGACGTCGACGAGACACGGCACACCTACCCGCGCGTGGCCGAGGTGCCGTTCGACTCTGAGTACAAGCTGATGGCGACCTTCCACGAGCTCGAGGAAAACGGCCGGAAAGTGATCCGTTGCTTCGTCAAGGGCGCTCCCGACGTCCTGCTCGCGCGCTCATCGCACTTCCGCGACGCGGGCGGTTCGCCCGTTTCCGCCGAGGCCGGCCGCGATCGCGTCCTTGCCGAGAACGACCGCCTCGCCGGCGAAGGCCTGCGGGTACTGGCTGTGGCCTCTCGCGACATCGACGCTGCTGGATTCGACCCCTCCGGGCCGCTGCTCGAGGAAGTCCAGGGTCTGACGCTGCTCGCGCTCGTCGGCATCGTTGATCCTCCGCGTAAGGAAGCAGGGGACGCGATCGCCCGCTGCAAGGAGGCGGGGATTCGCGCTCGCATGATCACTGGCGACCACGCCACGACCGCGGCCGCGATCGCCGCCCAGCTCGGAATCGAGGGCCGGGCGTTGACCGGGACCGAGTTCGCAGCGCTCTCCGACGCCGAGCTCGACGAGCAGGTCGACAGCATCGGAGTTGTGGCACGCGTCGCGCCGGAGGACAAGGTGCGCCTCGTCGACATCCTGAAGCGCAAAGGCAATGTCGTTTCGATGACCGGCGACGGTGTCAACGACGCTCCAGCGCTCAAGCGGGCGGACATCGGCGTCGCGATGGGCATCACCGGTACCGAGGTGACGAAAGAAGCCGCCGACATGATCCTCACCGACGACAACTTCGCGACCATCGTCGAAGCGGTCGAGGGCGGCCGCGGCATCTACGACAACCTGATGAAGTATGTGCGGGTCCAGCTTGTGATGCTGGGTGGGTTCATCCTCACCTTCGTCGGCGCCGGCATCTTCGACATCGCGGGAGGCGCGCCTCTCACCCCGTTGCAGATCCTCTGGGTCAACTTCGCCGTCGACGTCCTGCTGGCGATCGGGCTCGGCTTCGACGCGTCCGTTCCGGGTCTGATGCGGCGCAAGCCCCGCGACGCAAGCGCGCCGATCGTCGATCGCGCGCTCGGGATTCGGCTCGCGATAGCGAGCCTGGTTATGGCCGGGCTCGCCCTTGGCGTGGTCGCCTGGGGCGAGGAGCGCTACGACCTCGTCGTCGCCACGACGATGGGACTGACGACGCTCTCGCTGATGCATATCGTCGCGGCCCTCGAAGCTCGCGAACCGACGGGAACGGTCTTCAGTCGCTACACCATCGCGAACCGGCGGTTCATGCAGCTGATCGGCGCGGCGCTCGTGCTCACCTTCCTCGTCACGACCCTGTCGCCGCTGCAGCGGATCTTCGACACAGTCTCGCTGACGAGCTCTCAGTGGGGAATCTGCCTGCTCGGCCCGCTCGTGTTCCTCGCGGTCGCAGAGCTCGGCAAGCTCCTCGACCGGCGCACCGCCGACGACGCGCCGGTCGCGGTGGCGCACGCCTAGGCCTGGGTGACGACGGGTGCGGGAATCGCGGTTCCGAACGACCGCGTTCGCGAGCACGCCGAGCGCCTCGCCGCCGGCCCGTTGAACCGCAGGGCTCTCGCTCTCGAGTTCTCGGAGAGCGCCGCGTCCTCGGTCGAAGTCCACGTCGAGGGCCGCAACTTCTACCCGCCGATGCTCCAGGACATCGCGGCCGCGACGTCGTCGATCCACATCAACCAGTTCGGGTTCCGGCCCGGCGTCGTCGGCGAGGCCTTCGCCGACGCTCTGGTTGCCAAGGCGGCCGAGGGAGTCACGGTCCGCCTCGTCGTCGATCGCCAGGGCTCGAAGCCCGAGGAGGATTCGCGGGCGCTCTACGAGCGGCTCACCGCCGCCGGCATCGAGGTCTGCGTCGTTCGGGCCACCAAGCCGCGCGCGGCGGTCGGGCCGCTCGGACGCGACGGCGCGACACGCTGGAACCTGGCTGCGCTCGGCCACATCGATCACCGCAAGGTCGTGATCGTCGACGGTGGAATCGGCTGGATCGGCGGAGCCGGCATCGAGGACCACTTCCAGGACGGCCGTTTCCACGACCTGTTCCTGCGGGCCGCGGGCCCGGTTGTGGCGCAGCTCCAGCTGGTGTTCCTCGCCAGCTTTCGCTGGCTCGGAGGGGTGGTTCCTCCTGCGGAGGTCGAGATGCTGTTTCCATCGCTCGACGCAGGGCCGGAGGCCATTCCCGCCGTCGTTCTCCACAACGCGCCCGGCCGCTACCGGCCCATCACCGACGCGATCGCCCGTCTGCTGGAGACCGCCGTCGAGACGCTCGACGTCGTCAACCCATACGTCACCGATCGCGGGATGATCGGGCGAATCGAGCAAGCGGCCCGTCGGGGCGTCCGAGTCCGGCTGTTCGTCCCGGCGAACGCGAACAACTGGGCGTGCGCCGCGGCGCAGAGGTTCCACCACGCGAAGCTGCTCGACGCCGGCGTTCGCATCCTCGAGTACCCGACGATGCTCCACGCGAAGGCCTTCGTCCGCGACGGTGATGAGCTGCTCGCGGGCACGTGCAACCTCGAGGCATGGAGCCTGAAGCGCTTCTTCGAGATCGACCTTCAGGTTCGGTCGGAGGCCGTCGCGTCTCAGTTCGACGAGCGCTTCAGCTCGCCGGCCGAGGCGGACTCGGCTCCCGGGCGACGACTGACCGGGACGAAGGAGCGGGCCAAGGCGATCGTGTTCGCCGGCCTCTCGCCGCTCCTCTGATGAGCCGATTGCCTCGCCAGTAGAGTCGCCGTCATGAGCGATCCCGGGTCGCGGCTGGACGACCACGTCGGGCAGTTCCGAGACGTGCGTCGGCAGCTGGAGGACGCGATCCTCTCCCTGGCGACCTCGGTCGACGGGCGCCGGTTCTCCTTCCAGGCTCCCCTGCGGGGCCTCGAGCTCCAGCCCGGCGGATATGCGGCGATCGAGGACGACGGCGCCAGGCGACTCGGACAAGTGCTCGACGTCGACGTCGCCCACGTGGACGGGCCCGAGGTCGGGAGGGAGATCGGCGAAGCTGCCGACGCCTTCGACCTACGTTCCCGCACCGTCCTCCGTCTCGCGCGTGGAAGCGGCGTGGTGCTCGACGGTCAGTCGGGCCCGTTTCACGACGCATCCGTCCACGCCGCGCCGCCCGACGCCGTGTCCGCCTGGATCGAGCGGGTCCAGCCCGGCGGCGCGGCGCTCACCGTCGGCGAGCTGGCGCTGGTCGAGGGCGTTCCGCTCTCGCTCGCGGCCGGCGGTTTCGACCGACATACCTTCCTCTGCGGGCAGTCCGGCTCC
>OBLS010000442.1_pt1 | contig 14780 bp, 12 predicted proteins | sample 1519901 | NCBI WGS metagenome assembly OBLS01 (sample SAMEA3113585, study PRJEB22503) | soil metagenome | reverse complement strand
TGAGCATTATTCAAGCTAGCGGTGTTAGTTCAACAAACAGAGCAGGATTAATACACAATGACTATGGACATGGAAGTCAGCCACTGGTATACCCTGATAGGGGCTACAATAACTATTCTACATTGCCTTTTTTATCTTCTTCCTCTGCATTCTCCGCGGGGGATCAGGAAGACAAAAAGTCTTCCCGGGAGCAAGAATATTGGAACGTCAAATACAGCTATAGTATCAAGGTGCATGTGGGTGTTCCAAACACCATGCAATCATTGATAAAGCAGCAGATTAGGTGGAAAAAGAGCTTTATCAGAAGTCTGTCTACTACGGGAGGAAGCTACTGGAAGAGACCAGCTTACATTGCGATGATATACTACATAATGACGGTAATGAAGTTCGTACGTCCCTACGTAGTATTTCATGCAGTCTTCATGCTACCATTAGTAGGTGAATTTAGCTCTACTATTCTGTGGCTTGCGGGAATATTGTTCACTTCAATGATCTACGGAGTAGATTTTAAGGTCAGAAATCCAGAGAGTAAGCTTTGGTTATATAGACCCGCCTTTACACTTCTCACCACCTTCGTTTATACATGGTTGTTGCCAGTAGCCATGGTAAATATTAGAAGCAAAGTATGGAGATAAGGAAAGAAGATTTAGTGTATTACCTCCCACTCGGGTGAGCTTATCTAGCCAGAACAAGCAAATACATAGTAGATCAAAAAAAATCCCAAATACACTCGCTAATCTAGTTCTATTACTAGTAACATAACGTGTACTACTTCCTAATACATTGACAACGATTAATAGATCAGAAGAATATGACAATGTTCGATATCAAAAGCTGCTCGTTCGTCGAATGAGGACCCAATATAAAACACCTAATCTGAGTATTGGTCAGCCGAAGGAAGATGGACAATTGAGTAAATTGGGCATCGGCAGGAGCTATGGAGTGGAGATTGCCTTAACCAGTTTGAAGTGGATGGCCTAACCTGTAAAGTATATATGCGTCATTCAACTTGTGCAAAGACTCAGAAGTGCTGCATTTATTATAGAAGATTTAGCCATAATTTACATGAGTTTAAAATAAGTATATATATTCACTATATCAAATTAGAATAAGATGCCTAAACTGCTCCGACACAGATCTAGAACAGAGATAATTTCCTCTATCCTACAAGTCACAAATGGCAATAGGGCCAGAGTAACAGAGATACAGTACAAAACGTACCTTTCCTATAACATCTTAAAGGAATATCTTGTTCACCTCCTTGAAAACGATTTAGTGGAGTATAAAGAGGGGGAAAGAGCATTCAAAACCACCCCCAAGGGCATGCAATTTCTGCAAGTCTATAATAGAATGGACGAACTGTTTGTGTCCACGTCCATACCAAACGGGCAGTAGTCCAATACCGTCTTACCCCTTTACCTTGTTGCCAGAAGAAAATTGGTCAGACATCTAGTCAGGGGGGAGAGACTCGTACCCCTTAACACGATGGCAATCGAAAATTGTAGACGACTTCAAACAGCAATTGAAGCTAAATTCCTTACTTATAACAAATTAATTCAATTATAAACCTCCGTCAGGCCTGAATATTGATCATGTGATCACCGGTTGAACCGTCTGGAAACGGCTCAGTAACTTTAGAGGTCTGGACATTTCCGGCCTTATCTGTGGCCCTTACTGTCAACTTATATTCCTTGGACTGAATATTGGGCAAATTCAATTCTGCCGCCCATATAACCCACGAATATGCCGACAATGGTTCCTTGATAGATGCTTCCTTCCAAGTTGAGCCGTCGTCGAAGCTTACTTGTACATCGGATATTCCTCAAGATCCTGCGAACGCTATGCCTCCTACAGTGACAACTCATCCAGGAGACGTAGAAAGAGATGAAGTTGTGCCATTACTCGGGGTGGTTAGAATTCTCGAGTTCTCAGGTAAGAAACCTCCGAACCTAGTTCTGATCGATGCGCCGCCAGGTATCACTATAGAAGATAAAGTATTGATTCTTGCGGTATTACTCCATCCTTTGCGCTGCCAGAACCCTTCATAAACATAATCAACAATCTCAATTTCGGTTATCCATTTGGCGTTCATCATTCCATAAATATCGGGGACAATAGCTCTAACGGGATAACCGTGTGCTGGAGTTAGTGTCGCCCTATTCATCTCGTAAGCTAGAATCGTACCCTCTTCGAGTGCTTTCGTCAAAGGGATTCCAACGTCATATCCATCAAAGCACCTAAAAACTACATATTCTGCTTCTTCCTTTATTTGAGCCTGATCTAGAAGATTTTTTAGCGATATCCCTTTCCATATAGCATTGCTAACCAAATCTCCACCTACCTTATTGCTTACGCATGCTAGGGTAGAGTTCTGCTCTACTGAAGGCATTGATTTTAATTCTTCGTACGTTAGTTCAAATGGATTGTCGACCAGCCCCCTTACACTTAACCTCCACGTTTGCGCATTGATTGTCGGAACTACTGGGCTTATATCTATGCGATAAAACAGTTCTGTTGGAGTGACTTCATATTGAAGAAGCGGTGCGAGCACAGGATTTTCAAAACCTGGTGGAGCAGAACTAGATGAGGAAGCAGGCAAAACTGGTACAATCGATTGAGCTGCTTGTTCTTGAGTAGAAAATAGCAATCGGTCAGTTCCAAAATAAAGAATCGGTAGAGCAACCGCAGATGCAGCCGCCGACCGGAGGAACATTCTTCGACTCATTTTTAGATCTTCTTTCACCCTATGTGGCCTAGTATCGTTACTCATGTCAGCATGAATTTGTTTGGTGGGGTCGAGATTCGAGGGAGTCTTCTGGCGAAGCACTGATATATTTTGATAAAGTCCCGGTAAGACGAATCCAAAAGCGATATTAGGAGGAATAAGATACAGAATTACGTCAGTCATGGAGATCGGCCCTGCAGACGCCTCGGTTAGGACAAGAAGAATTAAAGTTACAGCCAACAATAACACATATGCTATTACTGATGACAGTAATGCTCTTCCCAAATAGCTATTCCTGGGGAGTCTAACATATAATTTCCTTACAAGTATGCCGATAAACCCATAGATAATTATGTTAACAACGGTGGCACCAATGAATGAGGAATATTTGGCCAGAGGGCCCAGGGTCTGCACAGCCTGTGATTCTACTTCTCCTGGTGTGAGAGAAAACAATGTCAATGACGCGATCTCTGGAATGAATAGCCCTCCGGCGAACAATCGTAAAATTAGCGATATAGCAACAGAGATTGCCCCAGCCACAATTCCTCCCACAAAAAATGATCTGTATGAAACCCGGACAGTAGTCAATGCGAATCTGACTTAATCTGTCCCCATTTTGTACGATTTAAGCCTTTTTCCAGATCACTTATGGAGTCGAACTTGAAACAAACCAGTTCCTAATGCAATACCTATCCTTATTTACTGGTGAGAATTCCAATGCAAACATTCATTGACATTTTTATCTCATCACTAAAAAAATTAATATTAAATGTCGTGGTCCGCCTTTCCCGCCCCTGGTAGGAATCCAAGCTGATTTTTTTAGAGTTTTGTATCGATAATACTCTCATGTTCTGCCAGCTGCGCTTTGGCTAGATTATCAAAAATATTGGGCAGGCATGAAGATCCATTCGAGAAACAGAAGAGGGGTAAGGCTGCTTCAGGTGTGTCAGTTTTCAAGGTCCTGCAAGACAGTAATGTGATATTTGATCCACGTTACACACGTTGACAATTTTACTTCTACGCACCTTCACAGTAGAAAAATAGGGGAAAATGGGCCAAATTTAGCCTTAATGCTTGCTTTAAACGATACCCTGACAAGGAATGAAAAAGGCACACCAACACAAGGAAACGTAATAGCCGAAATATTGAAGCCAAATCCTTCCCTATGTTTCTATCTGAACTTGCACTAGCAATGAGGAATGGAAGAGCGCGCATGGATTTACATTCGGTTGATTACCCAAACAGATGGATCGGCGGACAGATAATATCTTACAACCTAACTCTCACTAAGCCTAACATGCGCTGATCCATTTTGGCGAGTTGTTCTGTGTAAAGATACCATCCCACTCCTGAAATAAAGGATTATGTTGGGGACACCATTGGACGGATAAAGGTAGACTGCACAATGACCATAAGTCCACCCTTAGGTAAGGATTGGTTTCATATAGCCAAATTATGGAATGGTCTATTTTTTAGTATTCGGCTAGTTACTCCGCTACAAGGACAGTTTCATATATCAAGGTGAGAGGCATTGACGATGATTGATTCTTATTATCATATGATAGCTCTACTAGTAGGAGATAGTCACCCGCAGCTGGCACATTGACTTGCAATGAATTCTTATTCATTGTAGGTTCTTCTAACGTCTCGTCGTAAAGAACAGGGACCTGCCCTATCCTGGGTCCTACTGTTGTGATCTCCGCTAGTGTCCCGTTCCTATCAACTGAAGCGGGAATAATCTCTGCCTTCATTTGGTCAGGAACACTACCGCCGCTAATCTCGATTCCAAGTGACTCATTCTGCTGAATATCTAACATGTTGAGTGCAACCGTTCTGCCCGTCCCCCTAGAAAAATTCCCCAGAAAGTAATCTTCTGATAGCACACCGAGGAGCTCGGTCCCTTTCTCTGTTATCCAAGACAGACTGCCCTCCGTTGCACTTATTACCGTCTCATTTTTCAGTAAGTCAACACTGGGGATTGTCAGTCCTGTCAAATTAGTGGAAGTTGTGCTTGCATAACTTGTTGAATCCAGTATACAATTACATTCGCCCGAGGGTACAGTTTGAGCAACAACCCATGGAATTTGATATGACGACGATGACGCAAAGAAAGCTAGGGCCAATGGTGTCAGTACAGAGAGCAGCACACAAATTATCAGTATCATCTCGTATTCAGACATCTTGCCGTATATATAAGAAATTCGAAAAGGAAACAGTCCATCAGAGCAAAAGGAGCAATTATTTTGCGGCTTACTATGTACTCAAAGCATTGGGATCAAGTACTCAGAATAAGGGAAATGCATCCATGTACATTCTTACATCTATCCCATTTCTTTATTCATATATCCGCGTATATGCCTGATTGAGGATCAAACAAGCGTTAACCAGGATACCCCACTCATGCTATGCGCCATCCGGAATTAGGGTGCATGGACTTTATAAATCGCACCTTGGCCGAAGGAAAGGACAAATAGATTACCATCTGGCCCTATCGCAAGATCAGTTATGGCGCCAAATTCCGACCCGAATATTAATTGCTCCACTTCGGCGTTCGTATCTGCTACTTTATCCGCGATAGAACCATTCAACACTAGGCCTGTCCTATTCTCATTCAAATTGAAATCATAAATTCTTCCGAAATGAACATCAGCTACAAACATATCGTTTACATATTCATCACCAAGTTTGTCTGAATTAAAAAACAGGACATCGGTAGGTCCTACTGTATCAACCCAGGTGAATTCTGGGTCCCGGTACACACCCTCACCCCCAAAGTTGACTAGCCGCTGATAATCAAAATCAACAGGCGCCTTACCCTGAACTGGCAGCCAACCACTATTGAAGCCAGGTACGACAAGATTGATTTCATCATTTGACCCAGGTCCATTTTCGGTATCCCAAAGGTTGCCTGTTAAAGGATCAAAGCCAATACCAAAACTGTTTCTGACTCCATATGCAAAGTACTTGTTGTTAGGACTCTGCTCCCCAATGATACTCTGTACTGGTTTTCCGTCCTGGGTTATCCTGAAAATACCTCCGGTTCCATCTGGCTTACCCCCATTGTGAACATTTTGCGCTTCAGTGGTATGACCATCGACATCTCCAACTGCTACATATAGGTTATTATCCGGGCCAATACTGATGGAACCGCCATTATGGCGAGGTCCAGGGATGGCCGGAAGATCCAGGAGAAGTTTCGGGTTTACCAAATGGTTGTCAGCCAGTTCGTATCTATAGACACGGTTACTGATGGAGGTACCGTCGTGAGCTGACACAGCTTCGGTATAATACAGGAATACGTATGGCCCTCTTATAGATGTATGATTGTTATAACCAACATTGGTCTGATTTGTAGCATTGGAAACTGCAATACCCAGCATCCCTCTTTCTACTTCAGAAGCAACGTTGACTTGTAACAGAGGATCAGCCAACATTACCCCATTTACAATCCTATTTACGGTTCCTTTCGATTTCTCCAGTACTAAGAAATCATCTGGTCCCAATATTGCCATATTTGTGGGGAACTCCAATCCCTTGAAGACTATCTCTGCTCTGAGATTAGAATTAGTAACGTTCGGGGAACTCGACCCCTCGGAAAAGTTTGAACCGGGGATTTCAGGTTCAGTAGACGAAGCAATCTGGCCATAGATTGAATATGTTACTGTTGGGACATTTAAAATGACAACTCCAATCAAAATTAACACAGAGATTGATCTGAAAATTAGGTGACCTGTCACAGCCAAACGATCTGAATTGATTCTTATAAATAGGTTTAATATCCCATCAAACATGCATGACTTCCATCAAATGCGAACTAGATCCTAACAAGATTGGATTCGTATTTCCTCTTGGATCTGTATCTCAAGATTTATGATGTGATAGCAGGGCTAGGGTGGGGGTCAATAAGCATCTAAAATTTTCTAGAATATTATGTGTCTCCGATGTTGTTTGTTACCTAATAGATTGGTGCCAGCCCTGGAAGGGATTATCGCAATTGCGCTTTACGTTCTTCTATATAGTAAATCGTCTGATTTGGGATATCAGGCTACTATCTGAATTCAAATATCGAGGGCATAAGGTCCCAATGCGCATTAATGGGCCTTAAACCTTGGAGTGGTATCATAAGTTGCGAACAAACGCCATTTTCGCAGGTGTCTGGTTGTGACCAGGTTTTTTTCTCTTACCCGAGAACCCAAATATGGACGCAACAAGGGTTGCCTTAGTTGCTATCGCTGACGTTATTTTATGTTGTTCATTATTTCAAACATTGTGTTCTAGGAACACTTTTTAGATTAGACTGTTTGGACAGTAATCATTAAACCAAAATTTAGTATATGTACCCATGCTAAAACATGAAAATAATAATAATACACTCCATTTAGTATCTTTTTGTATTGTTTTGCTTGAACAAGACAATTAAATGTTCTGTACGAAACCATTAGACAATACTTATATAGGTTTGAGTTTCTAATGTATCGAACATGTCATCAAGAATAAACGTAGCCATATTGGCCGTATTCACTGCATTAACTATCCTAGGTGCCTCAATGGCGCTGTCGACGACTGAATTCTTTGACACAACAGGAATTTCAAGCGCATACGCACAAGGCGATAACATGACCGGCGATAACATGACCGGCGATAACATGACCGGCGATAACATGACCGGCGGTCTTCTTCCACCCCCTTAAGTGTGTAAAAGCACCTCTTTCTTTTTTTTAAATCGACAAAGAGTTAGGCCCTATATGACCGATAGAATTCTGTTCTATTAATTTTTGATGTTTCTTATTTCTGAGCAACTTTCATTAAAATTCATGGGCTAAAAAACCAAATCGGGCTTGTAATACTAGCGTCGGGTTACACACCTTACAATTCGACCATACTACAAGTAATAACCTTGGCAGATCAGATATGAGCTATTGGCAGGAAAGGAGGCGAAAAAAATCAGGTTATCCTAGTAACATCTAATCACAATCATGTTGTTGGACATCGCGCTAACAGACTCCTGGATATGATCCTAATCGTAACGCAAGGATCTTTGATTGGATTCGTTGTCGTAGAGCTGTCGCAGATGCCAGAAGGACATGTTTCTTCATACTCTTCCGGGCACTGGACTGATTCATAAGAAGACTCTCAAATAGCATCATCTCAAGTAATGAAGCGAGCCAATTTCAGATCCAGGTCAATTAAGCGGTTCGGTTATTGATGGGAGTGGTCAGACAATTGAAGATGCTTCTATAGCCGTTTACGATTTATGAAAAAGAAGGCACAAAAGGCGGCAATCTTTACACAATTTTTTGATACTCATTTAAAAAACCTGAATTCGTACGTAGAATCTCCTTTAATTCCTAAAGAATACCACGGTTCATCGCCTGTACTGCGTAACTCATCAATATGCCTTTGTTAGTACAAATAAATTCAGTACAATTAAAATCGACCTATTCAATGTTCTGAAATAAAGGATAGCACTACGTTTGTCCATGCCTTACCGATATTATTCAAATCGTAACCTCCTCCACCCAATGCTATTATTTTACCATCGCAATATCTATGAGCTAATTTATGCAGTGATCTTGAAGCGTATTTATGAGATTCAGGAGAATACCGTAAGTGTGTTAGGGGATCCGACTCGATGCAGTCGGCACCACATTGAAAAATGATCAGGTCTGGTTTTGCAACCTTGTCTATAAATCTTTCAACCTCTCTGAAAGATGCTATAAATTCTTTATCCGTTGAACCTGGCGCAACTGGGACATTAAGTTTTGTTCCTTCAGCATCCCCCATGCCTCTTTCCTCTCTTGATCCTGTCCCTGGAAACAAATATTTACCATCTTCATGCACATCAGCAATAAATGTTAGCGGATCCTTTTCAAACTCGTAATAGACACCATCGCCATGGTGTGCGTCGATGTCTATGTATGCTATTCTATCGAGACCATATTTATCTCTGGCCCGTTGTATCACAATCCCAATATCATTGAAGACGCAGAAACCAGATGCGTATCCTCGATAGGCATGGTGCAACCCACCAATAGGATTGAAGGCATGTCGTGGTGCACTTCTTTTCTCGACCACTTCTTCTAAAGCCCTTAAACTCGATCCTACTACTGTAGCAGCCGCCTCAAATACTCCCATATAAACAGGGGTATCTCCTGAGTCTAAATATCCAGAACCTAGTTGGGAGTACTTCTTAACTAGATCAACATATGCTTTGTCATGGAATGATAGTATGGCTTCTTCACTTGCGGTAGTTGGTTCCACTACCTCGATCATAGATGTGTCTGGAACAAGCTCCCTAAATTTATTCCAAAATGCCTCCATTCTGTTATTATTGAATGGGTGGGAACTTCCAAAGCCATATCTTGCAAGCTTATCTCCCAGCAATACAGAAGTCTTGCACATGAAAAGCGTTTTAATGCGGAAGTGTTTAAGGTTTTACCATGTCATAATAACAAGTTCGTATGCTTTTCCATTAACCTTTCCAATAACCCTGCAACAAATCGTTGATTCATGAATATAGAGTTGATTAGCAAACAAATGAAGTGCGAACCTCACATCATCTTTTACTTTCAGCATTAAAGAGAACCGTCATTCAGCACAGCCATAATTATGGACTATCCTTCTCTTTACTGTTCTTCAAAAGTATAATAATTAATACAGGGAAAGCGACACCCATCAGAAGCAATACTTCCCGAGTAAGAACTAGAAAAAATCCAATCATAATGAGCCAAACTATACATATAGTCAGTATATAGTCAACTGTCTCACTTCTTAGAATTATTTCCACAGTTATCACACATTGACTCCTAACGAAGGCTAAGAAATGTAACTCGGAGTACCTTTTTATATGCTATGTTTGATATCGACCTGTCTGTTCAAGTGTATATGGTACGGGTTATCAGTCCTCCCGTCTGCGTTGCGTTGTTTATGAATTCCAAGGCTCTAGTAGGGTGCCGGGTTCACCTGAGACGACGAAGCCATCATGGTCTGCGTGAATATCGTCCTGTTAGCAACCGAGGGTACCTCTGTAAACAAGAATGAGGGTCTATGTGCAACAGGTAGAAGACTATGCCACAAATACTTTTCAATCAGAAGCAAAAGCCTCTGTCTAGTAGACAAGTTGCTGTCAACTTCTGTTGATTATCTCTTTATAATCTTAAATTGACAATTGGTATATAGATTACCATTAAAACATCCACGATGGACCCAAAGATTAACCCTCGATGAAAGAGCACCAATGATCTTTCTAATCTCGACATTGGCAGCCTGCGCGTATGGTTTTATACCACTTTCGGCCCAGAGTGACAGTCCGTGTACTAGCTCTGCAATGGATTAAGCGTTCAAATAGCAAAGTATGTTCCCAAATGACGACACGGAGATATCCGAAGGGACGCATTACGATGGGATTGTTTACATTCGAAATCCACGGTGAGACCAAGTTATCTTATCGTGGAAAGGAGGAACCCACACAGTTATACTCATGTGTATTGCTAGGAATATCGATCCAGCAAAGATGGCATAGGCAGTATTTTACCGATAGATATATCTTTGTCGTTCCTGTTCAAGAAGTAGATCCGCATATTCGATGAAGTATAGAAGTAGAATAGATCTCATAGCACAAATGTTACAAGTTGCTAGCGAGGGACCTGTTTTAAAGACCAAAATGATGTACGGTGCATTGCTATCGCAGTCTCAGCTTAAGGGACTACTTTCGCTTACTTTAAATGCAGCTCTATTAGCACACAACAAGGAGGAACAAACTTATCAGACTACGCAAAAGGGACTGCGCTTCTTGGAAAGATACCATGAAATCTCAAATCTATTAGGGCATCTTCCCAGTTAGGTAAAGTGATGCCGAAAACTTGTGAGCGATTTACACCAGAGTTGAGGACCGAATTGGCTGTTCAACGTATTGACGACGGCTACCTGATTGTCAATTATTGCACTCCTATCCTTGTTTAATGGACGTCTTTGCCGGCGATTGTGTAGACAAGCGGATTTCCCAGTTCTGTCACAGTAATAGTTGGCGAGAACTTGGCATGACAATGGATCCCTGATTTATCTAGACTAGGTTCGTGGAAGGGGTTATACGATAGTATTCCTTTCCCATCGATTTGGCTAGTCCTATGATTGATTGCTAGTCCTGAGCTCCAATTCACCGGTAAGTTGGTGAGTCAAACTATTCTGTCGCAATCCTTCCAAACCGGTTGATGCTGCTGACTACAGCTAACCAAATATGAAATTATTATTATTATTACTGGTAAAAAAGCAAGAGGACAAATTGTTTAAGGAAAAGGTATTAGGAAAAGGTATTAAGTATAAGTAATAGCTCTGAGTTAGTGTTGTAGATTGAAAAGAGTCGAAGCTTACGTATCATCAGAAAAGTCAGAAGCTGTACTGTCAGCTCTCGAATCGTCGAATTTTCAAGCAACATTTTTCGAATCAAAAGGGATGGGCAAAGGCGAAAAGAGGGAATTGAGCTTCAAAGGGAGGACTATGAAAATGAGATACTCAACCAGAAATACGATAGTAACTATTGTCGATGAAGATAAGCTAGATCAGGTAATTTCAATAATAAAGGGGTCTGGAACAACTGGTACAACGAGTTCCGGAGTTATAGTAATATCACCTATAGATAATTTGATCACATTGTAGCTCCATGGTCCTCCTGTAGGTTGGAAGCGGTAAACGTAAACTCCGGGTTAAGGAGAATAACTTAATAGATTCCTTTCTCTCAGAATAAAAGATGAGTACAATTCCTCGAGGGTAAAACCTCCCCCAAGTTGATTCAAGATATCAATCTGGAGGTATATTTGGTTGTCATGATATCGCCACAAGCTACACAAACGATCTCGATGTCGAATGAAGTTGGGAAGGGTCAATGATATCTATCAATAATTTGTTTAGTTCGACTCTGTAATAATCCAATTTGTCGGGATCGTACTTTTGCACTATTTGAATTGGTTCCCCTCTGTTAATTCTGTTCACTATAACGCTTCGATGAACATAACCAGTAACAAATTCAAATCCTGTTATTTTTGCTTCTCGTAGAAAGTTGGTTCTAAGCTCATGACCGCCAGCTTCACCCCAATACCCAGGCTTGATGCAGATCCATTCCATGTAAGCTGTGTTGTGGCTCCCAAGATTTTCATCATGTGTGCCTCTTCTGAGCGAGTAATCTTCTAAAGGTCCACCCTTCACATAGCCAACTATTTTGTCGCCAACTAGACCGAATGCACGATTAGCGCCATTGCTAGCATAGCTCCCATTCTTCCTAGTGATGGTGTTGGTGCCTCTAATACTGGTACCAGATCCCTCTTTGATGTTGAGCGTTATAAGAATAGTATCGGGATCCTGCAGCGACCGTACGAATTCAGCCTTTTCCAGCTGTAATGGAACCCGCAATTCTTGATAGATGTTCAAGATAGAATCTCTTGTTTCAGGAGGAAGGCTCTTCTCAGACGTCTTTTCTATATTGCAAACAAACGACAATTCTTTTCTCCTAATTGAACTTCTTGTCTTGTTCTCGTCTTGCCAAGCCTCCCTGAAGGCCTCCACGTTGTTATAGAAATTTTTCTTATATTGCTCTGGCAAATAGCTTAATACATCTTGTGTCATTTCTTTCTCTTCTTTCAGTGTGCTGAAGTACTTGACAGATTCTTCGTTAATGAATGAAGGATGCCATCCCAGAGCATGAGCATTGCGTCTTGCTAAAGTCTTTGCATGTTCATAATCTCCTAGGGCGTAACCGGCCATTCGTTCACATACTGATAAAAGCCAACCCAAGTATTCATAGTGCTCCCTTGACTTGGTATCATTTCCTGGTATGCCGGCGTCCTCAAATAACTCTCGAATTCTTTTCGTTGCATGCTCTGCGTTTTCACCTTTAAAAGGATAAGTTGTCCGGTATATAATCGCGACTATCAAATCTAGGCTTATGTCGATATCATCTATGAATCTCTTTATCCTATTATCATGTCTTAAAAAATATTCGACTGAATCTTCGTGTGGTTTGTCTGACAATTTAAGAGGATCATAGTCGTGAAATAGCGCAGCTACAAACAAATATTTTATGTCATTGTCATTAAATTTCCTGTGTTCCACGCTCGGCGCTCTGAGTAGTCCATCAAGGGCTAGTAGAGCAAAGTATGTGGCTTCTAGTTCGTGATCTATGTTATGATAGCCGTAGTAGTCAGGTCCTAGCCCCTTTTTTGAAAATTCGGATACAGCATGTCTTATTATTCTGTCAGTCCACCTATCCTGCAGGCCCATAGAGCTGGCGAGTTCTATAATTTCGTCCTTGAGCGCAGCTTGATGTGCAATTCCTAGATTGTACTGGAGCCACCAAGAGAATAACCTTATCCTGTTGTAAAGCTCAAACCACCAGGGAAAAGAATCAGTAAGAGGATTATCTACCTTAACTGAGTGTTTCTCTTCTAAGTAGATTCTCTTGTCGTCCTCATTTACACGAGGCAGGTCAATCAGCCCCACTTAATGATCACAAACTTGCACTAAAGTGTTCTGCTATATCATATTCTAAGAACTCAGCGACATTATTATGATGGAATTTATTTCACTGTCAGCATTCTATTGGATATCATTGCAGCAAATAGTCTAATTTCCGAAACGCAAGCGAAGCTTCACCGTTGTCCGTGTTACCTTTATATAGAATTTAGTTTACGCCCCCTAAGGGAGCCTTGGCCTCTGCGATCTTATACGACCGAGCTCTGGAAAGTGTTTCTTTTCCGCATAATACTATCCTATTTGATAACAAGTCGAGGGCTAGATATGCTCCAACCGTCTCGTTCCATTCGTCTGAATTCAATCCCATGATTATAGTGGTGATATCTGGTGAATTCCTAGTTCCATCGGATTGAAGAAAAATCGTCGAATCAAACTGATGCACTGTAGATTGATCTTTATTGCAGGCATAGGGCTTAACTTTAACAGTCAGCACGCCGCTATAGCAACTATTATCAAAATCCTTATCTAATAGGAGACTAAGAAGATTCGAGTTAATGTTCAATATGCATATTCCTGTTCTTGTTGAAATAGGTGGGAATATTCTATTAACCCTCGGCGTATCAACGTCCCATTAGGAGCTGCCGGGGAACAAGGCCTTGCTCAAAATGCATCCCATCAAGACGGAATGATAGTGCGGAATAGTAACGATGCCTCTGAGAATTATGATGATAACGCTAGTGCAAATTCTGAAATACTTACCATAGTAGAACAAAGGACTGAAATGTCAATCCCTGCTCCAGTAAGGCACCCGGGACAACCACTTCATGAAGTTGTATTTGCACTACCATTACGAGATGATGGCAAAATATGGTCTGGAAAAGCCACCTTTACTGCTAGCAAACCAATTGAAGTCGAGGTACTGCACCCGTATGAGCCCAAAGAAGAAGTCGATACTGTCCATGGAGAACCATATCACGCGATACTACCTGGGAACAAAAGTATCGCCATTACTCATTTAAGAAATTTAGTCGATGTACCAATTGAAATTAACGGTACTGGGATTAGCTCAGGGACTCTAGAATTCGTCGGTAGTGCTTTGGTCTTTCATAAAACAACGGGACAACCATTTACGGTTACGTATTCTATAGATGCTGTTGCGAAGCCGACAATTAAACAAAACTAATAGGATAAAAGACACAAGGAAAAAGGCATCGAGTTTAGATTGACTACTCCGTAACTCAGTATTTACACTCGATTTCGATCAAAGATTTAACAGTAAATCTTTTATTGTAAACCGCTCTTTCGCTTTCCTCAACCAGAAGTGCTGGCCCTCGTATAGATACATCTGGGTTGAGTCCGAACCTGTGCCTAATTCATCATCAATTTAATAATGCGATACTTAAGAAAAACAAGAACTAAATATTCTCGTTAGAGCCCTCTTTCAAATACTCTCGAACTCGTGCTTCTCACATTCTTCGTCAGATTGACGAATAAAGATCAAATGCTTAACATTTATTCAACGCTTGGATTTATCGAACTGATATTCTTGGGATAACTGCGGCAACGTTCAAATATTTCTTTTTATAAAATG
>OBLS010000440.1_pt1 | contig 14803 bp, 21 predicted proteins | sample 1519901 | NCBI WGS metagenome assembly OBLS01 (sample SAMEA3113585, study PRJEB22503) | soil metagenome | reverse complement strand
GGAAGCGGAAACGGTGCTCACTGAGCACTGCCCTGATCGCGTTTCGCACCATCGGACACGGGTACTCGGACGGCAAAACGCCAGGAGGAGGCCATGAAGGCACTCACGTTCCACGGCAGACGCGACGTTCGAGTGGATGACGTCGCGGACCCCGCAATTCAGCAGCCCACCGACGCGGTCGTTCGCATCACGTCGACGGCGATCTGTGGCTCCGATCTCCACCTCTACGAGGTCCTCGGGATGTTCATAGACGAGGGAGATGTGCTCGGCCACGAGCCGATGGGGATCGTCGAAGAGGTTGGCTCCGAGGTCGAGCACATCGAGGCCGGCGACCGCGTCGTGATCCCCTTCAATATCTCGTGCGGGCGCTGCTGGATGTGCGACCGGGAGCTGTTCGCCCAGTGCGAGACCACGCAGGTCCGTGACCAGCACAAGGGCGCGGCGCTTTTCGGCTACACGAAGCTCTACGGCCAGGTCCCCGGCGGACAGGCCGAGTACCTGCGGGTCCCCCAGGCGCACTTCGGCCCGATCAAGGTCCCGGAGAACGACGCCTCGGACGAGCGCTTTCTGTTCCTCTCCGACGTCCTGCCCACCGCGTGGCAGGCGTACGAGTACGCCGGCGTCCCGGACGGCGGGAGCGTGGCGGTCTACGGCCTGGGGCCGATCGGCCAGATGACGGCGAGGATCGCCCGGCAGCGTGGCGCGGAGACCGTGATCGGGATCGACCGCGTCCCGGAGCGCCTCGAGATGGCGCGGCGGCACGAGATCGAGGCCATCGCCGCCGATGAGCATGAGGACGTCCCCGGCCTGATCCGGGACATGACCGACGGTCGCGGACCGGACGGCGTCATCGACGCGGTGGGAATGGAGGCGCACGGCGCACCGATCGGCGAGCTCGCCCAGAAGGCGACGGGACTGCTTCCCAAGCCCGCCGCCGCCAAGGCCACCGAGAAGTTCGCGATCGACCGCATGGAGGTGCTGCACAACGCGATCGACACGGTTCGGCGCGGGGGAACAGTGTCAATCAGCGGTGTGTACGGCGGACAGCTCGATCCCATGCCGCTGATGCAGCTGTTCGACAAGGGTGTTCAGATCCGCATGGGCCAGGCGCACGTCAAGCGCTGGGTCGACGACATCATGCCCCTGCTCACCGACGACGCCGACCCGCTGGGCGCAGAGGACCTCACGACGCACAGGCTGCCGCTGAGCGAGGCCCCTCATGCCTACGAGATGTTTCAGCGCAAGGAGGACGGCGCGATCAAGGTCGTCCTCAAGCCGTGATCGAAGCCGCGGAGGGGCCGGGGCCGTCCCGCTCGCTACGGCCGGGTTTCGCGGCACACACTGGAGCGCTGACTGCACCACGGCAAGCCGGGTATAGCTCGGATTATCAAGTGTCAACAGCGAAGGAGGAACGCAATGGCCGAGGAGACTGGTCAGATCACCGGAACGAAGGACAAGGACTACAACGTCATCTGGTTCGTGGAGCAGTGTCTCAGCAACGTGCTGCGGCTCGAGACCTACGTCGAGGACGCCAAGCGCGAGGGTGACTCGGACCTTGGAGAGTTCTTCAAGCGCGCCCAGGACGCCAGCCGACGGGGCGCCGAGCAGGGCAAGGACCTGCTTCGCCAGCGTCTGTCCGGCTAGATCGCTCTGGAGCGCGCCCTTCGGCGCCGTGAGTCAGCGATGCCCAAGGCGTCGATAACCCCGTATCGAGACGGGCCCTACCTGGTTCGCGGGGAATTCCTGCTCGTGGACCAGGATGGGCACCGGATCGATGCGCGGCGCAATACGATCGCGCTGTGCCGCTGCGGTCGGTCGCGAATCAAGCCGTTCTGCGACGGGACTCACAAGACCATCCGCTTCGAGGCTCCCAGCGGCCGGTCGTCGTAGCCGCACAACCTATGTCAGCACCAGGTGTCGAAAGGCGATCCTTCCACCGCGCACTTCCGCCAGCCCCATCGACCGATGCGGTGCACGACGCCGCTCCGTGGGGCTGCCCGGATTGAAGATCTGAAAGCTGCCCCCCTCGTGGTGCGGAACGTGGGTGTGACCGAAGATCACCGCCGCCGCTTCCGGGAATACTCCCTGAAGCCGTTTGGCCCTGCCGGCGGCTGCGCCTGCGTCATGGATGATGCCGAGGGCCACCTCGTCGACGGAAAGCTCGAGGCGTTCGGGAAGCTTCCGTTTGAGCTCCGGGGTATCCACGTTGCCATGCACGGCCCGTAGCGGAGGCCCGATGCAGGCAAGATCCCGGAGAGTCGAGACCGCGGCGATGTCCCCAACGTGTATCAGGAGATCGGCGGTGCGAATTGCCTCCGTGCACGCATCCGGCAGCCGGCGGCGTCCGCGGGGCATATGGGTGTCGGAGAGGATTGCGATCAGCACCTGGGGACCGAAACCGCAGATCGCCGGCGGTAGCGTCTGGTGAGCTCGGCCGGCGACGTCGCGGCGCGTGAGATCACGCCGCCGCGGTAGGTCGTCCCGCCGTGCAGCAGGCGCTGGCCGAGGGCGAGCCAGGAGCAGATCGCACGCTCGGCGGTCCACGCGGGCGCCATCAGGGAGCAACTCGGCGGATACACGGCTGCTCCACGCCCGCGGCGCCGACCCGCCTCCGCAAGTGCAATCGAGCCGATCGCGAGCGCCGTCGCGACGCGGGCTCGCCCAGCGAGCGCCAACCCGGCGAGGAGCGGAGCGATCGACAGGAACGCGGCCATCCGCAGCGGGATCGCGAAGTCGTCGTAGGCCTGCCGCACCCTCTGGGAGAGGAACTGGCGGATCGTCGGCGGGAGCCTCCGGACGTAGAGGTCGAGAGCGATCTCGATGCGCCCGCCCGCGGCCCGGACCGTTCGCATCAGCTCCAGGTTCTCGAAGATCAGATCCCCGTCGTAGGCGTCGATCTCGAGAAAGAGCGCCCTTCGCAGCCCGACGGTCCCGGGAAAGTCACCGACCGGGAACCACCGGTCGCCGGTGTAGACCCGGTTCAGGAGCGTGCGAGCGGTGTCCCACCGCGCATGCCAGGGAAGCGGACGAAAGTAGTTCTGTGGCACCACCAGGCCCGCGTGACCGAGTCGCTTGACGACCCCCTGCAGGGTGTCCGGCTCGTATCGGACGTCGTCGTCCGCGATCACGACTGTCTCGTGGCTGGACCGCCTCACGCCGGTGATCACGCCGTTGACCTTTCCCATCCGGTAGTTGAGATCCGGGTCCGGAGGGATGTGGAGCGAGATCCGGTCGAGTGCCCGCGCGTGTCGGTCGAAGGCGTGGGGCGACGATCCGTCGACCACGATCACCTCGGCAATCTCGCCGATCCGGGACAGATACTCGGTCAGCTCGTCGAGACCCCGATCGCGGTCCCACCGCAATGGGAGCACGTAACTCAGGGGAGCCGGGAGCCTGCTCACGCGGGGACGAGCGGCTCGGCGCCACGCAGTGAACTCGCTCCGTCGCGCCAGGCGTCCAGCAACAGCGCGGCGAACCGGCCCTCGAGCAGGAGAAGGGCATGGACGCCGAACACGATGTCCGCCGCGAGCTCGGGCTCGAGCTCGGCGAGCCCGCCGGCGAGGTCGTACGCGGCGATGTTCTCGTGGACGGAGTCGGCCTCGACGTGCTCGTCGAAGAAGTCGGTGACCGCAGAGTCGAACCCGAGACGACGCATCCCCTTCGCATAGCGCGCGTTCGGGCCCGGGGAGCTGACCTCGAAGGCGGCGAGGTGCCCGACTATCGCTCCGCGCCACCGCCGGTGCAACCCGAACATCGACATCAGGTTCACGGTGGCGAGCGTCGTACCGGGCAGCCGCCCGAGGTAGGCCCCGTAGCTCGGATCGAGCCCGAGCGCATCCATGGTGTTCGCGAACAGCGTCGCGTGAACGCGGGCGGGGTCACCGCCCCCGTACTCGTCCGCTTGCACCTCTACCAGCGCAGCCTTGGGCGCGCCGGTGAGGCGGGGAATGGCCCATGAGTGGGGATCGGCCTCCTTGAGCTGATATGCCGAGCGATGGACGACGAACTCGCGAACCTCGTCCACCGAGGCGGTCGTCTCGATATAGCGGGACAGCGACGGTGCGTCGTCACCGGCTACGAGCTCGAAGACGATCTCCCCGACATCCCCGATCGGTGGCTCGGGAGGCCCGATCTCGTCGAACAGCGTTTCCTGCATCGCTCGCTCGAGCGTGGCACGGAACTCGAGCAGCTGGGGGCTCCATTCCCAGTCCGGGGAGACTCCCCGCAAACCGCGGTAGTGCAGCTCGTAGCAGAGGTACAGCGCGAGCTGGAGGTCGTCGTCCGCGAGCGGCTCGGTCACCGAGCCGAGCACGGGCGAGACCACCTGTGGTTCCTCGGCGGTGAGCCGCTCGAGCAACTCCTCCGTTATGGGCCCCCGAGGGTCGGGGACGCTAGGACTTCTTGCCGTTCTTACGGCCACCCTTCCGCTGCGTCCTTCACGCTGGATCCGTGGTCGCCATCGTGCGTTCCTCCATTCGCGTTTCGGCTGCTCGCTCTGGCGTGCGGAGTTTCGGGTACCCGTTTCGTGTCCGCCTGAACCTGCTCCGCCGCGTCTACACTCGAACCAGGATGCCGAGGCTGCGTCGGAGCGACTGCTCGGGACCTGGGGTCCGCCGGCGCGGGCGCGGAAGGGGCTTCGAGTACCTCGATGAGGCTGGTAACCGGATCGAGGATCCCGAGGTCGTCGATCGGATCGCGGGGCTGGGAATCCCGCCGGCCTGGCGCGACCGCTCCGAGGAGGTCAACGAGTACCTGAAGTCCGCGGCCGGCGACGCGTTCTCCGCCAAGGACTTCCGCACCTGGTACGCCACCGTGGTTGCCGCGGTCGCGCTCGCCGCGATGCCGGTTCCGGAGACGAAGGCGGGCAGGAAGCGGAGAATCAACGACGCGGTCAAGGGAGTGGCGGCCTTCCTCGGCAACACTCCGGCGGTCTGCCGCGCCTCGTACATCGATCCGCGGGTATTCGACCGCTACCGCGGTGGCGCCACGATCGCCGGTGCTCTGCGGAGCTCCGGCGAGCTCGACGAGGCGTACATGCCGTCCGCCCAGCGCCGGATCGAGCGGGCGGTGATGTGCTTGATCTCGAGCTAGTCGGAGTCCGCCGGCTCGACCTCGTGTCGCGCCACTATCCGCGTAGGCACCACCAGCAAGGCACCCGCGTCGGCATCGAGATCACGATCATCGCTCAGCTCGGCTTCGAGCTCCACGACGACGGATCCCTCCAGATCGACCTCTCGTTCGGCGAGGTAGCGGTAGAGGCCGGCAAGGGTGGGGAACGCGCTCACTCCACGCCGGGTGGTGCGGTTGATGACGCCCGACCCTTCGCACGCAGGGCACACATCCTCGAACCGGACGCGACCCGCGCACGCTGGGCAGTCGTGCTGCCCTGGCTCGATGCACGAACGGCACATGTAGGTCGTCCGTCCCGAGCCGTCACACTTGTCGCACGCGCCATGGTCCGCTTCCCCCCACGGCGTGGAGACCTGGTTCGCGGAATCGAGCAGCGTGGCCGGATCCTCGTCCGCGTCGAAGAGCCGGAAGAACCTTGCTCCGCCCGGTCGCCCCATGCAACGCGGGCTACCCGGGGCACACGACGAGAAACCGGCTGCCGGCGCGGCCGTTTCAGACCACGTCGCACGGGTACCAGCTTGCTCTGCCGGGGGCCGACCACGGAAGGAGAAGGACATGACGGAGCGATCGATCGACGAGCAGCTGAACAAGTACTTGGCGGACGTGCACGCCGTCGAGGAGCAGTCGCTTACCCAGCTGCGAAGGGCGCCCGACATCGCCGGTGACGAGCGGCTGGCCGCGATCTTCCAGGAGCATCTCTTGGAGACCGCGGGACACGAGGATCGGATCCGCCGCCGGCTCGAGGCGCGCGGCGCCGATCCATCGACTCTCAAGGACCTCGCCGGGAGGGCGGGGGCGCTCGGAATGGTCGCCTTCGCGCAGGCGAATCCCGATACGCCCGGCAAGCTCACCGCTCACGCCTTCTCGTACGAACACATGGAGGTCGCCGCTTACGAATTGCTGAGGCGAGCCGCCGATCAGGCGGGCGACGAGGAGACAGGCGAGGTGTCACGGCGCAACCTCGCGGAGGAGCACGCGATGGCGCGGCGGCTCGAGGAGGCCTTCGACGTGGCGGTGTCCGCCTCGCTGAGCGAGATCGATGCCGACGAGATCGAAGACCGGCTCGTCAAGCACCTCGACGACGCACACGCGATCGAGCAGCAGGCTGCACAGCTGCTGAAGAAGGGGCCGAAGCTGGTCGACGACGAACGGCTCGCCGAGGTCTTCGACCAGCATCTCGGGCAGACCGAGGAACACTCACAGCGGATCGAGGAACGATTGGAGGCGCACGACGCGCAGCCGTCCCGCTTCCAGGACATCGCGATGCGCGGACAGGCGCTCAACTTCGGGGCCTTCTTCAAGGCACAGCCCGATACGACCGCGAAGCTGGCCGGCTTCGCGTTCGCGTTCGAGCACCTCGAGGTCGCGGCCTACGAGCTCCTGCGTCGGGTCGCCGTCCGTGCCGGCGACGAGGACACGGTCCGAGCCGCCGAGTCCATCCTGCCGGAAGAGCGCGCGGCTGCCGAGGGAATCGCAGGCCTGTGGGATCGGGCGATCGAGGTCGGGCTCGCCGAGCAGGGTGCCCGCGACTAGTTTGCCTACGGATACCCGGGAGATGGGATAGACGCCCTGAGTGCATCCTCCGCGGCGCGAAGCCTGGCCCATGCCGCCGCCTGCTTGGCGCGGTCTACCCGGACGCCGAGCTCGGCCAGCATCGACCGCAAGGACTGTCGGTCGGCGTCGACCTCCTCGGCGAGCCGGCGAAGGAACTCGCCGAACTCGTTGTCGCGATTGTTCTCCAGCGATCGTCGCGCGAGCGCTACGCCGAACGTGGCGCCGGCGAAGTGGTCATTGAGGTAGATGGCAAGGGCACCTCGCTCCACGGGTCCGGCCTCACCGCGAACGCCTGATCGCCTTGATCAGATCCCACTTGCCCATCTTCGATCGACCGCGGATGTTCTCCCGCTGCGCGATCTCGTACAGCTGCTGGCGGTTCCGGTCCTCGAGGCGCCGCCCGGCCTCGCCGCCGCGCTGACGACCCTTGGCTGCCTGCTTGCCGAGCTCGCTGCGAGTGCGCTTCGGCAGGTTGGCAATCGTCTTCTTGCGCCGCGCCCCCTTCTGTGCCTGCTTGACGTTTCGCTTCGCTGCCCGGCGCTGCTTGGTGGTCGCCATGGTTCACCTCCGAGTGGTTTGCCGGATGCCTACCCCCAGGCGATTCGGTCAAACGGCGATGAGAATCCTTGCCGGACGTGTCGCGCCCTTGACATAGGCTGGGGACGTCGGAACGCGGCCCATTGGAAGCGCTGATCGACACCCGGGAGGAGTTCCAGGACCTGTGGGGGGTCTACCTGCCGATCGGCGTTGCCGTCGCGGTGATCATCTTCGGGTTCGTCTTCTTCACGCTGGTGCGCTACCGGCGCCGGAGTGACGAACTCCCGCGCAGACGGGAGGGGCCGCCGATCCTCGAGGGGCTGTACGCGCTGCTGCTCGTGGGGGTGGTGGTCTTTCTGCTCGCGATGACCTTCCGGACGGACGATCGGGTGATCGAGGTGTCGGACGATCCCGGGCTCGAGGTCGAGGTGACCGCGTTCCAGTGGGGATGGCGATTCACCTACTCGGGCGAAGACGTGACCGTGGTCGGCGACGACCGGCGCCCTCCGACACTGGTCGTGCCGCTCGACACCACCGTGCAGTTCACGCTGCACTCGCGCGACGTGATCCACTCCTTCTGGATCCCGGAGGCTCGCTTCAAGCGGGACGCGTTTCCCGAGCGCGACACCACGTTCGATCTCAGCTTCACGAACGAGGACATGACGGGTCGGTGCGCCGAGTTCTGCGGGCTCGCCCACGGTGAGATGACGTTCGACGTGGTAGCGATGGAGCAGGACCGGTTCCGCGACTGGCTGCGGACCCAGCGGCGCGCGGGAGAGATCCAGCATGGAGAGCCAAGTTGAAGAGCATCGGCGCAGAGGCGGGCGCGGGAGCGGCGGTCGCCGAAGGTGCTCCGCCAGCCGGATTGCTGGCCTGGATCGCGACCACGGACCACAAGCGGATCGCCCTGCGGATGGCGGTGGTCTCGTTCGGCTTCTTCCTGATCGGCGGCGTCTTCGCCCTGGTGATGCGGAGCGAGCTCGCCGATCCGGGCCTCCAGCTGGTGGGACGGGACACCTACAACCAGCTGTTCACCATGCACGGCTCGACGATGATCTTCCTCGTGCTGACGCCGCTCGCGCTGGCGCTCGGCACCTACATCGTCCCTCTGCAGATCGGAGCGGCCGAGATCGCCGCTCCGAGGATGACGCTCGCCGGCCACTGGCTGGTCGTCGCGGGGGGGCTCACCATGTACTCGAGCTTCCTCACCGACCACGGCGCCGGCAAGGCCGGCTGGACCGCGTACTACCCGCTGTCCGGGGACTCGGCGACTCCGGGGGCCGGGATGGACCTGTGGGTGATCGGGGTGATCCTCGTGGGGGCCGGGCTGACGGTCGTCGCCGCCTGCCTCCTGGCCACGATCATCCGGCTGCGGGCGCCGGGGATGACGATGCTGAGGCTGCCGGTCTTCACCTGGACGATGCTCGCCACCGTGCTGATGGTGGTGATGTCCGTGCCGGTGCTCGCCGTCGGGATGGCGCTGCTGCTCGCCGACCGGCTCGGAGCCTCTATCTACGAGTCATCGGGGGGACCGATCGCCTACCAGAACCTCTTCTGGTTCTTCGGTCACCCCGCGGTGTACATCATGTTCTTCCCTTTCCTCGGGATAACGGCGGACGTCGTCAGCACGTTCGCGCGCAAGCGTTTCACCGGCTACAAGCCGCTGATCCTCGCGCTGATCGTCTTCACCGGCCTGTCGATGAGCGTCTGGGCCCACCACATGTTCACCACGGACCAGGTGGCGAACAAGTACTTCTCGCTCACCTCGACGGCACTCGTCGTCGCCGCGGGGACGGAATACTTCGCCGTGATCGCAACGCTGATCGGCGGTGCCATCCTGTTGCGCACGCCGATGCTGTTCGCGCTCGGCTTCTTCCTCCAGTTCCTGATCGGCGGGCTGAGCGGCGTCATCGTCGCGTCACCGCCGCTCGACTACCACGTGCACGACAGCTACTTCGTCGTCGCCCACTTCCACTACACGCTGTTCGCCGGCAGCCTGTTCGCCGGCTTCGCGGCCGCCTACTACTGGTTCCCGAAGTGGACCGGGGTGATGCTCCGCGACTCGCTCGGGAAGCTTCATTTCGCGCTCATCGTCGTGGGCACCAACCTGACCTTTTTCCCGATGTTCCTGCTCGGCTACGACGGGATGCCGCGACGCATCGCCGACTACTCGTCGGACGCGGGCTTCACGGACCTGAACCGGCTCTCGACGCTCGGCTCCTACCTGATCGCGCTCGGGGTCGCGGTATTCCTGTGGAACCTGTTCGTGTCGTTCCGTCACCGCGTCCCGGCGGGGGACGATCCGTGGGAGGGCCACAGCCTCGAGTGGGCGACCAGCTCCCCGCCGCCGCGTTACAACTTCCGCTCCCTGCCGCCGATCACATCGCACGCGCCGTTGCTCGACAGGCGGCTTGAGGCGGAAGGACCTCGCGAGGAGGAACGGGGACCGGCGATATGAGGATCGGGGCTCTGTGGATCGGCGGCCTGGCGCTGTGGATGGGAACGCTTTCCGTGGTGCTGTGGCTGTGGAGCAGCGACCATCTCCCGCCGGCTCTACTCACGGGGGCGGCCGTGGCGCTGGCACTGATAGCGCTGTACGTGGCGGTGCGCAGCGAGGAGGCGCCGGCCACGCGGACGCTCGCGGAGTCGAGCCTGCCGACGGTGCTGATCGCGTTCGGCCTCGCGATGGCGCTCAATGGGCTGGCGTTCGGGCTGTTCCTGATCCTGATCGGGGCGGAGGTCGTTGCACTCGGGATCGCCGGCCTCGTGCTCCAGCACCTCGAGCATAGACGGGCACGGTCATGACGGCCGCGCACATGGTCGAGCACTCGCTGCTTGCGATGGTGGCGGCACCGCTGATCGTGCTCGCCTGGGTGAGGCTGGGGCTGCCGCGACTCCGGCTCGGTCACCCTGCGTTCGCGTGGCTCGCGTTCGTGATCGCGCAGTGGGTCTTCCACCTCACGCCGCTGCTCGAGGAATCGCAGGGTGCGCCGCTGCTGGACGCCGTCGAGCACCTCGCCTTCCTCGCCGCTGGCATCTGGTTCTGGATTCCGGTGCTGGGGTGGGGCCTCGGCGACCCGGGCCGCTCGCTGTACCTGTTCGTCGCCGCGCCGGCGGTCGATCTCGTCGGCGCCATACTGATCGCCCGCGGCGACGACGGGGCGGGGGTGGCGATGCTCGCCGCGAGTCTCCCGATCGTCTTCGCGGCCGTGGCGGTGACGTGGGCGTGGCTGGCCCGAGAGCAGCGGCACGCGGCACTGATGGAGAGAGCGGATGGCACTGCGGGCTAGGCGCTTGGCGCTGGGCGCGATCGCCGCGCTGTGCGGCGCCGGTGCAGTGCTCGCGTTCGCGGGTGCGTCGAGCGGCCAGATCAACATCGGCGGCGGTCCGAGCCAGCCGGGCGGGGCCGACGAAGCCGGACCGCCGCCCCCGGCCGACCGCGAGCAGGTCGAGCGCGGGCGCCAGTTCTTCCTCGAAGGGTGCTCGTCGTGCCACGGCCTCGACGCGCGCGGGATCGAGGGGACCGCGCCCTCGCTGCGCGGCGCTGGCGCCGCGGCAGCCGACTTCTATCTGTCCACCGGGCGGATGCCGCTCGACAAGCCGGGCGACGAGCCGATCCGCGCGAAGCCGCGCTATCCGCAGGACCAGATCGACGCAATCGTCGCCTACATCGGCTCGTTCGGCGGTCCGCCGATACCGGAGGTGCATCCCGAGCGCGGCGAGCTCAACGAGGGCTTTGCGCTCTTCAACGAGAACTGCGCCGGGTGCCATCAGGCGGTTGCGAAGGGCGGCGTGGTCACCGGAGCGTTCGCGCCCGACCTCGGGGAGGCGACCCCGACCGAGGTCGGAGAGGCGGTGCGGATCGGCCCGTACGTGATGCCCCCGTTCGGCCACCAGCAGATCGACCAGCAGGAGCTGGATTCCATCGCCCGCTACGTCGAGCTGACGAAGGCCCCGGTCGACGAGGGCGGGTGGGGGATCGGGAACCTCGGCCCCGTCCCCGAGGGGATGATCGCGTGGCTGCTCGCGCTCGCGTCGCTGCTTCTCGTCGCGCGTCTGATCGGGATCAGGGGGAAGGAGTGAGGCGCGCGGAGGGCGTCGTGCTCGCGTTCCTCGCGATGGCGGCGGCGGCCGCGGTCATGTTCGTGATCGCCTACGCGCTCGAGTGGTCCACCCAGATCCTCGGGCTGTCGCTGGGTGCCTCTCTCGTCCTCATCGCAGTCGCGCTGATCGTCGCCGGGAAGCGCGTTGCGCCGGGGGAGGTGGTCGCCGAGGACCGACCGCCGCTCGGCGACGAGGGGGAGCAGCTCGCCCTGGAGCAGGACATCGAGCAAGGAGGAAAAGGGGTGTCGCGGCGCGGGGTGCTGCTCGGCGGCGCCGCCGCTACGGGAGCGGCGCTGAGCGCTGCGCTGATCGTTCCCGCCGCCTCGCTCGGCCCCAAGCCGGGGGATCGGATCGGCGCATCTCCGTGGCGGCGGGGGACGAGGGTGCTCGACGAGCAGGGTACGCACCTCGCCCCGCGGGACATCCAGCTGGGCGGGTTCATCACCGGCTATCCCGAGGGCGCAGACCCGCGCGAGCTCGGATCCCCGATCGTGCTGGTCAAGCTTCGCCCGGAGGAGCTCGACCTGCCGGCGGATCGAAGCGACTGGGATGCGGACGGGGTGCTCGCCTTCTCGAAGATCTGCACCCACGCCGGGTGCACGATCAACCTCTTCCGCTACCCGCTGTATGAGCCGCAATCGCCCGGCCCCGCGCTCGTCTGTCCCTGTCACTACTCGACCTTCGACGTCACCACCGGCGGCAACCGGATCTTCGGTCCGGCCGGCCGCGCGCTCCCTCAGCTCCCGCTCGATCTCGACGGGGAGGGGCGGCTGATCGCGGGGGGCGAGTTCTCGGGGGCGATCGGGCCGTCGTGGTGGGGGGTGCGCAGGCAGAGCTCATGATCCGCCGCGCGATCCAGTTCATCGACGAGCGCACGGGCTCGGCCCCGCTGCTGCGAAAGGCGCTGCGCTACACCTTCCCCGACCACTGGTCGTTCCTGTTCGGCGAGATCGCGCTGTACTCGTTCATCGTCCTGGTCGGCACGGGCGTCTTCCTCACCCTGTTCTTCGAGCCGAGCCTCGCTCGCACGACCTACGACGGCGCCTACGACCCGCTTCGCGGGGCCGAGATGTCGGTGGCGTACGACTCGGCGATCCGGATCTCCTTCGACGTCAACGGCGGGCTGCTGATGCGCCAGACCCACCACTGGGCGGCGCTCGTCTTCGTCGCCGCGATCTCGGTCCACCTGATGCGCATCTTCTTCACCGGCGCGTTTCGCAAGCCCCGCGACCTCAACTACTACATCGGGCTGACGATGCTGGTGCTCGCCCTGGTCGAGGGCTTCGCCGGCTACTCGATGGTCGACGACCTGCTGTCCGGAATGGGGCTCGCGATCGCCTACGCGACCACCCTCTCGATTCCCGTGATCGGTCCACGTGCTGATCCTGCCGGTGATCATCGGGGGGTTGATCGCGGTTCACCTGCTGATGATCGCCCTCCCGCACCACGCGCAGTTCCGGGGCGGCGGGGCGACCGAGCGCAACGTCGTCGGAACGCCTATGTGGCCGGGCTACGCGCTGCGCTCCGTGGGGTTGCTTTTCGCGACCGCCGGAGTCCTCTTCCTGCTCGGCGGCCTGATCCAGGTCAACCCGATCTGGCAGTGGGGCCAGTTCGAGCTCCAAGACGGCACCAACGGCGTCCAGCCCGACTGGTACATGGGGTGGCTGATCGGTGCGTTGCGGATCATGCCGCCGATCGAGCCCGTCCTGTTCGACTACACGATCTTCCCCAACCCGTTTTTCGGAGGGCTATTGGTGCCGTCGGTGGTCTTCGGCCTTCTGTACATGTGGCCGTCGCTGGAGCGACGCATCACAGGCGACCGCGCCGCACACCATCTCCTCGACCGTCCTCGCGACAATCCCTGGCGCACCGCGATCGGGGCCGCGATGTTCACGTTCATCGTCCTGATCTTCCTCGCCGCCTCCGCCGACCGGGTCTTCGTCTCGTTCGGGATCGACTACGGCACCCAGGTGTGGATCTTCCGCGTCGCCGTGTTCGTGCTTCCGGCGCTCGTCTACCTGCTGACCAAGCGCATCTGTGAGGAACTCGCCGCCTACGAGTGGCATCCGCTCCGCAGCCCACCGGGCACCGAGGTGACCCGCACGCGGACGGGAGGCTTTCGGACCCGCGGGTGACGCCGGGGACGGCCTCGGAATCAGAGCGACTCGAGCCTGAAGACCTCGAGCGCGAAGCGCGGCTCCTCGAGGGTCACGTGGCTGGCGAAGCCGATCACGCGCCGACCGGTCGCGCGCTCGACCGCGGCGCGGAACGTCGGCTCGATCACCTTCTGGTACTTGGTTCGCATCTCAGCGACCGCGTCCTCCGCTCCGTTGCTGACCAGGAACTCCTCGTTGGGCAAGAGCTCCAGGCCATCGAGCAGCACCACGAGCGTGTCGTCGATCACTTGGCTGACGACGCGCTCCGCGCCGCGACCGTAGGACTCGCGATGGATGCGCAGCAACTGCTCGGAGATCGCCTCCGTTACCTGGCGATCGGTCGGCCGCTCGACGGTCTCCCCCTCGGCCTCGAACGGGTCGGCCGCTCGTCGTAACGATGCGGATCCTCCATCCGGATCACTCCAGTCGCGACACCGAGGAGGTGTAGCGGGTGGAAGCACAGGAGAGGACGGGTGCTCTCGCGGATGTCTCCCGGGAGCTCGTCAGGCTCCATTCGGAGTACTACGGCAAGGGCCCCACGCGAGCCAAGGCCTACATGGTCGACGACACTCTCGTCTGCCTGCTCGAGGGCGGTTTCACGACCGTCGAGCGAACCCTGATCGACGAGGGCGAGGCGGACGCGGTGCACGACATCCGGCGCAGCTTCCAGCAGGCGATGGAGGGCGAGTTCACCAAGGTGGTCGAGAGCGCCACGCAACGCAAGGTGATCGCGTACATGAGCCAGATCCACCACGACCCCGACCTCGCCGTCGAGGTGTTCGTGCTCGAACCCGCCGAGCATCCCGTGGTCGACAGGCACGAGGTGGTGCTCGAGGAGGCCGGACGGGAGTAACACAGGGGAGTAGTCTTGTCGTACGCCCGTCGGGTCTTCCCGCAACTCTTCCCCTTCGCACGTGACGCCATGACCAAGAGGAGGGGCGGATTGCGACAAGGAACGGACGGGACGACCTGTGAGCACGGATCACGACCGGCCGCGGGGCGAGATGCTGTCCTCGATCTCGACCGGACTGGTGCAGCTTCACAGCCGCTATTACGGCAAGGGTCCGACGAAGGCGAAGACCTACCTGCTCGACGACACGGTGATCTGCCTCCTGCGCGGGGGCTTCACGCGGGTGGAGCGCACCCTTATCGACGAGGGCGAGGCGCACGCGGTGCACCAGATCCGGCGCAGCTTCCAGAAGGCCATGGAGGGGCAGTTCCGGGAGATCATCGAGAGCGCGACCGGCCGTAGCGTGATCGCGTACATGAGCCAGGTGCACGAGGACTCCGAGCTCGCGCTCGAAGTGTTCGTGCTCGAGCCG
>OBLS010000439.1_pt1 | contig 14803 bp, 13 predicted proteins | sample 1519901 | NCBI WGS metagenome assembly OBLS01 (sample SAMEA3113585, study PRJEB22503) | soil metagenome | reverse complement strand
GCCCAACTAAAGCAATCATAATTATTGACAGATATACCGGAAAACAAATCTTTCCATGATATAGAAAATTTTTATATAATTTCTTATGTTAAAGTATAAAGTATTTCATTCTTTTAAAAAAGTAAAGTAAAAAGAATGTCACGGTATTTGATTTTTTCTGATATAGATAATACACTTCTACAATCATATATTATAAAAGAAGGAGAAATTCATCATACTGAAGACTATGGAGAAATTAAAGGAATTGTTCAAAGATTACGTAAAAACAATATTCCTTTGGTATTATGTTCATCAAAAACTCGAGTCGAACAGGAAAAAATAAGAAAATATCTAGAAATTGAAGATCCATTTATAGTTGAAAATGGTGGAGCAATTTGTATTCCTGAGAATTATTTTCCTATAGATCTTGAAGAGTTAGGTTTATCAATCAACCGTATAAATGAAAATTTAGTTATAGAATTAGGAAAATCATACAATAGAATAATAGAAACTCTTCAGGAAATAAGAGAAATATTTCACATTGAATTCATTGCTGTACATGATCTTTCATTGCCACAATTAGCTCAAAAGGTAGGCATAACAATAAATGATGCAAAACTAATGGCATCAAGGGAATATAGCGAAACAGTACTTGAATTTAATAATATCAATGAATTAGATAAGTTAAAAAAAATATTGAATGATAGAGGTCTTCGTATTTTACAGGGAACAAGGTATAATACAATTTCTTCTTTACATGATAAAGGCTCTGCAATTTCAATATTAAAGAAGTTATATGCAATGAAATTTGAAAAAGAGAAAATTGAATCTATAGGAATAGGGGATGCAGTTAATGACATTCCAATGTTTGAAAATGTTGACAAACCATTTCTAGTAAGAAATATTCAAAATGGTTATACCCCCATGAAAATAAATAATCTTATCAGAGTAAATGGAGTTGGACAGACAGGATGGAAAGAAACAATATTAAACTACATACTCAAAAAGTAGAGAAAATGAAGGATGCAACTATTCACATAGTTCCCCATATGCACTATGATGCAGTATGGATTCTTAACAAAGAAGATTACTACTTTGTAAACATTGAATATATTCTAAAACAAGCTATAAATCTTATTAAAAAATTTGATTATAAATTCATGCTAGAGCAAACTTTTTTATTAGAAAAAATAGAAAAGGATTATCCTCATATTTTTGCAGATATAAGTGACCTTATCAAGGATAATAGAATCGAGATAGCAGGAGGACAGTATTTGTTGGCTGATAACATGGTTCCAAATGGAGAGGTACTTATAAGAGAAATAACCGAAGGAAAAAAATTTGTAAAAGAAAAATTAAACACAGATATAATAGTTTCATATGGGGCAGATGAATTTGGTTTTAATGCACAATGGCCTCAAATTTTAAGAAATTCTGGCTATAAATACTTCATTTTTAGAAGAGGAATAAATATTTCTACCCCCTCTGAATTTTTTTGGGAAGGACTTGACGGGACCCAAATTCTTACTCACTGGATGCCACTAGGATATCGTGCAGGACTTTTTTTAGATCAGCTATCCCTATCGTTGAAACAATTAAAAAAATATGCTTCAACTAATCAAATTTTAATGTTATCTGGAAGTGGCTCTACTCCTCCACAACCTGAATTAGTCGATGTTATAAATGAATGGAATAAAAAGGTAAATGGAAAAAATGGAACTAAATCTAAAAGTGAATATAATATTATTATGTCCTCTCCTCTTCAATATTTTAATTATTTAGAAAAACAAAATGTAAAGTTCAAAGTAAGAAAAGGAGAAATGTATTCTGGAAAGTACTCTGCTGTATATCCTGATTGTACATCAACGCGTATGTGGCTGAAACAAGGAATGAAAGAATTTGAGAATAGTATTTTACTCCTCGAAAGATTAGATGCTCTATCTTGGCTAATTAATATACATGACGAAAATATTTCAGATCAGCTTCACAAGTATTGGAAGAAAATACTATTTGTTGCAATGCATGATGTTTTACCAGGTACAGGAGTTGATGAAATATACAATGAAGTAAGGGATATATTTGAAAATGAGAGAAAAAGTATAGACAGGTCCATTTTTGAGTATTTGAGAAAAATTTCGTTAATGACTAATTATGATAATGACATCTTTATTTTTAATCCTCTTTCATGGCAAGTTACAAATTGGACAGAAATAATTTTAGAATTTAATGAAGGTGAAATCAAAGGTATAAGTTGCTTAAAAAGTGGAGATCAGATTATAGAGATAGAAATTCTTGATTATTCGTTATACCAAGATAATACTATTAAAAAAATAAGTATAGGTTGTATTATCTCTGTTCCTCCATTTGGGTACAAAACTTTAGAGATAGTAAAGTCAGATAAAATAGACGGGGAAACAATAATTGCTCATGATACAAATTTTAAAAATAAAGAATACGAAATTGAAGTAAATAGAGAAAATGCAATTATTACAGTTTTTAAATCCATAAAGAATAACAAAAAATTACACTATTGTACAGGAAATGAAATAATATTAGATGAAGAGATAGGAGATCTTTACTATCATCGGGAAAATCTAAAATTATTTAAATCTGAAACTGGTGATGGAATTAAATATGGGATATTTAAACCAGAAAAATATGAAGTAATACATAATAAACTAAAGTCACATATAAAGTTTAAGAGCAAATATTTTGCATTAAGATGGCCATATAGATTTACTGAAAAATTTAAACCAATGATGTTTAGACACGATTTCATAGATATTGAAAAAGAAATCATAATCTATAAGAATTTAAATAGAATAGATTTTGTAACCCATATTTTTAATAAGCATCCTCATTCACGACTCAGAGTAAGGTTTGATACTAAAAGCAGAGCGAAAAGTTATTGGTGTGGAACACAATTTGGTGTTGTCGAAAGAAAAACCGATCTTTATTATCAAAAAGACAGTCGCAAATGGTTTGAAAAACCTTCAGGAGTATTTCCCTCACTTGAATGGATTGATTATTCTATAAAAAATGATTCTAATAAAACCGTCGGAATTAGTCTTCTTCATCAGGGTTTGCCATCTCATGAAATCAGAGATGGATCAATATACCTTACGTTACTTCGTAGTATAGTATTATTATCTTCTGACGGTATAATGGGACCATGTATACCTACACCTGATGCAGCTGAAGTTAAACCATACACTTTTAAATATTCAATCCTACCTCATGAAAACGATTGGAGTGAAGATCTAATATATCAACATGGATCGGAAATAAATATGTCGTTAATACCAATTCAGATAAAGAAAAGCAATGATAGAAAAAATAATATAGCAGAGAATAATGGAAATAAGCTTAACATATTAGATAATTCAAAATCCTTTCTGGAAATCTCAGAAAGTAATGTGGTATTGAGTACAATAAAGTTAAGTGATGATAAAAAGGGAATTATTTTAAGAATTTACGAAACTGAAGGGAAAAAAACAATAGCAAAAATAAAACTTGTAGCAAAAATAAAAAATACAAAGTTAATAGACTTTATGGAAAATGAGATTCAAGAAATTAAAAAGATAGATAATGACACAATTATTATTGAGATAGATCCATTTAAAATAATAACCTTAAAAATCCTTTTAAAATGATTAGGAACGAAAAAAAGTTTTAGAAAAGTGCTTTAATGTAGAAAGTAGGAAAAATTACAGTTTTCAATACAATGAGTACTTAGTTCCTTCTAAAAATAATGATAGCATAATAAATTATTCTATAACTATATTTAAGTAATATATCTAAGTCATATTACAAAGTATAAACAAATGGTAACGAACATAATAGTTAAATATATCTCAAACTTATTGAATTAGTTTCGAAATGATCCTTCAGCTATAATTCTAGTAGTTTTACTATCTGGTTTTAATATTAAAAATTTTTGTTTTTCATAATAGGCGATAGGTTTTTCTAAAGATAATAGTATTTTAGAATTATTAATGAAAATTTTTATTGGTTTTATTTGTAGACCGACTGAAAGTAAATATGTTTGTGTATCTGTAATCTCTCCGGTATAATATTTATTCTTTGAAAAATCTTTTACTAATACTTCTGTAACTGCTGTCTTCAGGGTATCTCCAGAACAAATAATATCCCCTCTTTCTATTTCTCTAGGTGAAACTCCCTTAACTGCTAAGCCTACCCGTGATGGACTTGAAGACTCATCGACTGGGTCATCATGCATTTGAATAGATTTAATCAAAGCCTCTTTATTTGAAGGCAAAATCCTCAATTTATCATATACTTTAATTCTTCCTTGTTTAATTCCTCCAAGTAAAACTGTACCAACACCTTTGACGTCAAAACTATGATCAATTGGCATTAAAAGGTCTCCTTCTTTCGAATTTGAGTGTAGATTATTTATCTCATTTTTTAATATTTCCAGACTCTCTATTTTTTTAAAATTTTCGAGTACAGTACCTTTAATCATCTGATTAAGTCTTTGTTCGTCTATATCATAAGAATGGAGCAAAAAGCCATTTCTAATACCTAGGCTATTTATAGCTATTATTTGTTCTGCAAGATATTTGTCCAATTGTGTTATATTTAAAACTACGAACTCTGTCATATTCAAGACTTGAGGTAATGTCTGAATTTTATCTGGAAAAGAAATTGGAGCAATAAAGGTAAATATTCGATCCTTTAATTTTCTGTCATAAAGCACTATATCAGAAAGAGTACCTCGTTTTCCAAAATCGTTAAGAAATTCATTGCTGCCAAGAACAGCTATATTCATACTTTCCACAATAAAAAAAATAATAAATAATCAATAAAATTGTTTATAAATTTGTAGAGTTAATATCAATGATTACTTTAAATGATTAAAAAAAGGTTTCATTCATTGTTTTTACCATTAGTAGTTTCGGGTATAATTATATCAATTTTTGGAATTTTTTTATTTTTTTTAGGTCAAAGTATCAAATATGGAGAAGGTTTTGAAATAGTAGGAATTAGATTCATAATTGCAGGTATTGCAACAGTAGCGCTGGGATGTTTTGCACAGTACTATACAAAAATTAGAAATTCTTTACTTATTTTTAAATATTTTTTAGAAAATATAAATAAAAAAAATTAAGGCATCATCGAGGTAAAATATTTTATTTATTTATTTATCTTAAATTATTTAATAGGTTTTAGAGAAAGGTAAGCTTTTATATATTATTTATGTAGGAAAACCATGACGGCACTAAATAATAATAAAAAAATTCATGTAATTGTTCATGGAAATAGACAAAATTATGATAAAGTCAAAAGTATGTTGATAGAAAAGCAATTAAATGAAGAGAAAATCTCAATGGCATCTTTAGAAAAAGCTGGAGAAATTGGAGAATATGTAGCCATGACATGGCCTCCGATGGCAGCTAAAGAAGTAATAGTAAGCGAGATTGTGGGGACAAATGCTGAAGGCAAGGGAATGGGAGCGTGGAGCTCAATTGAACAGAAAGAATTATTTAGATTTTCATTCTGATGATGGTATTGCAAGAAGTTTAATCTCTCAAATATACTAATTTACGTTATCAGTACACACTAATATCTTATTTTGATGCTCCTATAATAATTTGTCAAAGGTGAAATGTTATATCAATTGAACAAAAACAGACTGTTTTGAACCTTTACAAATCAGGGATTCCCCTTGAAGTAATCGCATTTCAAACAGATTTAGAAGTCCAAGAGGTCCAAAATATAGTAAGCCTAGAAGAACAAAAACACTCAGAAGACAAAATTTACAATTCGCCTACTTTAGCAGAATTTTATCTTGATGCTATAGTAGATATTAATGAGTTAATTAAGAATGCTCAGGCAAGAACATGGTCAGCCTTACAAGCAAAGGAGTTTAATATTTCAACAGAGAATTCTAGACAAATTTTGGAAAATTTGCTTGAATCTAAGACAAGACTAGTTATTATACATGTGGATTTAGTGGGATTTACAAAACTTGCTATGAACCTTTCGGCGAATCGATTAGCAGACATAATACGAGCTTTCACTCAAGAGATGTCTATTTTAATAGCATCATATGGTGGGCACATACTAAAATTTGTTGGAGATGCAGTTTTAGGATTTTTTTTAGTTAAATCATCTGAAAAAAATGAAGAAGATAAACTTCCTTGTATTAATGCAATTAATTGTGCGCTCTCAATGGTCTCTGTAATTAGACATGGAATTAATCCTATTTTGAGTCAATATGATTATCCTGAGATTCATGCCCGTATAGGAGTTGATGTGGGAGAAAATGTCGTTGTTCAATACGGATGGGAAACAAGTGTATTAAAACATGGCACTGAAAAAATAGTAACAAAAAAACCTATTATTGATATTTTAGGATATACAATAAGTATAGCAGTTAAAATGACCTCACTTGCAGATTCTGATCAGATTGTAATAGGACAATTCGTATATGATTCTGTTGACAAGAATCTAAAAGAACGATTTAAAGAACTTCCTATACATACAGAAGTATGGAATTATATATCCAGTACTACAGGTGGAATATATAGATTATATGGAAATATAAGAGACTCCACCTACTATTAAAATATAATATAGCTAAACTTTATTTCCAAAGCAGTTTTTAATTTTTAATTTAATTTGTACATTATATATTAAGACAAATTATAATATCAACAATGACTGTTACAGAGGGAAAAATAATTATTCATAATTTTGAAAGTTCAGTATTAAAATCTAATCCTTTGAAAGATCCATATAATAGAGAAATCATAGTATATGTTCCTCATGATTATTCACCCAGTCAATCCAAAGGATTCCCGGCAGCTATTGGACTTTCAGGATTTAGTGGTAATGGTAGAACCTTCTTCAATTTAGATCCTCTTGGTGAAAACATTGAACAAAGAATGAATAGATTAATTTCCGAAAAAAAATGTGGTTCTATGATTTTAGTTATTCCAAATTGTTTTACAAAATTTGGAGGAAATCAGTATATAAATTCTACAGCTACAGGAAGATATGAAGACTATATCGTTAATGAAATACTCCCATTCATGCAAAATAATTACAATATTTCTTCATTTGGAGTATGGGGCAAGTCTTCAGGTGGATATGGTTCACTTGTTTTAGGAATGCGTTACCCTGAATTATTCAAGGCCATTGCTTGTCATTCTGGAGACGCCGCGTTTGAATATTGTTATTTACCGGATTTTCCAAACGCTTATCAAAGTTTTAAGCAAACAGAAGGAATCCAAAACTGGTTTATTCAATTCTGGAATAAATCCAATAAAAAACAAAAAAGTGATTTTATAGCCTTAAACATTTTATGTATGGCAGCGCATTACTCTCCAGACCCGGCATCACAATTAGGTGTTAGAATGCCTTTTGATCTGGAGACTGGCGAACTAAATGAAGACACATGGAAAATGTGGAAGAAATGGGATCCCGTTACAATGATAAACCAATATCAAAATAACCTCAAAAAATTGAGTCTATTGTACATAGATTGTGGGAGCAATGACGAATTCAACCTTCACATTGGTGCAAGAATAATTCACCAAAAACTTGAAAATATGAATCTTAAACATCATTATGAAGAATTTGATGGTGGTCACTCTAATACCAGCTTTCGATATGACATTTCTTTTCCATTGATATATTCATCACTTTCGTAGAATTTTAAGTCAAATATTATACTATAAATTTTACTTAACTAAACTTTATAAGAATAAGTCTTAATCCTATATTACTTGAATAGTAATAATGTGCCTTAATAACGATATGTATTATATTTATCTGTACTTATTCTATAATGTCTTTGAATTCACTTAATATACAATGTTTTCTTCTGATTGTATACAAAAAATGAATAGAACAAATTCACTAGTAATAATAATAATAACATCGATAACTTTGGGAGCATTTTTGGTGTTTAACACCTATCCTTTGATGAATGTGTTAGCGTCGGAAGAAAGGTCAGAACATTATTATCCACCAGCACAAGATTATCAACCAGAAAATGGCTATAATTCAGATATGCACTATAATCAAGAAAGATATGGAGAATTTTCAGACCAATACGAAAGTGGATATTATGAAGATCACTATGGTAAACCGTATAAAATAAATTAAATAAATTAAATCCTTTTCTTTTATTTTATTTACAAAAGTATTATAATTTAAACTAAATGTTTTATCAATCAATTAATTCCTGGCTATGTAATCATTTTATAATCTTAATTGTTATTATTATTCTAAGACAATTAAATTATCTTATTTATATCCGAATAATCAATAAATGAGATTGCATCCATTACAATATCTCTTTGTTTCATATCTTCGGTAGTATTTTTAGGTTGGAGAGAAAATCGAAGTGTCATTTCTGTTCCTTCTTTTGAATGTTCCTCTCGTTCTTTTGTTAATTTAAAAAGACTATTACTATCTAAAATAAAATGTACCATTACATTAGAAGAATTAGAATATCTATCTACTGATACAGATGTGGAGCTTATTTGGTCATGGTCAATATTATTAATTGTAGACAAGTACTCTTTTGCATTAAATAGCTCATTAAAAGTCTCTGGAATTTTTATTTCCATATGAATATAAATGAATCCCTCTTCAATTCTTGTCATGTTATATTTAAATGGAATTTCAAAAGAAATTTTTCTAGACTGTTGATCATAATTGTATTTTACTATTTTATCATTAAATGACAAAATCGTTATTTTTTTATCTTGATTATCATCTATTACAAAGTCTAGTATATTTCCTAAACTAAGATAGGAATCAAATTTAAGGATTACATTATTATTTAAATCAGGATGATTAGACAAAGCAATATTTACTTTTAATCTGTACATCCCACTATCCAGTTTTGGTTTATCAATAAGTATTATTCCATTTTCATCAGCATGCATTAGCTGCTGCTCATGGAGGTTATCAATTACATAATAATTATCCGTTTTTACATTCTTCCTTTGATTTGAATCAAATTCGAGAATTAAGGTTCCATTTTTCGATATGAAAGATCCGTTTAGAAATACTTTTTCCGTAACTTTCCGATCGTTTAATTCACTTTTTAATATAGTAATGTTATAAAAATCAGGTATATATGTTATATTTTTATCAATATCTATTAAATTGAATAACAAAGATCTTTTTTCATTTATATTTGATTTAGTCATAGATGGTTTGAATTCAACATGTAAACTCAAGGGTGTATCATCCAAATTAAGAGGCGGTAAATAATCAATACCAAAATTGTTTCGTATACCATTACCATAAACATTTGCTAATGTCATAAAATAAATAGATAATAATATTGTTAATGATAGTAGCAATATTACTAAAATTTTTGTCATAGTTTCGTTTTCCAAAAATAATAAGATAAATTCAGGTCAATTTATAAAAAAAAGAGATTTTTTTGTCTATCTATCTAAACAGAAAATTACAGATACTTTCGTTAAAATTCATCATACACTCCTTCTTTAATTGTTCAGTAAATTTCCCTTGATCATCACCAAAATCCTTAGGATTGAATGGAGGCACTCCCTCCTGTTGATCTAATGGCCTTTGAACAATTTCCAAATTAACTGGAACATTTAGTATTTCGTTGTCTCTTAATATTTTTAGTTTTACAATGTCACCCTCTTTTTTATTCATCAAATAATTAGTTATATCTGAAACTGAATTTATAGTCTGATTGTCAATTCCAACTATTACATCTCCGCCTAATCTATATTGAGTATTATTTATTATTTCTACTATGTATCCACCTCTTATTCCTGCTTTATCTGCTGGACCATTAAAATTTACATCAATTACAAGAAAACCTCGTGCTTCTGTTAGATTCATTTTCTTTGCAATATCAGGCGTTACATCTACTCCTGTTATCCCAAGTGAAGGATGCTGTGATGAACTAATAAGAGTTTCAGAATCGGGTCTTGATTGTAATACAGTAGTTTTTTCCTGAACAATTCCATCTCTAATTATGGTTAATGAAATATTATCTCCTACTGATTTTTCCCTTTCCAGATGAGAAAGTATGTCGTCTATTTTTCTAACAGGATTTCCATCTATTGCTATAATAATGTCACCACCAAGTTCAACTTCTCTTCCATCTATAGTATCAATTTTATCGCCACCTCGTATTCCTGCTTTATCTGCTGGACTATTAGAGTTTACATCAATTACAAGAAAACCTCGTGCTTCTGTTAGATTCATTTTCTTTGCAATATCAGGCGTTACATCTACTCCTGTTATCCCAAGCCAAGGATGTAGATAAGAACCATTTTTCATTAATTCTGGTATCACCTTTTTTAATGTGTTGGATGGAATTGCAAATCCCACTCCTGCATATACACCAGTATTAGAGAAGATCGCAGAATTAATGCCAATTACCTCTCCATTAAGATTTAATAAAGGACCTCCAGAATTACCCGGATTGATAGCTGCATCTGTTTGAATAATATCAGGTATAGAAAATGATGCGATTCTATTATCAGTTCCGAATATATTTTCGGGTGTTGATGGAAGCAATCTTCCTAGCCCACTAACAATACCCTCTGTAAGTGAACCAGATAAGCCAAAAGGATTACCAACCGCAGCAACAGTTTGTCCAACAATGAGATTAGATGAATTACCCAATTTTAATGGAAATAGTTTTTCCTTTGGAACATCATCTAATAAAAGAATGGCAAGATCACTATGTGGATCTGAACCTACTACTTTACCTGTATAAATCGTCCCGTCAGAAAACGTAATATGAAGATCTTTACCTCCTGCTGTTACATGATTGTTGGTAATAACGTGTCCATTTGTATCATATACAAATCCTGAGCCTAATCTACTACCTAACAATTCGGTAGTAGTTTCATCCTCACTCGAAATTTGCACTACTGATTTTTCCACGTTTTTAAATAACTCGGAAAGAGTCTGGGTTTTATTTATAATATTTCCGCTTGCAAGAGAATCTTTCATGTTATAATTAATAGTAATTAAAGTCACCAAAGAAATTGCTATAATTAATAATGTCATTCTATTGTAGAGCTTTGCTATAGACTTTTTTATAATTAATCTATTATGGTTCAATATCATTTAATAAATTTTAGTTATGTATATTTCTTGATGATCGGGTGCAATCAAGATCTATATAGATTTCTGCTCGCTATTAATAATCTACTTGAAACTATATTGATGTTCTAATTACTACATTCAACTATTAACATATATATCAAACCAAATACCAAATACTATTATAACATTAAACTTTCAAAAAATTTTAAAGAAAAATAAATGATGAATATATTTAGCAATTGTAGCTCATGAATATATTAGTAAAAGGTAAATCAGTTTTAAAAGAGATAGTTCCAACAAAATCAAGTGTATCTTAACTAAATTTGAGAATTATTGACTCTAAATAATAATTCTGTAATTTTTCTTTATTGTTAAATTGCAATTCTTTTTATCTCCTACAACAGTTTGTGTTCTCTATCACATAGATTTGAAATGTCTTTTGGATTATAGTTATGATTAATTAAATTTCTACTGGATTACTAAATATGTTACAGGTCGAACCAACTTTTACCAGCTGTTTGGAATGGTAAAGCAAATGCTACCTCAAGTGGTTTCTAACTCGGCCCATTAACTGAAGCAGTGATAGATGAAACAGTTTTTTTAATGATTACTTTAACGTGATTTACTAAAATTAGATAAGATATGTTAGTCGCATTTTCTTGATCTACATAGGAGTGCCTACAAATATAATAGATCCGAAATATATTCAAGAGAATTATAGCAAAGACTAAATATTTTAGTATCCTTGTGAAGTATATCTATATAATTATTTGTTAACCTTTTTTTAAATAGTGTTGCATTCTCCTTGTTAAAAAATAATTTCCTGGAATTGTTGTTAGATATTAATCAATAAGAAAAAATATTTGAATAACTTAAGATGAATATGAAAGATGATGAATTCTTTTTAATTGAAGACATGAATGCAGAGCAAATCAAAAAAAAAGTAAATGACAAAACTGTTGCATTATTAATCTTTGGATCATGTGAAAACCATGGAGATCATTTACCATTTGGATCTGATTTCATCTTCCCTTTAGAATTGGCAAAAAGAGTAGCTATAAAAAATAAAAATTTAATAATATTTCCGCCTATTCCATATGGTGTAAGTAGCCATCATAAAAAATTTTATATGACTATAAGTATAGCTACAAATACTCTTATTTCTATAATTGAAAATTTACTGGAGAGTGTATACAACAATGGGATACATAAAATTTTAATCATTAATGGCCATGATGGAAATATAGCTCCCATAGAGATTGCCTCTAGAAATACAAAAGAGAGATATCCAAATATTACTATAGCGTGTTTGGAAGCTTGGTGGGAATTGATTGGAAAAATTTCCCCAGATACTTTTAATGTATGGGATGGATTGGGTCATGGAGGGGAAGCCGAAACTTCAGCTATAATGACAATTAGGCCAGATTTGGTAAATAAAAATAATATACCAGATGATACTATTCCTAATCTCCCAAAACACATAAGAATATTTTGGACAATGGATGAACTTACTAAAACTGGGGCAACTGGATCTCCCAAAAATGCTTCAGTAAAGAAAGGAGATGTTATTTGTTGGATTTTAGAAGATATGTTAACATCTTTTCTCTTGGATATGGAAAAGAATAGATGGAAATATGGACTATTTCTTTAAAGAATATTTGTACCTATTTCAACTATTTTTAGATAAAATTCAAATCCATTGAGTGTACCTCACTATTATTAATATTAAATGCAAGAGATATCAATAATGATGGTATATTGTAAAAGTTATGGAATTTTTGTAATTCCTTAACAACAAAAACAATATTTATAATTAACAAAAATATATTATGGGACACCTTTGAATGAATGGTTATTGTTGTAATTTATTAAAATATTAATCTTAATTCACAACCTACTCTATATAAAAATCTTAGTAACTAATTCATTATTATTTCGAAGAATGTACTATAAAGTATAATAACAAAAAATATCTAGGAGAATAGATGCTCATTATAAGAAAATATAGTATTGTAGTAATTTTAGCTCTAACAATTCTCGTAGGAATTTTTAATAGTATTCCATCTTATGCTCAAAAAGTCAATCAAACTCAGGATGAAGTATACACAAGCAAGGTCGCACATTCATCTGAAGAAAACGAATACAATAAAACTACTACTGTAAGAGACTCAGTCACAATACTGTTACAAGATGCTATTATTCCTGGAACAGATTTTTTACATCTTTACGATTCTACACCATCCCATATAATAAATGGGCATATTGCTTTAAAAGTCCCGTGTGGAGCTGATAGTAGTTCTCCAATTCAGGTTTTAATAGGTTCTGCACCGAACATGACAGCAACAACTCTTGAAAATGTAGCTCCATTATCAACTCCTGGGGAACAATGTCTATATCATGTTGATTTGAGACCAGGAGGAAATGTTACAACAATCACAGATATTGCATTATCTAACCCTACAGAAGATGAGATAGAATTTCCACCAACTTCATCTGTAGTAATTGGTATAAATGAAGTGATGAAAGGAGAGCATACCTATACAGGAAAGGCAGAGAACGCCACTGGAGCTGAGCTAAACACACAGAATAATATTTGAATCTTCTAAAAAGATTTAATTGATTTCCTTTTCTCAATCATTTTTTTATTTATAAACAGGCTAATTTCATCTTATACAAGATATATTCATATTCTTTGTAATGCTATTCCTAAAAACCTGAGAATTAATAATAAAAATAATTATTTAAAGTAGCAATTAATTTTCCATTTAATTATATTAATTATAGACCTGTAATAGTGATAAACAATTTCAAGTTTTATATTTTTTAGTTATAATACACATAATTATTGCATTCAATCAATTAATTTAAATAAACGTAATTAGTAAAGATATAAACTCATCCAGAGATTGATTTCGAAATAACTACATGATATCTACTTATAATTATCTATCACAACTAATAGGTAAAAGTAAATTAGAACTATTTGAAAAATACTAATGAATTAAGCATTTTTTGAATTATTGGAAAATTTTGTTCGTATTTATCAACATACGCTTTGTAAGTAATTAGATACACTTTATCATTATTTTTAGTAATAAGTTGAAGAGCTTGTTTTTTTTCTTCATCATCCATTGCGGTAAAGATTATTTTTTTTGCTAGTCTATTATCTGCAAGAATTGTATCAGATGATTCTATCAATTGAAAATCTTTAAGGTTATTTGTCATATTTTTAAGATGGATATTTACGATTGTATTTAGTGATACATTACTCACACTTAATGAAGAGATTCCCAAACCTGCTGGAGATTTATAGTGGCTTGAATCTACGATCGGAGAAAGAAAGGTAACGAAATCATTCAGTCGTTCTTCTTTTTGCCAAGTTGAAGGATACTGTATACTAAGCTTTAGTTTTGTATTTTCATAAAGTTTAAAATCATCTGAGGATTTTCCAGAGTGAAAAAATCCAGATGCATCGTTAATAATATTTACCGAAGTATTTATCGATATAAATAACAAAGAGATAATAAAAATAATATAAGTATTAGCTGCCCTTAATCCTACCATATATTCAAATCACGTTTTAATGCATTATTTTATTTTTTCTAATTTTTACTAATAAAACATTCAATATTTTTTATTCGAAACATTAGTAAAAATAAATAATTATTTCATGAAATCCATTAAAGATACTATATTTTTTTTATTCTTTAAGGAATATGCAGAAGAAGGAGTTAATTTCTTT
>OBLS010000438.1_pt1 | contig 14804 bp, 17 predicted proteins | sample 1519901 | NCBI WGS metagenome assembly OBLS01 (sample SAMEA3113585, study PRJEB22503) | soil metagenome | reverse complement strand
CAACTATTTTCAAGCATTATTCCGACTAACTGATTGTTTTTGTTAAAGAAATGAACTTCCGTTACTATCAACCCACTATTCGTTCTTCTTACATTGATGAGATCAAAATCATCTACCACTAATAATCTTGATGTATTAACAAAGTTGCATCCCCCCCAGTGATATACGGTTCATTCAATGGAGTAATCGCAAATGCAAGCTCGTCGTGGGTTTTATTAAAGGGCTATTCTTGCTAGAAGCCAAAAGCTAGGGCTCTATCTCACCTGTTTGGAAATTCTTGTCATGTGATGGGCAGATTGCTGTCATATTTTCTGGTAGGAATGATTCTTGTCGCCGTAATCCATCGTCTTGAATCCCAATTCGGTTGAAGTTTATGAATTTAAGCACTGGACATCCGCAAATCACTTATCCATAGAGTGGTTCCTCTTTAAGCCGGTTTTGGATCGCGTGAGGGACAATCATCTAGGTTTCAGAGGTGTGCATTTCTGTCTTATATTATTGATTTGAAATCTGTAAGAAATCCAGAGGGCATGCACGAAAACTCGAATTTATGTCATTCCGATATAGGTAAAGACAAGTGGGAATTTGTCTGGATAGTAATCATCTCACCGTTCCTGAACAATGCAATAGTTCCTAACGATAGGTCGAGGCAAAGGTATACATAATCGCATTGTATGCAGCCAATGCTACCATTTTCTGTCCAATCGTCACAACAATGAGGTTCCTAAATGGAACGATATATTCGGCCCTTCGTTTCTGAATGCATGTTTAATATAAAGGCAAATATTCCAAAACGGTTAATATTGCATTGAATAAGTGAATAAGCGACAAGATGGCTTTACGAATATTTCTTCTTTTGTTACTGTTTGGATGTGTTTTTCAGGTTAGTTCCGCGATTGGACAGAGTCAGGAACTTTTGCAAAATATTCAACCAATTAAGACAACAGATACAAAAAGTAATGAACAGATTGTATATGCATTCAATGTGTCTAACGCAGATCGGAGAAACCCGGTAAATTACACTCTTAATACCCCTATCGGAGAAAATTGGATCTTGACAATCCAGAATAACATGTCTTATGCACAAAGGGACGACGCGAAGACAATCATTAGATTACATGAAGCTAGCCCAAGTGAGAAATTCGTTGAGATTGCCATGTTTGGCGGTACCTCTGACAAATTTTGGACTGCAGTGAATACGGAAGAATCAGGATATATCAGAGTGTATGAACGAGACACCGGGGGTTGGAGTAAAGATGATTCAATCGTTGTTGGACATGGAAATAATCAGGGTTTATCCGTGAATAACGGTCAAAGGATAGTAACAGATCAACTGTCCCTCGATGGATTTAATCCAAGTTACATAACGATCTATGGCAAGGACAGTTCAAATTCACCGCTGAATACCTATGGAGGGACCATTTCATTTGATTTAATCTTTGGTGACCCGTCAGAGTCTCCAGTCTATTATGTCCCCTTTGCCATGCTTGCAGGGGTAGGGGGCTTGGTTGTGGTCCTGGTAGTATTCAAGAAAAGATCTAATCTACCTTAAATTTCTTTAGCTAATTCAAGAATAAGAGAACTGACTGACTGAAAACATAAATTAGAAAGCAACAACGAAGAAATTCTTTACAATAATTGCTGATTTTCCCAATATGATGATCGCTGGCTTAGTGCGGGTTTAATATTGTAAATCTCAATAGTCTAGTTTTGGTGATTCCCGATCTCTACAAATTATTAGTATTGCCAATCCTAAACTACAGAATTTTTGTAATAATTACAATCATCCTTAAGCTGACACAAATTACACTGAGGATTTCTGGGCAAGCAAATATTTTGCCCATACATCACAAAAGTATTATTGATTCTCGTCCAATTTCCCCTCTTTGTTAAATTGGCTAATTCAATCTCTGTCATTTCTGGAGTTTTGGTAGCGACAATGCCAAGTCTATTTGATATTCTATGAACATGAACATCGACTGGTATAGCGGGTTTGTTAAAGCCATAGACAAGGACACAATTGGCAGTTTTTCGTCCCACCCCTGGTAACTCTAAAAGCTTTTCTACTGATTCTGGAACTTTTCCCTTGTATCTGTGGGTTATTATTCTAGCCACATCTTGTATTCGCTTGGCTTTAGCATTGTAAAATCCTATGCTTCTTATTATCTCCTTTATTTCTTCCAAGTTGGCATTAGCCAATTCCTTACTATTTTTAAAACGCAGAAATAGATTATGCACTATTTTAGTCGTACTTTCGTCTCTTGTACGAGCAGATAATATGGTTCCAATCAATATTTTGAAGGGATCACTTCCTTCCTCATGTCTCAAAGATTCAAGAGCAGTAATTCTCGGTGTTCTAGTAGTCTGCAACGCTGCTTCCATCTTCTTAAGAATCCTTTTGATCGAGACCACAATGGATCATTTTCACACTCAAGGTTATAAATTTGATAAAACAGGTTAGTAGATCAGCATATCATTAGATCTTCAAGTAATTCATTTCCTTCGATGTCATTAGGTGTAAATAAATTAAGTCTTCTCGAAACCAGAGTGAATACTCCAAAACGCAGTCAAGAAGTATCTTATTATCACCGAGTGATTCGTAAGCTACCCTAGTAGAGCGAAAAGAGAGATGTTAGAAAAAGCGGCAGGTGATTCAACTGCGGAGAGGCTGATCATTATTTGTCTTACTGGCATGCCAGGTGCGGGAAAGTCGACGGTAGCTAGCTCGTTGAAGGAGAAGGGATTCTTTGTTATAACTATGGGTGACATAATTAGAGAGGAGGCCCAACGACTTAGGCTCGATCTCAATGACACAAATTTGGGGAGACTGATGGTCCAGTTGCGCGAAGAGCTTGGTCCGGGGGCAGTGGCAGAACTTGTTGTGAAGAAAATTGACTCAATATTGATATCTAAATGCAAGGGAGAAATTCCTGTCGTGGTTGTTGATGGCTTAAGGAGCATAGCTGAGGTAACCGTTCTTAATCGTGTTGGCCAAGTGCGGCTCTTGGCAATTCATGCATCATCACATGTTCGATTTGCTCATTTGAAGGAAAGAGGAAGAACTGACGCCCCTGTGGCTCAGAGCGATTTTATGGAGAGGGAGAGAAGAGAATTAGAAGTGGGAATTAGCGAAGTTATTGCGCTCGCCGATGAAGTGATCTCAAACAATAGTCTTACTATTGACCAACTAAAATCCAATGCGATTGAAATCATTATGAATTGGATCAACTCATTGAAACTAAGTTCATCACGCTATCATCTACTCTAATCGCTGAAAGAAGAACTACACAGCATATCACGTAATTCTGTAGACATGTATCATTATAATTTCTAGTTCTTGTACTCGGTGTAGGGTATTCTTTAGCAACTCTGGCCCTTGATCTAAGAGTGTGCTGTCCGATATTCAGTGACTACCCCAACCCACGATAAAGCACTAATCAGTATGGTATTGTGTGTGATTGTGAGTCTGTATCATCCTCCTAAAGTCCTCACTCATAACAGCAGCATCAAGCAGAGTGCGACTTTCAACACTTCCAGAAGTACCACGTTTTATCCATATTATGTTTCCATCAAGATCCACCTCTAGCATCCCCGATCTCTGCAAGTAGCCCAACACAGCAATTATTTTTTGGGATGAGAGTCGAGGTTTAAACATTTTCTCCAATTCCCTTAGCTTTGGAAACTCACCAGATTCTAATTTTTCTTCCAATCCGTGAAGAAAGAAATTAACATCTTCGTCGCTAATTTCATTCACTGGTCTCTGTTTAGCTCTGATCCTCTGTTTTCCCTTTGATTTCTTCGTGGTCTATGTTTCGCCTTGGATGCTCTAAAACCTTTCTGAAATCATTCGAAATGCATGCATCAATGGATCAATGGACATTTCCACAAGCGATAGGAAACCTTCTATGTCACTAACCTCCTTTGTAGAACCATTCGATCTCTAATCAGGTAATGATACATAGACTCCCCCATCTTCCGGTTTGACAAAAACCTCATAAGTTCTTAATGGCTCTTCAGCGGGCGGATTAAGTGGGATCCCTTTTTCTAAACTAAAGGCAGATAAATGAAGGGGGCACGTTACTGTTTTTTCATCTTCGTTTAGAATGCCCATAGATAGATCCGCATATTGATGAGTACATATTCCATCTGTTGCATAAATTTTGCCTCCAATCTTGGCAATTAATAGACGCTTATTGGCTTTGTGCGAGCCGTTGTCAACATTGGCTTGATAGTCGAAACCCATTATATCACCGTCTTTTAAAGTATTTTCGTCACACACTCTCAAATATGCAGTCATAGATGAAGAAATATACTGCTGGTATTAATACGTATAAAGCCAAGGAAAAATAGATGTGAACTCCTGCATTTCTTCAATCAGTGATCGGTGCATCGCCGCATGCATATTGGAGATCAGCTAGCATCAATTTTGGCGTTTGACATACTCCTACGAATTGTTGACACGTACCAATAATTGATGAGTATCCTTCCCGAGATCTTTCACCATTTTTTGCTCCCGCAACCTATTCTTGTACTTGAAATTTCTTGGTGTGCCTCTGAGTCTGTATCCACAGCATGGACACCAGAGACCCATCCAATTGAGAAAGATTTCACAGACTTGGCAACGCTTCTGACCAGAAGCATATCTTCCTAAGCCTACTGGTTTCTGAGCTTTATGCCTAATACAGATACCTTTGCACGCCATAAGTTATCCATCCCACCTCTAATTTTCTTACCCAATATTAATACGCATTACATGCTTATAATATATTTCAGAAATTCCTTAGCGACCAAAAATTCGAGGGTAATAAGATAGTAGAATTCCTCAATATCGGGATTAATATATATAATAATTTGATGTTTTTCTTCCTTATCTACAAACTAGAATTAAGTGTGTAGACTACTGAAGATAGATGTGGCTTTCAAATAGCCCTTATATGGTTTTCAGGCCTCATTTCCTATTTAACCTTCTAGCGATAAGAAAAAAGTGGCTTTTCTATATCTCAAATATTATATGGTCTTTCAATAGAACCATTTGCAATTAATCAACGCTAGTGCCATACATAGTACACATCCATCTTAAGTGATGGTGATGCTAAATAGATCTTATTGACCAATCTAAAGATCTCAGATATGGCAATAATAGCGGTTCTTATAATAGTCGCAGCCATTGTCATTTACCTACTTAGTCCTCTGATAATCGCTGTGGTAATTATAGCCATTGCCTATTTTGTTTACAAATGGTATACAAATTACAAAAGAACAAAGAGATATGTTTGAATAGTGAACGACTCATCGTGAAAAAATTTCATCTAAGCAGAGGTAGCAATACAATTAAGAGGTTAGACTAGAATAAGTGCTTCCTTTAGATGTCCATGATGAATCTACGCACATATACCAATATTCTACCTAAAGACCTGTAACTTCGAATCTTCAATAATCTGACATAATTCGACATATCGTTCCCATCAAACGGTCAACAAATCTTGAATCCTATCAATTTATGTAGGATAAGGATATAGCTATCGAGTGGAATCCTTTGTACACTCAAGCAGAATTGATCAGCCTCTAGAAAATGTGTTTGCCTGGCACATTAGAGAGGGCGCTTTTGAACGTCTAAAACCTCCATGGGAAAAGTTTGAGGTAATCGGACGTAGCGGCAGCATCCAAAATAATGGGATTGTAAAGCTTCGAACAAAAATTGGGCCCCTCTCTATGAAATGGGTAGTTAGGCACGCCGAATATATCCCGGAAAAGCAATTCAAAGATATCCAGATAAAAGGCTTCTTTCCCTCATTTGTTCACTCACATCTGTTTGATCGGTTCGGTACATCCTGTATGTTAGAGGATCGTATTGAATATTCTCTCCCCGGAGGTCAAATAGGTAGATTAGCAGCTCACCGATATGTGGATAGGAACCTTAGAAAGATCTTTGACTACCGTCATCGAACCATTAGTCAAGATCTTCGTTCGCATTATGTCATAAATAGCATAAGGAAAAGTGAGAGGCCCTTGACTATTGCAATTACTGGTTCAAGTGGATTTGTGGGAAGCGCGCTAATGCCTTTCCTGACGACAGGTGGGCATAGGGTTGTTCCACTTACCAGGAAAAAGCATCTTCCTCCCTCAGTGCGTACCAATCAAGGGCAAATTAGAAGTCAATTTAATTTAGATCCGTTAACGAGTAATCGTGTCGATGCAGTAATTAATCTTGCAGGAGAGAACATATTTGGCAAGTGGACGAAGGAAAAGAAAAGAAAGTTGTCTGAAAGTAGGATAAGCGCTACAACTGCTTTATGTGAACAACTAGCCTCACTGGATGAACCGCCTTCAGTACTGGTGTCTGTGTCCGCAATTGCGTATTATGGGGATAGAGGTGACGAGTTATTGTCAGAGGATAGTCAAGCAGGTATCACAGCATCATCTGTTCCGAACAAGGTCCCATCTATTGACTATCTGTCAAATTTGTGTAGGGAATGGGAATCTGCAACTCATATAGCAAAAGAGGCTGGAATTCGAGTCGTCAATTTACGACTTGGAATAGTATTATCCTCCTCAGGAGGATTTCTTGCGAAGATACTACCTATTTTCAAGTTGGGGCTAGGAGGGCGGATAGGAAGAGGGAATCAATATGTTAGTTGGATTGCTTTGGAGGATCTGATCACTATTATATTAACAGTGATTGCAGATGAGACTTTTAGTGGCCCGATAAACGCTGTTTCTCCTAATCCTGTTACTAACGCCGACTTTACAGACTTATTAGGAAAGACCTTGTCAAGGACAACATTCGTCGCAGTTCCTAAATTTCTCTTAAGGCTAACGGTTGGTCAAGAGCTCACGGATGCATTGTTGCTGTCTAGCTCTCGTGCTATCCCTTCACGTTTAATTGAGTCGGGTTATCAATTTCGCTTTCCTTATTTGGAATTGGCTTTAAGGGATACTTTGGGCAAGATCTAAAATTGCTACACTCAGCGGGAGGATAATTTTCATGTTCAACATAGATATCTCGAAGTCATGCACTGAAATTCCGCATTCTTTTGACTTGTAGTCTTCCTTTATCAGGTTTTTATACTCCAGACTCACACATTATTAGATCATAATTGTTCTTAAATATGAGGATGCCAAAAAATATGGCAGGAAAGGTTGCGATACCTTTCTTCTTGCTTGGGGCCATTGGACTATTGTTGATATCAATAGGCACACTTGAGATTGCCATTGCGTCAACTATGAGGAATGATATCCCTGTTCAAGATCCTGGAGAGATCAGTGCCACGATGAGTCAAGCGAGTGATAATATTCAAAATGAGTTAGCCAGTCAAGGGGATAAGCTGAAGAATCAATTAGCCACTACCTTTGGTTTTAATGATATACAATCTCAGCTATCATTTGGCTATCAATCTGCATTTGCAGGTAACACCTCGGGAGCTGTTTCTCATGTAAAGATGGCAGATGAAGCCTTAGAGAAGACGGTCACATCCGTATTTCGTTCTGCAGAGGAGGTCAACAGGATATCGCGGAACAACTCCTTGACCCTTGACAATGGAACACGACAAATACTGTCGGCTGTCGGCAGTGGCCTCACAGACTTAGGAAGCGAGATAAGAGATCAACGAACCAATTTAATCGGCATGCTAGAATAAGATCCTGGAAATAGTCACGTTACTTAGGAAGGATACCTTTTCAATCTAATATAATTAATGATACGGAAACCCCTCCGATAGCGCCATTAACGTCTACCAAAACCTCCCAACAGAAATTACCAAAGTCGTCGAGGTGGGGAGAAATGGAGAACGAATTCTAAGAATCAACAATCTCTATTGGCAGGGTTGCGTTGAATGGAGAGAATATTACGTTGCAGCTATGACAGTATAGTTCGCGAATGCGGTACTTGGCATTTGGTATATTAGATGTAAAAACAACAAACTTCGATGAGTGGCACAGCGGGCACCCTAAGAATTTTTTATTTTGAGGGTTTATCTTTGTTTTTTTCTTCGAACAGTCGGCATTCAACAGAAGTTTTATGCCAATTATAAATATAATGAATAAGATTCTTATTTACTAATTACTTCTATTGAAATATCCAATATAATAAATTCACAGTTCATTTACTCCATACTTTAGTCCTTAATGGTCTGTAGCAGCGAGTTTAATCGAGAAAATGATTAGTCAGTCTTCTAATAATGAAGGAACTGGAGGCCTCAAATGAAAAATTTTAGATTTAGGGTAAATTAATATGAGGAAATAAAGGTGAGGGGTTAATTAGTGCCAGTATTATTTTCTCCGGTATTAGAAATATTCTGTCCTAAAGCGAGACTGGTTTCAAGGGTATTGGAGATTGGGATAACCTTCTCCCCATCTGTTAACATTGTCCTTGCTGTTATGTTGTTCAGTGCCTCATCTTCGAATGTGGTAGCAAGCTGAATTTCTCCTGATTGATTAAGCAGGAGAGGTTGAGGGAATGAGGTAGTCCTTAATAGAGTTTCATTGGCTGCATATACTTCCATTACAGCGTTAATTGGTGCATTGGTCATTGAAGGATCGACTGATGAGTAATTCAATAGCAGCTTTACTTGATTTCCGGGACTGTTGGTCAAGGGAACAAAGTGTGCATAATCTAACCTCTGTGATACGCTATTGCTACTGTAGTCTGGTTCTGAAGCAACGGCATTAGACCTTTCCGTTTCTTGTATGGCTCCCCGTTGCGAAGACGAGACGTACTCATCTTCTGATTGCGTAGGACCTACCTGTGCCCATACCGTCTGCTGGCTTATGTTTGGAGCAATTGGACCTAGAATCATCAAAGTAACGATGGCTACAGCGATGGCAACAGAGGATCGAGGGGTTGGGGATATTACCATGTTGATCACATGTGTTTTGTCTCTTAGAGATTTCATGATCATAGAAGTTTGCAAAGTGTATTACTCAAACTCTATGTATGGAAGGTATTTACTTCCGCAAGTTCAAATTTCTTTACAACTGAATTCAGAAATGTTTGGGCGGAGATGCTACCCATACTTGCTTAATTATTCTGCGGATTGTTATCTAACATATTCAACCTTTAGGTAATTAAGGCAAGGTAAGCAGTATCACTCTATCGTCAAACGCCCATGATAACGTTAGAATTAGCAAAAACAAAATTAAACGAGCTAAATGTTCTCATTAGATATCTGTCCTTCTTACAGAACAATGGATTTTCTGATCTGGGAAAGGGAAAAATATTAGGTCAGATACAACTTTTAAAAGAGCTGATTAATGAAGGGGGCGAATGTCAGGAATATAATGAGGAAGTGACTCAGGGGACAAGCTCTACATCCAACCATGAAGAAGGAGCAAATACGAACAACTTCGACACCCTAACTCCCACTCTAGTAGGTGACGAAGTGGAAAAATATCTAAGGGTGTAATGTGCATCATTTAATGTTCGGTTTTCTCTGAATGGGTTTTCTGGGGTTTTTGGATTCCAACCTCTTCTGGGGTTTTTGGATTCCAACCTCGATTCAAATTCAAACTTGTGATTTAGGGTAATATTGTTGTTAGTGGGTGGGTTCTAAAGAAATGTTTATATTGACAATGGGATACTAGGTCCCCTTTTTCTTATCGAGAACGATTGCAGAATTTTGTGTTTTAAGTTCAATCGAATATAGTGGGGAATTTGGGAAATCTCAACGTCTTTGCCTAGAATGCAGGATGCAACTCAGAGTGCAATGTTTCAAGAACAAATGTCGCCCAATTAGTGCTTAGTTATCTAACTCCCCAAGTGGCTCTCGACAACTCTTACGATATCTTTATGGACATCTTCCTTACTCCGAGCTGCATCAATGACCTCCCACTTCTCTTTTTTCGCTAAGCTCAAAAAGGCTTCTCTCACCCTTTTAATAAATTCCTTGTCGTTTGCAAATCGGTTCCTATTCATGAGAGTACTTCGTTTTTCGGTGATTTTTACTGGTACGTCAAGAATGATTGTCAAATCTGAACGGGGCATATTATCATCTAATGTAGATAGCCATCCAACTTCTAAACCATTCACATGTCCGTATACCATGTTACTTTGATAGTAACGATTCATTATTACTACGTACCCATCATTGAGATGAAAATTAATCACATCTCGAATTTCATATCTATTTGCAGCATAAAGAAGATGTAATACTTCTGGATTAGAGGGCATCTCTGCATAATTAAGGTATTTGTCTATCAGCTTGCCTACATCAGTCTGATAGTCAGGAAGATCAAAATGAGCCGTGTTAAGATGTTTCTCAGCGCTCAAATAATGACTTAACATCTGTGACTGGGTGGTCTTGCCCGACTTTTCTATTCCTTCCAGGGTTATGATCTTCCCGATTTTTGTCTTCGACAACGGAAGTTCACTAGGGACGGCCACCTTTTATTTTTTCTCTTAAAAAAGGGAAATTTCATTGAAAAGATCGAGTTAGTTGAATGTCATTGTCGATGACCTGTACGTTACTGGCCACCATTCCATAGCAGCGAATTATTTCAAATCGGTATTGGTCGGGAGAAGGGCCTAATAGTAGCTATTCTTCTGCATCAAGCTCTCCTTCTTCGCTTTCCTCACTTTCGTAATCTTGTAATTCATGTACCTCTTCCTTGATCTCGTCTATGATCTCTTTTTTCACTTCATCTTTGGGTTCTTCACTCTTTGAATCTTCGAACATACAAGAAAATTACGGGTTCAATTATATATTTTATGAAAACTTGAGAATAATATATGATTATTGAAGGATGGTTTTATATTAGCCATGAAGACAACTCTCGCCAAACAAAGATATGATTTGAATGAGTCAGGATAAGGAAGCAATGATAATATTAGTACTTGGAATACTTTTTTGTCTCCTTATTGTTATTGCATCATATTCTACGGATCGCTTTACAATTTTGATGATTGACCAGTGGAATGAGCAGAATGCAGCGGTTCAGAACACTTTAACAGTGGCTGGTTTAGTGGCCTAAGGAAAGATAAATTGTTAAATGGTTAACTGATGAAACCCGGTATATGCCACTCCGAGAGACGGTATTGAAAAGTGAGCATTCCGAACTTAGAAGCAACTCAACTTCTAAGACTCTACTTCAAAGGACAATTTACCAGTCTCTAAAGGATATTTTTTTCTGCTGCCTTACCCGCTCATCCGTGGATGCCTTTATCATTGGATTTCTAATGAATACATAGATTAACAGACTTTGTAATAAAACTCTATCTTATTGGTTCCTAATCCCTTAACCCGCTGGATCTTCCCTTCCTTTGTGAGGTATTTTATAGCATAGCGCACTGTTTCTATACCTAGCCCTACTTCTTTTTCAATGTGCCTAGTCGTAACTTGTCCGCTTTGCTTCTCGATGACTGAGTAGACGGAATCAATAGACCCTTGGTTTGCCTTTTTTCCTTTCTGGTTATAACTGGTGAAATCATCAAGTGTTAGTACCTCCCACGCACTTATGTCGGAAATTGTGCTGGAGTGCTTGATCTGAATGCTCTTAGGCATTAGCGGTTGAAATTATAGAAGATTTCTCTAAAAGTAATTAGTGTAAGACTTTTTACCTTACGAAATAGATAATTCAACAAACTATACTTAACTTATTTTAGTCGACTGGACAATGGATTCACATTGGTTTTGTTATAAGGTCAAAACTGGCCTTGACAGTGCTCCCGAAGTTATGATGCAGCTTGGGTTTAATGAGGCATTAATCCACCCGCTAAGAGATCGGTGAACCTTTGTATCCACCGATCATTTTATGAGCATTTTTACTAGGGTCAAACTATACAAAATCTCCTAGTCTAACTTAACGTAACCGATTCTCTGCTGAAAGTTTAAATCAAATACTATGATCCTTATTTGTGTCTTTTACTAATTACAAATAGTGATTCAATTAAGTTTCTACAATAATTGAAGGTTCCCATAAATACCATCGTCTCATGTTTTCGTTGTTGCTTAACCGCACGCTGAAGTTAGGAAGAAAACACACTGAAAATAAAGCACTGATATTAGAAGCTATTCGAACGTATGGAATACTTGGTGCAAGAGGTGGTGCTACCACTCTGAATGTGATGTATGAGGTTTATCTTTCACATGACCAAGCTCGGTATTACTTGATAGAATTGCTTAACAGTAGAATGATAGAACGTGATGTGGGTACAAAAAAATATATGGTTACTGAGAAAGGCGTTCAGTATTTGAGAGCATATTATGATCTGGATAGTATCGTCAAGAACTGATATGACTGGCTCAGCGGAGAAGTACTAATGTACATGAATCATACCAAATAAAATTTGACTCCTCCTTCACGAAAGATCATTATTTGAATCAACGTACCTATTAGGCTCATAGCTATAACCATTTTCCTGTTTGAGGAACAATACCAAAATGTATAGTCTCTACTGCTAACCGTTGCGACTGGATAAGTGCAAGGCATGGTACAAGTTATTATAAATGATCACTATAAACAACTCACGAATTAATTCTTGACATAAAATAAAATCCCAAATAAGTCCTCTTTTTCGAATTAGAAATCAAGTTGTTCGCTAGTCTTCCGATTTTAGCGTAGTCCTGAAATAAGAACAGTCTAGTCTAGGTCTGAAAAACATCCCTTGAAGCGGTTAGATTTACTCAAACTGGATTGATACGCTATTGCTATTACTACCTTAAGAGAGTATGTCTGATAAGTTAGTTACAATAAGAAGAAAATAGATTAAATCTACCCATCTATCTTCTAACAGAGTAACGTGAATAGACTTAATAGACCAACAAGCCAATGTGAACTTACTTAGCATAATTTTCAGGAAAAATTAACTCGCTCAATCAGTTATCTGGGAGCCTAGAGATGGCTAAAGTTCAGAAAAGTTGGTCGAGTCAATTGAGTTCTGTTAGGTTTTTTCCAAAATACTCCTCTCAAGAAAATAATGGGCTGGTACTTAAAGAAATATTATTAAGATAGATATCTTTATTTCATCAATATTGAGTCCTACTGGTCCTCGTCATCATATTGATCACCGTTCTGCCACCAATCCTTATCGAAGGAAGAATACATCATTAAGTAGAGTTAGTATATCGTTACCTTCAGACCTACTATCAAAATTTGACGAAAGTATGGTGAAGACAGGTTATACTGATAGATCAAAGGCCTTACAAGCGGCTATGCACTATTTAGTGGACGAATATACATGGAAGAGCGAAGAAAAGGCAGATGGTGCAGGTGCAATTGTAATGTTATACAATAATCACATATATAATCAAGATAAGAAATCAGTACACATCCAACATAACTATGCTGATATCATAAGTGCATCGATTCACCTCCATCTTGCAAATGATAACTGTCTTGAGACGATCATGGTTAAGGGGAGCATTAAGAGAATAAGGGATTTAGCGAAACATATCTCTGAAAATCGTGGAATAAAAAGTTTGAAGGTTAATTTTGTATCAGTTGTATAATATTTATGATGATCAGGATGCACCGTCTGTCCATCGTTAATGCTAATGGTAACTAATGGGGTACTGGGAGCAAGCTCCATTATTTGATTGTGGATGTGTCCAAAATCAGTTATCACAGTTGAGGAAAAGTAACCTACACTTAAAAGCCTATTAAATTGAAATAATAGCCTTACCATTTATTATAACAAGGATTTAATAGTGAATGAGATCTGCTCGTTTCTGATAACAAATGCCAAAACCAATGTTGAAGCTTGATTCGAGCATTTTTACAAGGTAAAAATCTATCGTCAGTAAGATAGTCGTCATACATAGATATCCACTTTATCTACTTTTGGCCTTTACCATTTATAATGCCAGCTAATGACGGTAAAACTAACAATTACAAACAGAGCCATGTATATTAGAACTGGCACGTATCTATGGTATTCTATCACACAAGCCACAGTACAGGTAACAAGTAAGAACAATAGGATAGTTGTAGCCTCATAAGCTCTTTCTATTCTATCGGTAGCCAACCTGCACTACGCCCCATCTTGTATGGATACATAAGATGTATACTTGCTCATTTGAATTGCTATTGTTCCAAATCCGCTGTTCACTATATTATATTCTAACAACTACACATACCCTATTTCTGATTAAGGACCTCAATAAAAGATGGCTTTGGCAGATAATTCTTTTGGAAAGATTGCCGATGCCCCGGAGTATAATTTCGATTCACATATCAGAAACCTAAGATCATCTGTGGTTGTTCTTCTAATATGATTCCATCTCGGCAGTAGCCTGCAAATATCTATTAATTATGCTCCATATTGTCTTTAGAGAAATGAGTACTCAAAAAAAGAACCCAGCCGCAGGAGATAAAGCATTAAACGACGCGACTAGTGGTCAATTGGGGGAAGAACCAAGAGCCGACGACAACATACCTGATTCGATTAACGAAACTGACAATTCCAGGCTTAAGGCTGCCTGGAAGATATCTAGGGATTGACGATAGTATATTACAGTGAGAAAGCTCATTTGTAATCTCAAGGATAATTTAGTAGCCGTTTACCAGTCTTTAGCTGGGATGCAGAACCACTCTTAATTGAAAGCAAATGTAAAACAAAAAATAATAATTTCCTTAGTCTAGAATTATTTTTTCACGTCTAGAGCAGAGGAACTATGCGAATAGGTTAGTTGGAACCTCCGCCTTCACCTTCATTCTCTCCATCGTCACCATCATCTTCGCTGTCATCTCCGTTATCATCATCTCCACCGCCGTCTCCTCCACTAGTTGTGGTTGCGTTACCGGCTGTCATGTTTCCTGCTGTCATGTTTCCTGCTGTCATGTTTCCTGCTGTCATGTTTGCTTGTCCAAAG
>OBLS010000436.1_pt1 | contig 14826 bp, 9 predicted proteins | sample 1519901 | NCBI WGS metagenome assembly OBLS01 (sample SAMEA3113585, study PRJEB22503) | soil metagenome | reverse complement strand
GTGACCACCCAGGAGCTGGGCGACGCCCGCGCCGCCATCGCCGCCGCACCCCGGGTGCTCGAGCTCGACCTGGCGATCGAGCGCTCGCTGTCGTCGCCGCTCGAGGGGCGCGGCGTCCACGCCCGCTGGGACGCCGACGACCAGCGGCTGCGCATCCGCACCTCGACGCAGACGTCGACCGGCGTGCGGGCCGCGGTGGCCAACATCCTGGACCTGCCCGACGTGGCCGTCGAGGTCGTCACCCCGGACGTCGGCGGCGGCTTCGGCACCAAGGTCGTGCACCCCTATCCCGAGGAGGTGCTCGTGCCGTGGGCGGCGCGGCTGCTGGGCCGCGAGGTGAAGTGGGTCGAGGATCGTTACGAGCACTTCGTCTCCGCCACCCACGAACGGGGCCAGGAGCACCACGTGCGCGTCGGATTCGGCGACGACGGCACGATCCTCGGGCTCGAGGTGGAGTTCTGGCACGACACCGGCGCCTACACCCCCTACGGCATCGTGCTGCCCATCATCACCGCCACCCAGCTGCCCGGTCCCTATCGCCACCGCCACTACCGGGTCACGTTCACCTCGCTCTACACCAACACCGTCACGTGCACGCCCTACCGGGGGGCCGGCCGGCCGCAGGGCTGCTTCGTCATGGAGCGGACGATCGACCGCATCGCCGAGCACCTCGGCCTTGACCGCGCCGACGTGCGGGCACGCAACCTCATCGGGCCCCACGAGTTCCCCTACGACTTCCAGATGACGTTCCAGGACGGACGGCCGCTGATCTACGACTCCGGCGACTACCCGGCCCTGCTGGCGCGGCTCGAGGAGCTGGTGGGTTGGGACGGCGTCGCCGCCGAGCGGGCCGCCGCCGCGGCCGACGGCCGCCATCTGGGTGTCGGCCTGGCCTGCTACGTCGAGGGGACGGGCGTCGGCCCTTACGAGGGCGGGCATGTGCACGTCGAGACCAACGGGCGGGTGATGGTGGCCACGGGGCTCACGTCGCAGGGCCAGGGGCACGAGACCGTCTTCGCCCAGATCGTGGCCGACGAGCTGGGCGTCGACGTGGCCGACGTGTTCGTGACCACCGGCGACACGCGCCGGTTCCCCTATGCCGTCGGCACCTACGCCAGCCGGGCCGCGGTGATGAGCGGCAACGCGGTCGCGCTCGCGGCGCGGGCGGTGCGGGCCAAGGCCATCCGCGTCGCCGCCGACGCCCTCGAGGCCGCCCCCGACGACCTCGACATCGAGGCGGGGCTCGTGCACGTGCGGGGCACGCCGAGCCGGGGCATCCCGCTGTCGCAGGTGGCGGTGCTGTCCAACCCGCTTCGCTACTCGTTCTCGAAGGAGGCCCAGGCCGCCACCCAGTTCGCATCGCCGGCCGATCCCGACGTCGCGCCCGTCCCCGACGACGAGGAGCCGGGGCTCGAGGCCCGCGACTACTACTCGCCGGTGCGCTCGACGTTCGCCGCGGGGATGCACGCCGCCGTGGTGGAGGTCGACCGCGACACCGGCAGCATCGACGTCCTCCGCTACGCCGTGGTGCACGACTGCGGGCCGCTGATCAACCCGATGATCGTCGAAGGCCAGATCCAGGGCGGGGTCGCCCAGGGGTTGGCGGGAGCCCTGCTCGAGCGGGTTGTCTACGACGAGATGGGCAACCCCAGCAACGCCAACTTCATGGACTTCCTGATGCCGTACCTGAGCGAGGTGCCCGAGCCGGCGATCGCGCACCTCGAGACGCCGTCGCCGCTCAACCCGCTGGGCATCAAGGGCGCCGGCGAGGCGGGGGTGATCCCGGTGTCGGCGTGCCTGGCGGCCGCCATCGAGGACGCGGTGGGCGTGCGCATCGACCGGATGCCGATCTCCCCGCCGGAGCTGTGGGCCGCGCTGGCGGGGCGACGACCGACTCCGGAGGTCGGGGCGTGAAGACGACGTTCCCCGTCGCCGCACCGCCCGACGCGTGGGCCGCGCTCGCCGACCCGGAGCGGCTGGCGGCCGCGCTCCCGGGCTGCCGTTCGGTCATCCGTGACGCCGACGGCGACCGCACGCTGCGCGTGGTGGCCGACGTGGGGGTGGCGTCGGTCGCGGGTTTGTGGGCGGGCACCGTCGTACCGGTGGACGGCGACGCCGTGCGGGTGACCGGGTCGGGCGCGCCGGGCAGCGTGGACCTGGTGGTGCGGGCCGATCCCGAGCGGACGTCGATCACCGTCGAGGGCACCGTCGAGGGCGCACTCGAGACGGTCGGCTCGGCGGTGCTGGCCGCGGCCGTCCGCCGCACCGCCGAGGATCTGTTGACGGCGCTGGCGGCTCCGCGGCCGTCCGTGCCCAGCCGAGGTCATGGGTTCCTTTCCGGTGAGCCCGAGGTCATGGGTTCCAGATCCGGAACCCATGACCTCGGGCTCGGGACGGTGGAACCCGTCACCTCCGCACCTTCGCCACCGGGGCGACGGTTTGCTCGTCGCATCGTGGCCGTGACCGGGGTGATCGCCGTCGCCATCCTGGCCGCCTGGCGCCGGGCCAGCCGGCGGAGGGCAGGATGACACCGTTCGTCGCGGCCGGCCTGCAGGTCGCCCCGGTGGCCGGGCCGCTGACCCCGGCCACCGTCAAGGCCAACGTCGAGGCCGCCCTCGACCTGGCCCACCGCTGCGTCGACGCCACGGGGGCCGCGCTCGTCGTGGCGCCCGAGACCGTCACGACCGGGTTCGCGCCCGGCCTCGACGCCGCCGACCTGTGGGACCTGGTAGGCCCGATCCCCGGGCCGCTCACCGAGGGGGCCCAGGAGCTCGCCGCGGAGCGGGGCGTGCTCATCGTGTGGCCGACCTACGAGGCCGGACCGACCCGGGATGTCGTGTACAACGCCGCCGCCGTCATCGGGCCGGACGGCGACGTGCTCGGCACCTACCGCAAGACCCACCTGTTCCCGAGCGAGCGCCAGTGGGCGACCCCCGGCGACGACGTCCTGGTGGTGCCGACCCCGCACGGCCGCCTCGGCAGCGTGATCTGCTTCGACGGCGACTTCCCCGAACTGGTGCGCATCGAGGCGGGGCTGGGAGCGGAGGTCGTGGTCCGTCCGTCGGCGTTCCTACGGGCGGCCGACATCTGGGAGCTCACCACCCGCGCCCGCGCCTACGACAACCACGTCTATGTCGTGGCGCCCAACGCCGTCGGCGTCGATCCCGGCGGCTTCGTCTACTTCGGCAACTCCCTCATCGTCGGGCCGACCGGCGAGGTGCTCGCCCGGGGCACCAGCCAGCCGGGCTGGGTGTCGGCGACGATCGGCGTCGATCCCATGGCCACGATCAGCCCGGGGTCGTCGGTCCGCCAGGGGTTCGACCACCTGGCCGAGCGCAACCTCGGCCTCTATCGACGCCACCGTGCCGTGCTCGAATCGGACGCCGCGTCGCCGTTCCCGCTCGAACCGGGGGAGGGCTGATGGCCGCAGGGGCCGCGCCCACCAAGCGGTTGCGCGTGGGGATCGACACGGGCGGGACCTTCACCGACGTGGTCGTGCTCGACGAGGCCACCGGCGCGCTCACCGCCACCAAGACCCCGTCGACCCCGCACGACCACTCGCTGGGGTTCCTCACCGGCGCCGAGAAGGCCCTGGCGGCCGCGGCGGTCGGCGGGGCCGCGGGGTGGGTGGACGTCGGGTCGGTGTTCCACGGCACGACCGTGGCCACCAACGCCCTCCTGCAGGCTGACGTGTCGGCCGAAGGCCGACGCGATCACGGGGCGGCGGGCGGGGGTCGGGCTGGAGTCTCCGGGCTCGGATTTCTCACGACCGCCGGCTTTCGGCACCTGCTCGAGATCGGGCGCCAGAGCGTGCCCGACGGCTACGGCAACTCCTACTTCTGGGTGAAGCCCGACCGCATCGTGCCCCTCCACCTGGTCCGCGAGGTGCCGGAGCGCCTCGACGCCACCGGCACCGTCCTGCGCCCGCTCGATGAGGACGCGGTGGCACGGCAGGCGGCGTGGTTCCGGGACCACGGCGTCGCCGCGGTCGGCGTGTGCCTGCTCCACGCCTACGCCAACCCGGCGCACGAGCAGCGGGTGCGTGACCTGTTCGCCGAGGCCTACCCCGAGTGCTGGGTGTCGATCAGCTCGGACGTGCTGCGCGAGTACCGCGAGTACGAGCGCTCGGTCACCACGCTCGTCGACGCGTTCGTCAAGCCCTCGGTCGCCACCTACGTCGAGCGGCTGGCGACGCAGCTCGCAGAGCGCGCGGGCGGCGGGGTCCCGTTCTTCGTGATGAAGTCCAACGGCGGGGTCACCTCCGCCGACCAGATCGCCCGCAAGCCCATCACGACCGTGCTGTCGGGGCCGGCCGCCGGCGCGCTCGGGGCGGCCGCCGTCACCCACGCCGCCGGGTTCGACGAGGTGGTGACCCTCGACGGGGGCGGCACGTCGACCGACGTCGCGGTCATCCGCTCGGGTGCGCCGTCGCTCACCACCGAGGCCACCGTCGGGCGGTTCCCGGCCAAGGTGCCGATGATCGACATCGTGACCGTCGGCGCCGGCGGCGGGTCGATCGCCTGGGTGTCGCCCGAGGGGACGCTCAAGGTCGGCCCCCGCTCCGCCGGCGCCGACCCGGGCCCCCTCTGCTACGGGCGGGGTGGCGCCGAACCAACCCTCACCGACGCCGCGCTCGTGCTCGGGCGCATCCCGCCACACCTGCTCGCAGGCGAGATCCCGCTCGACGCCACGGCCGCACACGCGGGTATCGACGCCCTGGCGGGCGAGCTGGGCCTCACCCCCGAGGCCTGCGCCGAGGGGATCCTCGAGATCTGGGCGTGGAACCAGGCCAACGCCATCCGCCAGGTGACCGTCCGCCGAGGGATCGACGTCCGCGACCTCGCGCTGTGTGCCTTCGGCGGGTCCGGTCCGCTCCAGGCCGGCCGGCTCCTCGACGTGCTCGGCCTCGCGGCGGCGGTGGTGCCGCCGGACCCCGGCAACCTCTGCGCCTTCGGCCTCCTCACCGTCGACGTCCGCATCGACGACGTGCGCACCTTCGTCGCCAGGCACGACGAGCTCGACCGGGCGGCGCTCGCGACCGTGTACGCGGAGCTCGAGGGTGAGGCGGCTCACGTCCTCGCCGCGGAGGGGTTCGACGCCGCCGCGCAGCGGTTCGTGCGCGCCGCCGACCTGCGCTACGACGGCCAGGCGTTCGAGGTCCGGGTCGACGTGCCGGCCGGCCCGGTCGATGCGCACCTGGCCGCCGAGGTGCTCCGCCGCTTCCACGACGAGCACGAGCGCCTCTACGGCTACTCCTACCGCGACCGGGCCAACCACGGCGTCGAGTGGGTGAACGTGCGTCTGACCGGCGTCGGCCCGCTCGACGCACCCGAAATCGCAGCGGCGGCCGCAGGCACGGGTGTGGTGCCGACCGGCGCCCGGAAGGTGTTCTTCGCCGGGACCTGGCACGACACGCCGGTGGTGTGGCGGGGCGACCTCGGTGCCGGCGACCAGGTGCGCGGCCCGGCCGTGATCGAGGAGTACGGATCCACCCTGCCGCTGCCGCCGGGCATCGTCGTCACCGTCGACCGCGTCGGGGCCCTGGTGGTCCGGCGGGAGCAGAGGCCGAGGCCATGACGGACCGTGGGGGTCGACTATTTGCCTCGAGCTCGGGGGCCGGCTCGTGACCGACGTCGACCCGGTGCTGCTCGAGATCGTCGAGGGAACGCTGGCCTCGATCGAGGCCGAGGTCGAGGACCAGATCGGGCGCACGTCGCGCTCGCCCATGATCCGCGACCAGCACGACTTCCGGGCCGGGATCCACGACCGGCGGCTCCGCAAGCTGACCGGCCGCTCCTACTCGGCGCTCGTGCACCCGGTCGTGCGCGACTTCCCGATCGACACCATGCGGCCCGGCGACGTCTACTTCCACAACGACGTGTACCTGTCGGAGGGCGGCATCGGACACCTGCCCGACCTGTGCGTCACCGTGCCCGTGTTCCACGACGGCGAGGCGGTCGCGTTCGTCCAGGCGTTCGGCCACCACGACGACATCGGGGGTGCGGTGCCCGGCTCGATGCCGTCGCACGCCACCTCGGTGTTCGAGGAAGGGCTCATGGTGCCGCCGGTCAAGCTCTACGCCGCCGGCGTGCCCAACGAGGGTGTGATCCGCATACTCACCCGCAACTCGCGCATGCCCGACTCGATCGCCGGTGATCTCGACGCCGAGTGCTCGGCCTGCCTCATGGGGGCGGCCCGCCTCGCCGACCTGTTCGCCCGCTACGGCCGCCCCGCGGTCGAGGCGTGCTTCGACGGCATCGTCGCCACCTGCGCGGAGACGTTCCGGCGCGAGCTGCTGGCCAAGGTCCCCGACGGGACGTGGACATGGGAGGACTACGCCGAGCACGACGGCGTCGACGAGCCCCGGCTGCACCGCCAGCGCATCACCCTCACGAAGACCGCCGACAAGCTCGTCCTCGACCTGTCCGGCACGGGCCCGCAGGCGAAGGGGCCCATCAACCACGCCGGCGACTACGCCGAGGGCAACTTCCTGAAGAAGTGGCTGGCGCCGATCCTGCGGAACCTGGCCGACACGCCCGAGCGCATGGCCGAGCTCGACGTGAACGAGGGGGTCGTCGAGCTGATCGACATCCGCTTCCCGCCGCCGGGCACCCTGGTCACCCCCGTGTTCCCGGCCCCGACCAACGCCCGGACCTTCGTGATCCTGCGGCTGCTCGGCGTGCTCGCCGGCGTGATCGCCAAGGCGGTCGACGGGTACATGCCCGCCGACCAGGAGACGATCCGCTACACGGGCATCGCGGGGCACCACGCGGACGGGCGCTGGTACCTCAACCGCGAGATCCTCGGCGGCGGTTCGGGCGGCCGCTACTACGCCGACGGCAGCGACACCGTCCACGTCGTCCCGGAGTCGCGCAACCTGCCGGTGGAGTTCGTCGAGACCCGGTTCCCCGTGCGGGTCGAGACGCTCGCCCTGGCCACCGACTCCGGCGGTGCCGGCACCTTCCGAGGCGGCCTCGGCTACCGGAAGGAGATCCGGGCGCTGAACGACGCCAGCTTCATGTCGGTCGCCGACCGCTCGATCCTGTCGTGCTGGGGGCTCCGCGGCGGCAAGGCCGGAACTCCGTTCCGGGTCACCATCGACCCCGGCGGGCCGGCGGAACGGCGCATGCCCGGCCTGTGCGACTGGGAGCCGGTGGCCGCGGGCGAGGTGATCCGCATCGAGACGACGGGCGGCGGCGGGTGGGGTGACCCGCTCGAGCGCGAGCCGTCGCGGGTCGCGCTCGACGTCCGCCAGGGGAAGGTCAGCCCGGCCGCCGCCCGGGACGACTACGGCGTGGTCTTGGCGGGCGGCGCCGGCGATCCGGATGCGGACCTGTTCGATGATCCCGTCGTCGACGAAGGCGCCACTGCCGAGCTGCGGCGGCGCCTGGCCGCCGAGCGCGGCGAGCCGCCCATGTTCGACCGCGGTCCTGGCTACTCCACCCTGTCCGGCGGCACCACCCGCGCCGAGGTAGACGAGGCACCCGTTCCGGCGTCGATTTGTCGCGAGGACCGCAACCACTCGACGCTCGACCCCAGCGGAAGGCCGCCCGGGTGACCGCCGAGGCGATCGCCCTGCCGGCCCCGGAGGAGGCGTGGCCGCGTCACGGCTTCCGGGGTGCGCCCGCCGACCTGGGCGTTGCCGGCACCCTGCCCCGGGCCTGGTCGTCCCGGTGGGCCGAGGCGCCGGATGCACCCACGCTGTGCGGGCGCGACGGACGCTGGGTGAGCGCGGCCGAGCTCGACCAGCGCACCGCGGCCGTCGCGGCCCGCTACGCGGCCGCCGGCCTGGCGCCGGGCGACCGGTTGCTGGTCAGCGCCCCCGCCTCGGTCGAGCTGGCGGTCGCCCACGTGGCGGCCCTGCGCCTCGGGCTGGTCGTCGTGCCGGTCAACACCGCGTTCGGCGCCGCCGAGATCGGCGCGGTGGCCGTCGCCGCCGAGCCGGCACTAGCGGTGCTCGACGATCCCGGTCGTCTCCCCCGGGTGCCGTCCACCGGCGCAGACGTCGCCCTGCCGGATGGCCCGACGCCGGCGCTCGACGCGGCCCGACCGGGCGACACCGCGTTGCTCGTGTTCACGTCGGGCACCACCGGCGTCCCCAAGGGCGTGCCGCTTTCCCACGCCAACCTGCTGGCCACCTCGGCGTCGATCGAGGTGGCGTGGCGCTGGACCGCCGACGATCGCCTGGTGCTCGCCCTGCCCCTCTTCCACGTGCACGGGCTCGGGGTCGGGTTGCACGGCACGCTGCTGGCCGGGGCGTCGGCGGTGATCCTGCCCCGCTTCGAGGTCGACGCGGTGCTCGATGCCGTGGCCGCCACCGGAGCGACGCTGATGTTCGGGGTGCCGACCATGTGGGTCCGGTTGGCCGCCAGCCCCCGCCTCCCGGAGCTGGCCACCCTCCGACTGGCCGTGTCGGGTTCTGCACCCCTTGCCCCCTCGACGTTCGACGACCTCGCGGCCGGCATCGGCGCACCGGTGCTCGAGCGCTACGGCATGACCGAGACCGGCATGCTCGTGTCCAACCCCTACGAGGGCGAGCGCCGGGCGGGCTCGGTGGGGTTCGCCCTCCCGGGAGTCGAGGTGCGGCTCGAGGAGAGCGCCGGGGCCGGCGAACCTGCGGGCGAGATCCTCGTCCGGGGGCCGAACGTGTTCGGCGGCTACCTCGGCGGCGTCGGTGGCGACGCCTTCGCCGCCGACGGATGGTTCCGCACCGGCGACCTCGGCCGGGCCGACCCCGACGGCTACCTGCGCATCGTGGGTCGCTCCAAGGAGCTGATCATCACGGGGGGCTTCAACGTCTACCCACGCGACGTGGAGGACGTGCTGCGCGGCCACGCCGCGGTCGCCGACGTCGCGGTGGTGGGACTGCCCGACCCCGAGTGGGGTGAGCGCGTCGTCGCCTGCGTCGTGGCCGCCGACTCGGTCGACGCCCGTGACCTGCTGACCTGGGCGGCCGAGCGCCTTGCCGCCTACAAGCGCCCCCGCGAGGTGCGCTTCGTCGACGAGCTGCCCCGCAACGCCCTCGGCAAGGTCGTGCGCTCAGCACTGCTCGCTTGAGGCGGTGTTCCGGGGCGTGACCACGGCTGGCCGCCACGACCGGTCGCCACGTCCGGCCGCCACGGCTGGCCGCGACGACTGGTCGCCGCCACCGGGGCGCGCGACCATCACGGCGTGGAGCGTGTCGTGCTCGTGGTGGTCCTCGCGGCGGTCGCGGTGGCCGTCGCGCTGGTCGTCGATCGCCGCCGTCGTCCGGCGGCGCCGACGAACGTGTCCCATACGTTCCCCGAGCGGCTCGACCGCCGCGACTTCGACCGCCCCGACGCACCGTGGCTGGTGGCCGTGTTCACGTCGTCGACGTGCAGCACGTGCGCCGGGGTGTGGGACAAGGCCCGACTGCTGGCCAGCGACGAGGTGGCGACGCAGGAGCTCGAGGTGACGGCGGCCCGCGACGTCCACCGGAAGTACGCCATCGAGGCCGTGCCCGCCACGGTGGTGGTCGACGACGCCGGCCAGGTGCGGGCCGGCTTCCTCGGCCCGGTCACCGCCACCGACCTGTGGGCCACCGTCGCCGAGCTGCGGGCACCGGGCACGCTGCCCGCCGAGGGCTGCAACCACGGCGTAGCGAAGGCGTAGCCGGCCGAGGCCCCGGCTACGGCGTGCCGGAGGCGGTCAGGTGGGCGGTGCCGGGGGCGGGGGGAACGGTGGATGTGGGCCGGCGAGCGCCTGACCGGGGGGCGGCGCGGGTGCGGCCGGAGCGTCGGGACCGCGGTCGGGGCCGATCTCGATGCCGTCGCGTCCGGGCACGGTCGCCGCTACCTCGCCGCCGTTGCCCGTGGGCTCGGGGCCGCCGGCGTCGCCGTTGGCGCCGACCTTGATGAGGCGGTTGACCTCGGCGCCGTCGATGGTCTCGTGCTCGAGCAGGGCCCGGGCCACGAGGTCGAGACCCTTGCGGTGCTGGCGCAGGGTGTCGCGGCACTTGTCCTCCTGCTCGCTGAGGATGCGCGACACCTCCTCGTCGATCACCCGAGCGGTCTCGTCGCTGTAGTCGCGGGTGTGGATCAGGTCCTCGCCCAGGAACACCTGGCCCGAGGAGCCCCAGGCCATCGGACCGACCCGGTCCGACATGCCCCACTCGCTCACCATCTTGCGGGCCAGCTCGGTGGAGCCGACGAGGTCGTTGTTGGCGCCGGTCGAGATCACGCCGAACACCAGCTCCTCGGCGCAGCGCCCACCCATGCGCACGACCAGGCTGTCCTCGATGTAGTCCTGACGGTAGATGTGCTTCTCGTCGACCGGCAGCTGCTGGGTCACGCCCAACGCCATGCCGATGGGCAGGATGGTCACCTTGTGGACGGGGTCGGCATTGGGAAGCACGGCGGCACAGACCGCATGCCCGGCCTCGTGGTAGGCGATGACCTCCTTCTCGGCGTCGGACAGCGCCATGGAGTCGCGCCGCTGGCCCATGAGGACCCGGTCCCGGGCCTCCTCGAAGTCCTTCCGGCGGATGACGTCGGAGCCCGAGCGCACCGCGAACAGCGCCGCCTCGTTGACCAGGTTGGCCAGGTCGGCGCCGCTCATGCCCGGCGTGCCCCGCGCCACCACGTCGAGGTCGACGTCGGGCGCCAGGCGCTTCGACTTGCAGTGGACGTCGAGGATGGCGCGCCGCTCGTCGATCTCGGGCAGCGGCACCACGACCTGGCGGTCGAACCGGCCGGGGCGCAGCAGGGCGGGGTCGAGGATGTCGGGCCGGTTGGTGGCCGCCATCATCACGATGCCCTCGGTGGCCTCGAAGCCGTCCATCTCGGACAGCATCTGGTTGAGCGTCTGCTCGCGCTCGTCGTGGCCGCCGCCGAGGCCGGCGCCGCGCTTGCGGCCGATCGAGTCGATCTCGTCGACGAAGATGATCGCCCGGCCCAGCTTGCGAGCGTTCTGGAACAGGTCGCGCACCCGGCTGGCGCCGACGCCGACGAACATCTCCATGAAGTCGGAACCGGTGACCGAGAGGAAGGGCACCCCGGCCTCGCCCGCGACGGCCCGGGCGATGAGCGTCTTGCCGGTGCCGGGGGGGCCGACGAGCAGCACGCCCTTGGGGATGCGGGCCCCGATCTCCGCGAACCGCTCGGGGTACTTGAGGAAGTCGACGACCTCGCGGATCTCCTGCTTCACGCCGTCGTAGCCGGCCACGTCGGCGAACGTGGTGCCCGGGCGCTCGGTGCTGTAGGTCTTGGCGCGGCTGCGCCCGATCGACATGATGCCGCCCATCTGGCTCTGGGCCCGGCGCTGCATCAGCCAGAAGATGCCGACGAACAGCGCCACCGGGATGAGCAACGGCAGCAGCGCCTCGATCCACGAACCCTGGGGGCTCGTGAACTCGAGCTTCACGTCGTGCTCGCGGAACAGCGCGCGGTCGTCCTCGGCCGGCTCGAGCGGGCCGTTGGTCGAGAACTCGGTGCCGTCGTCGAGCTTGCCGGTGATCGACCCGTCGTTGTTGTTCCAGGTGATCTCGCTGACCTCGTCCTGCTGGACCCTGGTCAGCATCTCGGAGTAATCGATCTCGTCGCGGTCGGTGCTCGTCATGAGGCTCGGCCCCAGGAACAGGAAGGCGAGCACGACGCCGCCGAGGACCCAGATCGTCCAGCGTGGCAGGGAGTCACGACCCCCCAGGCCCGATCCGCGCGGCGAGCGCCCCGGCGAGGGGGGCGGCGGCGGGGGAGGAGGGGACTGCTGGCTCATGGATCACAGGATACGGGTGATAGGTCGCCTGCATGCCATCGCCCGCCGAGGCCGAGCGGATGGCGATGCACGCTGCGTGCGGAGGGCAGGGCTAGCTTTGCCCGTCATGCACCGCGCCTGTTGTCGCCCGGATTGCGGCGAGACCGCCACCGCCACGCTCACCTACGACTACCAGGCGAGGACAACATGGCTGGATTCGTTGGCGTCGGAGACGCACCCGATGTCCTACGACCTGTGCGGCGCCCACGCCGACACGCTGACGGTGCCCCGGGGCTGGCGGCTCGACGACCGCCGCCGGCAGGTGCGCCGGGCGCCGTACGACGAGTCGCTCGCGTCGTAGCGCGCGATGGCGCGCGACCGGTCACGCCCTACCCTGGTGCGGTGCACGAACCCGACCAGACGGTGACCGCGCCGGCGGCACCCGACCAGGTCCGTTGGGGCTTGGGCGACGCCGTGGTCGGGTGGGTCCTGGGGCTGGTCGGGGGGGCGCTGGTCGGGGGGCTCGTCCTCGCGGCAACGGGTGCCGACGACTTCGACGACGTGTCCATCGGCTGGGTCGCCGTCGCGCAGCTCGGTCTGTGGGTCGGCCTGCTCGGCGTACCGCTGGTCGTCGCCAAGACCAAGGGCAACGGGCTCGTGCGCGACTTCGGCCTGCGCGTCACCGGTCGAGACGTCTGGGTCGGCGCCGGTGTCGGCCTGATCGCGCAGTACGCCATCATCTGGATCGTCTACCTGCCCTTGCAGCTGCTCACCGACATCTCGTCGAGCGACATCACCGAGCCCGCCCGCGAGATGACCGATCGAGCCGACCACCCGCTGGGCGTGATCCTGCTGGTCGTCATCCTGGGGCTCGGTGCACCCATCGTGGAGGAGATCTTCTACCGGGGGCTGCTGCAACGCTCGCTCGTGCGGCGGATCGGCCAGCCGCTCGGCGTCGGGGTGTCCGCTCTGGTGTTCGCGGCGTCGCACCTCCAGCCGCTGCAGTTCCCGGCGCTGCTGATGTTCGGCATCGTGCTGGGCGTGCTCGCGGAGCGCTACGGCCGGCTGGGACCGGCGATCGCGGCGCACACGGTCTTCAACCTGACTGCGGTCGTGTCGCTGCTGGTCTTGGGGAGCTGACGGTGCCCGACGAGTCAACACCGCTGCTCGACGAGGCGTCGGTCGACGAGGAGGTCGAGCTCGACGTGTTCGGCGACGGTGCCGGCGAGGGCGCTGCCGACGAGGCGCGCGCGACGCACGGCGAGCTCGACGACGTCGACGCCGCGGCCGACGCTCGGCGCCGGCAGCTGATCACGCTCGGTGTCGACCTGGCCGTGGTCGCGGCCTGCGTGATCTTCATCGTGCTCCAGCTGCAGCCCAACCTGCTGGTGCGCGACACCACGCCCGCGGGGGGCGACATGGGCGCCCACGTGTGGGGGCCTGCGTACCTGCGCGACCACCTGCTGCCCCACGGGCAGCTCGCCGGGTGGACGCCCGACTGGTACGCCGGGTTCCCCGCCTATCAGTTCTACATGGTGGTTCCGTCGCTGGTGATCGTGCTGCTCGACGCCGGCGTCCACGGCTGGCTGGGTGCCGTCCCGGCGGCGGCCGGGACGGTGCTCGCCGTCCTGGCGGTGGCGCGGCGAGACGACCGTCGGGTCCGGAACCTCGCCATCGTCGGCGCCGTGGTGGCCTTCTCGCTGGTGGGCCTGCCCTACGGCGTCGCCTTCAAGCTCGTGACCATCAGCGGCGTGGTGACGATGCCCGTCTCGGCCTATGCCTTCGGCCGGCTGGCCGGCGCCCGGTTCCCCACGCCGGCGGTGCTGGCGGTGGCCACGCTGCCGTTCCTCTTCTACCGGGGGTTCACGATCTACGGCGGCAACATCGCCTCGACGCTGGCGGGAGAGTTCGCGTTCTCGATGTCGCTGAGCATCGCGCTCGTCTACTTGGGGGTGGTGTTCCGAGGGCTGCGCACCGGGCAGTACCGCGGCTGGGCCGCGGTGCTGCTGGCCCTCACCGGCCTGTGCCACCTCATCCCGGCGTTCTGGGTGCTGGCGGCGACAGCCGTGGCGGTGGCCGTGCGGTTCCGTAGGTCGCGGGCGCCGTTGGGCCCGGGCATCGTGCTCATCGCCGGCGGGCTGGCCTTGGCGCTGGCCGGGCTGGCGCTCGGCGCACCCGAGGGGATGGGCGCCCTGGCCCTCGCCGGACTCGGGGCACTGGCTGCGGGCGCCGGGCTGTGGCTGCTGTCCGAGAGCGTCCGGTGGCTGACGCCCACGCTGGTGGTCGGCGGGCTTCTGTCGGCCTTCTGGGTCGGGCCCTTCTTCCTGCGGCGCGCCTACCTCAACGACATGGGGTGGGAAAAGCTGCCCTACACCGATCGTGACCCGCCCGAGACGCTGTGGCAGTACCTCCTGCCGTCTAAGACGCCCGACGTCGACCTGCGCTGGGTGTTCGCCCTCGCACTGGTCGGGGCGGGGCTCAGCATCGCCCTGCGGCTGCGCGTCGGCATCTTCCTGCTGCTCACCACGACCCTGGTGGGCGTCGCCTTCGTGGTCACCCCTGAGGGCCGACTGTGGAACGGGCGCCTGCTGCCCTTCTACTACCTCACCGCCCTGCTGCTGGCGGCGGTGGCGGTGTCGGAGACGATCCGCACGATCATGCAGCTCGCCCGCGAGCGCCGCGCCGAGCCGGCCGCCGCGGGCGTGCTCACGGCGGTCGGGTCGCTGGCGGCGATGCTGGTGGTGGTGGGCACGCCGATGGGTGCCCTGCCGTTCAGCGCCGAGCGGGTCGAGGGCGGGTACGAGTGGCCCAGCTTCAGCCCGGTGAAGGCCACGGCCACGCCCGAGAGCTTCGTCAAGTCTTGGGCCAAGTGGAACTACTCGGGCTACGAGCTCAAGAACTCCTACCGCGAGTACTACGAGGTCGTCCGCACCATGCAGCAGGTGGGCGACGAGAAGGGTTGCGGCCGGGCGTTCTGGGAGTACGAGAAGGAGCTCGACCGCTACGGCACCCCCATGGCCCTGATGCTGCTCCCGCACTGGACCGACGGCTGCATCGGGTCGATGGAGGGCCTCTACTTCGAGGCGTCGGCCACCACGCCGTTCCACTTCCTCA